>Ga0335085_10013365_pt1 | contig 12040 bp, 9 predicted proteins | sample Lox_Sample_45_FD_206712 | JGI IMG/M metagenome (GOLD analysis project Ga0335085, IMG submission 206712) | Soil microbial communities from Loxahatchee National Wildlife Refuge, Florida, United States - Lox_Sample_4.5 | ecosystem: Environmental > Terrestrial > Soil > Wetlands | place: USA: Florida...
GCCTGAGACGCGGCTCTCGCCCTTTCCGCAGGACGATCTGGTGGAGACGCCCGCGCCCCGGCCTTCGCTGGCGCCGGTCGGGGTGCTTTCCGGAAAGAAAGAAGGCGCAGGCGCGAACGCAAACGCTACAGCGAACGCAACAGATACAGAAAGGGGCTCCCGTGCCCCGCCCGTGATCATTGTATCGCGCGGGTCCGACACGGCCGGCCGTTCTGCCTGCGACTACGTCGAGCTTCACGCCCGCAGCGCCTTCTCCTTCCTGCGCGCCTCCTCGCTCCCCGAAGACCTGGTGGAGGCCGCCGCCGCGGCCGGCCATGCGGTCTTCGGGCTGGCAGACATGGGCGGCCTCTACGGCATGCCCCGCTTCCACACGGCGGCGCGCAAGGAAGGCCTGCGCCCCCTGGTGGGCGCGGCGCTGGAGGTGGAAGGCGGGGGCGAGGTCACGCTGCTCTGCGAGGATCGCGCGGGCTACCAGAACCTCTGCCGCCTGCTCACGCTGGGCCACGCGAAGACGGGCAAGGAGGCGTGCCGCGTCACCCCCGCGCAGCTCGCCGATTTCCGCCAGGGCCTTCTGGCCCTCAGCGCCGGCACCCCCCGGGAGCTGGTGGTCCTCGCCGGCCACCTGGGTACCGGGCGGCTGTTCGCGGAGGTCCAGCGGCACCTCGATCCGCAGGAGGAGCGCGAGAACCGCCGCCGCATCGATGCCGCCCGAGCCCGGGGGCTGCGCCTGGTGGCCGGGGGCGGGGTGCGGCACGCCGCGCCGGAGGGAAAGCCGCTCTACGACGCGCTCACCTGCATCCGGCTGAAGACCACGCTGGACGAGGCGGGGCGGCGGCTCTCGCGCAACGCCGAGCGCCACGTCCGCCCGGCGCCGCAGGTAGCATCCCTCTTCCGCGACCTGCCCGAGGCGGTGCGGGCGACGCGGGCCATCGCCGAACGCTGCGCCTACACCCTCGACGACCTCGGCTACCGGCTCCCCGAGCCCCAGTTCCTCCACGCCCAGTCGCTGGACGGCGAGCTGCGGCACCGCACCCTGGAAGGGGCCCATCGCCGCTACGGCGGCCCCCAGGGCCCGCGCTGGCCGCGGGCCATCGCCCAGCTGGAAAGGGAGCTTTTGCTGATCGCCAGGCTGGGGCTGGCGGGGTACTTCCTCATCGTCCACGACCTGGTGCTCTTCTGCGGCCGCGAGAGCGTGCTGGTGCAGGGGCGGGGATCGGCGGCGAACAGCGCGGTCTGCTACGCGCTGGGGATCACGGCCGTGGACCCGGTGGGGATGAACCTGCTCTTCGAGCGCTTCCTCTCCGAGGAGCGGACCGATTCCACCGGGCACAAGGCCTGGCCGGACATCGATCTCGACCTGCCCAGCGGCGACCAGCGGGAGAAGGTGATCCAGCACGTCTACCAGCGCTACGGCGCCGCGGGGGCGGCCATGACCGCGAACGTGATCACCTACCGGGCCCGCTCGGCCTCGCGGGAGATCGGCAAGGTCCTCGGGCTGCCGCAGGAGGAGCTGGACCGGATCTCGAAGTTGCTCCCCCACTTCGAGTTCACCACCGGCTTCGACTCCCTGCAGAACCGGGCGCTGGAAGGAGGGCTGGCGGTGGACGACCGCCGCGTCCGCCTCTACCTGCGGCTCTGCCAGCAGATCGCCGGTCTGCCCCGCCACCTGGGGCAGCACTCGGGGGGGATGATCATCGCCCGGGGGAGGCTGGACGAGATCGTTCCCCTGGAGCCCGCCTCCATGCCCGGGCGGATGGTGGTGCAGTGGGACAAGGACGACTGCGCCGACCTGGGGATCATCAAGATCGACCTCCTGGGGCTGGGGATGATGGCGGTGCTGGAGCAGGCCATCCCGCTGGTGCGCGCGCACGAGGGGGTGGAGGTGGACCTGGCGCAGCTTCCCCCGGACGACCCGGGGGTCTACCGGCTCCTGCAGACCGCCGACACGGTGGGAGTCTTCCAGGTGGAGTCGCGGGCGCAGATGGCCACCCTGCCGCGCATGCGCCCCGAGCGCTTCTACGACATCGTGGTGGAGGTGGCGATCATCCGCCCCGGGCCCATCGTGGGGCAGATGGTGAACCCCTACCTGGAGCGGCGGGCCGGGCGGCAGAAGCCCTCGGTGCCGCACCCCTCGCTCTGGCCGGTGCTGGAGCGGACGCTGGGCGTGCCCCTCTTCCAGGAACAGCTGATGCGCATCGCCATGGTAGCCGCCGATTTCAGCGGGGGCGAGGCCGACGAGCTGCGCCGGGCGATGGGGAGCAAGCGCAGCGTGGAGCGGATGAAGCGCATCGAGGAACGCCTGCGCGCGGGGATGACGGCGAACGGCATCGCCCCCGCGGCGCAGGACGAAATCGTGCAGGGCATCGCCTCCTTCGCCCTCTACGGCTTCCCCGAGAGCCACGCCGCCTCGTTCGCCCTGATCGTGTACGCCAGCGCGTACCTCAAGGTGCACCACCCCCAGGCGTTCTACGCCGCGATGCTCAACTGCTGGCCCATGGGCTTCTACAGCCCGGCCACCCTGGTGAAGGACGCGCAGCGCCGCGGGGTGCGGGTGAAGCCCATCGACGTGGCCCGCAGTGGCTGGCTGTGCACCCTGGAGCGCGTCGGGCCGGAGGAGGAGCTGAACCTGCGCCTGGGCCTGCGCTACGCGCGTGGGCTGCGGGAGGCGGTGGGCCGGAGGATCGCCGAGGAGCGCGAGCGGGCGCCCTTCGCCAGCATCGCGGATCTGGCCGCCCGCGCGGAGCCTCGCCGCGACGAGCTGGCCGCTCTGGCGGAGATCGGCGCTCTCGCCTCCATCCCCGTCCGCCCGGGCGGCCCGCTCCCCACGCGGCGCGCCGCCCTCTGGCAGGCGGAGGCGGCGTCGCGGCGGGGAGGGGGGCTGTTCGCACGCACCGAGCCGCGCGACGAGGAGGGAGGGGCAGCGACGGTTCACCCGGGTGAACCAGCGGAAGTTCATCCGGGTGAACCAGCGCCGGTTCGGCCGGGTGAACCTGCATCGGTCCAATTGGCTGGATCGACTGCTGGTTGGCCACCGGGCCGCGCAGGGCCGGTTCTACCGGGTGAACCGATTGTCGACTGCTCAACACCGGCATGCCGCACGGCCGCCGCGGCCGTCGCGGCCGCAGCCGCGACGACGGCGGGGCGGGAGGGCGAGATCCTCGCCCATGTGAACGCCCATCCCCGAGAGCATGCCCGCAAGGCGCTGCGCGCGTTCGGGGACGAACTCCGATCCGACCCGATCGCGCCGGGGTCCCCACGGCGAGCCGTGTCCTGTTCCCACGCCGCGGAGCCCCCACCGGATCTCGCCCGCAGCCCACTTCCAGAGATGGATCTGCGCGACCGCATCGCTGCCGACCTGCGAGGCACGGGCATGACCGTGGGCCCCCACCCGGTCGCCCTGGAGCGCGCGCGGCTGCGGGCCATGGGCGTGCATCCCGCCGGCGAGCTTCCCCGCCTGCGCAACGGCAGCCGGGTCCGCGCCGCCGGGCTCTGCATCGTCCGCCAGCGGCCTGGCACCGCCAAGGGGTTTGTCTTCCTCTCCCTGGAGGACGAGACGGGCATCTCCAACATCGTCATCGACCCGCCCACCTTCGAGAAGAACCGCCGCCCCATCCTCGCCAGCTCGCTACTGGTGGTGGAAGGGCGCCTGGAGAAGCAGGACGGCGTCACCAGCGTCAAGGGCGACCGCTTCTGGGGCATGCACGAGGCGCACGACTACCAGGTGCGCTCGCACGACTTTCGCTAGCAGGAGCCATTGAGCCCAGCGGGCAGGCGAGCGGGCAACCATCGCCTTGGGACGGCGCCCACATTGCGCTTTTCGATCCGTGGTAGCCGTCCCGGGACGGGACGCGTTGCGTCAACCAGGACGCAGCTGCCCCAGGGCGGCGGACGAGACGGTGCGGCCGCAAACGTCGCCGCCCAAGCGAGTGCCGAACACGGGGCGCCGCCGGCCCGGCGATGGAGGCGGGATCGCTGCACCGCCAAAGCGCTCGCAGTTGCGATCGCTGCCACCACCTCCCGGTCATGCCCCTCCCGCGCTCGCGCTGGCGACCCCGCCCGCCCCGCAACCGCTTACTGGGAGCCACTCTCGGTTGACGCGCCGCGCGCCCCGTGCAAGAGCGCCCCGATGCTGCGCGCCGTGCTCCTCGATCTCGACGGCACCCTGGTCGACACGCCCCAGGCGATCGTCGAGGTCAGCCAGTCCACCCTTGCCGCGCTGGGCCTGCCGCCCGCCGACGCGCAGCGCATCCGCGACGGCATCGGGCTGCCGCTCCCCGTCGCGCTGGCGCAGCTGGTGGGCACCGGCCCGGCCGGGGCGGCGGAGGCCGTGGAGATCTACCGCACCCTCTGGCACGCGCGCGTCACCCCCCGCATCCCGAGCCTCCTCTATCCCGGCGTGCGGGAAGGCCTTCAGGAGTTGAAAAGGGCGGAGATCCTGCTGGGGGTGGTGACCGGCAAGGCGCAGGAAGGCGCGGATTCCACCGTCGCGGCCGCCGGGCTGGCAGGCCTGCTCGACGTCGTGCTCGGCTACACCAGCGTGCCCAATCCCAAGCCCGCCCCCGACATCGTCTACGAGGCGCTGGGCCGGCTGGGCGCTCCGGCCACGGCCGCCGTCCTCGCCGGCGACTCCACCCTCGACCTGGAGATGGCGGGCCGGGCGGGTGTACGCTCGATCGCCGTCACCTACGGCGCCCAGCCGGAATCCGCCCTGCGCACGGCCGCCCCGACCTGGGTCGCACACTCCTTCCCCGAGGTGGTGCGGATCGCTCTCCGACTCGCTACTCTGGAGGGGCCATGACCATCGCCAGCATCAATCCCGCCACCGGTGAGACCCTCAAGACCTTCTCCCCCGACTCCGACGCCGTCATCGAGGAGAAGCTGCGCAAGGCCGCCGCGGCCGCCCGGCAGTGGCGCAAGACCAGCTTCGCCGAGCGCGCCCAGCGCCTCACCCGCGCCGCCTCGATCCTCGAGCAGCGCAAGGACGCCCTGGGGCGCCTGATGACCCTGGAGATGGGCAAGCTGCGCAGGGCCGCGGTGGCCGAGGTCGAGAAGTGCGCCGGCGGCTGCCGCTACTACGCCGAGAACGCCGAGCGGCACCTCGCCCCCGAACCGGTGAAGACCGACGCCCGCCGCTCCGAGAAGCGCTTCCAGCCCCTGGGCCCGGTGCTGGCCGTGATGCCCTGGAACTTCCCCTTCTGGCAGGTGTTCCGCTTCGCCGCTCCGGCGCTGATGGCCGGCAACGTCGGTTTGCTCAAGCACGCCAGCAGCGTCCCCCAGTGCGCCCTGGCCATCGAGGAGATCTTCCGCGAGTCCGGCTACCCGGAGGGTTGCTTCCAGACCCTGCTGGTGGGCAGCGACAAAGTGAAGCGCATCGTCGAGGACCCGCGCGTCGCCGCCGCCACCCTCACCGGCAGCGACGGCGCCGGCCGGAGCCTGGCCACCGCCGCCGGCGCGCAACTGAAGAAGACCGTGCTGGAGCTGGGCGGAAGCGATCCCTTCGTGGTCCTGCCCAGCGCCGATCTGGACAAGGCCGTGCAGGTGGCGGTCGCGGCCCGGGTGCAGAACGCCGGGCAGAGCTGCATCGCCGCCAAGCGCTTCATCGTCCACGAGAAGATCGCCCCCGAGTTCGAGAAGCGCTTCGTGCAGGGAATGAAGGCGCTCAAGGTGGGCGACCCCCAGGACGACGCCACCGAGGTGGGGCCGCTCGCATCGCAACAGGTGCTGGAGGACATCGAGAAGCAGGTGCGGGGCGCGCGCGAGCAGGGCCACGCGCCGGCCTGCGGAGGCAAGCGCGTCGACCGCCCCGGGTTCTTCTTCGAGCCCACCGTCATCCTCGACGCCAAGGGAACCAGGGTCTGGTCGGAGGAGGTGTTCGGCCCGGTGGCGGCGGTGGCCCGGGCCAGGAGCCTCGACGAGGCCATCGCCCTGGCCAACGACACGCAGTTCGGCCTGGGAGCCGCGGCCTTCACGCAGGACCCCGCGGAAACCGAGCGCCTGGTGGAAGAGATGGAGGCCGGGCAGGTGTTCATCAACGGGATGGTGAAGAGCGATCCCCGCCTTCCTTTCGGCGGAATCAAGCTTTCCGGCTACGGCCGCGAGCTCTCCGAGGAGGGCATCCGCGAGTTCACCAACACCAAGACCGTGTGGGTGGGATGAAGTCCGGGTGGGATGAAGTCGCCACGGCACGCCGCGTGCAACGCGTGATAGAACCACGATTACTGGAGGATCCGAGTGGCGACCATCATCACCGAGGAGTGCATCAACTGCGGCGCTTGCGAGCCCGAGTGCCCGAACTCCGCCATCACGCAGGGCGAGGACATCTACGTCATCGACCCTGCCCTCTGCACCGAGTGCGTCGGCTTCCATGAGGAGGAGGCCTGCGCCGCGGTCTGCCCGGTCGACTGCTGCGTCGTGGATCCCCAGAACGTCGAGCCGGAGGACGCCCTCCTCGCCAGGGCGCAGAAACTGCACCCCGAGAAGCAGTTCCCGGCCCTGGCCGCATTGCCTGCGTCCCTCTCCCGCTTCCGCCGCACGGCCGCCTGACCTGCTCTTGACGCCCCGGGATTGACCCTGCCCCTCGCCGCCGGCCCCGCCACGGCGTACAAGGCAGGCGCATGGCAACCCTGACCGGCGCGCAACTCCTGGTGCGGATGCTCAAGGCGGAGGGGGTCAAGCACCTCTTCACCCTCTCGGGGCTGCACATCGCCCCCATCTACGCGGCCTGCCTGGAAGAGGGGATCGCCATCGTCGACACCCGCCACGAGCAGGCCGCGGCCCACGCCGCCGACGCCACCGCGCGCCTCACGCGCGGGGTGGGGGTCTGCGCCGTCACCGCCGGCCCCGGGGTGACCGATGCGCTCACGGGGATCGCCAACGCCTACGCGGCGAACAGTCCGGTGCTCCTTCTGGGCGGGGCGGCCCCCAGCTTCAACGCCGGCAAGGGATCGCTGCAGGAGATGGAGCAGGTCGACCTCTTCACCCGCATCACCCGCTGGTCGGACCGCGTTCCCTCCCCGGACCGGGTGCCCACCTACCTGGCCAAGGCCTTCCGCACCATGCTCACCGGCCGCCCCGGGCCGGTGTTCCTCGAGCTGCCCTGGGACGTCCTTTCCAACGGGGTGGAGGAGAGCGAGTGCCCATTGCCGGTCTCCTACCGCACCCGGGCGCGGCAGCCCGGCGATCCCGCGTACATCGAGCGGGCCGGTGCGCTGCTCGCAGGGGCAGAGCGCCCCGCGATCATCGCCGGCAGCTCCATCCACTGGGACGACGCCCAGGCCCAGCTTTCCGCCTTCGCCGAGCGGGCTGGGGCGCCCGTGTTCCTCAACGGCGCCGGGCGCGGCAGCCTGCCGGCCGATCACCCGCACTTCTTCTCCCACACCCGCAAGGACGCGCTGGCGGAAGCGGACGTGGTGGTGATCGCCGGAACCCCGCTCGATTTCCGCCTCGGCTACGGGGCGGGCATCGCCGAGGGCGCGAAGATCGTCCAGATCGACAGCGACGCCGGGGAGATCGGGCGCAACCGCGCCGTCGACCTGGGGATCATCGGCGACTCCCGCAGCGTCCTCGAGCAGCTCACCGCCGCCCTCTCCAACCGCCCCCGCGGCGAGAGCTGGCTGCGCGAGCTGCGCAGGCGGGAGCAGGCCAAGGCCGCCCGCCAGGCGGAATACGAGCGCTCGGACCAGGTCCCCATCCACCACTTCCGCCTGGCGAAGGAGCTGGACGAGGTGGCCCGCGCGGCCGGCGACAGCATGTTCGTGGCGGACGGCGGCAACTGGGTGGCCATCGCCGCCAAGGTGATCGCCTTGCGCAAGCCTGGCCGCTGGCTCGATCCCGGGCCGCTGGGCTGCCTGGGCGTGGGCGCGCCCTTCGCCATCGCCGCCAAGCTCCTCCATCCCGATCGGCCGGTCTTCGTCATCCAGGGCGACGGCTCCTTCGGGTTCAACGGCATGGACTTCGAGACGGCCCTGCGCTTCAAGCTCCCCATGGTGGCGGTGGTGGGGAATGACGCCAGCTGGGGACAGATCCGGCTCCCCCAGGTGCAGCTCTTCGGCGCGGAGAAGAGCCCGGCCACGTTGCTCGCCCCCACCCGCTACGACAAGGTGGTGGAGGCCCTGGGCGGCTACGGCGAGCACGTCACCGAGCCGGGGCAGATCCGCCCGGCGCTGGAGCGGGCCGTGGCCTCGGGGACGGTGGCCTGCGTCAACGTGGTCCTCGATCCGGAGGCGCCCGCGGCCAGCGGAGCGCAGGGCTATGCCATCTGAGCCCTCCCCCGCCGCCGCCCTCGCCCTCGATCGCAACGAGGCGCTGCTCCTTCTGGTCGACGCGCAGGAGCGGCTCGCCACCGCCATGCCAAAGGGGCCCCTCCACGCCCTGGAGAAGAACGCCAGGGTCCTCCTCCAGGCGGCCCGCAGGCTGGACATCCCGATGGTGGCCACCGAGCAGTATCCGAAGGGCCTGGGACCGACGCTGCCCTCGCTGCGCGCGCTCCTGCCCGCCGATCCGCTCACCAAGCTGGAGTTCTCCTGCGGCGCCTCCAAGCCCATCGCCCGCCACATCCTGGGCACGGGCCGCAAGCAGGTGATCGTCGCCGGGATGGAGGCGCACGTCTGCGTCTTCCAGACGGTGCGCGATCTGCTGCGGGGCGGGTTCTCCGTCTTCATCGCCCAGGACGCCGTCGTCTCCCGGACGGAGGCCAACCGGGAGGTGGGCTTGCGCCTGTGCGAGAGGGCGGGGGCGGTCTTGAGCAGCACCGAGGCCATCCTCTTCGACCTCCTGGGCGTGGCCGGCACGCCGGAATTCAAGGAACTGACGGCTCTGATCAAGTGACGCTTGCGCGGGGCGCGGCCCCGTGAAAGCGTTGGAGCACCAACGATGCCGGACAACGGCCAGATCGAGCAGCTGGAGGAGACGAAGGATGCGCCGCTGGGAGCGGTGCTCGACTTCATGCGCATGCTCTGGGCGGTGGACCACGCCCTGCAGTCCGCCTCCAAGCGCATGGAGGCGACCTTCGGCCTCACCGGGCCGCAGCGGCTGGTGGTGCGCATCGTGGGCCGCTTCCCGGGGATCGCCGCGGGGCGGGTGGCCGAGATCCTCCACGTCCATCCCTCCACCCTCACCGGGATCCTCAAGCGGCTGGAGGCGCGGGGGGCGCTGCAGCGCAAGCCCGATCCGCGCGACGCCCGGCGCGCGCTGCTCACGCTCACCGCCAAGGGGCGGAAGCTGGACGTGGTGCGCACCGGCACGGTGGAGCAGGCGGTGCGGCGGGTGCTGGCCAAGGATCCGGGGAAGGTGGCCTTCGCGCAGGAAGTGCTGGCCGCCCTCTCGGAGGAGCTGGACGCCGGCCTCCGGTAACTACCCTCTCTGCCCGAACCCGAGAACGTCCCTGCGCCCCTCGTCCGGGCGCCCGATGCGGATCTCCGCCGGGCCGGGCGCGCGCCCGATGCAGCCCCGGCTGAAGCGGCGTACCACCCGGTCGGCCAGGACGATGGCCACGAGGAACGGGATCACCGCGCAGGCGACCGCCCCTGCGAGCAAGAGCGCCCGCGGCGCGCCGGGGACCAGCACCGCGCGTCGCCAGAGGAAGAGCGCCGCCACCAGCCCGAGGAGGATTCCCCAGAAGGCGATCAGCATCCCGGTCCGCGCGCCGTAGTACCCGCGGATGGCGGAGGCCAGCTCGCGATCGCGCAGGAACGTGCGGCGCCCCTGCCCGGAGGCCACGTCGATCAAGGGATGACCTTCGCCGCAATGCGGGCAGTCGCGCCCGCCGGACCAGGTCCTCCGGCACACCGGGCAGATCTTCAGCATCCCGGCCCTTATGCTAGATCGCCGCCATGCCCAAGACCTTCGATTTCTTCTACGACCTGGGCTCTCCCTACAGCTATCTCGCTTCCACCCAGCTCCCCGGCATCGAGAAGCGCACGCACTCCAAGGCCCGCCTGCTCCCCATCACCTTGGGCGGGCTGCGCAAGGTCACCGGCCACCAGCTCCCGCCTCCGCAGCAGCTGAAGTACATGAGCGAGGACACCGGCCGCTGGGCGGAGCAGTACGGCGTTCCCATGCGGATCCCCGAGGCCTACCCGGTGAGCACCATCCTCGCCCTGCGGGCCTGCATCGCCGCCGAGCGCATGAACAAGGGCGAGGAGGCGATGAAGGCGCTCTTCCACGCCCACTGGGCGCAGGGCGAGGACATCTCCCGCGCCGAGGTGGTGGAGGCCGCGCTGAGCAGGGCGGGGCTGCCGGGCCGGGAGCTGGTGGCGGCGACGCAGGAGGAGGAGATCAAGGATGCCCTGCGCCGCAACACCGATCTCGCCCTCGCCCGCGGCGTCTTCGGCGTGCCCATGCTCTTCGTGGGCGATCGCAGCTTCTGGGGGAACGATCGGCTGCACTTCGCCGAGGCGGAGCTGCGACGGCAGCAGTAGAGTGCGCCGGGGGGAGGCTCGATGGGCTCGTTCCGGCCGGATCCATCAATACTCGCCAGGCACCCGAACGCGGTCACGCAGGATCAGCTCGACGCCCGGGGGCGCTTTCTCGGCACCCTGCTGGGAGCCGCGGCGGGCGAGGCTTTGGGCGCGCCCCACGAGTTCAAGCGGGCGGAGGAGCTGGCGACGCCGCCCCGGGAGATCACCGGCGGCGGCGTGTGGGCAGCCGGCGAGCCCACCGACGACATCGAGCTGACCCTGGCGCTGCTCCGCTCCCTGGTGGGCCGCCGCGGCCTCCACCTCGACGACGTGGCGGAGCACTACCTCAAGTGGTTCGCCACCCGCCCCAAGGACATCGGGAACCTGACCCGCTCGGCGCTGGAGAACCTGCGGGCCGGCGATCCGCCCACCCAGTCGGGGGCCATCGCCTGGGAGGACAGCGGGCGCAAGGCGGCGGGCAACGGCAGCGTGATGTGCTGCGCCCCCGTCGGGCTCCTGCACGTCAGGCGCCTCGACGGCCTGGCCGACGACGCGGCCGCGGTCTCCCGCATCACCCACGCCGACCCGCGCTGTGTGGCGGGCTGCATCGCGGTGGCCACCGCCATCGCCCACCTGGTGCGCGGCGGCAAGGACGCCGAGGAGGCCGTCGAGCGCGCCGCCACTTCCGCGGGCGCCGTCTCCGACGAGGTGCGCGCCGCGGTGGAGCGCGGAGTGGCGCGCAAGCCTGCGGACCTGCGCGTGGACGGTGAGGACCAGGGCTACGTGCTGCACACGGTGGAGCTGGCCTTCAGCGCCCTCGCTTCCGCGGCAGACTTCGAGGAAGGCTTGGTGGCGGTGGTCTCCCGCGGCGGGGACACGGACACCAACGCGTGCGTCGCCGGTGCCCTGCTGGGCGCGAGGCTGGGCAGGTCGCGCATCCCGGAGCGCTGGCTGGCGAAGCTCGAGGCGGCGCCGGAGCTGACCAGCCTGGGCGAGCAGATGTTCAAGCAGCTTTGAAGCGGCTCACCCCGCCCCGTACGTGTGCAGGCCTTCGCCGGTCAGGCCCAGGTTCACGCCCATGAAGGTGAACACCACCACCGCGAAGGCGAAGACGGCGATGGCGGCGGGGCGCTTGCCGGCCCAGCCCAGGGTGATGCGGGTGTGCAGGTAGCCGGCGTAGACCACCCAGGTGATCAGCGCCCAGGTCTCCTTGGGGTCCCAGCCCCAGAAGCGGCCCCAGGCCTCGTTGGCCCACATGCCGCCCATGACGATGCCGATGGTGAGCAGGGGCCAGCCGGCGATGATCACCTTGTAGGTGATGTCCTCGAGCTTGCGCGGGTCGGGCAGGCCGTCGGAGATGCGGTCGCGCAGCGGGGTGGTGAGCAAGAAGCCCAGGGTGGTGCCCCAGACCAGGGCGATCAGCCCCAGCGCGTAGTTGGAGGCGATGGAGAGCCGGTAGGGTCCGTGCTCCCCGGGAGCCAGCGGGGTTCCGGACGGGATGGCGATCTCCGGCGAGGTGACGATGCGGAAGACCAGCAGGGCGAGCCCGATGGTGAGCAGGGCGAAGCCGGCGGCGATCACCTTGTACCCGGTCGCGCGCACTCCCGCCTCGGGCAGCTTTCGCTGGCGCCAGTACACCACCG
>Ga0335085_10013367_pt1 | contig 12039 bp, 11 predicted proteins | sample Lox_Sample_45_FD_206712 | JGI IMG/M metagenome (GOLD analysis project Ga0335085, IMG submission 206712) | Soil microbial communities from Loxahatchee National Wildlife Refuge, Florida, United States - Lox_Sample_4.5 | ecosystem: Environmental > Terrestrial > Soil > Wetlands | place: USA...
GAAGTACCGCAGGTTCAAGGCACACCACAGGCCGATCGCGAGTCCAAGGGAAAGCGGTCCGACCATTTCCTGAGGAGTGCGAGACAGCGGGAGGCTGGAGAAGATCGTCAGGCCCAGCCCGACGAGCGCCACAATCAAACCCCAGTTGTTCACCTGCCAGGCCCACCGCTTCCGTTTGGCCAACCCGACGGACACCGCGATGAGAAGCCCGCCAAATCCGACCGTCACCACGTTGGCAAGGCTCCAGCCTGGACGCACGAGCGGCTGCACGATGACGAAGAGGACACCGAGGACGCCGAGCGTGCCTGTGTAGGTCCTCAGCCATCGCGTCGGCAGAGGCGGCGGTCCGGTCACCGCCACACCCGACCCATCCAAACGTCGAGGTTGAGCCCCTCACCCATCACTTTCCATCCGGCCCGAGAGAAAGACCTCCGAATAGCCCGGCTCGCAACGGCCGGTTTCGGGAGGAGCCGCCGCAGGCCGCCAGGATCGAGCCGCGTGTTCTCACTCAACAGGATAAGCCGTTAAACGGTCACCCATTCCGCCCGTGTGATGCGATAGAGGAGCGCTGGCTGGCCCATAACATCGAGTCGGCCCGCCAACCGCTCTCCGAGGCGTTGCGCCACACGGATCGATGCCGCATTCTCCGGTTGGATCAAGCTGATGACCTCCGGCTGCTCCAGGTGCGTGAACCCGAACTCGAGCGCCGCTCGGGCCCCCTCCGTGGCATAGCCCCGCCCCCAGAATTGCCGCCTCAACATCCAGCCGATCTCGAACCCCGGCCAACCCTCAGGGTTCCAGAACCCAATCCGCCCGACGAGTTGGCCCGAACCCCGTTCCTCCACCGCCCAAAGCCCGTACCCGCGCAAGCGCCAGTGCCCGATCACCATGGCCAAGCTGCGCCATGCGAGGGGGCGTGACAGCGGCTTCCCGTCCCCGATGAATCGCATGACCTCGGGGTCCGCGACCATCTCCGCGTATGCGTCGATGTCTGACTCACGGAACATGCGCAACGTCAGCTGTTTGGTTTCAAGAGTGGCCATGGCCGATACCGCAATGTCCTCCAAGTCGTCTGGCTATCCGTATCCGGACCCAGATAGCGACCCCGTCATCCATCCCGCACAGGCGGAACCGCCCGGGACTGGCTGGCCCCAGCCGCCTACACTGTCACGACCGCAGGTGGAAGGGCACGTCCACGACCACGATTCCGCGGCGGAAGAGGAGTGCTCCCTTGACGAGCAGCGCGGTTTGGTTGTGCAGCACCTGCTGCCACCAGTGTCGAGGCACGAACTCGGGAATGACGATGGTAATCATCCCATCCGGCGACTGACGCTGGATGCGCTCGATGTACTCGAAGAGCGGCCGCAATACCGAGCGGTACGGGGAGGACAGCACGATGAGCGGCACCCCGCAGCCGCCCTTGGTCCAGCGCTCCTCGAGCCGCAGCGTTCGAGCGGGATCGGTCTCGACGTAGACCGCCTTGGGACTCGGAACCAGCGACTGGGCGAAGCGCAGCGCCCGCACCACGCCCAGATGAAGATCCCCCACGAGCACAAGCACCGTGGTCGTCCCCGGCGGCTCGTCAACGAGACGATCGAGCGACAGTTCCTTGGCCACGGCCTCATAGTGCGCGTGCACGGCCTTGAAGGCCGCGACCATGAGAGGGATGAGCAGCACCACCATCCAGGCACCATGGCTGAACTTCGTCGCCGCGATGACCAGCGTCACGACGCCGGTGACGACGGCACCGGTTCCATTGATCGCCAGGCGTCGGCGCCAGCTCGGGCCGCCTTCGGTGAGCCAATGCCGGATCATGCCCGCTTGCGACAACGTGAACGACAGGAACACCCCGACCGCGTAGAGCGGAATGAGGGCGTGGGTCTCACCGCGGAAGATGATGAGAAGGAGCGCGGCGAGGCCCCCCAGGATGAGGATACCGTTGGAGAAGACAAGGCGGTCACCGAGTGTCCCAAACTGGCGAGGCGCGTAGCGGTCTCGGGAGAGTAGGCTCGACAGTCGTGGGAAGTCGGCGAAGGATGTGTTCGCGGCCAGGATCAGAATGAGCATGGTCGAGGACTGGACGAGGTAGTAGAAGAATCCCGTGCCAACGAGGGCGCGCGCGATCTGCGACACCACGGTCTCGTGCTCGCTCGGAGTCACGCGGAGTGCCCATGCAAGCACGGTGATGCCGAGGAAGAGGACGCCGAGGATGCCCGCCATCCAGCCCATGGTGATAGACGCGTTGCGCGACTCGGAGGGCTTGAAAGCCGGCACTCCGTTCGAGATAGCTTCCACCCCGGTCAGTGCCGTGCAGCCGGAAGAAAACGCCCTCAGCACGAGGAACCAGGTCACCGCAGTGGAAGCTTCGACCGCGTGCCCCGGCAGGGGTTGGAGCCCGCCGAACAGCGCGCGATAGAGGCCCGTCCCGACCAGCACCGCAAACGTCGCAATGAAGAGGTAGGTCGGCACGGCGAACATCCTCCCCGATTCGCGGACGCCACGCAGATTGGCGAAGGCGATGAGGGCGACGAACACCACCCCGAGCGCGATGCGGTGATCGAGCAACCCAGGAACCGCCGACGTCAGCGCGGCCACGCCGGCGGCGACGCTGACCGCTACTGTTAGTACGTAGTCGATCAACAGCGCCGCAGCCGCGACCAGTCCCGCCGTCGGGCCGAGGTTCGCGCGAGCCACAATGTAGGACCCGCCTCCCGAGGGGTACGCGTGGATGGTCTGCTGGTACGAGACGGCGACGACTAGGAGGAGCCCGGCAATGGCAATCGCCAGCGGGACAGCCAGATGAGTGGCCGCCGCACCCGCGAGGACGAGAACAAGCAGGATCTCTTCCGTGGCGTATGCCACCGAGGACATTGCGTCGGAAGAGAAGACGGCGAGAGCGACGATTTTCGACAGGCGTTCGTGGCTCGCCTGTGCCAACGACATCGGTCTGCCGACGATCCACCGCTTCAGCAGATTCGCGTCCACCGCTTTCCTCGGTACACCGGCCTGCCGGTTTCGCCGTGCCTCCGCCGGATGCTACGCTCACGCATTCGAGCCAGCAAGCAGGAGGCGGATCTGCTCAGAGAGGGATGGGCGGCTACCGCGTGGCTAGCCCGACCGGCCTCCCCGGCCGCCGCAACAGACCCACCGCGATGCCGATGTTCAGCAGGTTCCACAGGATCCCGTTGAGGAACGCGGTCTGGTAGGAGCCGGTCAGGTCGAAGATCACGCCGGACATCCAGCCTCCGAGGGCCATGCCGAACACGGTGGCCATCAGCACGGTGGCCACGCGCACCCCGGTCTCCTCGGGAGGGTAGAACTCCCGGATGATGACGGTGTAGGCGGGGACGATCCCGCCCTGGAACAGGCCGAACAGCGCCGATAGGACGTAGAGCGAGACGAGCCCGTCGAAGGGCAGGAAGAGGACGAGGGCCAGCGCCTGCAGGCTCGAGCCCAGCAACAACGTGCGCCGCCCGCCGATCCGGTCGCAGATCCAGCCCGACGCGAGGCGGCTCACGATACCAAAGCCCAGCATCAGCGAGAGCATCTGCGCGCCCCGGGCCGCGCCATAGCCCAGGTCGCCGCAGTACGCAACGATGTGAACCTGCGGCATCGACATCGCGACGCAGCAGCTGAGGCCGGCGATGATCAGCACGATCTGCAGCGCGGCGGGCGACATCCCCAAGGGCCGCGAGACCCGCGACGCAACGTGCGACGACAGCGAAGCGGCCTCGGTCAGCGGCGGCCGCCGCCGCAGGGCCAGCGCGAGCGGCAGCATGGTCGCCATGCAGAAGACGCCGATGCCCAGGTAGGTCCGGCGCCACCCCGCGCTCTGGATGAAGTACTGCACGACGGGTGGCCAGGCCGTTCCTGCGAGGTAGCTGCCACTCGTGATGATCGCCACGGCCATGCCGCGATGGCGGGTGAACCAGAGCGAGGTATCGGCGATGACCGGCGCGAACGTGGCCGAGCTGGCGACACCGACCAGCAGCCCCTGGGCCAGGACGAACTGCCAAAGGCTCGTCGCCTGGCTGGCCACCGCATAGCCGAGCCCCAGCGAGATGGCCCCGCCCACGACGGGCACCATGACGCCGAGGCGATCGGAGAGACGCCCCATCAGGATGCCGCCAAAGCCGAAGAAGATCATCGTCATGGTGTAGGGCAGCGAGGCGGCCGAGCGCGCGACGCCGAACTCCGCCTGGACCGCCGGTAACGCCACGATCACCGACCACATGCCGACGCCGCCGATCGCCGACAGCATCAGCGCGGCACCGAGCCGGCTCCAGGCATAGGGAGATTCGGGTGCACCGCGTGGGCTCTTCTCTATCGCGTTCCCGATGTCCATGGCGGGCTCGAACATGATGGGCGACGTCCAGTATCGCGGATGCGTCGTCGTTTGCAATCATCCAATTCGGGATCGCGCGGCGCCCGATGCGGCCTGGTCCAGGAACGGTGTACTCTCGGGCTGACCGGGTCGGCCGTTCAGTGCGGCCCGCCGAGGAGGACACACATGACGGCAACGCCGATCGAGGTTCGTCCCACCACCGGCGCGCTGGGGGCCGAGGTCCACGGCGTCGACCTCGGCACCGATCTCGAGGACGTGACGGTGGCCGCCATCCGACGGGCCCTGCTCGATCATTGCGTCATCTTCTTCCGCGATCAGCGCTTCGACGCCGCCCAGCACAAGGCGCTCGCCCGCCGCTTCGGCGAGATCTTCGTGCACCCCAACTACAAGGGCACCGGGCCCGACCCGGAGATCGTCGACATCCGCCGCGAGCCGGGTGATCTGCGCATCGTCGGCGAGGAATGGCATACGGACACCACCATGATGCCGGAGCCCCCGATGGGCGCCATCCTCTTCGCCATCGAAGTGCCCCCGTACGGAGGGGACACCCTCTTCGCCAACCAGTACCTCGCCTACGAGACGCTCTCCGATGGCATGAAGCGGCTGCTCGAGGGGCTGCGGGCCGTGCACAGCGATCGCAAGGTGGCCGGCCCCCAGGCGGGGCTCAACGCCTACCGGGCCACCAAGGTGCGCGAGGACGCGAGCTGGCAGGAGACGGTGAGCACGCACCCCGTCGTGCGCACCCATCCGGAGACGGGCCGCAAGCTCCTCTTCGTCAACCACTCCTACACCATCCGCTTCGACGGCATGACCGAGGCCGAGAGCGCGCCGCTGCTCGGCTTCCTCCTCGAGCACGGTCACCGGCCCGAGTTCACCTGCCGCTTCCGGTGGGCGGACGGGTCGGTCGCATTCTGGGACAATCGCTGCGTCAAGCATCTCGCCGTCCACGATGCCGGACGGTTCCGCCGCATCATGCGGCGCGTTCAGATCGCGGGCGACAAGCCGGTGTGATGGAAGCCGTCACGTTTGTTAGCTACGAGCGGCTTTCGCAGCAGCCGCCGGGCTGATCGAAGCCAGGGCGGATCTCACCGTGGCCGGCGACTAGAGGCGCGCCATCGCGGGGATGACGCTCTTGCCCATCAGCTCGATGGACCGCATCGTCGTCGGGTGGTCCATGCGCGACTCCTGGGCCTCCAGGAGCAGGTGGCCGATGCCCAGTTCCTTCTGCACGCGGGCGAAGCGATCCACCACCTCGTCGGGCGTGCCCGCCACGATGTAGTAGTTGTCCACCAGCTCCTCGTAGCTCATCTTCGCGAGCGAGACCGACCGCGCTTTGAGCGCGAACTGGCTGGCCGCCCGCGAGCGCATGCCCACCGGGGAGAAGTACTCGATCGGGCCGCGCAGCGTCGGCCCCATGCGCCACACGAAGTGCCGGCCGGCCTCCAGCGCCTTGGCCTTCGTGTCCGCGGAGACCGCGCAGATGAGGAAGCCCAGCTTGTCCGGGGTGACGGTGCGGCCGGCCTCCGCCGCGCCCTGGCGGTAGAAGTCGAACAGCTCGCGCGCCACCTCGAACGAGACCAGGAACGGCACGTACGTGTAGCCCATGCGCCCGGCCCAGACCGCGGTCTCCGGGCTCGCGGTGCCCGGCACCCAGATGGGCGGATGCGGCTCCTGCAGCGGCAGGCACCACGGGTTCACGTGCCGGAAGTGGTAGTGCCGGCCCTCCCAGCGGAACGGCCCGGGGGTGGTCCAGCACTTGATGATCAGGTCGTGGCACTCCTCGAAGCGCTCGCGGTTGTACACCGGGTTGCTGTTGGCCCACCAGCTCTCGACCCCCACGCCGCGCACGAAGCCGCTCAGGACGCGTCCACCCGAGATGAGATCGGCCATCGCGATCTGCTCGGCCATCTGGACCGGGTTCTCCTGGATCGGGAGGATGTTGCCGAGGATCAGGAGCTTCGCGCGCCGGGTGGTGCGCGCCAGGATGCCCGCGGTCATGTTGGCCGAGACGTTGACGCAGGACGGAGTCGAGTGGTGCTCGTTGATCATGAGGCCGTCGAAGCCGGCCTGGTCGGCAAAGTCGTACTCGTCGAGATAGCGCCGGTAGTTCCGCTGGGCGATCTCGGGGGAGAAGAACGTGTTGGGGAAGGCCAGGCGCAGCGATGGATACTTGTCGCCCTCGGCGTCCGGGTATTCGTGGTGCGGCATCTCGCTGAAGTAGTAGAGCTTCACGGTTCAGGCCCTCCCGAGGAAGTCCAGCACGAGATTTGCGAACACGTCCGGCTGCTCGATCGGGGGCAGGTGACCGCACCGCTCGAGGACGTGCAGCGTCGCGCCGGGCATCAGGCGCCGGTACTGCTCGCCGCAGATCACCGGTACGATCTGGTCCTCGCGTCCCCAGACGATGAGGGTGGGGTTCGGCACGCACGGCAGGAAGTGGGGCAGCCGCGGGTTGAACATGTAGGGCTTCCAGGTGAGCCGGGCCGCCATCTCCCGGTTGCGCAGCGCGATCTCGATCTCGGCGGGCCCCGGCTTGCCGCCGAAGAGCTCGGCCCACTCGGGCACGCTGGCCGGGTCGTGGACGTTGTACCGGAGCAGCTCCTCCGGCGGGTAGAAGAAGATGTCGCGGATCTCCCCCTCGTCGGGCTTCAGCCCGGTGGGGCTCACCAGCACCAGGCGATCGATCACCCCGGGGCGCATCGTGGCCAGCTCGGCCGCGGTCCAGCCGCCGATCGAGTGCCCGAGCAGGTGCACCCTGGAGAGGCCCATCACGTCGAGGAACCAGAGATAGAAGCGGGCCAGGTCGTCGATGCTCTCCATCCAGTCGGCCGCGTCGGAGCGGCCAAAGCCGGGGTGGGTGGGCGCGTAGACCGTGTAGCGCTCGCCCACCGCGGCCATCCACCGGCGCCAGCCGCGATTGCCGCCCGCTCCGTGCAGCACCACCAGGGGATCACCCTGGCCTCCGATCACGACGTGCACCTTCGTCTCACCGACGGTGATCATTTCCTCGCGAGGCGGCACAGGCGACTCCTCTCCGGAGATGGGGCTCAGGGTAGAGACCATAGCAGCAGCCGGCCTTGACCGGAAAGGGGCACCCGGCCCAGTATCTTGCCCGATGGCCACGCCCATACCGACCTAGGAGGTCTGAGCCGTGCTGATCGTCGACGCGCAGGTGCACATCTGGGGCAGTGGGACGCCCTTGCCGCCCCACCGGCCGACCTCGGTGTTCTCGAAGGACGACCTGCTCGCGGAGATGGACGCGGCTGGTGTCCAGGCGGCGCTGATCCACCCGCCGGGGTGGGACCCGGGCTCGGACCGGCTCGCCCTCGAGGCGGCCCGCGAGCACCCCGACCGGCTCGCGGTCCTCGGGAAGTTCCCGCTCGACCGTCCGGAGAGCCGCGCCCTCATCGACGGCTGGAAGCGCCAGCCGGGAATGCTCGGCTTGCGCTTCGTCTTCCTGCAGCCGCACCAGAAGAGCTGGCCGACGGACGGCACCATGGACTGGTTGTGGCCGGCTGCGGAGCGGGCCGGGGTTCCGCTGGCGCTGCTCGCGGCGGACTTCCTGCCGCTCGTCGGGCAAATGGCGGAGCGTCACCCGGGCCTCAAGCTGATCGTCGATCACCTCGGCCGCCCACACCGCACGAAAGACGAGGCGGCCTGGGCCAATCTGTCGGAGCTCCTGGCCCTCGCGAAGCACCCGAACGTGGCGGTCAAGGCGACGGGGGCGCCCAGCTACTCGAGCGAGCCCTATCCCTACCGCAACATCCACCCGTACCTCCGCCGGCTCCACGACGCCTTCGGACCGGAGCGCCTGTTCTGGGGGACGGACATCACGCGCATGCCCTGCACCTGGCGGCAGTGCGTGAGCCTGTTCACCGAGGAGTTGCCCTGGCTCACCGCGGCTGACAAGGACCTGATCATGGGGCGCGCGCTCTGCGCCTGGCTCGACTGGAAGCTGCCGGGGTGAGTCGGCCGTGAAGATCGTCGTCATCACCCGGAGCGGGCAACGCGAGTTCGAGTGCGGGGCCGGCGAGAAGATTCTCCACGCCGGCCTCCGCAGCGGCATCGAGCTGCCGTACGAGTGCAGCACGGGCACCTGCGGCACGTGCAAGGCCAGGCTCGTGAGCGGCCGGGCGGAAAGCGAGTGGCCCGACGCCCCGGGAGGTCGGTATCTCAAGACGGAAGCCGAGCTGCTCATGTGCCAGTGCGTGGCACGTGAGGATTGCGCCGTCGAGGTCGGCGTCCTCACGAAGCCCGACGCGGGCGCCCCGCTTCCCGGCGCGCTGGGCGGCCGGGTCTGCGGCCGGCGCCGGTTGACCCACGACGTGGCCACCTTCGACGTCGAGCTCGACCGGCCGCTCGACTTCGACGCGGGTCAGTTCGCGCTCATCAGTGTCCCGGGTATCGTGGGGGCACGTGCCTACTCCATGGTGAACTTCGAGCGGGCGGCACGCCGCCTCTCGTTCGTGGTGAAGAAGAAGCCGGGCGGCGCGGTGAGCGAGTGGCTCTTCGGCGATGGAGTCGACGGTACGCGCCTCGACCTGTTCGCGCCCCTCGGGCACGCGACCTTCCATCCCGGTCTTCAGAAGCACGTGCTCTGCATCGCGGGGGGAAGCGGCATCGCGGGCATGATGTCGATCCTCCGCCGCGCCGATGAGGCGGGCCACTTTGCCGGGTGGGACGGCCATGTCTTCTTCGGCGTCCGCTCTGGGCGCGACGGCTTCTTCCTCGACGAGCTGCACGCGCTGCAGGCACGCCATCCGGCGCGGCTCTCCGTCACCATCGCGCTCTCGGACGAGGACGTGCCCGCCTCGCTCCCGGCGGCCCATCCCGGGCTCGCGTTCGCGCGCGGCCTGATCCACTCGGTGGCCGGCGAGCGCATGAAGGACCGCTTCGCCGGCGTCCGGGCCTACGTGGCAGGCCCGCCTCCGATGGTGGACGCGAGCTTGCGTTTGCTGCTGCGCGAGGCGAAACTGTCGCCCGCCGACATCCGTTACGACAAGTTCAGTTGAGCCAGAAAGGAGCGACGATGGGCCAGTACGAGCAACACGTCTTCGTGTGTACGAGCGGCGAGACCTGCCCGGAGCAGGGCGACACCGAGAAGTTCGTGAAGCTCCTCCGGGAGCGCGCGAAGCAGGCCGGGCGGTCGAGCGACGTGCGCATCAACAAGGCCGGGTGCTTCTCGCAGTGCGGGCGTGGCCCCATGATCGTCTTCTACCCCGACGACGTCTGGTACGCGGGGGTCCAAGAAGCGGATCTCGAGGAGATCTTCACTTCGCACATCGTGGGCGGCCGACCGGTCGAGCGGCTGCGGTACAATCCCGGCAAACCGGGCGCGAACAAGGTGAGCGAGGCCGAGCTGGCCGAGATCAAGAAGGCCGCCGCCGTCCGCGCCCGGACGCCGGAGCCGGCCGGGCCCGCGCCCGTATGGAAGCGTGTGGGCGCCGCCGCCCAGGTACCCACGAACGGGATGAAGGAGTTCTCGGTGGGGGGCGTCAACGTCCTCATCGTCCATACCGGCGACGCGTACGTGGCCGTCCAGGCGCTATGCCCGCACGAGACCATCCCGCTGGAGCAGGGTGTCCACGATGGCTCGGTGCTCACCTGCCTCGAGCACATGTGGCAGTTCGACATCCGGACCGGCGCGCCGCTGGGCGACGCCCTCGAAGGACTGCGCCGCTACCAGCTCAAGAATGACGGTGGTGAGCTGTACGTCGCCTTCGAGGTCTGATCCTCGCGCGAAGAGGCAGTGCTGCTGATCGGCGCGGGGGACTTGGGCTCGCCGACCGCTCTATGTGGCCGAGGCGCCGGTCAGTCGATCTCGGCGGTCGGCTCCCGCAGCAGCTCCGGTGGCACCGGCTCGCCCGCCTGACGACGACGCTCGATACGCACCGCGACCGCTTCCCGGAAGCACTCCATGAACGATCGGAACTCGGCCCGTGAGTCCGCATTCGCGCGCAGGCTCACCGTTCCCTCAACGTCGATCCCGGTCACGCTGAGCGTCCCGAAGTGGTCGCACGAGCGCGCCGCCTCCCAGAGCAGATCGACTCGCAATTGCTGCTCTGGCGTCATGGTTGCGCAGCCCATCCCGAGCAGCGCAACCACCACTGCAGCGACCGCGCTGGCCCGCATGCGTCCTCGTCCTCCCGCGCCGATACTCGCTGCAAGGCAGGGGCCAACCGCGCTTCACTCCTGTAGGGCACTTGACCGCCGCCTACCCTCGGCCGGGTGGGGCCAACCTGCCTCAGGTGGGTCCGGTCAGCGACAGACCGAGACAGGCTGCGTGAGCAGCTAGCCGGAAGATCACCTCGAACTCGGATCTCTGCACCGACGCCATCCCGAGGATCGTGGCGATGGCCCCCAGCCCGAACGAAACCGATGCGCATGAGGACGATGCCGCCCACCAGGTGGACCACGCTCAGAGGTACGCAAAGGTCCGCAGTATCAACGTGCCAGAGACCTTGGTCCCACCTATGGCTGGCTGCTCCCGAGCCCGCCGTCGAGGCGTCCCGATGAGTCCGGACAGGACTCGGGCGCGAAGATTCCGAGCATGATCCCCGCCGCCACCACGCTGGGGTCGGAGAGATCCAGAAACCGGCCCTTCATGAGTGCGCTCTTCTCGCAGGCCGTCGGCCTCGGTTCCTGCGACCTCCTGACCGTCGCCGGGGGCGCCGACGCGCATCCCCCCGACAACACCGCCAGCAGAAATGCGAGGCACCAGACTCCTGGCCTCCGGCCGCTGCTCAGTGCCGCACTCCGGCTCAACCCCGCCTGACCGCCACTGCGGTGCGATCGTCGTCGGCCGGCACGCCCTCGGTGAACGCGGCCAGCGCTCGCCGGAGCACCGCCATCAGCTCTGCCGCCGAGGTCTCTCGGTGGCGGCTGACGAGGTCGATCACGCGACTGGTGCCGAACCGCTCACCGTTGCCATTCGTCGCATCGACCACGCCATCCGACAGCGCCACGAAGACATCGCCCTGCTCCATGCGCATGGGCGGCCGCAGCGCGACCTCGAGCTCCTCGGCCCATCCGAAGAAAGACGCGTCGGTCTCGATCACCGAGCAGGTCTGCTCGGCGGCCCGGTAGTACAGCAGCGGGCCCTGGCCGCAGCTGAAGCCCGTGAGCGTCTGCTCCTTCGCGTCGAGCTCGCCGAGCCAGGCGCTCACGAAGCGGCCCTCGGTGAGATCGGCGCAGAGCTGCGCGTTCAGGTGGCGGATGATCGCGGGGAGATCCCCGCCGACCCGGAGCGCCATCCGCAGCATCGAGCGCACCTGGGTGACGGACAGGGCGGGTCCGATGCCGTGCCCGCTCGCGTCGGCCAGCAGCAGCACCGCGTGGTCGGCCTGGGTCGGCGACAGGCGCAGGCCGCTCTCCCCGGGCACCCGACGGTACCCGATGACGTCGTAGGTGTCGCCCCCGGTCTCGTCGGCCGGCTCGCTCCACGCCGCGATGTCGAACCCGGGCACGCGCGGGATCCGCTCGGGCAGCGTGTCCAGCTGGATACGCCGGGCCACCTGGAGATCGCGCTCGAGCTTCAGGAGCGTTCCCAGGGACAGCCGCATCTGGCCGTGGGCGTCGGCGAGTCGGTGGACCTCGCGGATCGAGGAGACGATCATCGGCCCTGGCTCGAGGTCCCCACGGCTGATCCGCTCGCTCTCGCGCACGAGCGCCTCGATCGGCCGGCTGTACAGGCG
>Ga0335085_10013368_pt1 | contig 12039 bp, 9 predicted proteins | sample Lox_Sample_45_FD_206712 | JGI IMG/M metagenome (GOLD analysis project Ga0335085, IMG submission 206712) | Soil microbial communities from Loxahatchee National Wildlife Refuge, Florida, United States - Lox_Sample_4.5 | ecosystem: Environmental > Terrestrial > Soil > Wetlands | place: USA: Florida...
CTCGATCTCGACACCAGCGGGCTTCTGATTCTGACCAACGATACGCAGTTCGCCGAGCGTCTGACGAATCCGGACTTCAAGATTCCGAAGACGTATCTGGTGAAATGCTCCGGTCCGCTGTCCGACGATTCGCTCGATCGATTGCGCAGCGGCGTCGAGCTCAGCGACGGCCCCACCCGCCCGGCGCAGGTGGCGCGCGTCCGCGATTCGGGAAAGTATTCGCACATCGAAATCCGCATCAGCGAAGGGCGCAATCGCCAGGTGCGCCGCATGATCGAATCGGTCGGTAGCAAAGTGGTGAAGCTGGTGCGCACGGCCATCGGCCCGATTCACATCGGCGATCTGAAAATCGGCCAATGGCGACCGCTCACTGCCGCCGAAATCGCGGCCCTTACCGCGTCTCCCACTCGGAGTGGAACTTCTGGTCGAGCACGAAGTCCGCGGGTCCGGCAAAAATGAATCGCCCGGAACCTTCGGGTATGTCGCCCTCACCGGCCAGCACCCGAATACGGATCCGCGGAGCGTTACGAACACCGTCGTCGAGAGGCACCAGCTTCACCGGTTGTTCGATTCCGCTGCGCACGATCGTGTCGAACCGCAGCGTGATGTACCAGCGGGGCGGCACGTTCATGACCGATTCCAGCCGCAGGATCCGCCCGTAAACCCGGTCCTTCGCGTGCGCCACCACACCTTTGGCGCTTCTGGCATCGCGCAGCAAAATCCCTTCCACCCGATCTCCCGCTGCTGCGGTCGCAGTGTCGATCGCCGTGCTCAGCCCGACGCTCAGCCGCACACCGGCAGGCAACGGCCGCGACGCGGCCCTGGCGGCCGCAGTCCCGGCGACCGGCGCTGCATCGCCAAAGCTGATCGTCGATTCTCCGACATACTGCCGGCAGGCCGAATAGTGCGTCTCGTTCAGCGCAATCGAGCCATCGCTGTAAAGCCCTTCCATCACCGAAACCTCAGGCAGCAGAAAATCTCCGTCGCCGATTTTTGCACGCTGATAGTTCATCGTGTGCGTCACACGGCAAACCCTGTCGCTTTGCGTGAAGTCTTCGGTCTCCACCACCAGTTGCTTCAGATCGCCGCCCGCGGGATCGGCCTGGAACGAGCCGCGGTAAGCGATAATCTTCCCCGGTCCAGTCGTCCGAAACTGATAGCGGCTCCTCGCGAGCGGCACGTTGTAGTCAAAAGAGCCGAGCCCGCCGCGCAGGCCCAGATACTGGATTTTGTCGGGCGCGCCACCAAAAACGCTGGCGAGGAATGATCCGAATTCCCCGCTGCCCGCGGCGCCGGTGCCGACGAGCTTGTCCACATCGCTGGTTTCGAATCTGCGCGCGCCGGCCCACGAAAAGATCTCACCATTCTCATCCACGGCGACGTCGAGACGGAGCCGGTCGCGCTCGACGGCGGGACCGCGTTTCGGCGCCAGCCGCTGCGCCGCGATCAGCGACTGGCAATTGGTCGGACTGAACGCCGGCGCATACTGCGCCCGCTGAACCGTTTCCACACACATGTAGCGGGGCAGGCGGCGCGCGTTGTCGAGGACGATCTCGCGCGTTTTCCGGAAAAGTTCGTTGGCGTCAGGATCGGCCGTTCGGGCCGCGGCCGCCAGAACCATCAGCAGCGCGCAACTGCGCAGGGCCCGCCGCATCGTTTTCTACGTGGCTTTCAGCGCCTGATCGAGGTCGGCAACAATGTCATCCACGGCTTCGATGCCGACCGAAAGCCGGAGCAGATTGTCGTGGATGCCCAGACGCGCGCGATGCTTCGGCGAAAGCTCGCGGTGCGACGACATCGCCGAATAAGACGCCATAGTGTGTACGTCACCCAGCGAAGTCGCCGGCACAATCATGCGGAAGCGGTTCATCAGCGCGAACATCGCGGCCTGATCCGCGCCTTTCACTTCAAAACTGACAATGGCGCCGTACATACCCTGCGCAAACAGACGCTTAATGATCGCCGCATCGGGATGCGCAGGATCGCCCGGAAAGTAAACGCGATCGACAGCCGGATGGGTCGCGAGCCAGTTGGCGACCTTGCACGCATTGGCGCAATGCCGTTCCATGCGCACCGGGAAAGTTTTGATGCCGCGCATCGCCATGTACGCCTCAAACGGCCCCAGCACCGGCCCGAGCGCACGCGACAACGTCTGCAGGACATCGAGCTTATCGTCGTTCGCCACGACGATGCCGCCCAACACATCGCCATGGCCTGACAGATATTTCGTCAGGCTGTGTACGGAATACGTAGCGCCGAACTCGAGCGGACGCACCACCATCGGCGTCGCAAATGTGCTGTCGACGATCAGTTCGGCATTGGCGTCTTTCGCCATCGCCGCGATGCGATCGAGCGGCGCCACGCGGGTCAGCGGATTCGAGATGGTTTCCAGAATCAGCGCGCCGGGCCTGCGTTCGGCGATGGCCTCGGCCACGGCGGCTTCGTCATTGAAATCGACGAAGAAGGCTTCGACGCCGGAGGGCGCGAGCACCTTCATCAACATGTTGATAGTCGCGCCGTAGAGCGCGGTGGCGGCAAGGACGACGCGCGGGCGGTCGATCAGCGCGGCAGTTATCGCGAGATGGAGCGCCGCCATGCCCGACCCGGCCGACATCGCGCAGCCGCCGGATTCGAGCGACATCATCAGTTCTTCCAGCGCCTGATTGGTCGGATTGCCGTGCCGCGAATAGTTCCAGCCAGGCATGTCACCGGCAAAGACCTTTTCGAGGTCCGCCATATCGTCGTAGAAGTAACTGGCGGCGGTGTGAATCGGCGTTGTGACAGGAATCCACGAACCGGTCCGCTTGCGGTCGCCCGCATGAATGGCGCGCGTCTGCAGCCTGGTTACTTTCTCTTCCACCGGATGCCGTCTTTCGTATCTTCCAGTATGATGCCCTGCTCGGAAAGCTGAGCGCGGATGGCATCGGCGCGGGCGAAATCGCGGGCTTTTTTCGCCGCAGTACGCTCGGCAATCAGCTTTTCGATATCGGCGTCGGAGAGGCCGCCGGTTTTCGCGGTTGGCTTCAGCACGTCGAAGAAAGAATCGAAATCCTCCAGAACGGCGAGGGCGCCAGCGCGGTTGAGGGCATGGAACTCGCCCTGGTCGAGCGCGATGTTCGCTTCACGGACGAATTCAAAGACGGCGCCAAGCGCTTCAGCAGTATTGAGGTCGTCGTTGAGCGACTCGCGAAAAACGCGCCGGGCCTCCGCCGCGCCTTCGATCAGCTTCGGATTGACACCGTCGGCGAGCTTCGCCGATTCCAGGCGCAGCTTGAAATTGCGCAGACGGTCGATGGCTGTGGCGGCGGATTTCAGCCCGTCGAAAGTAAAATTCAGACCTTTGCGATACGGCACCGACGCCAGCAGATAACGGATGGCTTCCGGCGCAAAACCGTGCTTGTCGCACAGATCGCGCAGCGTGTAGAAATTGCCGAGCGACTTCGACATCTTCTGCCCGTCCACCAGCAGAAACTCCGAATGCAGCCAGAACCGCGCGAACGGTTTGCCGGTGAGCGCTTCCGACTGCGCGATTTCGTTTTCGTGGTGCGGAAAAATCAGATCGACGCCGCCTGCGTGGATATCGAGCGTGGCGCCGAGGAACTGAATCGCCATCACGGAGCATTCGATGTGCCAGCCGGGACGGCCTGCGCCGATCTCGGTGTCCCACGACGGCTCGCCCGGCTTCGGCGCCTTCCACAGGGCGAAATCCCGCGCGTCGCTTTTTTCGTAGCTGTCCACATCCACGCGCGCGCCCGACACTATCCCTTCGAAATCGTTATGCGAAAGCTTGCCGTATCCGGGAAACGTCGAGATCCGGTAATAAACCGACCCGTCGCTCCGATACGTATGTCCGCTCTCTTCCAGCTGATGAATCGCCGCGGCCATTTCCGGAATGTGCTCGGTCGCGCGCGCGATCCGCTCCGGACGCTCCAGCCGCAGCGTCGCGCAGTCGTCCAGAAACGCTTTCGTATAAACGTCGGTATACTCGCTGAGCGATTTTCCCTGCGCCACCGCGTTGCGAATGATCTTGTCGTCCACGTCGGTGATGTTCATGACGTGATCGAGCTTGTACCCGTTCAGCTTCAGCACCCGCCGCAGCAGATCGTAGAAAACGAATGTGCGGAAGTTGCCGATGTGGGCGTAGTCGTAAACCGTCGGCCCGCAGGTGTAAATCTTCACTGCATTCGGGTCGGCGGGGACAAACGGCTGAACCTCCTGGTTCAGCGTGTTATAGAAACGGAGGGCCATTGGGACAGGGAAATTCCCATGGTAACAACGGGCGGTGGAACTCCTGTAGTATGGTCGTTGGTATGGCCACAACTAAGGTCACTATCACGCTGCCCGACGGTCAGCTCGCTGAGGTGCGGAATCGCGTGCGGGCGCTGGGCTCGACGAGTGTATCCGGCTACATCCAGCAGGCGGTGCAGAAATCCCTGCAGAACGCGGCGGAGTTCGAGGCCATGCTGGATCAGGCCCTGATGGAAACCGGCGGACCGATGACAGCCAAAGAGCGTGCGTGGGCCAGAAAGATCCTCACACCACGGAAAAACGGCTCGCGGCGAAAGAATGCCGCGTGAACGGCGTCACCCTCGACGCGGGCGGACTGATAGCGCTCGATAAAAACGACCGCCGCGTCCTGTCGATTCTGCGGTTGGCGCTCCAGGAAGGCGCGCGGATTATCGTGCCGGCGACAGTATTGGCGCAGGTCATTCGGAATCCTGCAAAACAGGTACGGCTCTGGCGCCTGATCCAGCGCGATGAAACAGAAGTGGTCCCGCTCGACGCATCGCATGCCCAGGCAGTCGGCCTGCTTCTCGCACAAACCAGTACAACGGATATCGCCGACGCTCATGTGGCGGTCTGCGCACGCCGTGAAGGCTATGCAGTAATCACGAGCGATCCGCTCGATCTCAGAAGGCTCGACCCGAGCCTTCGCCTGGTAATCGTCTGAGCGAACCTGGCTACTTCGGCGTGACGTTCGTAGGTTCCGCCTGCTGATCGCGCGAATACTGCGCCTCGCTCGAACTGGCCAGCGCGGGCGACCCCGCGTCCTTCGGTTGCTCCGCAGGGTATCCGTTCGACGACACACCGGTCGACGCTTGCCCCTTGCTGCCACCGTCAGGTCCGGTCGAGGCTACCCCGCATCCAATGCACATTCCAGCCGTAAGCAGGGCGGCGACCCCCATCATTTTCACGAACATCTTCCCTATCATACAGAACCGCCTTTGCCGCGCAAATCGAAACTCCGCCAGCGCCACCCGAAAGTCGACCCTGTAACATTAATCTGTCGCGTTCCCTACAACATTTGGAAATTTCCTATTGACGCACACAACATATTGGGGCAAGATTGCAAATGCGCCACGAATCGACAGCAGGCTCAAGGAGGCACAAATGGCGGCGGCAGCGCAGGCAAAAACAAAGGGAAATGCGACAATAGAAGGGTTGCAGGGCGAAGTGCGGAACGTTCAGCAATCTTCCCAACCAAAACACGCCGGGGTTGAGTTTCCCCGCTATTTCACCGCCCGTCAGGAAGCCGGCAAGACTCCCTACGATCTGATCCAGTGGGAGACCCGCAACGCCACCATCGGCAACGACAAAGGCTCGGTCATCTTCGAGCAGCGCGATGTCGAGGTCCCCGCCGACTGGTCGCAGACCGCCACCAACATCGTCGCCAGCAAATATTTCCACGGCAAGCTCGGCACGCCCGAGCGCGAAACCAGCGTCGCCGAACTGGTGCACCGCGTCGTCGACACCATCGCCGACTGGGGCCTCGCCGATGGCTATTTTGCCACCCCGCAGGACGGCGAAAACTTCCGTGACGAGCTCGCCCACATGATGCTGCACCAGAAGGCCGCCTTCAATTCGCCCGTCTGGTTCAACGTCGGGGTGAAAGAATCGCGCGGCTACGGCTGGTTTTACGACGCTGAAGAAGATATGGTCCGCAAGATGACCAATGAAGCCCGCCCGCAGTGCTCGGCCTGCTTCATCGTCTCCGTCAAAGACTCGCTTGAATCCATCCTCGATCTCGCCAAGACCGAAGGCATGCTGTTCAAGTGGGGCAGCGGCACGGGCTCGAATCTCTCCGCTCTGCGCGAAGAAGATGCCATCCTCTCCGGCGGCGGACGGGCCAGCGGCCCGCTCTCCTTCATGAAGGGCTTCGACGCTTTCGCCGGCGTCATCAAGTCCGGCGGCAAGACCCGCCGCGCCGCGAAAATGGTAATCCTCAATGTCGATCACCCCGATATCGAGCGCTTCGTCTGGTGCAAGGCTAAGGAAGAGAAGAAAGCCCACACGCTCGTCGAAGCCGGCTACGATTCTTCGCTCGACGGCGAAGCCTACAGCTCGATCTTCTTCCAGAACGCCAACAACTCCGTGCGCGCCACCGACGAGTTCATGGAAGCCGCCGCCGAAAACCGCGAGTTCTGGACCAAACAGGTCCACACCGGTGAAAAGAAGGACCGCATCATGGCGCGCGATCTCATGAAGCAGATCGCCGAAGCAACCTGGCAGTGCGGCGATCCCGGCATGCAGTTCGATACCACCATCAACCGCTGGCACCCCTGCAAGAACACTTCGCGCATCAACGCTTCGAATCCCTGCTCGGAATACATGTTCCTCGACGATTCCGCCTGCAATCTTTCGTCGCTGAACCTGATGAAGTTCGTCGGCCCCAACGGCCAGTTCGACGTCGAAGCTTTCCGCCATGCCGTCGACACCCTGATCGTCGCCCAGGAAATTCTGGTCGACAACGCGGCCTATCCGACCGAGATGATTGCGAAGAATTCGCACGACTATCGCCCGCTCGGCCTCGGCTTCGCCAATCTCGGCGCGCTGCTGATGTCCTTCGGCATCCCCTATGACAGCGACCGCGGACGTGACTATGCCGGCGCCATCAGCGCCATCATGTGCGGCCAGGCTTATCTCACCAGCGCCCGCATTTCCGAAACCACCGGACCGTTTCCCGGCTATCAGAAGAACGAAGAGCCCTTCCTCGAAGTCATTCGCATGCATCGCGACTCGGTGCACGGCATCAACCACCGCAATGTGCCGAGCGACCTCTACAACGGCGCGAAGAAGTGCTGGGAAGATGCTTACGAACTCGGCAGGCAGAGCGGATACCGTAACGGACAGGTCACCGTCATCGCGCCCACCGGCACTATCGGCTTCATGATGGATTGCGACACCACCGGCATCGAACCCGATCTCGCGCTCGTCAAATATAAGAAGCTGGTCGGCGGCGGCGTCATCAAGATCGTCAACAACACCGTGCCCGCCGCGCTGATCAAACTCGGCTACACGCCCGAGCAGGTGGAAGCCATCGTCAGCCACATCGATTCCACGGGCACCATCGAAGGCGCGCCCAATCTCAAGCCCGAGCATCTCCCCGTTTTCGATTGCAGCTTCCGTCCGCAGAACGGCACGCGCACCATTCACTACATGGGCCATCTGAAGATGATGGGCGCGGTGCAGCCGTTCGTCTCCGGCGCCATTTCGAAGACCATCAATATGCCCGAAGAGGCCACCGTCGAAGACATCATGGAGGCCTACACCGAAAGCTGGCGTCTCGGCCTGAAGGCCGTGGCCATCTATCGCGACAACTCCAAGAAGGTGCAGCCGCTCAGTTCCGGCACGAAAGCCGGCGAGAAGAAATCCACCGCCGTCGCTCCGGCCACCAGGGAAGTCGCGGCCGTCACCGAAAAGGTCGTCTTCCGCCCCGTGCGCCGCAAGCTGCCCGATGAGCGCCAGTCCATCACACACAAATTCTCCATCGGCGGGCACGAAGGCTACATCACCGTCGGCATGTTTGAGGACGGAACGCCCGGCGAAATCTTCGTCACTATGGCGAAGGAGGGCTCGACCATTTCCGGCCTGATGGACAGCTTCGCCACTTCCGTCAGCTACTGCCTACAGTACGGCGTGCCGCTGAAGTTCCTGGTCGACAAATTCGGCCACGTGCGCTTCGAGCCGAGCGGCTGGACCGGCAATCAGACGATCCCCTACGCGAAGTCAATTCCCGACTACATCTTCCGCTGGCTGGCTTCGAAGTTCCTCGGCGCTGAATACCAGCAGCCGAACGAAGCCGGCGCAACTATGGAGTTGCGGGCAACAGAAACGAGCCCGCAGGAAAAACTTCCCTTCCCCGCGCAGGCGACCGACGCCCCGATGTGCGCCGAATGCGGCGGCCTCATGACCCGCAACGGCAGCTGCTACAAGTGCGAAAACTGCGGCGGCACCTCCGGCTGCAGCTAAACGCGGGCCGCCACCCTAACTATGGCAATCGAGCGCCGCGCAACAATCGTTGGACTTACCGCACCCTTCGGAAGCGGTGCCACAACCGCGGCGCAAATCCTCAAGGACCGGCTGGCCTTCACGTCGTTCGGTCTGTCTCAATTAATTCGGGACGATCTCGCGAAAAAGGGGCCCGACATGTCTCCGACCCGTACTGATCTTCAAACACATGGGGATGAGCTACGACGGTCGACCCATACCGGTGTTCTGGCCGAGTTGGCAGTCCGCAAACTGGATGAGGATCCGACCGCGCACGGTCGAATCGTGATCGATGGTATTAGGAACCTTGCTGAGATCGATTTCCTGCGCCAGGAGTTCGGGAACCGGTTCAGCTTATTTGCCATCGAATGCCCCCAATCGCACAGGTGGGAACGGCTGCGTCCCAAGTACGAGCAGCGCGGTCTCTCCATGCGCGAGTTCCTAACCGAGGACCGGCGGGACCACGGCGAAGAGGTCGAGTATGGCCAACAGGTTCAACTATGCGTCGATCAGGCTGATCTGCTGATCGATAACAGCGACGATGTGTCCCTCGCGGATCTGCGGACAAAACTCGTAGATTACGCCGAACTAATGATTGGCAGCAAATATCGGTTCGCCAGCCCACTCGAGATCTACATGAATGTGGCGTATTCTGCGTCCCACGGCTCAAAATGCCTCAAACGACAAGTTGGTGCAGTGCTCGTGGACGCGGCGCCCAATATTCGTGGCGAAGTCGTAGGCCAAGGATTCAACGAGAATCCGCTGGGCACGAAACCGTGTATCGAGGAACCCGAGTACGGTGCTAGGCCCGAAGAAAAGATCCCCGGAAAATGTTACCGGGATATTATCAGGCAAGAAGGATTCGTTCAGCTTTCAGAATCTGGCATCAGATGTCCTCAATGCGGCGGGAAGATCACCCTGAGGATTCCAAACGGTCCACCTTGGGAATGCAAAGCGTGTGGGGCCGATCTTGAGTACTATTTTTGGCCCGAGAGGGCAATGACACTCTGTACTGCCGTTCATGCTGAGGTAGCTGCAATTCTTGCCGCCAACGGTAGAGCTAAGAATGCCACACTTTACACGACCACGTTCCCTTGCCTCGGTGGTCACCCCAAAACCGGCCAGCTATGGTCACCTGAAAACCGGCCAGTGAAAGCGAGTCAGGACAAGTCATAGTTTTACCCTGACAGCGAGGTCAGGGCAAGCCTGAACAACAATCCGCCGGAATCATCGGATGCCGACGGGGGATGCACAAGGGGGCGGAGCCCTCTTGTGGGGGGAGCCGCGCAGTTTGCGGCGTGGGGGGCACCCGCCCGCCCCGGCTTTCCCCCGGAGGGGGAAACGGGAAAGGGGGCGACCCAACTTCGTTGCGGCGCAGGCGGTTTGGCCGGTTTTCATGCAGCGCTCGTAGACAGGGCTTTGGTGCGCCAGCTGCGCGGTCCGCACTTGAGAACATGGCCGTGGTGCAGCAGCCGGTCGAGCATCGAACTGACTGCCGCAGTATCGCCGAGCAGCTTGCCCCAGTCTTCCACCGGACGATTCGACGTCAACAGTGTGCTGGCGCGCTCGTAACGGCGCATGACGATTTCCAGCAGATCTTCGGCCGCGGTGAGCGGCAGTTTGCGCATGCCGAAGTCATCGATGATCAGCAGCGGCACAGAGGCCAGAGATTCGATGTAAGACTTACGCCGGTTCTCGGCCACGGCATCGGCGAGCTCTTCCAGCAGTACATGGGCCTCACGATAGATCACGCGATAACCCTGCAGAATGGCGCACTGGCCGATAGCCTGAGCCAGATGGCTCTTGCCCGTGCCTCCAGGGCCGAGAAACAAAGCGTCCTCGCGCCGTGCGATGAAGGCACACGCAGCCAGATCGAACACCAGACTGCGATTCATCTTCGGGTTGAAGGTGAAGTCGAAAGCGTCGAGCGTGCGATTGGCGTCGCGAAAGCCGGCCTGCTTGCGGCGGCGTTCCAGCAGACGATCGGCGCGGCGTGTAAGTTCATCGGAGATCAGGCAGGAGATCAGATCAATGGGCGCCATGGGTTCGGTCTGAGCCTGATGTAAACGTGTTTCCAGAACGGCGGCCATGCCGCCGAGCCGGAGTTGACGGAGAGCGCGTTGTATTTCGGCGATGTTCATGGGTGGTGCTCCTGATGGTCTGGCTGGGTGCGTTGTTCAATGAGGTCGCGATACAGCGTGAGTTGCCGGATGAGCGGATCGACCTGCCGCAGGCTTATCGGCGGACCGGAAGCGCGCTCCAGATAGCGGCGCACGAAGCGGTAGTCGTAAACTTCCAGTTCCAGTGCGGCAGCACAGGCGTCGTCCACGCGCGCCGCGCCGTACTTGCGGATGAATGACAGCAGACCCTGAATGCGCCGCACCGCCGCTTCGGCTTGCCTGTCGTACATGCCCTGAGCGAACTCGCCGACGTGTGGTGCGGAGTGGGCGGCGCGCGCGAGCAGATGCACGATTCCCTGGGGCGTGCGCGATGGGCGATCCTCATCTTTGATGCGATGCCGGCCACGTGTCTGGCGGAGATGTTCGCGCAGGAGCTGGCCGGTTCGCGGATCGAGCAGGCGAACGCAACGAGCGTCCCACTGCACGGCGACAAGCCGGCCGATCCATCCCGGCGGCGCGCCATAGTAAGCCGCTTCGACTTCCACGCATCCGTCCAGATGCACGGTTCTTTCGCCGTACTGGTAATAGCGAAACGGCTCGAGCGGCAGCGGCTGCAGCGCGGGCTTTTCTTCGGCGAACATGGCCGACACCTGACGTTTGGTCGTGCCATGGATGCGCGTGTCGGCCCAGCGCTCTTCCCACTGGTCGAGGTAAGCCTGAGCGTCCTCCAGGCTTTCGAAGCGCCTGCCCTTCAGCGGCGTTTTCTTCGCATGGCCGACACCGCTTTCGACTTTGCCTTTTCGATCCGGATCCTGCACTCTGCAGGGCAGCGCGACGGCGCCGTAGTGCGCCAGCACGTCCCGATATAGCGGGTTGAGCGTCGCGTCGTAAACATCGGGAGCCAGCACGCCTTCTTTGAGGTTGTCGAGCACCACGACCCGTGTACTGCCGCCCAACCGCCGGAAAGCCTGCTCGTGCAGTTCGGCCCAGATGCGCGTGCTCGACTGGAACGTCAGCAGCCGAACGCACTTGCGGCTGAAGCCGAGTGTGAGCACGAACAGGCGCGTGCGCCGATACTTGCCACTGTGCGCATCGCGCACCATCGGGCCCGTGCCGTAATCCACCTGCGCCTCTTCGCCCGGCGCGGTCTGAATGATGACCCGTGCCTCGGCAGAGTGCGAGCCACGCAGTTTGCGGACGTACCGTTTGACGCTTTCATAGGCTCCGGCGAAGCCATGCCGGTCCACCATTTCCTGCCAGATGGACATGGCATTGCGGCCTTTGGCCAGCGCTCCCTCAATGAGTTCGCGGTACGGTTCACTGCTGCTGCCAGCAACGCCGGAGGCCGGTTTTGCTTCGCCAAAGTCGGTGGTCACCTCGCCGCCATTGGCCGGTTTTGCCCCCGCACGAATGCCCGCAGCCCGCAGATACCCAGCCGCGGTCTCACGCCGGATTCCGGTAGCCCTCTCGATCTTGCGCAGCGCCCAGCCTAACCGGCCGAGCGCAATGACCTGATTCCTCTTCTCTTCGTTCAAGACATTGCTCACATCGACGGAGGCTATTTCCTCCGCCTGAGTCAACGTCCTGGCTACGTTTTTATTGGCCGGTTTTCAGGTGACCATGACTGGCCGGTTTTGGGTGACCACCGAGG
>Ga0335085_10013369_pt1 | contig 12039 bp, 6 predicted proteins | sample Lox_Sample_45_FD_206712 | JGI IMG/M metagenome (GOLD analysis project Ga0335085, IMG submission 206712) | Soil microbial communities from Loxahatchee National Wildlife Refuge, Florida, United States - Lox_Sample_4.5 | ecosystem: Environmental > Terrestrial > Soil > Wetlands | place: USA: Florida...
CCGGCGGCCAGTCCCAGTATAGGCGGCCACGAGACGCAGACGCGCGGAACGATCATCGGGATGGGATTCTGCCAGCTTCTCCAGTTCTGCGGTGGCCTCTTCCTTTTTACCAAGGTGATAGAGAAAAGCGGCATGCACATAAGACAGGTTGGCGGCGGGCAGGGCGGCCAGTTTCCGATAGGTCCGGTCCGCCGCTACGGCTTCTCCAGCCCCCAGCTGCACCGTTCCCAGGCTCAGCAACGCGCGCGCATTGCCGGGGTCGATCTCCAGCACTCGCTGCAGTTGAGCTTCGGCCTCCGGCCTCTTGTTTTCCAACACATACAGATGGGCGAGTGCGAAGGCTGCGTCCGCGGATCGCGGCACCTGTTCGATCGCCTTCTGGAGGGTGCGCTCCGCGGATTGCGGATCGTGTTGCAGGAACTGCATCGCGGCCAGGGTAGCCGATGACCTCAAGTGCGTGGGAAACTTCTCCAAAGCCTGCTGGAGTAGCCTGGTGGCGTCTTCCGGTTTTTTGAGTTTCAGGTCCGCCAGCGCCAGGGTGTCGAGAACGTCGGGGTCGCCGGGGTCGGCCGAGAGTACCTGCCCGAGACGCTTGACCGCGTCCGCGAGGACCTCCGGCTGCCGGCTTTGGACCATTAGCTCGGCGAGCCGCAGTTGTGCACCGTTGTGATTCGGGTTCAACTCGGTCGCTTTCCGCAGGGCGGAGATCGCCGGTCCGATTTGATTGGCGGCGAGGTAACTGATCCCAAGCTGATACCACGGCTCGGCATCTTGTACCCTGATCTGGGTCGCATTGCGGAATTCCAGAATTGCCCGCTGGTAATCCTTTTGGGACAAGTACTTCTTGCCGCGCGCCAAGTGTTTGGCTTCGTTCGCAACCGGATCCCGGCTGCATCCGGGACCAACAAAGGTCAGAAAGCACAGAAAAACGGTTTCGTATCTCAACCTATTTGCCATAGCCCAATACCACTTGCCGGGGCGTAGCAAATTACTCTCCACACCTGGGACTGAGCTAGACTCGGCGAGATACTGCTTGAAGCTAAGCTGACAATTCCGCCAAGCAGGCATTAGAATTCTCTCAATATTTCAAACTTAGAATTCGTTCGAAATTTCAGTCGGAAGGTCAATCCCGTGGCATCAACAGGTGATCGCGGCTTGTGCTGACGGCACGTTTCCTCCGAGGCGGGACATAGGCGAATAGCGCAAGACGGCCGCTGTAACGGCTGTCCCTAGGGATCCCGCTGCTTGGGTGGAATGCATTCCGGCTAAGCTTAAGTAACGCCTGATCTAACTTTCTCTTAATGAGTTTCATGAAAGACAATGCTTTTGGATTATTTCGAAACCTCAAATACCCGTATGTCATAGGTGGCAAGGGCGTTAGTCTACCGCACCGCTTTGGTCAACCAATTGCTGCCCGAGCGGCAAGCTAGCGCCGAGACGGAGCGCGTGCAGCTGAGGAGGTTTAACCTGTGAAGAGTTTCAGCTTCAGTTTAGGGGTTCTTGTTGTCCTTGGGATGGCGCCGGCCTCGTTCGCGGACATCACGGACTTCCTGTTGAATATCGGCGGAACCGCATACTGTGCGAACTATGGCGCCACCGGCTGCAGCAACGCCGTCGGTAGCCTTTCGGGGGCAGCCGGTACTGTAAGTACCGTGGACGAAAGTTATGGAGGCACTGGGCTAGGCACTGTGACGGTGACGTTCGATCCTGGCGTCGCCGGCACTTACGATATCGGCCTGTGGGCCTTCGAGCAATTGTCCGGGTCGGCAGGCGGGGCCGGCTTTAATGAGTACGGCCAAGTCAACGGTTCGGCCGGGAGTGGGCAGTCATGGCAGATCGACGCCCCGGACTATCTTGCAGCCGGCGATCCGAACACATCGGCTACCGGGACGATTATCGCCAATACGTCGGCCGATACCTTATCGAACAGTAACGATGTTCCGGGCGGTTCAGGAACCTGCCCCGGACCGAACTGCAACGACTTCACGTCGATGGCGATGAATTTCGATTTCACGCTCACCGCCAGCGAAGAAGAGGTGGTCACTTTCAATTTGACAAACACTAACCCCGGCGGGTTTTCGCTCCAGCAGATCCATCCTGCGAACGACCCGAATGACGGTGGCAACAATCCAGAGCTCGACCTTTTCCTGTCGGGCAGCGCGATTACGCAGTCGTCATCCGGACCGCCGCCGCCGTCCGTTCCGGAGCCGGGATCGCTGGTCCTTCTGGCGACGGTGGCGGGCGGGTTGATCTGGCGGTTTCGGTCGCGTTTCGCGGCTGTGAACGGAAAATAAACGGGTGCCTGGGAAGAGAGAAGTTAAGGAGGGATTGATGAGAAGGAAAATGTTGATGATCGGCCTCGCGTTTGTGGCCGCAACGCTGGTTCTCCCGACGAATACGTGGGCAGCGGGTTTGACGGTTTTAACGGTGCCGTGGCAGCCCACGAGCCCTTTAACCCCCCACACGACCTATCCGACCAGCTCAACCACGGAAGTATCTATCGTACTCGGAGCTACGGCGCCGAGCGCGGCAACCGGGGATTCTCTGTCGGTCACGTGGGTTTTCGGCGATGGGAGTCCGAACGTTTCGTTCACGACGACCAACCAGTATGATCTCTCAACCACCCACCAGTATCCGGCGGCCGCCGCCCCGGGCACGGCGTGGACAGCTGTGGTGACGGTGAACGATACTACCGCCAGCACATCGGGATCCGCCAACTACTACGTTTCGCAGAACGCCAATAATTTGTCTTCGCGCGTGAACGTCGCGATCGATAGCGGCCTGTGGTACATGCACCAGACGATGTGGCGTCAGAATGCTCCGGCTAATGGCGAACCGGTGAATTGGGGCGGCTGGGACACCATCGGCCACGCCTGCAACACCGTCGGGGGGTTGGCATACGATTGCTATGGTGCGGGTGTTATCGACGCCAACAACGTGCAGGCCTATGAAGTCAGCGGCCACCAGGGTACCCAGGCCGGCGGAACGGCCACTGATCCCTATACGGACGACTTAGACCGTGGATTGGCCAGGATGTTCTACTTCCTAGCCACCACGGCCAGCGGATCGAATACCTACCAATATAATCCGGCAACAGTGAACTACGGCTGCAGCGACGGCACTTCTGTTCAGACGAACGGCACCTGCGCCGGAGCGGCTACTAAAGTGTTCTACAATCCGTCCACGACCACCTGCACATCGCCGCCCTGCTCATTTGCCTTCGATGCCAACACCAACGGCAAGGCCACCTACTCCAACGACAGCTCCGGCGAGCCAATCTACACCGGCGGACCCTTTGTGGATGCGATGGTAGCGAGTGGCACGCCGGCGGCTACGGCAACAACCGGCGTTACCGGAGTCATCGGGCAGACCTATGCCACGATTGTCACGGACATGCTGGATTATTATGGCCTTTGCCAATATGAGTATGACGAGGACCCCGGCAACCAACCCGCCTACAACGGTTACACGCGTGGCGCCGGCTACTCGGCATCTGGCGGCGGCTGGCTGTACACCTGCCAGGAAGGGGACGACAACTCTACTTCGCAGTGGGCGGCCATCAGCTTTGTCTCCGGCCAGCGCGGTGCCGGCTTCGGATTTAACGCCGCCGCGCAAGCTTACTTCAAGGTCGTCCAGGACTTTAACAACGTCTGGGTGACCAACAGCCAGGACGTCCAGAACGCGGCTCCAACGGGGCCGGATCCTTACAACACGACCGGTGATGACCGGGGCGCGTTCGGGTACAGAGGATCGCTCTATTATTCGAATGCGTGGGGACCTTTTGCGGTCAGTCCATCGGGCATGGTGCAAATGGCGATGGATGGCATCGGGAGAACGACAGATACCGCTTTCGGCGATGCGTCGAACGCTCCCGACCAACGCTGGAACGACGCGGAGACGTTCTATGCGGATAACTTCTGCAATGGTGAGACGAATGCCACTGACAATCCCAAGTACTATACGTATGGGATGCTTTCGTTTACCAAATCCATGCTGTTGCACGATCCGAACGGAACATTGCAGCCGATTCAATATCTGCGCACGAAGACGCCCAATGTTTTCACCGGCGACCCTAGCGATCCTCCGAATACGATCGATTGGTATGCCGCTCTGTCCGCTTCCCATGGTGGCACCGACGCTTGCGACGGCATCGCCCAGACGCTAGTGGGATACCAGAATTCGTTGGGTTACTGGTATGGGCACGATTACGACGAGGGGTATCAGAGTGCTCAGAGCCCGTTCGAGACGGCATGGTCGATCATCATGCTGAAGAAGACCGTCTTCGTCCAGTGCGTGAATAACCTCTCCGGCCGTGGCAACCCGGCCGGCCAGGGCGGCTCGCAGATTACACTGACATGGAGCGGCCAGGCGAACGCTACCGGTTACAACATCCTGAAGAGCAACACATCCGGCGGCCCGTATACGCAAGTCGGGACCAGCACGGTGACTAGCTACCGCGATGGCAACGATGGAATGCTCCCTGGCCAGACCTGGTATTACGTTGTCCAACCGCTTCAAGGATCAACGGAGATCTGTCAATCCAATGAGGCCAAGATAACGATACCGTAGCGGCCTGCCAGCTTTTTCGGCGGAAGGGCGAGCCCTCAAGACAGATCGCACTGTTTTGAGGGCTCTATTTCTTTTCAGGGTGCGCTGCTTCCTGGCGGCGGGGACTCAGCTTTTGGTTATGCGTGTCAGCGTTTCTTCCAATCGGAAGCATAAATGCATATAGGAGTTCCATACAGGAGACGATCATGGGAAAGATCAACCGTATCTACTCTGCGTTAGTAGTCTTAGGCGCGCTGTCTGCCGCGCGTATGGCAGCGGCGCCGGCTGACCGGCCCGTTTTTATTTACCTCTACTCCAGGGTTAGTGACCATGTCAACCTGGAGATGACCGAAGATCGTCTGCGTCATATACTTCCCATGGTGCAGAAATATCGGCAGATGCACCCTGAAGCTCATATTCGCGCAACCGTTCTATTCTCTGGGGCAGTGAGCCAGGCTCTGCAGGGCCGGAATCGGCAGACTCATATTTTGGATTTTGTGAAAGACTATGTCAAACGGGGCGCTATTGAAGTCGGATATGACGGTACGGACGAGCCGACATACACGCATAGGCCGACATTGGTGTTCACCGACAACGAATCACCCGACGAGTGCTGGCAGCTTCGGCAGAAGACCGCCGCGGAATTTCTGGCGGAGGCTCGCGACCCGCTGACCGGCGCGCCGGCCGCGGGAGTCGGAGGATTAAAGGAGATGCAGGCCGTGTTCGGTCAAGCCGCTTGTTTGAAGGGGCTTGACCTGGCCCTCAAGACCGACCGCGCTCACGGGCGTTATTACGCCAAGGGGGACAAGCCTGGCCCTATCCCAGGCGGAGTGTTATCTGTTCCCGGAATCTACACCGAGGTCGGTGGCGATGCGGAAACTTTGCAGGCACTCCGTCCTTACAATGTGAAAGCGGTCATATTCGGAGTTCCGTCCGTGAATCCCGCACAGCTGCCGGGCTTCAGAGAATCGGTGAGCCATTTTGGGGAATTGATGTCTCCAATTCCCGAGACGGCACCGGAGATCTACTGGCAAGATGGCGTTCTGCGGCTTTCGGAAGCTTCACGATATGTGCGGCCGGTGCAAGCGTTCATCGGCGCGGAAGCGTTGAAGACTCTTTTGAGCCAGGTAAACCGGACCAAACTTCATGTGATTCAGGTGGAACTGGGCGCGCCGCAGGCATACCTTGAGCCGGCATTTGTCAAAACGGCCGCGAACGCTCCCTTGAAATACGCCTACGATCACCCGGAGAATCCGAAACTGCCGGCGAGCGACCTGCTGCCTGCGGCCGATCTCAATGCCGCCTGGAACAGAGAAGACGAGTTGCTGCGCTGGCTGTCCGGTGAATACTTTCCCGCCAACGCCGGCAGCCGGGCCGTGGACAGCGCCGATCTGATGAAGATGGCCGGAGCCAGCACGGGCTTCGCTGTTTCCACGGCCAGCCTTCAAGCTCAACTCGTAGAGCTGATGAATAGATGGCATCACGACACCTTCCCTCCCTCGTACCTCAAAGTGGACGACCACTATCTCTCGACCGCCGAATGGTTCCAGGTCATGACCGACGAACTGGCGGAGTTCCATCGCACGGGCAGATTGCCGCAATCGGTTACCGCCGTTAAGGTCCATGGCCCGGTTTATATGGCTTCCGGACACGGCCCAAATATCGGCGATGTCAAGGTGGAGGATTTGGCCGCACTTTGTGCGGAGATCTCCGGCCCTCTGCATGACGACAGCTCGGCCGAGATTCCCAAAAATGCGATTCCCGCAGTGGTGACGGTCAACGGCACGAGAGTGAATCCGGCCCAAGCGTTACGCCTGATGGCGCAAGCGCTGGCTGATCTGACGCCCGGAAAAGTGATTCCAATCAAGATGACGTACTCGCTGCACGAACTGGGTGGAGCTTATCCCAAGTCCCGCCCAATGGGTTACGTGGGCTTTGTCTGGACCATGAAGCCGGCACCTCTGCAGCTTACGCTTGCGAAATAACCCGCGGGAGGGAATCCGCCAAGGGGGGCAATCGATTGATGACGCGGCGTGACATGCTATGGCTGCTGGCCTCCATAGCCCCGGGCGCCCGCGCGCAACGGCCTATGGGGATGGCTTCCCGGGGAGTCGGGCCTCAACCGCGGGGCAAGCCATCCGGCCTTCCCTTTCATGGCCGATTCACCGACGTAGCCGCGCAGGCAGGTTTGCGTGAATCGGTGATCTACGGGCCGGTGGGGCGGACGGATTACATTCTCGAATCGATGGGATGCGGGGTGGCATTTTTCGATTACGACAATGATGGCTGGCTCGATCTGTTCGTTCTTTCAGGCACGCGCCGCGACGGTCCGGTGGCGGGGGCGACCAACCGGCTGTACAGGAACAATCGTGACGGGACGTTCACGGACGTAACGGAAAAGGCCGGGCTGACGCGCCAGGATTGGGCTTGCGGGGTGACGATCGGCGATTACAACAACGACGGGTTCGACGACATCTTCATTTCCCAGTGGGGCCAGAATGTGCTGTACCGCAATAACGGGGACGGCACTTTCACGGATGTGACGCGCGAGGCTGGACTGCTTCACGAAGGCAGGCGTTGGGGAACAGGTTGCACGTGGGTCGACTATAACCGCGACGGTCTGCTGGACCTGTTTGTCTCACACTACGTCGTGTTCGATTTTCAGTCGATCCCGGGTACCGGGCAGAATCCGAATTGCAACTTTAAAGGCGTTCCGGTCTACTGCGGGCCGTCCAGTCTGCAACCGGAGCGCTGCCTGTTATATCGCAACAACGGAGATGGCACGTTCACCGACGCGAGCCGGTCCGCCGGAATCGATCGCTCCTCGCCCGCTTTCGGGCTGACGGCGATGGCGGCCGACTATTTCGGAACGGGCTGGCCGGACATCTACGTCGCCTGCGACTCCACACCGAGCCTGCTGTTCCACAATCGCGGGGACGGCTCGTTTACGGAACAAGGTCTTGAGTTTGGCCTTGCGGTGAACGAAGGCGGAGCCGAGCAGGCGGGAATGGGGCTGGGTCTGGGAGACTTCGACACGGATGGCGCCCTGGATGTTCTGAAGACACACTTCAGCGAGGACACCGCGGTCCTCTACCGCAACGTGGGCCGCGGTGGTTTCGATGATGTGACCACACGCTCGGGTTTGGGCGTGGAAACCCGCTATGTAAGTTGGGGCGCAGGTATTCAGGACTTCGACAACGACGGACTGCCGGACCTTTTCTGGGCCACTGGAGGCATCTATCCGGAAGTGGAGAAGGTGCATCCCGATTGCCCGTTCAAAACACCGCGGGTTTTATTCCGGAACCTGGGCAACGGCAAGTTCGAGGAGTTGACCACGGCGGCGGGGACGGCGATTTCCGAAGCTCACTCCAGCCGCGGCGTTGCCTTCGGAGACTTTGACAACGATGGCGACGTGGATATTCTGATCATGAACGTCAACGAGCCGCCCTCTCTGTTACGGAACGACGTCAGCGGTGGGGGGCACTGGCTCAAGGTCAGCCTGCTGGGCACGAAATCGAATCGCAGCGCAATCGGCGCCAGGGTGATTGCCACGTACGGAGGCCGTAGGCAAGCTCAGGCGGTCACGGCGCAGTCGGGCTATTTATCGGTGAATGATCGCCGGCTCCACTTCGGTCTGGGCGCGGCACAATCCGCCGATCTGGAAATCTTCTGGCCGAGTGGACTGCGGGAGTCTGTCAAAGCGGTTTCCGCCGACCGGCTGGTCACAGTCCAGGAAGGCGCGGGAGTGGTGAAAGCCGATTCCTTCGCCGGGCCGCGTCGGAAACGGTGATTGCATGGTCCCAGCACGGAAATGGCGGAAAGTGCATGCCGTCAGAACGGTTCTGGCAGGCTGCGTTGTCCTGCTGCTCGGGACGCCGGGCGTGACGGCCCAGGTGCCTCCTCCGCCGGAGGCGGCATCCCATATCGGCAAAGCGGTCCGACTGATGCAGCAGCGCCTCTTCCCCGAGTCTGCCGCCGAGTTCGAGCGGGGGCTTGCCCTCGATCCCAATAACGACCGGGCGCGGATTCAATACGCGACGTGTCTGTTCGCGCAGGAGCGGAACGACGAAGCACGCAAGCAATTTGAAATTGAGCGGCAGCGGATAGGTGACCGGCCGGGATTGAACTACTACCTGGGGCGTCTTGACCTGCGGGCCAACGATTTTACGTCGGCAATCAAGAGACTCGCGCCGCTGGAATCCGATCCCGCACTCTCCAACGTTTCCCTCTATCTCGGCTTGGCGTACCTGTCGGCTGGGCAGCAGGCACGCGCGCTGCAATATCTGGAGCGGGCCGCCACGAACAATCCGCATGACCCCGAGGTCCATTACCGGCTCGGGCGTGTCTATTCCATGGCCGGACGAACGGATGACGCCAATCGCGAGTACAAGCTCTACCGGGATTCATTGGAAAACCAGCGAATCACGGAACAGGATGGCCGCGACTGCAAAGATGCGTTGCGGACCCGGCCCATAGCTTTGGCGCGTGTCATATGCCAGCGCCTGGCGGACCCCAACGACTCGCACCGGCTTATCTTTTTGGGCGAATTGTATTCCGAAAACGGTGCATTCTCTGATGCGATTGAGCCTTTGCAGCGGGCCGTCAAGTTGGACTCAGACTCATTCGAGGCATGGAACAGCCTCGGCCTGAGCCTGTTCCGGCTTAAGCGGTATCAGGAGGCGCTGCTTCCCCTGCGCAATGCGGTCAGGCTGAACTCGCAATTCGTCGGCACCCTGAAGATTCTCGCTTCCACGCTTCATGCGCTGGGGGATGATGCCGCGGCCCTGCCGGTACTGGAACGAGGGCACGCATTGAATCCTGCTGATGAGGAACTGACGGCGGAGTTGGAGCAACTGCGTGCGGCCTTAAAGGGGAAGCGATAGCTGACAGAAAGAAATGGCAGGTGGTTTGTTTCGAGATGGTACTAGAAATGTTGAATGGCTTATCTCGAGATGGTACACTCTCTCAATTCGCTGAATCGGGCCGGCGGAACCGGCCCGATTCGGGTTGTGGAGCATCATGACCGGGGCATTCTTTGTCTGTTGTCTTTTTTGGCAAAGTATCACGCCAGAAGTCATTGAGCACTCCCAGGCGGGTGCGGCGGCGGCGCAGCAGGGCCGCCTCGATGAGGCGATTAAGGAGTTTCGGAAAGTAGCTGAGCTGAGGCCGGGTTCGGCGGTCGCACACGCCCGCCTCGGAGACGCTTACTTCCAACACGGCGAACTTAATGCCGCTATCCCGGAACTGGAGCTCGCACTCCGCCTTGACCCCAACCTGTTGGATACCCATCAAACATTGGGAGTCATCTTATTAATGCAAGGCGATGCCGAGGGGGCGCTGCCTCACCTCGAAAAACTACGCACTCCGGAATTACTGGGGCTTGCCTATCTGGAGACGGGAAGACTTGGCGGCGCGATCACAGCGCTTCAGGCGGCTTTGGACAAACAGCCAAACGACCCGAATCTGCTCTACTATTTCGGCCGTGCCACGGCTTCCGCTTCGAAACGAAGCTCTGATCGGCTCGCGGATGTCAATCCTGAGTTGGCGCGCAAGAACGGTGCCACCTCGGATAAGGAGAGCCGGGCCCCTCAAGACGTTGTGAGCGTGCAGAACGAGCTCACCAAGCAGCCTGACAATCCGGACCTCCTCTTCGCCTTCAGCCGGGCGGCGGCCCAGGCCTCCAGGCAGGCATTCGATCGAATCCTGCAATCTAACCCGGACTCGGCGAGGGCGCACCAGGTCCTGGCCGAACGATACTTTGAGAGCGGCGCGTTTGCCCAGGCGGAACGAGAATACGGGGCATCGCTGCGCCTGAGGCCATCCAGCCCTAACGTGCACCTGGCCCTAGGAGATGTTTTTGCCGCGGAGCGTAACTGGGCAGAGGCAGTTGGGCAATACGGGATGGAAACTCAGCTTCAGCCGTTCAGCGGCGACGCTTTCTATGCGCTCGGCTCTGCGCTCCTTCAACAGGGACGGGCAATCGGCGCGGTAGGGGAGCTTACCCGCGCCGATCGTCTCAAGCCAAATACACCCCGAATTCTTCTGGCGCTGGGACGGGCTGCCTTCGCCGCAAACGATACCACACGCGCGGAAACAGTGTGGATCAAGCTGGTCGGCATCGATCAGAAGAGCGATCTTGCCGCCTCGGCCCACTTGGGGTTGTCCGAACTCTATCGGCGCGCGGGGAGATCTCTGGAAGCGGATCGTGAGATGGCGATTTACGAATTGCTGAAAAAACAGAGGGGGCACTAAAATGCGCAACAAGAGGGTTCGGTACATCGCGACCGGAACGATCATCGCGGCCGTTTTCGTGACCGCATACGGCAGCGGCGCCGCCGCACCTGCCGCACCGCAGGTCCGTTTTCCCTCCGAGGACACCGCGGCAGTCTTAGCCGCGCGAAAACAGCGGCAGTTGAAAACCGTCGATCAATTCAAGGTATTTTACCAGTTTCAATTTGAAGATAAGTTGGGGCAGAGTGGAATTCGCTTTGTTAACCACGTCGTCGATGATACGGCGCGAAACTATCAGCCCGCCCATTACGACCATGGGACAGGAATCGCCGTTGCCGATGTAGACGGCGATGGGCTATACGACATCTACTTCGTAAGCCAGACCGGCGGAAACCAGCTTTGGAAGAATCTGGGGGGCGGTAAGTTCCGAAACATCACGGCCGAAGCGGGGGTAGGCGTGCCTGGCCGCATTAGCGTCAGCGCTTCGTTTGCCGACATCGACAACGACGGCGATCCCGATTTGTTCGTGACAACCGTGCGCGACGGCAATCTGCTTTTTGAAAACGACGGACACGGGCACTTCCACGACATCACCCGCGAGGCTGGCATCGCCGGCGCAGCTCATTCCTCCGGAGCCGTTTTCTTCGATTACGACCGTGACGGGCTACTCGATCTGCTCGTGTGCAATATCGGCAGGTACACTTCCGATCAGAAAGGGGCGGAAGGGCAATATAGAGCGCTTCACGATGCGTTCTTCGGGCATATGTTTCCCGAACGTTACGAATTTCCGACCCTCTATCACAATCTCGGGCACAATCGTTTCAAGGATGTAACCGCCGAAGCCGGTTTGAAACCGGTCGGTTGGGGGGGCGATGCGACGTTCACCGATCTCAATGGCGATGGCTGGCCGCAAGTTTACATCCTGAACATGCAGGGAGCGAACCACTTTTATGAGAATAACCGGGGCAAGTTCTCGGAAGAAACCAGCCGGTATTTCCCGAAAACGCCTTGGGGCGCCATGGGGATCAAGTTCTTCGATTATGACAACGACGGCCGAATGGACCTTTACATAACGGATATGCACTCGGACATGTGGTCGGACGCGACTCCGGAGGACGAGAAAAAGAAGGCGCCCAAACCTCTCGGTGAGGATGTCTTGATGGGGCCAACCAGCAGTTTCGTTTTCGGCAATGCGCTCTATCACAATATCGGCCAGGGCAAATTCGAGGAAGTTTCGGACGCTATGGGCGTGGAGACTTA
>Ga0335085_10013371_pt1 | contig 12038 bp, 11 predicted proteins | sample Lox_Sample_45_FD_206712 | JGI IMG/M metagenome (GOLD analysis project Ga0335085, IMG submission 206712) | Soil microbial communities from Loxahatchee National Wildlife Refuge, Florida, United States - Lox_Sample_4.5 | ecosystem: Environmental > Terrestrial > Soil > Wetlands | place: USA...
CTTGGTAGCGGAGTAGATTGGCGCTGCTGGCAGCGGCACAAACGCGAGCCCGGAAGACACGTTCATCACTGTGCCCTTATTGCTCGTGAGGACGTCAATGAGCGCGGAGGTCGTTCCAATGACACCGCCCACGTTGACGTTCATCTCCGCCATTAACCCGGTCAGGTCAGCGGCCGGAGACTTGAGGTTCTTGTAAAGCATAATGCCCGCATTGTTCATCAGCACGTCGAGCTTGGGGAAATCCGATTTCACGCGCGCCGCGAGGGCGGCGACTTGTGCCGGGTCCGCGACGTCGCTCTGGATCGTGTGAAGCTTCGGATACTTCGCCTTCACCTGGTCAAGGACAACCTGACGCCGACCAGTGACGATGACTTCATTGCCTAATCCGAGGAACTTGAGGGCGAAAGCAAGCCCGATGCCGGCTGAGCCTCCGGTAATAAGGATCGTGCGACCAGTGAGTTTCATAAGAGTCCTTTCGTACGTTTTATTTGTGACAAATCAATAGCCCTTTTACTGGCTATGAGTTCGTCTTCCGATCTCGCGATCCCCCATTGCTTAGCACATAGGATTATGCATATAATCCAACGGATGCAAAAAAAATCAAAAGCTGCGCAAAAGATGATCTCGCATATCGGCCAGCACCTTCTGCCTGTCGCCAGGGTCGGTGAGGATGCGCGCAACCGACACGGCACCCGCCATAGCGCTAAAAATGACGGAGAAGTTTTGCTCACGCTCCTCGGCGGTCCGTCCCGGCATGAACTCCATCCACCGCTCCGCGCGGTCTTTGATCAAGCCGGAAATTCGTTTTCTAACACCGAATTTCGCGCGCGCCATCTCAGGCGCTAAAGCCGCCACCGGACAACCGGAATCGGGATGATCACAGTGCTGCGGTGAGAGGTACAACCGAACGAGCTCTTTCCACCTGTCCTCGCGGGGTACGTTTTGTAGGGAGGAATAGATCTTCTCGCTAGATTCCGAGAAACCTTCCGCAATAGCGTCGGCGAGAAGCTCATCCTTGCTCCGAAAGTGTTTGTAAAAGCCGCCGACGGTGAGGCCCGACGCCTCCATTACGCTTGCGACGCCTGGACCTTTCAGCCCTTCAGCACGAAGCTTGCGGGCGGCGTTTCGCACGATACGATCGCGGGTTCGCGTCTTGTGTTCAGGTTCATAACGCATATCAGGTTATTGGATTATATACATAATCCGCGGACTCAAAACGTTTTAGTTGGCAGCACGCAGCGCTAGTTCGCGGACGAACTGCGGCGCTTCGATACCGGTCTTCGCGGCGACTTGCGGGTTTCTCGGCCGCGGCTCTCGCCTTTGGCTGCGTCCAGCCGAGCCCCCAGTGCATCGAACTCCGGTTTCGGCCCACTCCAGCGCAGCTGCGCTACGTCATCGAACAACTTGATGTCCGTGCGCAGAGTGGCTAGCCTACGGAACAAAAGCGCTTGTTCGCGCTGTTCGCACAACGTAGCTGCCAGCGCACCCGCATTGGCAGCGTTCACTCGCCAATCGCGACAATCGACGGGAATCGCCTCCAGATGCAAGAACTTCGCCAGCACCGCCGCGGAAGATTTCGCGCCCCAGCCGGGCAAGCCCGGGTATCCATCCGCCGCATCACCCACCAGCGCGAGGTAATCGGGGATCGATTTCGGTGCCACGCCGAATTTCTGTATCACCCCCGCCTGGTCCAAGGTTACATTGGTTCGCCGACTTAGCTGCACCACGCGCGTCCCGGTTACGCATTGCGCCAAGTCCTTGTCGGGCGTGCAGACGATCACCTGCTTCACCCGCTTGTCCCGAGCCGCGGCTGCAGCGCCGGCCGCCAGCGCGTCGTCGGCTTCAAACTCGATCATCGGCCACACCGCAATGCCCGCCGCGGACAAAACCTCTTCAAGTAGGTGAAACTGCGCTAGCAGATCGCGGGGCACACCTGCGCTGGTCTTATATCCCGGCCATAATTTGTTGCGGAAGGATTCGATGACGTGATCGGTGGCAACCGCAATATGTGTCGCGCCATTACGGACCATCCCCAGCACGGACGCGAGCACGCCGCGGACGGCGGCCACTTCATGGCCGTCCGCATCTTTCGCGGAGGGCAGGGCATAGTAGTGGCGGAAAAGTTCGTAGGTACCGTCAACAAGGTAGACGTTCACGCTTGACACTAATGATAGAGGATTGCTGGGTAGGGTGGGAGAGCATCCAAAAGAACCGTTCCTCACGCAGGCGCGAGATGTTCGCGTCTCTGGTCAGGTTTAATTCTAGGTGTATTCACTATAGGCTTCCTTGGACGGCATTCTAATTCCCGTAGGAGCAGTAAGCATGAGCGTCGAGAGGGTATCTGCCATCACCTTAAAGGTCACAAACATGGCACGGTCGGTGCAGTTCTATAACGAAATTCTGGGCCTGGAGATCATTTATGGAGGCCCACATGCCTCGTTCACCTCTCTTCGAACTGCCGGTGCACAGGATGCCATTCTGAACCTCGAGCAGGGGGGCTCGAGCAGCGGATGGGGACGGCTAATCTTTCACGTGAACGACGTTGATGAGCTTTGGGACCACCTTAAGGAAAGGGGTCTCGATGCCCCACGGCCGCAAGACGCAAGCTGGGGCGAACGGTACTTCCACCTGCAGGATCCCGATGGACACGAGTTGTCCTTTGCAAAGCCGCTGCCCTGAGTTCCAACTCGGGATGCGCCTTGGACACTGGTGGCCTTCAGGGCTTTCGATTCCGCTGTCGCTGCTCGGCAGCTCGCAGGATCGTCGAGGGCTTCGTCGAAAACGCTTCAGCGAGATCGGCAATGGTTCGCAGGGTTGGGCTCTTCGTGCCGCGCTCCAACTGGCCAATGTAGCGCTCGGTGTAGCCAAGTTCATCTGCCAATTTCTGTTGGCTCCAGCCACGTGCGACGCGCAATCTGGTGATCTCGGCACCGACAGCCTCACCCAGGGTGCGAGACTCGCGCTCTTTATCGGCACCGATTTGTTTGGGCACGCCTCCATGGTTGCCGTTTGACGCTAAATGATTGAGGAACTATAGTTCTGTATCGCTACGGAGCAGCATCTTAGACGCACTGCACGGGTCGCCGGGCCGCCGGACTGACAGGGGAACGAGTCCGATGGAACCCAAGGCGGCGAGCCCTTGCGCCAGCGACATGATCGACTAAACTAGGGCGGCAGCGCGCTCCGACAGAAGAGTAGGGCCGCTGTCCTGTACCCCCTGAGGTACTGTGGTTTGCAGAAAACGAAGAACTACACCAAGCCTAACTCGGCCGGCCAACTTCAGCGGGCCGCTCGCGAGCGCGCCGACGAACAGGCCCGCCGTATCCCTTGGCAGCGACTTTACGACGTTCGAAATCAGTACGTCGATTGGCAGGAGTTCTATCTGTGGGCTCGCTCGATTCTCGAAGTCGAAAAGGAAATTCCGGACTGGCTAAAGGAGATTCTTAACGATCGTTGCCCGGGATTTCTTCAAACCGAGAAAGAAGTCACGGCCAAGGCGGCGAAGAACAGGCCTCTTCCTCTTCGCCTGGAAGATTGGATCGACGAGCAAGTTTTTGAGTTTGCGAAGAAAGAAGACTGGTTCAACGCGATCACCTATTACGCGGCAAGAGATCCGCGCTACCAACGAGCCGAAGTCTGCTGGTCGGAATGCGTAGAAAAGTGGAGGAAAGCCAAACCCCTCCGCTATCCATCGTTCGAAGAATGGAAGAGCTTGGCTGCGGAGTGCGACGAGACTGCTCGTCTTGTGGCCAGTGAGCGGGAAGCGAGATCATCTTCAAAGCTCGTGGATCCAGATCGTCTGGCAGAAGCAGTCGCTAGTTATATGGATTGGGAAGCTCTGGCGTATTGGGCTCAGCCGGCACTGGAGCGCTGCCCTCAGCTTCCCGCCGAAGTGCTGAGCGAGTTTGAACGGCGCTGCCCCGGATTCTTGGAACTGGACGCACGGCAAAAAGATTCCAGGGCTGCTTCTCAAGTCTGGCAGCGGCTTATGCTTTGGTTTGCCGACCACTATTTCCAAGACGCGAAAGCCGAGGGTTGGTTCGATGCCATTCTCGCCCAGGCGCGAAGCCATCCGCGTGCGATTCGCACAATGGAATACGCCGACCACTGCGATGAGCAATGGGGTTCAAGAATGCCAGAGCCATATCCCTCATTTGAGAATTGGCGGCGAGAAGCCGACTCCTATGTTGAATTGCCCGGCGAGTAGCGGCGGCGCGCCGGTCTGCATGGCGGACTGACATCTACAGGGTCCTTCGCTTTGCCTCTCCGGTCGCGGCACTGCAAGACTTAATATGCTTGAAGTAGACGTTGCCAGCTATTTTCCTTCCACACCTACACGTTCTGATCGTCAAAGCATGCTTCTGGGCGCGAGAAACCGCTCGATTCTTGGAAGCAAAGTCCGGCACGCCGTATTCCTTTACTAACCATTTTGCTGTGGCTGGATCCATCAGTGTCGTATTGATTTCGCCGCCGTACTTCTTGCAGAACTCTTCAAATGCCCGATCGGTGACGAATGTGTCAACGACCCGTAGCTGACCGTCGGAAATCCAGCTCTGCACTTGGGAAACGGTCACGCCAATCAGGTCCGCTGCCCGTTCCCATATACAACCTTCTTCTCCCTTGAGCAGGGCCGCCGCCACTCTGTCGCAAACCGATGAGTCAAGAGATCCACGGTTTCTGTCGCAGAACACTGCCAGAGAGCTCACGCTGACCCGCGGATCGCGCACTCTCAGCATGCCGTTTCCGATTAGATACCTCAGCCGGGCGGGGCTGACGTGCAACATCTTCCGCAAGCCGCGCAGCGACCACCCGTCAGTGACCCTGGCGCTGATTCCGAGAGCTCCGAGCCGAAAACGAACCGCACGTGCAGAACGACCCAGGCGCTGAGCAATTTTCTTTACCGGTTCATACCCAGCCCAATTCAACAATCTATCGTCATCCGCTCGTGTCCATGGACGCGGTGCAGGTTGACGGACTGCGTCGGTTTCTCCCGATCTATTTGCCCTGTCTGGATGGCTCTTCTCAAGCGCCGGGAGCTCGGGCACCTTCCGCAGATGTCGGATCCGATGCCAGCAGTCTCCGCGTTTCCATTCCGGGACGAGCTCAAGGACGCGGTTGATCGCGTCACTCTTTTTGGCAGGCCCCTGTTTGATACCGGCAATCAGTAGTTGATCGATAGCTGCTAACCGCTTACTGGTCCTATTACCTTTCTGCTCCGGAGCGCCGGACATTGCCAACCCCATTGAATACGGACCTGAATAGCGAGGGTGTACGCGCGACGTGCCAAATGCGCAGGTGGCGATCATCACCCTCGATCAATCTGTAGACGACGAAGTTGGCGCTGTTCTTGTGCGGGACATGTGATCCCGCTTCGTTCCTAAGAGACGGAGCGGCTAACCTGGATCGCGAGGATGGCTGAGTTATTCCCCTATATATTGGAGAGGTCGGATAAGCGGGAAAGCTCAAACCGGATTGGTATTAAAATCTGACGGCTGTGTCTGGTCTAAGCCGAAGATATCTTTCTGAAATAAACAATTGCGGAACCGTTTGGGGTACTCAACAAAACTCAACAGCACGAAAGCGCCCATTAGGAAATGATCTCGATCGCTTTGTTAAGCTGGACGTCTCTTCCCTCAGCCAAATGTAGTGGATCAATGTCAATGGGCACGTCGGGCACTACCCCTGATCCTTCGTTATAGCTTCCACTGGCACTGTACCAGCCGAACACGGGCAGGTAGAGCGTGTAACCATATCCCACATCGAATACGTCAGCACCTGCCACTAAGCCAGCAGTTTTTTCGCCGACAAGCGTAGCGAGTTTCGTGTCCTTTGCGAACTGGGCAGCCATTTCGCCGGCAGAGCTGGTCTTTGCATTGATCAACACAACAATGTGCCCGTGGAACAGCTGAGGCCCTAACCCCTGCGTAAGCAGTACGAGTGACTTGTCTCGAACTGAAAATTGCACCAATCTGAATATAATTCCGGCCCTGGTGTCCGGCATCGGTACCCGGGGAAGCTGGGAAACGTCGTATCCTCGCCGGTGCCGTTTTCTGGTTATGTCGTAGCCGATGGGAATCCGGCCAGGGCACATATAGCTGACGAGCCGCGCGAAGCCAAGACTACCGCCGATGCAGCCACGCAGGTCGATGACCAGTCGCTCACAACCCTGTGATTTCAGCGATGCCATCGCCGCATCGAGCACTCTCGAGAAACGAATGCCGAACATTCCGGAGAAGTAAGCGACTTTGACTAGACCAATCTGGTTCGTCAGCATCCTATAGCTGACGCTCTTAGGTTCGACGAAGGGAAGCCTCGGTCTCGTGGCCTTTCTTTCAGGCACTATTAGTGCAATGTCCTGGGTTGCCGTATCATCCGGCGCTTGAATTGTCAGGTGGTGTTCTGCTCCGAAGCGAAAGGCGGGATATTCAGGCGGAGCGGCGGGGATACCGTTCACGCTCACGAGCAGATACCCCGGTCGAACTCCGCTGCGCGCAGCCGCACCGTCCTCGAACACATCCAGGAACATCCATCTTTGCGTGTCCGAAATGGTTACAGATTGGAGGGTCGCACCAATGGCATGCTCCGGTTTGATCGGATTTCTGTTGGAGCGGTAGAAATCTGTATGACTGGACTTAAGCTCAGCCAAGAGATCCTTAATGCCGCGCTCGAAAGCGTCATCGTTTTCTGCAGCGAGCAACGACGGGGTGCGCCGTTCCAGGTCCTTGCTCCACTGATCGAGATCGACGTTTCCAATGTTGACGTGACGCTGTAGCACTAGCTTCTGCACGCGAAAGACGATCTTTCTTTGGGCTGCCGAGTCGAGCATAACGTTCACTTTTGCACCGGTGATGGGACGAATCCCTCCACAGTGAAACCTGCCCAGTAGTAAGGCAGTGCTTTAGTCGGGCCAAAAGTGCTCAGCATGCTCTTTTTTGCGATTCTGAGTGCGTCCGGCACAGACTTCTTCTTCTCCAGTTGTGCGTAGAAGCTCTTCATCAAGTAGAGCGTTGTATCGTCGTCGATGGACCATAGCGTCGATATGACGGTACGAGAGCCTGCTAGCAGGAAGGCTTGGGAAAGAGTCTCCACACCTTCCTCCCCTTGGAGCGGTCCCACCGCCGTATCGCAAGCTGACAGGACGATCAGATCGGCATTCAACGGCAGCTGTACTATTTCGGAGGCTTGGAGAAATCCATCATCTCCGCTTTTTGGATCACTTAGCAGCACGAGAGCGGCCCGATCCGGGCGGGTTGGGTTCGCAACGGCGTGGACTGCAAGGTGAAACATGGAATGGTTTGTTGAATTCTTGAAGGCGGTTTCTGTCGCCTTATTGCCAATGAGCAGTTCATTCAGTTTGTTCGGTAAGGCGGTGACGGCAGCCCGTGCCTCATCTCCGGAGCTTGGGAGATCAGAAAGGCCCGTGTCGCTGTAGCCGCGCGTTACGGCAGTCTCTCTTAGGTTACTGTGGCCATAAGGAACGCCTCCTACGGCAAGAAGACCTTGGTTTGGACGCTTTGTGGGGTTTGCCGTGCGCAGCAGAAAGAAACTGGTAGCCGAAGGCGCGTAATCCACTGATTGGGATTCGACCACGTACTGGCCGTGTGAATTGATGAGACCGTCAAATGGCACAAGGTGAAGCTGCCCGTCACGGATCAGAATGAGTTGCCGCTTGGTTTGGGCTTCCGGGATTGGCTCTAGAAGCAATTGAAACAAATTGCGTGACTGCGTTCTCGCGGCGTGCTTGGCCTTCACCTCCCTCAGGTAATCGACCACTGCCGACGAGATTGTCGTTTTGCCTGGCAACTTCACGATTCGGTAGTTGTTCTTGGTGACGATCAAACAATATGAGGCTGGATCATCAACCACGTATTCAAGGATTACCTCGGAAGGTGACAGGCTATTTTGCAGTTGTGCGAAAGTGACTGTCTGGTGCTCTTTTGCTTTAAGTATGCTGATGTCGGGTGTAATCGATCTTGACTGCTCGGCCAGAAAGATGGCGTCGCGAAGCTGTGCTATCTGTTGGTTCGAATGTGCCGACATCAATCTGAGGCGTAGCTCGGCGACTTTGTGCTCAGCGGCGATGGCATCTGGCGACGTTCTTGCACCGGACATAAGGAGATCCGTCAGGACCCGTCCGCGGGCCTGTTCGAGAATGGCAAAGGCTTTCGCCACATCCCCGCTGTGCTCCGCGACCAGAGCAAAGTGTTTCGCGTATAGGTCGCCGGCGCCTTTTATGAGGGCTGTCTTACCAAGTACACTGTCGGCATTTCCTATCATCACGTCCTGAATTGCAGCAGCTCGGTCGTACGTGTCATCCGCTTGAACGTATTCATGTTGGGCGATCTGGATTTCGGCAAGACCGCCAAGAAACCTGGGGATCTGTGGGATAATGCCAAAGCTCTGTGCGGATTTGGCGGCTTCGTTAGCGAGCTCTTCCGCTTTGGGAAGGTTTCCACTTAGCCTGTACAGGTTCGAGAGCTCGCTCTGATACTCCGGAATAACTTTTCTGCTATCAACAAGCACCGCATTCTGGACTGCTTCAGTCATGTATGCGATAGCTCCCGGAAGGTCGTTCTGTATCAGGGCCAGTTTTGCTGCCGTTGAGTACAACTCTGCCATCTGCCCGTGGTTGTTTTGCAGGTCAGGCCGGGCCAGCACCTTCTTCAATTCTGCCTCCGCCTCATTGGTTCGGCCCATGTTAACCATTGCCAAGAGCCGTGCTGCCTCAGCGATCACCGGATACCCTGCATCTGGAGTTGCATTCGCAAGGGCTATAGCGCGGTCGGCATATGGCAAGGCCTGGTCATTCATGCGCTGCATAACTAACCCGGATGCCGTCGTGGACAGGAAGAAAATTTGACCTCCGATGTCCTTGATCGAGGTGGCTCCGATCAGAGCTTCTGCCACTTTCTTCTGGGCGCTGGTAAGATCCCCGTCATAATAATCGGCAAAACCTAACTGACCTAACGCTCGGTATTGCCACTTCGCATTATTAAGATCTTGTGCCAATTTGCTGACCTCAGTCCAATCGCGACGCATCGCCGAGTTATCGATCTCTCCATCGATCTCGCCCTTGACAGCCAGGCAATACATCCGTAGCTCTAGATCGGATTGCAGTATTGGATTTGTTGCAAGTTCCTGCGCCAGCTTGTAGGAGCGTTCCGGCAGCGGAACTGGCTCCGCTCCGGCTCTGATTGCTGCCAACTGCGCGTATAGAGCGTTCCTTTTATCGCCGCCAGCTTCAAACAATTGCTTGGCCTTCAACAGGTAGGGGCGAGCCGCCGGCCAGTTGTAGAGGTCTGAGAAATAAAGGCCACGCTGCAAAATGGCTTCGGGTGAGTCTTGGGAAAAGCCTCCTACAACAGTTGCCAATAGGCAAACGAGAATGACAAGAATTCTGGGCTTTGACATAAATTGGCAATCCCGGGATTGTTTCAAACAAATACTCCTTGTCTTTAAGGTTGTTGTCCCCTGCTGTTGGGGAGAGACGTCTGGATCAAAACGGGGACGCTGAGCCGCCTGCGGCCTGACGAAACCCGAAGCCTGTAGCTCCCTGAGGAAACGTCCCTGAAGTCTGCGTGAAGCTGCAAAAGTGTGTCTCCGTTTTCCCGGTGCGCTTGCGATGATGCCGACCACACGACTTGTTGTCTCAACGTGAGACTTACCCTGTAGACGCGCTCTTCACTTCCAAGAGGCAGGCGGACGCTTAATGCGACGGGCGAGCCAGACGGGATTACTTGAGCGACCGGACGTGTCGCACTCTGTTTTGAACCGCGCGTTGGAGATGCGCCACTGAGGTCGATTAGGACCGGGACGTAGCTGGCCGCTGTCTGGGTCTGGTCAGGCTTTTCAGGCGCAATCGTGGGCGCCTGATTCCGCGGCGCGATTATCGTTTCACCGCGGTGTTTAGCAAAGAACAGGTAACTAACAATTGCCAAAACGGCTGCGACGCCCAAAGCTGCCGCGGAGCGCTTGATCCACGTAACCTTGCGAATCTTCGCCCTCGATTTCGCAAGATGACCCATATAGGCGTTGAAGCAGGGAGAGCAGCACGTGAGATGCTCGCTTATGGACGCATCGCTTTCGGATGGTCGAGTCGCCATCAACTGGAGTGCATCATCGGTCGGGCAGCCGGCGCGCTCCGGGTTTGGAAACGCGTCGGACAGGTACGACCGGGCGAACACCAGTGGGTCTTCGTCCTTCCAAAAAGCATCACGTTCTGTTGTTTTTCTTCTCACTACTGCATCTGCCTACAGACGGGACATCGCCCGCGTCATCCTAGTCCAAGCCTTCTCCTGGCTTTGTGGAATGTTTGATTGACCCTCGATTCCGCAGCGTGACTTGATATTCCGTATGATCTGCCAATCTCCTTCCATGAAAAGCCCGCTAAACGGCGTAATAGCATGTCACGTGTTGTCGGGTCACACAGAGTCAGTACTTCATCAATCAGAATCTTATTGTCGATTGAGGGTCTGGGATCAACCCCGTTCGGCGCTTCCCGTGCATGGATCTGGAGCGACTCTGTTAAGGATGTTTCGCGCCTGCGTTTCTTGTTAATGCGCCGAATGAAAGCACGAAACAGATAAGACTGAAGATCCCGTATGGGGCGTTGGGCCACTGCCTCGGCGCTCACGACGCGCGAGACTGTCGCTGCCGCCTCTTCGAGCAGATTTGCTGCGACAGCGGGATCAATAAGTAGCCTTTCGGCATGGTGTAAAGCACGTCGCCCAATCTCTTCGGCGGCGTGCAGCACGGCAGGGCTGATTCGCCGGCCACGACGGTCTACCGGATTAACGCGAACCCCGGTACGGTCGGGATGTGCCTGTTCAGCCATTGGATTCCATCGCGCCGGAGAAAGCTTTCCCGAACCATCCCAAAGAAGCCGCAGCAATGACTTCTGACGTTCACAATACCGCTTATTGAGGAAGAGTACCGGCTCGCGCAAAAACCTCAATTGGGAAATTGGGAATATTACAGGAAGCTCACTGGAATGCGCCATGCGGCGTTTTGGACTTCTGTAACACGACCCTATACTGCCTGCCGAGCGTATGCCTGCCAAGTCCTCCATTTCGGCTTCGGCTTCGTCCATTCCCATCTGCTGCGAGCGCGTAGTCCGCGTTCAGTGTCAGGAGAGCCCAGGTAGCTGTGTGTTCGCCAATCAAACCAAGCTCGTGGTTTCCCGTTTTCTCGCATCTCATGTCGATATCGGTGACGACATCGCTTTTCCTGTCCCTACGAAAGACGCAGTTCGTGCAGAGATCTTGATCACCAAGGATGCGGGCGCCGGTCCCGGGCGTTATCTCTACCACGTGCCAATCGGGTACGTGAGCCAGCCCAAACAGGACAAACGAAATCAGTACTTCGTTTCGGCCGATGTTCACCATGGAGGCCTTGGCATCAATGCGGTCTTTCTGCCCTGCGAGGTCCTGCGCAGTTACTTCTATCGCTTACCTCCAGACAACGGACTCGATCATCCGTCGACCCTGTACGAGATCTTGCGTATTCCGGCCAGCGCTTCTCCTTCTGAGCTTCGCGTAGCTTTCAAGCTATGCGACTTGGAACTCAAGGCGGCAGGCGTTCCCCGTAGCCAGGCCGTGGCGCTGGAGCGGGCCTTCAACATCGTCGGTCAGCCGGAATTGCGTGCTTGCTATGACGCATTGCTAGCCGATCCCGAAACGCCTGCCATATTTCCGTATGGTGGGTTTGGCTCTCTTTTCCTTGCCGGCGACCCCTCACGTGACGGACAAACCTTCTTTGCCCGCCGCATCCTCGCGTTTTCACCCAATCTCCGGCGTCGGCGGTTCCATGTGCCTCTGCGCAAATGTGACTTTTTCGATGACCGGGCACTGTGCCGCGACGCGCGACGCAAGCTGGAGTTCTGGCTCGACCCAGCGGCCATCCACACGCTCTGGGACCGCACGTGGAATCAGTGGAAACATCTGTTGGGAACCAAAGTCGAGGTCGAGGGGACGTTTGTCCAGAGCGGCAAATACCGCAAACGCCGGGGAGAGTGGGAACTCGTCCCCTGGGAGACCGCG
>Ga0335085_10013372_pt1 | contig 12037 bp, 14 predicted proteins | sample Lox_Sample_45_FD_206712 | JGI IMG/M metagenome (GOLD analysis project Ga0335085, IMG submission 206712) | Soil microbial communities from Loxahatchee National Wildlife Refuge, Florida, United States - Lox_Sample_4.5 | ecosystem: Environmental > Terrestrial > Soil > Wetlands | place: USA...
ACTCCCAGGTCAGGCCCATGCGGTCGAGCGCGCCGGGGGCGAAATTCTCCACCAGCACGTCGCAGGTCTTGATCATGCGGTTGAGGATGTCCATGCCCTTGGGGTTCTTGGAGTCGATGGTGATCGACCGCTTGGTGCCGTTGAGCATGGTGAAATACAGGCTGTCGGCGTTCGGCACGTCGCGCAACTGGCCGCGCGTGATGTCGCCGGCGCCCGGACGCTCGACCTTCATGACGTCGGCGCCCATGTAGGCGAGCAGCTGCGTGCAGGTCGGGCCCGACTGCACATGGGTGAAGTCGAGAATGCGCACGCCCTCGAGGGCAAGACCGGCCTGGCCGTAGGGCTTGGTCGAGGGCCGCGGCAGGCCATTCGATTTGCCGTTGCCGTTCGCCTTCTTGGCCGGTTTTTTCGCGGCGAGCTTGACCACCTTGCGCGTGGGCTTCTTGGCCGCGGCGCGGCTCTTTGCTTTCGGACGCTTGGATTTAGCCATTGTCGTTTCCTCCAGTGTCTCAAATCTGTGTGGTGAGGCAGGCGGCGGCAAAGCCGCCCGCATGGGAGCTCATTTCTTCTTCAGCGCGCTTTGCGGATTGAGATTGCCGATACGGCCGCTTTCGCTGCCGGCGCCCGGATCGAGCACCGCGTTGATGAGCGTCGGCTTGCCGGAATCCATCGCCGCGTTGACGGCGCGCTTGAGCTCGTCCGGCGTCGTCGCATTGACGCCGACGCCGCCGAAAGCCTCGATCATCTTGTCGTAACGCGAGCCCTTGACGAAGACGGTGGTCGCAGGATCCGAGCCGCCGCCTTTGTTCACATCGGTGCCGCGATAGATGCCGTCATTGTTGAAGATGACGACGCAGACCGGCAGCTTGTAACGGCAGATCGTCTCGATCTCCATGCCGGAGAAGCCGAAGGCCGAGTCGCCCTCGATCGCCAGCACCGGCTTGCCAGTCTCGACGGCGGCGCCAATGGCATAGCCCATGCCGATGCCCATGACGCCCCAGGTACCGACGTCGATGCGCTTGCGCGGCTTGTAGAGGTCGACAGCGCCGCGCGTGAGATCCAGCGCATTGGCGCCTTCGTTGACGAGGATGGCGTCGGGCCTCTCCTTGATGACGGTGCGCAGCACGCCAAGGGCGCCGTAATAGTCCATCGGATTGGCGTTGCTCATGAAGCGCGGCGCCATCTTGGCGACGTTCTCGTCGCGCTTCTTGTTGACGGCGCCGGTCCAGTCGGCCGGAGCGGCTGGCCAGTTGTTGCCCATCGCGGCGAGCAGCGCAGACACACATGAACCAATGTCGCCAACGAGGGGGGCGGCGATCTCGACGTTCGAGTCCATTTCCTTCGGCTCGATGTCGATCTGAACGAACTTCTTCGGGGCATCGCCCCACGTCTTGCCCTTGCCGTGCGACAACAGCCAGTTCAGCCGCGCGCCGATCATCATGACGACGTCGGAATCTTTCAGCACCGTCGAACGCGCAGCTCCCGCGCACTGCGGATGCGTGTCGGGCAGAAGGCCCTTGGCCATGCTCATCGGCAGGAACGGCGCGCCGGTCTTTTCGACGAAGGCCTTGATCTGCTCGTCGGCCTGAGCGTAGGCGGCGCCCTTGCCGAGGACGATCAGCGGCTTCTTGGCGCTTTTCAGCACGTCGAGCGCGCGCTTGACGGCCTCGGGCGCCGGAATCTGCGCCGGCGCCGGATCGATGACCTTCACCAGCGACTTCCTGCCGGCTTCGGCATCCATCACCTGACCGAACAGCTTGGCCGGCAGATCGAGATAGACGCCGCCCGGACGTCCCGACACGGCGGCGCGGATCGCGCGGGCAAACCCGATGCCGATGTCTTGGGCGTGCAGCACACGGAACGCCGCCTTGCACAACGGCTTGGCGATCGCGAGTTGGTCCATCTCCTCGTAATCGCCCTGCTGCAAATCGACGATCTCACGCTCGGACGAGCCCGAGATCAGGATCATCGGGAAGCAGTTGGTGGTGGCGTGGGCGAGCGCGGTCAGACCGTTGAGGAAGCCGGGCGCCGACACGGTGAGGCAGATGCCAGGCTGCTTGGTCAGGTAGCCGGCGATCGAAGCCGCATAGCCGGCATTCTGCTCATGCCGGAACGACAGCACGCGGATGCCGGAAGCCTGCGCCATGCGGCCGAAATCCGTGATCGGGATGCCTGGCACGCCGTAAATCGTCTTGATGCCGTTGAGCTTCATCGCATCGATGATGAGATTGAAGCCGTCGGTCAACTCACGTTCTGCTGCATCAGCGGTCGCCGCCTTCTTTTCTTGTACTGCTGCTTCAGCCATAGGGATCCTCCCTCACGTCTTGTGATCAGGTCTTTCAGTCCAAATAGTCGGCGTAACGCGCCACGTGATCGGCAAGGCCGAGCGCGTGATCGCGGACGAGTGTTTCGGCGCGCTCCGTGGCGCGCGCCTCGAGCGCTTCGATGATGGCCATGTGGTCTTTGATCGAACGGTCGGCACGGTCTTTCTCGCCGATGGTCTTGCGGCGGATCATGCGCATATGGGTGAACAGATTCTCCGCCAAGGCGATGAGAACCGCATTGCGGCTCAGCCGGATGAGCGTCTGGTGGAATTCGATGTTGACGTCGGAGTATTCGTCGAGATGCGCGCGCAGTCTGCCGTTCTCGAAAGTGGCGAACATCTTCCGTAGGCCTGCGATCTCTTCCTTGGTCGCAACTTGGGTGATCAGGCGCGCCGCCATGCTTTCCAGCGCCGCCCACACGGCGATCATCTCGATCACCTCGCGCTTGGTCTTGCGCACGACGTAAATGCCGCGGCGCGGCACGGAGCGCACGAAGCCTTCGCTTTCGAGCTGCGCCATCGCTTCGCGGACCGGCGTGCGGCTGATGCCGAAATCCTGCGCCAGCTTGCGCTCGTCGAGACGGATGTCGTCTCGGTTGCGGTAGATGTCCATCGCGACAATCGCATTCTTCAAGGCGGCGTAAGCCTTGTTCTTGAAGCTCGGCGTGTCGTTGATGGACACCAGCGCCGGATGCAGTGCGGCCTTGACCTTGGGCGGCCGACTGCGGCTACGCGTGCTCACGCGACGCACCGAATGACTCTGTGTACTCATGGCTGGTATACAATATACCAGTGGCCCGAACGCGCGCAACGGCGCGCTGATTTTATTGGCGGTATTGGAGGAAACCCGTCCGCAGCGAACGATGCCGCGGACGGGAACCGGATCGATCAGCCTTGGGCGATCTGGCGCGCCCGCATCGGCTTGAGCACAAAGAGCGCCAGCGCGACCACGACCAGGTTCATGATCGCCGTGACCACGAACACCATGTGCCAACTGCCGAAATGCGACTTGACCAGATTGGCCACCGGCACGAGGAAGACCGAGGTGCCTTTCGCGGTGTAGAGCATGCTGAGATTCACCGTGGCGAATTTCGGCCCGAAGGTGTCCGTGCAGGTGGACGGGAACAGGCTGAAGATCTCACCCCAGGTGAGGAAGATCAGCGCGGCGAAGAGGACGAAAGCCCACGGCTGCGTGCCGAGCGAGCCCAACAGCCAGTAGGATGCGGCGCCCAAGGTGAAAGCGAGCGCCATGGTGTATTCGCGGCCGATATTGTCTGACACCCAGCCAAACAGCGGACGCGCGCCGCCGTTGCAGAGGTTGTCGACGATCCCGGCAAGGCTCAGCGTCGTGATGCCGAGGAGCATCACTTTGGCGACACCGAAATCGCCGGCGATCGGCGCAAGCTGCGCGGTCGCCATCAGGCCGCTCGCCGACACCAGCACGAACATGATGTAGAGCAGGTAAAAGACCGGCGACGACAGCACTTCCTTGGGCGTGTAGCTGCGCGATGTTTGAGCGACCTTGGTGGGCCCGGTAGTGACGACCTCGCCGGGCTCCGGCGCATGCAGCGCCCAGGCCAGCAGGAACACGATGAGGCCTTGTCCAAGACCAAACCAAATGAACGCGGTCTGATAGCCATGGCTGGCGATCACCTGCTGGATCGGAATAACGGTCAGCGCCGTGCCGGCGCCATAACCCGCTGCGGTGAGGCCGACGGCGAGGCCGCGCCGGTCGGGAAACCATTTCACCGCCATGCCGACGCAGGTCGCATAGATGGCGCCGCCGCCGATGCCCGAAACGATCGCGCCGAGGTACAGCGTGCCGAGACTATCCGCATAGCCGTTGATGACCCAGCCGAGGGCGACCATGACGCCGCCAAAAGCGACCATATATTTCGGACCGTTCCTGCCGAGTTTGTCGACGATCCAGCCCTCGACCGGCGTTAGCCAGGTCTCAAGCGCGATGAACCACGCGAACCCCAGCTGAATCGCCGCCAGCGACCAGCCCTGGTGCGCCGCTTGGATGGGTTTGACGAAGAACGTCCAACCGTATTGCAGGTTGGCGATCATCACCATGCAGATGACGCAGAAGATCAGATTGATCCAGCGGGTCGATTCCGACGCGCGGGTTGTCGCAACCGAGCCTGTAGCTACTGTCATTGAGTCCTCCCCAGTGATTTCCGCCCAAAGGCGTTTGATTTTTCAGCACCGCCGTTGTTCGACGATACCCAGCGAGCCTTGATCCACCTCGACTATTCTAGAGCAAATACGGAGCCTTGTTGTAGATCAAATCTTATCAAAGATGGAAATCGCAGGAATAGTAAACCCCCGCAATTTGATGTAGGTGCAATGCAACAAATCGGGCGCGACGCGCGCGCGTCAACGTCACTGATACTGCAAAAATAGCCACGACGGCCGGAGTTTGCGCGGCTTTGGCTACCGCAGCATAGTGCAGGCGATACGATATATTTCCACCTTCGCGACATCCATTGTTCCAGCAGCATGACTGAAACCGCCGACAGACAAACGCGGCAAAGGCAACCGGCCGCGTTTCTCGACCGCGACGGCGTGCTCAACGTCGACCATGGCTACACGTTCCGGCTGGAGGAACTCGAATTGATGCCGACCGCGGCCGCCGCGGTACGGTGTCTGAACGCGGCCGGATACATCGTGATCGTCGTTACCAACCAGGCGGGCGTGGCGCGCGGCTATTACACGGAGGACGCCGTGAAGGCATTCAACGCGCACATGCGCGACGTCCTGCAGGCGCAGGGCGCGCGTATCGATGCGTTCTACTATTGCCCGCATCACCCCGACGGGTCGGTGAAGGAACTGGCGATCCGCTGCGATTGCCGTAAGCCGGCGCCAGGCATGCTGGAGCAGGCGGCGCACGATTGGCCGATCGACCGCACGCGCAGTTTCCTGATCGGCGACAAGGACCACGACGTGGCGGCCGCACAAGCGTTCGGCATCCGCGGCATCAAGTTCGACGCCAAGACCGGGACGCTGGAAGATTTGGTTCGCAAGACGCTCGCGCCGGAACTTTAAGCGCCGCCTGGTGCCCCTGGCCGGACTCGAACCAGCACGATGTTTCCACCACCTGATTTTGAGTCAGGCGCGTCTACCAATTCCGCCACAGGGGCAACCGTCGGCGCAAGCGGCGCGGACTATAGCGGCGCGCCGCAATGGGTCAACGGCGCCCGAGCGTTCCACTTGCCGGCTTTTACCGGCGCCCCGTGGCCCACTACAATAGACACAATTGAATCATTTGGGAGATCGCCATGAACGAAGAAGCCCTCAACATGTCGCTGCGCAAATTTCTCAAGGTCGTCGGCGTCACCTCGCAGCAGGAAATCGAAAAGGCGATCCGCGCCGCGCTGGCCGACGGCCGGCTCAAAGGCTCTGAGAGCGTTCAGGCACAGATGGTGCTGACCATCGGTAAGGTGGGGCTGACGCACAAGGTCGACGGCACGATCGACCTCGCCTAAAGCAGCCGCTCAGTGCATCCCCAGCGCCAGGAGCGCAACGATCAACGCGGCCGAGAGGCCCGTGGCGACGATCTTGACGTGGGTGTTGCGGCCGGGGGATTGCAGCATAGTGTTCATCGCGTCCGCTCCTAGATGGCAAGCGCGATAAAGGCGCCGATGATGACACCGGCGGCGATCATCCACAGCGCGTAGTCGCCGCGCTCGGCAATCGCCTTGGCTTTGGCAGTTTTGCGCATCGGATAGTCCTCCCAGTCCACGCCGGGGAGGATCGCCGATTTTTGGGGCGGTGGATTGATACCGATCAAATCGGACCTAGGGATTTATACGATACCGCCGCCGCGCCGATATTGCGCCGGCCGAAAGCGGCTTCCATCTCGCGGCGAACTTTGATCGCGCCGTCGTTCGCATCATAGGCGATGTCCGACCATCGCAGCGCCTCGCCCTCGGCGATGTCGCGCTTGAGCTTGACGTTGTGGGCAAGACCGAGCGGCAACAACTCGCGTTCGAGCGACACTTCTGCCGGCGTCTGTTTGCCCCAGACGCAGAAACCGCCCTCGCCGTCCAGCATCTCGCCAGCTTTGAGCGCACGCTTGGCGATCGCCACCACGTCGGAACGAAAGCCAGTCGGCGCGCCAGTTGGCTCATTGCGCAGCGCGCAGCTCGCGACCGAAATGCCGAGCTCGAGTCCGATCATGTGGATCGGCCGGTACAGCGCGGCGTATCGGCCGCTTTTGTCCGGCAGCATGGCGTATTCCTTGAAGCACCGCCGCGCGTAGTCGGTCTCCCCTTCGATCACGACATAGGTGCCGAGCGCGAGATGGTGCGTCACGTCGCGGCCGTCGCGATACACCGACGAGGTCACTTCGGTGACCCCGGCCCTTTCCAGCGTGCCGCCCTCGGCCTTCGGCTTGCAGATTTCGGCGAGTTCGAAGCGCGTGGCGGGCGGGAAGCTCAAGCCGCCGCTCTGCGGCACGAGGCCGGTGGCGTTGCACACCGCCGTCATCTCGATGCCCGATTTGGTGCCGTCGACGAAAGAGTTGAACATCTTCGGATTGATCGACTTGCGGTCGGAGATGTTCAGATATTTGTCGAGGATGTCCCAGACATTGTCGGGATTGGATTTGTGGTAGTGCGGCTCGTAGCGCGTGCCTTTGCCGGCGCAGATCACCTTGAAGCCGGCAGCGCGCGCCCAGTCGACATGCTCGCAGATCAGCGCCGGCTGGTCGCCCCAGGCGAGCGAATAGACGACGCCTGCCACCTTAGCCTTGCGCGCCAGCAAGGGGCCGGCCACCGCGTCGGCCTCGACGTTGACCATGACGATGTGCTTGCCGTTGTCGATGGCGCGCAGGCAATGGTGGATCCCGGCGCCCGGCACGCCGGTCGCCTCGACGATCACCTCGATGCGCGGATCGGCAATCAGCGTTTCGGCGCTGTCGGTGATCAGCGTGGTGCGCGCGCTGTGTGCGTCGTCGAGCGAAGGGGCGGCGTACTGGCCATCCGGCCAAGCGGCGGTCTTGAGCTGGCTGCGCGCGCGGGCGACATCGAGATCGGCGACGCCGACGACATGCATGCCTTGCGTCAGCCGCGCCTGCGACAGGAACATGGTGCCGAATTTGCCGGCGCCGATGACGCCGACGGTGACCGGCCTGCCGTCGGCTTCGCGTTGCAGAAGTTTTGTCGAGAGGTTCACGGCGCACCCGTTCGGTTCTGAGAACCGAAACACAGGTGTCGCCGCGGCACAAGCGCTACTGGCAGAGCGCCCGCGAGACGAAGGTCTCAGTATGGCAGTCGGCGCCATTGTTGCGGCCGGCGAGGTAGACCTTGGCAGGGCAGACTTCAGCGGTGGTCATGTCGACGCTTTTGCCGGAGGCAAAGCCTTTGCTCTTGCAGATGGTATTGGCGGCGACGACGCAGTCCGGCGCGCCGTTCGGCGCGATGGCGCAGACTTCGTGACCCTTTATCAGACGCGCGTTGGAGATGCCGGTGACTGCGCCGGCGGCGCTCTTGGCATCTTCGACGGTGGAACGTGCGGCAACGCCGGCTTCATGGCCCAGGTTCTCGACGCCGGAACGGGCACCGCGCAAGCCGGAGCCGAGGCCCTCGAACCAACGCCCGACCTCGGCCAGGAAGCCCGGCTTGTTGGCCTGATCCGGCGGAACGCCCTGAGCGGAGGCGATCGCGCCGGACAGCAAGATCGCGCCCGCGCCAAGCGCGGCGAACAACGCATTCCGCCCGAGGATCGATGGAAAAGCGTGCGTGGTACCCATGGCCGGTCAAGGTAACGTTCTGGCCGGCGACCGTTCGGATCGCCCGGCGGCATTCGCGCCGACCCGGCCATTAGGACGCCGTGGTGGCGAAAATGAGGTGACGCTCAGATCAGATAGAGCGCAACAACGATACCGATGACAAGAACCGCCAGAAACAGCCAGGTCCATAACGCGAGCCTTTTCTCGATAATATGCCGCGCCGCGTCGCCGTAACGGTGCAGCAGGAAGGCGAGAATGAAGAACCGGGCGCCGCGGGTAATGATCGACAAGACCACGAACAGGCCGAAGTTATAGCCGGCAAACCCCGACGTGATGGTGACGATCTTGTAGGGGATGGGGGTGAGGCCCTTGAGCAAGATGATCCAGGCGCCCCACTGGGCATAGGCGGTGCGGAAGGCCTCGACCTTATCGCCATAGCCGTAGAGGTGGATCAGCCAAGCGCCGACCGAATCGTAAAGCAGCGCGCCGATGGCGTAGCCGAGCATGCCGCCGGCAACGGACGCGACTGTGCACCAGGCGGCGATCCGGAATGCCCGGTCCGGCCGCGCCAGCGACATCGGCACCAGCATCACGTCGGGCGGGATCGGGAAAAACGAGCTTTCGGCGAAGGCGACCGCGGTCAGGATTCCGATCGCGTGCGGCTTGCCGGCGGCGGCGACACACCAGTCATACAATCGGCGAAGCAAAGAACGCGGCTCGGCAGCCTGAACTGTCATGCGATCTCGCGGAAGAGGGAAGAAAGATCAGCGGCGCTTGCGGATGCGCCGGCTCTCCAGCGCCACGACCTTACGCCGCGACGAGGACTGTACCAGATCCTTTGGCACTTTTTCGGCAATGCCGAACATTTGCTCGCGCCGGCGCATTTCCGCCCAGACGTCGCTGGGGTGGACGCCGGAATGAACCCAGAGCACCACTAGATTGTACAAGAGATCGGCGCTCTCGCGGACCACCGCTTCGGGTTGGCCGTGCATGGCGTCGATCACGACTTCGACGGCCTCTTCCGCGAGCTTTTTGGCCATTTTGGCGCGACCGGCGCGCAACAGCCGCGCCGTGCGCGACTTCGCCGGATCGGTGCCCCGGGCGGCAATGACGGCCTCGTAAAGCCTGCCCACCGAATCAGTCATGCGGCTACCTTACCCGATCTGCGCGCGAAACCGGTTAACGACCACTAAATGTGGTGGTTCCTATGGCAAGGGATGCGGAATGCGGTAAATTATTCCTCCTCATTGAGGCATATGATGTAACCCGCCCGGCTTCGGCCCCTTGCCGGCAAGCCCTCCACCGCCAACGCGAATTGACCGCGCCGCATCGGGAAAACCGCCGTGAGATACGGCACTTAACAACGATGCGTGAGATGGTCCCGCGCAGGTCCGATCCACTCGAGGCAAGAATTTCTGGGAACACGGCGATGCTGACCGTCGAACATGAGGCCGCGGAAGCGTTGCGCCATATGCGCTTGAAAGCCTACGCGCCGCACCATCCCGGCAATCACGTTTTCCGCTGGCTCTTCGATCTGCTCGGATGGCGCGCGGCGCGCGCAAGTCACGCAACCTTTCAAGCCGGGATCGACTGACTCCATCGGAGCCGCGGTCGGCGGTGCACGCTTGCGTCAGGCCGCGCTGCCGGCCTTGCGCACGGCGGGTGCGGCGGGCGATTCGTAAAGTACCGCGGCAACGGCGTCGGCCAACTCTTCGTACACGGCACGCGCGTCGCCCTCGCGCACATAGATGCCGCTGTAAAGATCCGGCAGCTTCGGCAGTGGCGCGTCTTCCCACACGGTCAGGCCAAGCCGCTCGGCCCGCCGCCGTGTGACCGCCATAACGCCGAGCCCGGCGTTGACCGCGAGCGTCAGGCTGCTGACGCCGGGGCTAGTCAACACATCTTCCCAATTCAGGCCGGCCGATTGGAGCACCTGCACCGCGGCGCGATGATAGACGCAATTCTCGCTATAGCAGACCAGCGGCACCGGGCGGTCGGGGTCGATATGCAAAGCCGGGCTGTGCACCCAGACGACCTCTTCGGCGCGGCTATGGCGCGCGTCGTACGGCGGCATCATCGACAGACCAAGCATGATGTCGATATCGCCGCTGCGCAATTGGCGCACCAGCGGATCGTAGGTGTCGTTACGCACCACGAAGCGCACGTCCGGCCGCCGCTCGCGGAATTCGGCGAACACACCCGGCAGCAGCGACGTGATGTACTCGCTTGGGGTGCCGACACGGATCACCAGCTCGGGGCGCGGACCGGTGTCGCGGATATGCACGATCTGATCGTTGATCGAGAGCAGGCGGCGCGCATAGCTAACCACCAACTCGCCCTGCGGCGTGAGACTGACACCTTGCACGCTGCGATCGAACAGGTCGCCGCCGAGCAAGGATTGCAAGCGTTTGATTTGCGCGCTGACCGCCGGCTGCGTCACGCCGAGCTTGACTGCGGCTTTGGTAAAGCTACGAAGGTCGACGACGGCGACAAACGTGCGCAACAAATCCGTCGGTATATTCGTCATCGGCCGAACCGCCTCCACCCAACCCAGGCATTCGGATCATATGCGCGCCAACAAACGCGGCCACGATCTTTTTGACTGTAACATGTCTCACTTCGGTATCAATTTCTTTGGCCAATGGCGGATCGATCGCCTTGCGTCAAGTCAATCGCGGAGGACGGTATCCAGAGGCGCGGCGTGGGCGCTATTTGATGCGCTCGAGGATGCTCACGTAATTCGCCACCGCAGCACCGCCCATATTGAAAATTCCACCGAGGCGAGCGTTCTCCACCTGCAAATCGCCCGCGGTATCGGTGAGCTGCATTGCAACTAGCGCATGCATCGACACGCCGGTCGCGCCGATCGGATGGCCTTTTGCCTTCAGCCCGCCGGACGGATTGACCGGCAGCTTGCCGCCCTTTTGCGTCCAGCCTTCCTTGATGGCGCGCGCGCCTTGCCCTTCCGCGGTGAGGCCCATGGCTTCGTACTCGATTAACTCAGCGACGGTGAAGCAGTCGTGCGTCTCGACAAACGACAGATCGCCGAGCGCAAGGCCGGCCTTAGTCAGCGCGCGCTGCCAGGCTAGCGCGCAGCCTTCGAATTTCAGGATGGCGCGTCTGGACATCGGCAGGAAGTCCTGCACGTGCTCGGCGGCGCGGAAGACGACCGCCTTGTTGAGCTGCAGCGCCGTGTCGACGTCGGCGAGCACCACCGCGGCGGCGCCGTCCGAAACCAGCGAGCAATCGGTGCGTTTGAGCGGACCGGCGACGAAGGGGTTCTTCTCGCTCTCGGTGCGGCAGAAGTCATAGCCGAGATCCTTGCGCATCTGCGCGTACGGATTGCCGACGCCGTTCTTGTGGTTCTTGGCGGCGATCATCGCCAGCGCGTCGGACTGGTCGCCCCATTTTTGGAAATAGAGTCCGGCGATCTTGCCGAAAATGCCGGCAAAGCCGCCATCGATGTCGGCCTCCTCACGCACGTAGGACGCCTTCAACAGGTTGCGGCCAATCTCCGCCGGAGGCGTCGTCGTCATCTGCTCGACACCGACGCAAAGCACGATACGCGACGCGCGCGCCTCGATGCTCTTGATACCCTGATGCACGGCCGCCGAGCCGGTGGCGCAGGCATTCTCGACGCGGGTTGCGCGCTTGAAGCGCAGATCGGGGGACGCCTGCAAAACTAGCGAGGCGGTGAAATCCTGTGCCGAGAAGCCTGCGTTAAAATGACCAAGCACGATCTCGTCGACGTCTGCTGCGGCAATGCCGGCATCGGCCAGTGCCTCGCCGGCCACGCGCACGATCAGGCTTTCGACGCTTTCACCGGCGAGTCTTCCGAACGGGGTATGGGCCCAACCGACGATGCAAGCGGTCATCGAAGCCTCCTTTGCCGAACTTTGGTCGCATTGCTCGGTGATTTACGGCAAATAACCATGCTATAAACCGGTGGGAAGGCGAACTTTGCCTCCCACCGTAAGCTT
>Ga0335085_10013373_pt1 | contig 12036 bp, 8 predicted proteins | sample Lox_Sample_45_FD_206712 | JGI IMG/M metagenome (GOLD analysis project Ga0335085, IMG submission 206712) | Soil microbial communities from Loxahatchee National Wildlife Refuge, Florida, United States - Lox_Sample_4.5 | ecosystem: Environmental > Terrestrial > Soil > Wetlands | place: USA: Florida...
CCAGCCGCGCCCACTCCTCATCCTCAAGATCATGACGGGTAATCACAGCAAAGTGATCTACACCCCACCGGGCTCAAGATCCAGGAAACACGCCCTAGCAGGTGCCGGCCGGGCACGCGAAGCCGCCTCCGCGTATGGCCACCCGACCCCCGCCGTCGCACCACCACCAGGGCGTGGCCATGCCGCGGGCGGGCCGGCACAGCCACCCCCAGCACCAGATGGAGCGCCGCCGGCGGCCCGGCAGCAAAACCCGCCAGCCAGGCTGCGGGCCGCCGCGGACTGGATCTCGGCAACAGACACCGGCCGAAAGCGGGCCACTGTTCGCCTCATTACCGCTGGGCCTTCCCGGCGGGCAAGGTCTTGTGTTGCCGGTGGGCAGGTATTGACCGTTACCCGAGCCGCCCATGGCGGGGAGCGCAGCTGGCTGCGTGGTCAGCGGATTCGCCAGCGGGGGCGATGGTTACCCGCGGCCGTTGGCGCGGTTCCCGACCTGCGCGTGCTCGTCTTGGCGTGCGCGGCCTGCCACACTTGGCTGATGGCGCCCTGGCGGATTCGTGACCTCCACGATGACGACCTGGATGCGGCGATCCGGCTGTGGGAGGACCGCGCGGCCGGCGCCGCGGCGCCGGTGTTCGGGCTGTCCGACCTGATCGCCGCTGTCCGCGCGGGTGCGCCGGCGGTGGTGGCGGTCATCGGCGAGGACCTGGCCGGTTGTGCGGTCGCGACGGTCAGTGGTGCCCAGGCATGGCTGATGCGGATCAGCCTCGCGCCGACCTGGCGCAAGCGGGGCATCGGCAGCGCCATGCTGACCGAGCTCGAACGGCGGCTGGTGGCCGTGGGGGTGCACCGGATCACCTGCCTGCTGGCCGATGAGGCAGAGATGGGCGCGCTGGCCCTGGAGCACTGCGGTTACGCGGCCCGCCGGGAAATGATCTTTTACGAGCGGCTGGAGCCGGTCGGGCCCGCCGATGTTGGCATCCTGGACCGGCTGGGCGGGCGCATGATCCGGGCGGACACCTGGGACCAGCTCGGCGGGATGGCCAAAGAAAAAGAGCTGATCGAACGGCGGGTCATCCTGCCCCTGGCCCACCCTCAGCTGGCTGACCGGCTGGGCCTGGTCCCGCCCCGCGCGGTCATCTTGTTCGGCCCGCCGGGCACGGGGAAGACGAGTTTCGCCAAGGGGATTGCCTCCCGGCTCGGCTGGCCGTTCGCCGAGCTGTTCCCCTCCCGGCTGGCCGGTGATTCGCCGGCCGGCCTGGCCTCGGCGCTGCGGGAAGCGTTCACGCTGGTGGCCGAGCTGGACAAGGTGGTGGTGTTCATCGACGAGGTGGAAGAGATCGCCGGGCTGCGCCAGCCGCGGACGGTTTCCGTCGCCCAGGGCGTCACCAACGAGATGCTCAAGCTGATCCCGCCGTTCCGCGAACGCGAGGAGCGGCTGCTCATCTGCGCCACCAACTCGGTCCGCGACCTGGACACCGCGTTCTTGCGCCACGGCCGGTTCGACTACCTCATCCCGGTCGGGCCGCCCGACGACCAGGCCAGGCAGGCGATCTGGGACCGGTACCTGGCCGCAATGCCGCACGCGGAACTCGACATGAACACCATCGTCGCGCAGTCCCGGTTGTTCACCCCCGCCGACATCGAGTTCGCCGCCCGCCGGACCGCCCAGCTGGTGTTCGAGCGGGTCATGTTCGAACACGGCGAGGAACACACCACGACCGCGGACGTGATACAGGGGATCGCCGAAACGCGCCCCACCCTGACCCAGGAGATAGTCACCCAGTTCGAGCAAGACATCCATGACCACGCCCGGCTGTAGAGGCCAGCAGGCCGGTCACCGGGCGGGACCCAGCCGCACGGGCACCAGCTTGCCGGCGGCCCGCGGCGAGTCAGCGGCCAAGCCGCCCGGCCAGCTCATCCTCAAGGGCGTTTGGCGTCATGGGTGGTGACCGTGCTTCAGTTGGGGGCCGGTTCCGGCCCCGGCTTCCACCACGATGAGGTGACCGTCTCCCCGGCCGCCTCGCGGGTACCCTCCAGGACGCCTGCCACGCCTGCCACAAACATCTTGATGGTGGCGGCGGCCACCTTATGCAACACCAGCCGGTCCAGCCCGGCGCCGATGGTCCCAAGCGGAAGCCGGTAGCAAGCGGTCAGGACCACCCGGCTGCTCTGACGGTCGTCGCCACTGAGCCTGATGTTCGCATCAAGCACCGGAAACAACCCGCCCGCCGCACCGGCCGCCTCCCAGCGCACACCCACGGTCATCGCGCCATCGCGGTAGACCGGATCCACGAACTGAACCCGCACCAGACGCGAGACGCCCGGCATGTCACCAAACGGGCCGACCCGCACCAGCTGATCGATGCCGCCCCCGGTAAGCCACGTGCGAAGCACCGGCCAGCCAGCCACCCAGGAGACAAGGTCCGCCAGCCGCAACTCCGCGACACCGATGCTGACGTCAAGCGCGTGTTCGCCTGAGACAAACACCGAGGCGGCCATGGTTCCCAGTGAACGGGCCAGCAGCTCGTTACCAGAAGTGACCAAAGTAAGCGCTGGCCAGCTAGAGGTCCCCTCGCGGCGCCCAGATGAAGGCTCACCTGCCCCGGTGGGAGCAGCGCCGACCTCAGGGCTCGACCAGGCCGTCCGGCATGACCTCACCATGCTCATCGGGCCCGCCCGCGATGGCACGCCGCCGCAGATCGGCGTCCCCGGCCTCAACGGCGAGGACCCGGTGCGGCCGCGGGCCGGTGGAGCGTACCCGGGGCCCGGCGGGCGGGGTTAGCGTCGCTGTATGGCACCGCATAGCCGAACGCCGGACGCCGCCGGGCTAGGTCGGCGTATCTGGGAGCACGTACGCAGCCGGGCCAGCGACCTGCCGGAAGAGTTCACCCCGGACACCCGCGATGACGTCACGGGCTGGCTGTGGGAGGGCCCGTTCGCGGCCTTGATACGCGACGCGATCCCGGGCATCGCCGACACCGATCTGCGGCGCGCCCGGGAATACCTCAATGCGTGCGGCATGGTCGTGAACGTGCGCGGCAATCAGCGCGGCGGCCAGCCTCAGTGGTTTATCCGCGCCCACTGGCACCAGGGACCGGGCGGCCACGTGCACGTGGTCACGACAGCCCGCCCCAGCCAACCCGCCGCACCGCCAGCCAGCGAGCCCGCACCGGGCGGGCAATCCGGGGAGCTGGCGCACCAGCCGGGCCAGGACATCGTGGCAGCGCTGCAGTCGCTCGCCTATCAGGTAGCTGAGCTTCAGGCCGACAACGACCAGCTGCGCGGGGACAATGACCGGCTATGCGCCGAGGCCGAGCGGCTCCGGGCCCTCATCCGCCAGACCAGCGCAGAAATCGCCCGCTGCGCTAGCGACCTGCTGGCCGGCACCGGGGACTAACCGCGCCTCGCACCGGAATCCGGCGGCAGCCGTCAAGACACAGGACGGCATCCCCGGCGGACGCCAAGCAAGCCGACACGGCCGGTGAAGACCCTCACTTGTGACCTTGGACGCTGTGCCTGAAGCGTCAGCTACTGCAAGGCGTGCTGCCCAGGTCAACCCTGCACAGATGGCTAGCCAGGGCGGCCGAACGCCAACCTTCAGCCGGTACGCCACTGGCTGGATGGCCGCCACCCGCGAGCCCGCCGTCCTCGCCGAGAAGCTGATCGCCGCCACCTGCGCCAAGCAGCACATCCCCGCGGCCAGGTGGCCATCCACAGTGACCGCGGCTCCTCGATGACCTCCAAGCCGGTCGCGTTCCCTGCTCACTGGCCCCGCCGAGCCAGTTCAAGACACAGAAGTGCCGGACTTCCCCCACCGCTTCGCCTCGATCGAGCCGCCTGGGCGCACTGCCAGGCCTTCTTCCCGGTAACCAGGAACATCGCCATTCGCTGCCGGGCCTGCACACCGCCGCCGACATCCGGCGCCTGCCGGGCGCGGGCTTCCCGAATCCCCGGATCTGGCAGCTTGCCGCGGGCCGGCCGGGGAGGACGGTCACGGGCGAGAGTGCGAGCTTGAGGCTAGCGGCGGGAGGTCAACCCCGCCTGGCGGTGAACCAGGCGCCGGCCAGGAGCGCGACGCCGACCACAAACGAGACGGCCGCCCGGACCAGGTGATGTCCCTTATGCACGCTCCCCACCATGAAATGCAACGAGTTCGCTGCGCCGGCCACGTAGAGAATCCCGGCGATGATCGCCAGGACTCCGATAATCGCCAGGATGACGGCCAGCGCCCGCCTGCCGGGAGGACCGCCTGACGTGGGTGCAGAATGCACTTGATTCACCTGCTCCTTGCGAGATGCCGGGGCCGCCTTAGGGGTGAGCCCGCAGACAGCACCCGGCGGCCGGCGGGCTCGGGCTGCCGCGCGGTAGCTGACCCCGGCGGAGGCAGGGCCGGCTGAGCCGTGCCCACCCAAGGGGCAGCAGCGGCGACCAGGCGGCGCTGACCACCGGCGCGCCACCCGCCGCCAGCTTCTGCCCTCGTTCCCGGCGGGAGGTCGCCCGCCTGTGGCAACTCGACTGCGCCGACATCGAGACCGGGGATCTCACGGCGAAGCCGCAACCTGGCCGCAGCAACACCCTCGGCGCCGGTCCCGACGGCGACGTGGGCGGCGAGCGCTGGTGGCTGCTCTTCCATGGCCACACCCGGTACCTGCCCGGCCCAATCCGAGAACCTGCGTCCACGATCATAGAAGGTGGGAAGGCGGAAGGAAGCGGACAGCTCCCCGGATCAGAAAGGACTGCGGACGAGGCCGGCCTTCGCTTTCCGGTCCCGGCGTGGCGGCCCAGCGGGCAGGCCCGCAAGGTGCACTGGCCGATCTTCGTTAGAGTGCTCACCGGAGCAGCCTCATCCTGGCCTTCCGGCCTGGCAGCCCCGCAACGGGGTCTCAAGGTGAGCCTTGGGCAGCACCCGATGACCGACCACATTCACCAGCTCGGCGAAGGCTGGAATTCGCACGCGCACGAGTGGATCGCCTGGCCCAGTGTCCTGCGCGTGCGGCCAGTGCAGACTGGCCTGCTTTGAGGTAGGTAGGGCATATGGAGCCAAGTGAAGCTGGTGCTGCCCACACGGCCGCCGCGCCCGCGGACCGGCTGGAAAAGCTTGCCACTTCCGCTCGCGGCTGGCACACCATCCAGATGGCCGTGCTGGGGTTCATCGGCATCTGCGGCGTCTTGCGCACCGCCAGCAGCCCGGCCCCGCGCCCGGTCCAGTGGCTGGCCGCGGCGCTGGCCGTCGCCGCACTGGCAGCCGCGTGCGCGGCGATCTTCACTGTCGGGCGGGTCGCTTACCCGGTCAGCGACGCCGCTGACGGCGCCAGCGCTGCGCCGGGCGCCGCCGCCCGGCTACGTGCCGGGATCCGGCTCACCGTTGTGGCTTTGATCCTGGCGGTGATCGCCGCGCTCTCGGGCTGGTGGCCAGCGGCCAGCGCCACCGCCGCTGTCGCCGTCACCGCCAGCAGCGGCCAGGCCTGGTGCGGCCCGCTGGTCAGCGGGCCAGCCGGTGCCGTCAGCGTCCGTACCGCCCACGGCGTCATCACCGTGCCCGCCCCGGCCATCGCCCAGGTCCGCCCCGTCGCGCAGTGCTAGCAGGCCTGCCAGGCACCCGCTCACCGGCGATCTGCTCGCGCATCCCGGCCCCCGGGCCGGCGCATCCAGCGACCCCTGTCCGGTCACCGCTGCCGAAGCGCCCGGCCCAACTGATCCGCCCGAGCCGCGGATCGGCGCGGCTTCGAGCGTGTCGCCGGAGCCTACGTGGGGCATGCAGATTGGGTTGTTCTGGGCGCGGCGGGTTCGCGGCCACCTCGGCGTACCTGCCGGTGGGCCTGGCTACCCGGCCACTACTGGTGGATGTCCGCGAATCCGCTGCGGGTATGCGCATCAGGCTGGGAGCTGCCGGGGCAGTCGCTGTTCGCAGCTCTGATCGCCACGGCGGGCAGCGAGACAAGTCCGGCGCGGTGGACAGGGGCGTGCCGGGCTAGCTGCCGCGGTCCAGTGACATGCGGTCGCTGTCTGTTGGTGGGAACGCGGTGTTGTGTGATCGCGAGCGGCAGGGCCGTCCAGGTTCACTTCGGCTGCCCGGCCACCCAGGCCAAGGGCCGGCTCTTGTGGCCTGGGCAGGCCCGGAAACCGGGAGTGGACAGGACGTTACGCCCGCGGCCCGGGCCTGCGCCGGTTTCGCCGGGCCTTAGAGCATGAGGATGAGCATGTAGCCCATGGCGATGCTCATCGCGATCTTGCAGCAGGCGGCGAGCTTGGGTGCGAGCATGGCCTGGCCGGCCGGGTCGCGGTGCCGGGTTCGAGAGCCGCTTGGTGCGGCTGGGGCGGCCGGGCTGGGCCAGCCCGGGGCCGCCGCGATAGTGGCGGCTGGCGGGTGGCCGCGGGTGCGGCCCGGGCTGGCGGCGGTGGTGGCTTTGGCGCGTGCCAGGGTGGCCAGCCGGTCGGTGGTCCAGATGATGTAGCCGATCATGAACAGGGCGAGGACCACCGCGAGCGCGGGAAAGCCGGCCGCTGGGCCGGTAGATGCGCCCATGCCGGGCATGGCCATCGCAGGCCCTGTGTGGGCGGTCCGCAGGCCGGCCGCGGGCAGGAGCATGTAGACCATCGCGGCGGATTCGATCAGGTGCGGCACCGGGTAGCGGCACCGGGAGACGCCGGGAGTACCGGGGCCGCGGCGGCGGATGGCGTGCCAACCGAACCATGCCGCCGCGGCCGCGAACACGCCCATCCATACGCTGGCGGGCAGCACGCTGAGCCGCGGCACGAACATCCCCGCCATCGCGGCGCCCATGACGACATGTACCGCGTCGGCGTCGGTCTCGGTGACCCGCCCCCGTCGCCGGGCAAACAGTAGCCGGCCCGCGGAATAGGCTGCGATCACGATCATGATGGCCGCGAACATGCCCGCCAGCCAGGACGGCCGGGCCATGTCAGCGTCCCCCTGGCAGCGCGCGATAGGCCGGGCGATAACCGGCCGGGCTGGCCGGGGCGCCCAGCTGAGCTGCGGTGGCACCAGCGGACCGGGCTGAAAGTGCCCAGAAACTGTCCTGCGTGGCACGTACTTCATAGTCGTGCATAACGGCACGAGGTTAATGGGCTGGCCGCGGCCCGCGCAAGGGCGGCAAAGGTTCTTGTATACCCGTTGAGGGTATTCGGGGGAACCCCGCTGGGGTATTCCTGGAACCCCCCGATGGTATGTGGCGAACCCCGGCAGGGTATTGCGGTCTCAATGCCGGCACAAAAAGGACGGCTTTGTGTTGCGAACTGCTTTCGCTGGTGTGTAGATTTCCGGTGCGGCGGCACCGGACCGGTGCTTTGCCGTTGCCAGCGGCAGGACCTGCCCAGCCCGCCCCGTGTGCTGGGCCAGCGGCGCCCTGCGGGGGCGGCTGGCCGGCTCCGGGCTGGAGGGCAGGCTTTCAGTGTCATCGGCGGCGGTCACTGGCGAGGCGTCACCGGCGCCCCGGCAGGTTGACCTTTCGATCCAGGGCATGACGTGCGCGGCGTGCGCCGCCCGGGTGGAGAACAAGCTCAACGCGATCGGCAGCGTGCGGGCGACGGTGAATTTCGCGACCGAAAGGGCCACGGTCACGGCACCTGCATCTATATCTGTGCACCGGCTCGTCGAGGCGGTCGAGCAGGCGGGATACGGCGCCGAAGCGCTCACTTCCGGGCCGGGCGGCCCAATCGGCGATGACCGGGCCGGGGCCGCCGGTGGCGGGGCGGATGCGGCCCGGGTTAGGTACCTGAAAAAGCGGCTGATCGTGGCGCTGGTGTTTTTCATCCCGCTCAGTGACCTGTCGGTGCTGCTGTCGCTGTTCCCGTCGTTCCGCTTCCCGGGCTGGCAGTGGGTCCTGGTGGCGCTGGCGGCGCCGGTGGTGATCTGGGCGGCCTGGCCGTTCCACCAGGCCGCGCTGCGCCACGCCCGGCACGGCTCGGTCTCGATGGACACGCTGGTGTCGCTGGGCATCACCGCGGCGTGCGCCTGGTCGCTGTACGCGATGTTCGTGCTGGACCGCGGCCAGGCCGGGATGAGCGCCTGGTACCTGCTGCTGCACGCCTCCGGCGGCGGGATCTACCTGGAGGCCGCCGCATCGGTGACCACGTTTCTGCTGGCGGGCCGGCTGTATGAGGCCAAGGCCCGGCGGGACGCCGGCGACGCGATGCGGGAACTGGCCGCCGCAGGCGCGAGCGACGCATGCGTGCTGGAACCCGACGGGAGCGAGCGCCAGGTCCCGGTCGCGGAACTGGCGGCCGGCCAGCGATTCGTGGTGCGCCCGGGCGAGCGGATCGCCGCCGACGGGCAGGTGGAGTTCGGCCAGTCGGCAGTGGACCGGTCCATGATGACCGGGGAGTCCTTGCCGGCCGATGTGGCCGAAGGCGACGCGGTCACCGCGGGCACCGTGGTGATGACCGGGCGGCTGGTCGTACGGGCGGTCAAGGTGGGTGATGACACCCAGCTCGCGCACCTGGTCGCCCTGGTCGAGCAGGCGCAGTCGCAGAAGGCGGCGATCCAGCGGCTCGCGGACCGTATCTGTGGCGTGTTCGTTCCCGCGGTGCTGGTGGCGTCTGGCCTGACGCTGGCCGGCTGGCTGGCCGCTGGCAGCAGCGCGGAGCAAGCCTTCAGCGCCGCCCTGGCGGTACTGATCATCGCGTGCCCGTGCGCGCTGGGCCTGGCGACCCCGGCAGCCCTGATGGTGGCGTGCGGGCGGGGCGCTCAGCTGGGGATCTTCATCAAGCGGTATGAGGCGCTGGAGTCCTCCCGCGCGGTCGACACCGTGGTGCTGGACAAGACCGGGACGGTCACCACCGGGATGATGACAATGACCGGTGTCCTGCCTGCGGCGGGGGTCAGCCGGGAGGTCCTGCTCCGTCACGCCGGCGCGGTGGAGCAGGCATCGGAGCATCCGGTGGCCGCGGCCATCAGCGGGGCCGCGTCCGCGGAACTGGGGCCACTGCCACCGGCAACCCGGTTCGCGGCCACGCCCGGTCTTGGGGCACAGGGGTGCGTGGATGGCCACGAGGTGGTCATCGGCCGCGAGGGCCTGCTCCGCCAGCGGGGAATGACGGTCCCGGCAGCCGTGGCCGATCAGGGCCAGCGCTGGGAACAGGCAGGCCGCACGGCGGTCCTGGCTGGGTGGGACGGCCAGGTTTACGGAGCGATCGCGGTCGCCGACGCCCTCAAGCCGTCAGCCGCCGCGGCGGTCGCCGGGCTGCGGCGGCTGGGGCTGCGCACGGTGCTGCTGACCGGGGACAGCCAGGCCACTGCGCAGGCGGTGGCGGCTGAGGTCGGCACCGACGAGGTGATCGCCGGGGCACTGCCCGGCCACAAGGTCGATGTGATCAGGGATCTGCAGGCCCGCGGTCACCGGGTGGCCATGGTGGGCGATGGGGTCAACGACGGGCCCGCCCTGGCCACCGCCGACCTGGGGCTGGCCCTGGGCACCGGCACCGACGTAGCGATCACCGCAGCGGACATGATCATGCTGCGGGACGATCTGGGCGCGGTGCCGGACGCGATCGGCCTGGCCCGCGCCACGCTGGCCACGATCCGGGGCAATCTGGCCTGGGCGTTTGGCTACAACATCGCGGCGATCCCCCTCGCCGCAGCGGGTTTTCTTAACCCGCTCATCGCCGGCGCGGCGATGGCGGCGTCGTCGGCCTTTGTCGTGGCCAACAGTGTCCGGCTGCGGAAGTTCGGGACCCCGCCCACGCCCCGCTGCCGCAGCCCCCTGCCGGACCACGCCGGGCCCGGGCGCGACAGGAGTGCCGCTGGCGGCACCGGACCAGCCGAAGCAGAGGAGCAGGTGGCGTAATGCCTGGGATGAACTCCGGGGTCAATGTCAACGACCCCGCCGTGATCGCCGCGTTCAAGTCGGCGCTGCTGCACCAGGGGATCATCGCGCTGCTGATCTTCGGGCTGCTCGGGCTGGCCTGGCTCACCGTGCGGGCGTGGTGGCCCGCGGCGGCCCAGCCCGGCGAGCAGGAAGGACCGGGCGCCCAGCCCGCGGCCACCCCCGCTGAGCCATCCTGGCGGCAGCTGCTGCGGGTCGGCTTCGGCCTGCTGTGGATCTTCGACGGGATCTTGCAGGCCCAGCCGAAGATGGCGATCGGCCTCCCGTCGCAGGTCATCCAGCCCACGGCCGCGAGCTCACCGCACTGGGTGCAGCACGTGGTGAACTGGGCGGGCACCTCCTGGTCCTACCACCCGATGCAGGCAGGAGCGGCGGCGGTGTGGATCCAGGTCGGGATCGGCATCTGGATGCTGGCCGCGGCCCGGGGCCGCTGGTCGCAGCTGGCCGGGCTGGCCAGCGTGGGCTGGGGCCTGGTGGTGTGGGTGTTCGGCGAGTCCTTCGGCGGGATCTTCGCCCCCGGCCTGACCTGGCTGTTCGGCGCCCCCGGCGCCGTGCTGATCTACTGCGTGGCCGGCACCCTGATCGCGCTCCCGGAACGCGTGTGGCACAGTCCGCTGCTCGGGCGGGACATCCTGGCCGGCACCGGCCTGTTCCTGGCCGGGATGGCGCTGCTGCAGGCCTGGCCAGGGCGCGGATTCTGGCAGGGGACCTCCCACGGGCAGCCGGGCACCCTGGCCGGCATGACCGCCTCCATGGCCCCCACGCCACAGCCACATTTCCTGTCCGCCTGGATCAACGCGTTCACCAGCTTCGATGAGGCGCACGGGTTCGCGGTCAACCTGTTCACCGTCGTGGCACTGGCGGTGATCGGCGGGATCTTCCTGACCGGCCAGCGGCGGCTGGTCCGCCCGGCACTCATCGCGTTCACGGTGCTGTGCCTGGCCGACTGGGTGCTGATCGAGGACTTCGGGTTTTTCGGCGGCCTGGGCACCGACCCCAACAGCATGATCCCATTCGCGCTGCTGGCCATCAGCGGATACCTCGCCCTGGCCCCGGCGGCCGTGACCGCGGCGAAGCAGGCCAGCGCGGCCGCGCCGGAAGCAGAACCGGCGCCGGCGCCGGCCGCCTCGGCGGCACTTGCGGCCGGCTGGCGGGACCGGGTCCGGCCGGCCTCCCTGCGGCGCACCGTGGCCACGGCGAGCCTCGGCACGGTCGCCTCGGTCGGGGCGCTCGGGCTGATCATCTTGGGCGCGGCCCCGATGGCCGCCGCCCAGGCCAGCCGCAACGCCGACCCGATCCTGGCCGAGTCGATCGCCGGGTCGTCCGCGCCGCTGAACTTCCCGGCCAAGAGCTTCGCTCTCACCGACCAGCACGGCCAGACGGTGAGCCTGGCCAGCCTGCGCGGCAAGGTGGTGCTGCTCACCTTCCTGGACCCGGTGTGCACGAGCGACTGCCCACTGATCGCGCAGGAGTTCCGCGCCGCCGGCCAGCTCCTCGGCGCCGCGTCAAAGCAGGTGGAGCTGGTCGCGGTCGTCGCCAACCCCGTCTACCACCAGGTCGCCGACACCCAGGCGTTCGACCGGCAGGAGCACCTCACCCACGTGCCGAACTGGCTGTACCTGACCGGCAGCGTGCCCCAGCTCCAGCAGGTGTGGAAGGACTACGGGCTCTCCGCCGAGATCCTGCCCGCCGGCTCCATGATCGGCCACCAGGACATCGCCTACGTCATCGACCAGGCGGGCCGCGTCCGCGCCGAGCTCAACACCGACCCCGGCCCGGGAACCACCGCCACCAAGTCCTCGTTCGCGGTCCTGCTCGCCGGCGCCGCCCGGCAAGCGCTGAGGCAGTCGTGAGCGGGCGCGCCAGACCGGCATCCCTGCTGCTGGCAGTCGCGATGCTGAGCGCGGGCTGCGGTTCGGCAGCCAGACAGGCCAGCACATCAGCAGCAGCCACCGGGCCGCCGTCCCTGGCCACCTCACTGGTCACCGCCACCGGAACGTGGGCGGTCGCGGTGCTGGGCGGCCCGGCCGCCCAGCACAACAACTTCTGGCAGCTGTTCGTCCGTCCCGCTGCCACCGGCAAGTGGCGGCTGGCCACCCCGCCCGGGGTGGCCAGCAACGGCGGCCTGGTGCTCGCCAGCCCCCGCGCGGGAGCGGTGGTGGCCGGGTTCCGGCCCAGCCAGGAGCTGTCC
>Ga0335085_10013374_pt1 | contig 12036 bp, 7 predicted proteins | sample Lox_Sample_45_FD_206712 | JGI IMG/M metagenome (GOLD analysis project Ga0335085, IMG submission 206712) | Soil microbial communities from Loxahatchee National Wildlife Refuge, Florida, United States - Lox_Sample_4.5 | ecosystem: Environmental > Terrestrial > Soil > Wetlands | place: USA: Florida...
AAGGAGGCCGCGGTGAAAGACGCCATTCCGTTGGTGAGGCTGGCCGAGCCGAGGGGCGTGGTGATCGCAGGGGAGGTGCTGAGAGCGGAAAAGGTCACGCTTCCCGTGGGAGTGCCGCCGCCCGCACTCGTCGATTGGACCGATAGGGAAATCGCGTAGGGCAGGCCCGCGGTGGAGGGCTCGGGTGAGATGGTCAGCGTGCCCGCCACCGGAGACCCTCCCGCCTGGTTCAGCAGCACGGAAACGGTGGTGGCGTATTCCCCGTTCGCCACCACAATGTCAGGGCGGCCATCGCCATTGACATCCTGCACCACAAAGCTCCCTACCGTGCCGGCCAGGTACTGGACCTCCGGCCCAAACGACCGATGGCCGTTATTGTGGATGACGGCGATAATGTTGCCCTCGGAGAACACCAGGTCAGGCTTGCCATCGCCGTTCAAATCCGCGCTGGCCATTTGCGCGTACCCGCGCGAGAGCCAGAGAAGCACCGGGTCTTCAAACGTGCCGTCTCCCTTGCCGTACCAGATCTCGAGGACGGCCGGATAGCTGATGAGCGAGATGATGTCCGTATTCCCATCACCATCAAAATCGCCCGTGACCATCACCTTTGACTCGTTCAAGTTGTCGTAACCGGTGATTCCCGTCTGCAAAATACGGCCCGCTTCGAACGTTCCGTCCCCGTTGCCCAACATGATCTGCGTGGTAATGATTCCGCCCATGACCATGTCGAGCTTCCCGTCATTGTTGAAGTCCCCGAAGGCTGGCGCCGCCGTTCCGTAGCCGGCCCCGGGAAGCGTGGAAGTCGTGAACGTATTGCTCTTTTGTCCCAGCAGGATGCCCACGGACGAATACTCGAGCGTAGCAAAATCGCTTACGCCATCCTTGTTGATATCCGCCACGCTGGCGACACCAAGAGAACTTGTCGTAAGGCCGGGGATAGCGATTGGCGTAAACGAACCATCGCCATTCCCATAGACCACAGTGTCAGGGACGTTGTTCCCTCCCGAGAACAGCAAATCCGGCTTGCCATCGCCATTGAAATCCCCTGTCACCAGTTGGGCGGTTCCGTTCAAATTGGTGGGAGGGGCGGCAGGAGTGTAGCTATATTTCCCTCCGCCTTGTCCCAGCATGATCACCGGGGTAAGCGAACCGACGTTTACGGCGATGTCCGGCAGATGGTCTGCGTTGAAGTCGGCCACCGCCACGCCCGTGGCGGCTGTGCCAACATCATAGGCATTGAAAGATTGGAGCGAGCCATCGCTATTTCCCTCGAGCAAGGCAATGCCGCCAGGCGCCACGAGGGCGAAATCGTTGTGCCCATCGCGGTTGAAGTCCGCCATAACCGCCTGGGTAGGAGAAGCGCCTGCGCCATAGGACGCCAGCAGGGCGTAGGTGAGATTGCCTTTGCCCATGAGCAGGGTAATGCCGTTGTTGCCCACCGCGGCGATATCCAGGATGCCGTCGCTGTTGAAGTCCGCCACTGCCATCAACTTCGAAATGGACCCGGTGTAGCTGCTTCCTCCGGAAGACGTGGTGGCAAATGTGCCGTCCGTGTTGCCGTGGAAAATCCCGAGAACGTTCCCAGGGCCGGTCGCCAGCAGGTCGGGGTGCCCATCACCATCCATGTCCGCGAGCCACGCACTCCAAATCTGGCCTGGCCCGGTATAACGCACGCCCGGTTTGAACGAGCCGTCGCCATTCCCCACGAAGACCGCAACGTCAGCGCTCAAACGGTCGAAAACCAGGAAATCCTGATGTCCGTCGCTATTGAAATCACCGGCAAAGATGGTGGTGGGGCTGGTATACCACTTGATCGTAGACTTCAGCGTAAACGATCCGGTGTTGTTGCCGAGAAGAACGTAGAGGTTGCTATTCTGGGTGTCGGAGACGACCAAGTCTGGGGCGCCGTCACCGTTGAAGTCCGCTGCGCCGCAGCCAATGAGGTACGCGTAGGCATTCGTTGCTGGGGGGAGTGCCGTGACAATGGAAGCTTGAAACGTTCCGTCGCCGTTCCCGAGGAACACTCCGATTGCAGGCTGTGGCCCACTCACGCCAATAATCAGATCCAATTTTCCGTCGCTGTTGACATCGGCGCTTGTTAATAGTCCCCCGCCCGCCGGCAGGGCAAGCGCCTGCCCCCTTTGAAAAGTCCCATCGCCATTTCCCAAGAGGACGTGAAGAGTTGTTGAGGTGCCCCCGTCCATGTAAACCAGGTCGGGGTTGCCGTCGCCGTTAAAATCTCCCGCCACCACGGCGCCGGGGTTTGAACCGGTTTGAATGAAACGGGGATTGGTGAAAGTTTCTGCCTGGAGGGACAGCGCAATACTCAGGAGGCCCATCAACAACAGAATCTGCTTACAGCGCAACGGGGAATCGAATTCCAACTGCATAGGAGCCTCTTGGAGATATTCGTGATCATCAGAGACACCCTATCCGGCCGCGGTTCTTCTGTGCGGGCTTGAAAAGACCCTCTCCAAGATATGCTGCTGGTCTCCAAGCGTGGGGCATTGTACTTCCGGACCCATCCGAAATCAATACGAAGTCGCAGGATTAATCTCGGGGTAAAGCAGCAGCGTTTACATTCAGCCCTGTGCGCGAATCGCCGGCATATCGGTAACAATCCGATTGCTCACTTTAGCAGTGACAAGAAGTCCGAATCAATTCTTGCTGGCCTTTAACTCCTTCACGGCCTCGCGCACGTCGGGAACCTGGTCGCTGAACTGGCCGGGGGGCACTTTGTCCAGAAAACTCTGCAAGTAGTGGAGCGCCTGGGCGTCGTTGCCCGTCTGCTGATAGAGGATTCCCAGGTCGAGCATGGCCTTTACGTCGTCGGGGTCAACTTCCAGAGCTTTTTCGAATTGGCGCCGGGCGGTCTCGGGGTCCTTCCGCTGGACGGCCAGGAGCCCCAAGCCATCATAGGCAGCCGCATAATGGTCATTCTGTGCGGTGATGGCCTTAAATGCCCTCTCCGCATCACCCTGCCGGCCAAGTTGCAAATAGGCCATGCCGAGGTCGAGCCAATTGCCCAACTCCGCCGGATTGAGTTCCTTCGCATGGTTCAATGCCTCCACGGCCTTGGGAAGATCCTGGAGGTGCATTTCGTCGATGCCCAGGCGCGAATATATTTTGTCCGTTTCCAGCTTCATGGCCAGGGCATGCTGCAACACCCGCACGGCATTCGGGTACTGCCCCATCTCTTCATAGGCCCTTGCTAAATACAGATGGCAGCGGGGATTGGCGGGGTCCAGGCGAACCGCTTCCTCCATGACTTTCGCCACGCGGGGGTCGTCTTTGCGATTGAGGGCGTCCTCCGCCTGGACCTGCAAGGCCAGGACTTTCACGCGGTCTTTGGGGTCGGGAGCGTCGCCGCCAAGTTGGACCTGGCGCGGCGTTCCGGCACTGACGTACCCCAAGGAATCCAGTTCCTGCCGCGTCTGGCTGTCAACCGGGCTTGCCACCACCTTCTCCTGCGGCCCTTGTTCCCCGACCACCTCCCAAACCTGCTTCTGGAGGCGATCGGCATCCGCCGGGAACTTGGCAATCAGGTTTTGCGCTTCGCCCGGGTCCTTTTGCAGGTTGTAAAGCTCCGGGTGGGGCGCGACGATCAGCTTCCAAGTGTCGGTGCGCATGGCGCGCAATTCCGACCAGCCCATGTAATAGCGGGGATACAGCGTTTCGCTATAAGAATAGTTGGAACGGACGTGGACACGCTGCGCGATCAGCGGCCAGAGGTTCACGCCTTGGGCCGCGGAATCTGCGGGAAGGTGGAGAAAAGCCAGGACAGTGGGCAGAATGTCTATCGATCGTACCTGGTCGTCAATCACCTCGCTGCCTGGAACCTCGGGCCCGGCCATGATCAGAGGAACGTGCAGGGTGGCGTCGTAGAGAAAGACCCCATGCGTCATCTCACCGTGCTCGCCCAAGCTCTCTCCGTGGTCTCCAATCACCGCCACCAGCGTGCGAGACTGAAGACCCAGAGCTGCCAGGCCGTCGAGAAGACGGCCCACCTCGGCGTCCATGTAGGCAATTTCGCCAGAGTAAGGGTCGCGAGCATAAATGTGCTTGTAGGGTTCGGGGGGATCGTAGGGGGCGTGGGGATCGTAGTAGTGGGCCCAAAGAAAGAAGCGCTTCGGCCCATTCGCCTTCAGCCACGCGAGGGCGTGGTCGGTCACAACGTCGGCGCGGCGCTCGGCGAAAGTGTCCGGTTGTTGCTCACTGTCTTGCTTTGTGGCCATTTGATCATCGTACGTGCCGAACCCCTGCCCTAATCCGAAACTTCGTGCCAGCACGCGTGAGCCGAGAAACGCCGCCGTCTCATATCCACTTGCCTGGGTGATGGACGCAAGGGTGGGGTGCGACCCCGCCAGAACAAAGCCCTCCATGTTGCGCAAACCGTGCTGCGGCGGGTACTCCCCGGTCATGATCGAAGCGTGCGAAGGAAGGGTCAGCGGGGTCTGCACGGTCGCGTGCGTAAAGCGCACACCTCGCGCCGCCAGCGCATCCAGGTGCGGGGTATGGGGTCCAGCGTAAGGGCGGCTGGGATCCTCCCGCAGCCCGGAGTTGCAGCTCAGATGGTCAGCCCGCGTGGTGTCCAGCGTAATCAGCAGGACATTCGCATCCCGCGGGGAAGCCTGAGAAGTTTCGGGAGCCTTACCTCGGTGGCACGCTTCCAAGAAAAGAAGCGCCAGACCAAGGCCGGCGATTAAGAAGTGCCTCATCCAATCTCGCTGATAGATCTGTTGAACCAGGTCATTCCGCATATTTAGCGATTCAACTTCCATCTTACATCCCGTACCTTCCTGTATTCCGGCAACAAATCCATCACAAAACTGCCATCGGGGGTTATTTTGCTCTCCGCAAGGTGCATTTTGTCGCTCAGGTAGGCTTTAACTCTGCAGAAATGTCGGTTTTAGAACTGACACTTTGTCATGCCGGTCTTTGTTTTCATACATATCCCCGGATCGACCTGCATTTTAACATCTTTTTACTTGTCACGGAGCGCAGAGACCCGGGCTAAGCCACTCCGCCCTGGCACCTGAAACCTGGCACCTGACACCTGTCTTCTTTTTTTTCATACATATCCCCGGATCGACCTTCATATTTTAAAGTTTTTAAGGCCGAAACTTCCTCAAGAGGGTCTTTTTGTTCGTTTGAGGTGTGCCGGAACCGGCACGGGGAGCGAAGGTTTGCAACTTTCCCGCTTGCCATGCGTACAGCCCTGAACTTCCGGGCCTGTCCTTCCGCGTCCAGTATGCACACATACCTAGCCTTTGTCAAGTGAAAAAGCGATGGAATCGCAGTTTGAATCTGTAACAGCGAGTTTACCTCGCCACGCAGGGGCATAAAGCCGCCTCGACGTCAAACTGGGACACTACCGAAGAGGTGAGCGCGAGAAGCTCCCCTCCTGACTGAGGAGGGGCGGCGCGGGAAACGCCGGGGCAGGTGGTCAGGCGGCGCGGCGAGCGCCCCAACGCATCTTCTTCACCTTTTCCCCCAAACCTGACGATAGACGAGGCGGAGGATTGTCGGGGGACCCACGAGGGAGTTCGCATCATAGGGCTTATCTTAACACCTATGCAGGGAACCGCCGAAAGGCACATTAGGGGGGGTGTGTGTTTCCGCCCACTCTAGAGGGTGGAGAAAAGCGCCCATGAATATCCTGAGCCGCGACCTAAGACTTAATCTCCCAGGTCGTGTGAAGACGCGTACTTCACAGCGGCAACCTCCTTTCGGATGGACCGCGCGGATGGGCCGGGCGCGCGACTCCGCCTGTTCAGCTTCGGTAGACCGCTCCAACTTGCGCAAAAGAGTCGCGTAAGACTCCAAAGCGTCCGCCAGGAGGTGAGGAATCACCTTTCCCCAGCCGCGCTCGACGATTTCAAGCGAACGCCGCCGCAGCGGTTCAGCCTCAGCATACTTCTGCTGATCTTCAAAGCATGCCGCCAACAGGTCGAGAGCAGTCCCAACGGAAGATTCGCAATTGCGGATGAAACTCTCGCGGACACGGCGCTTTAAAGTCAGGCGCTTCCAAAGCGTCTGGCAGCCGGCCGTCGCCTCCGCCGCAGCTTTGTCAGCCGTCGCCAGGGCGCGACGGTAAATGGCTTCGGCATCAGCCGGCTTACCCGCCACGCGGTAGAATGCCCCGAGGTGGTAGAGGTGTTGAACGGTCATCGGATCTTCAGCGCCCCGGAACTTCTCGGACGCGAGAACTGATTTCCGGTAAAACTCCTCGGCTTCGGGGTGCCTCCCTTGATCCTGATAGAACTTCGCAATCTCACTCAGGTGATGCGGAAGCGAGGAATCGCGCCTCGGCTGTTCCATTTCTACGATCTGGATCGCTCGCATGAAAAGTGCCTCAGCCGCGGAATAGTTGCCGCGGGAGACGTAGAACTGCGCAACCCGGGTAGAGGTGCTAAGAAAGGGTCCCCGACTCTGCCATATATCCTGTTTCTCCGTTTCCGCCAATGCAGCCTCGTAGTACTTCTCAGCCTCATCGTATCTGCTTTCGCTGTTATAAAGCTCAGCCAGTCTTATGCAAGCGGCGTGCAATAGAGAGTTGGGCGGGCAAGCCCCCTTCGCCTCCGCCAGATGGCCCAAATAAATGCTTTCAGCCTCCGCAAATCGGCCCTGGTCCTTGTATACCAAAGCCAGGCCTGTGCGGGCGGAATGCTGGTAGGAGGCAAGGCGTGGGCGCTCGCCCGCCTCGCGAATTGCCGTCAAGTAGAGTTGTTCGGCTTTGGCGAGATTTCCTGATCCGCGAGCGTTCTGCGCGTCTATCGTCAGGGTTTTCAGCCGCCGCCGATCGGCTGGCTCGAAAGCTGGGTACAAGGCTGCTCTAAACGCCGTCAGCAATCTTCCACGTCTACGCTCCGCAGTCATTGTCGCAGTTCCCATCGCGATTATACAGCCAACCGACTGGAAATGTGGCCAAGCCCTTGATAGGGCGTAAAGCCGCCCTTCCGGCCAACTGATTCCACCCCCAATTCGCCCAAGCGTTGTTTTTCAGCACGTTCATGCGGTAAAGTCTCTGACCGGGTGCAAACACAAATGAAATTGCCAAGACTTGGCTTTGTTTGCGTACTTCTATGCAGTTCCTTATCAATCGCAGCTCAGGGACTCGCCCAGGACGCAGCGGCGGCGAACCTTTGGCGTTGGAAGCAGATTCGCGCCATGCAGACCCGGCCAGCTCAGGACCCCTTCGAGGCCTGGATGAACCAGATTGCCCAACGGCAACTGCATGAGCGCGCGGAACGCATCGCAGCGATTCACACCGTCCCCGAGGCAAAAGTGCGGCAACAATGGGTCCACGAAAAGCTTCTCGAAATCATGGGCGGCCTTCCTAATTACCGTGGCCCGCTGAACGTGCAAAAGCTGGGCGCGATTCAGGCGGAAGGTTACACCATTGAAAAAATTGTGTATGAGAGCTTGCCGGGCTTTTACATCACCGCCAACGTATACCGGCCCGACACACCCGGGCGCCACCCCGCAGTCTTGCTGCAGTCCGGCCACATCCAGGAGGGGAAGCCGGAGGACCAGCGCGTGGCGGCGAATCTGGCCTTGCAGGGCTTCGTGGTTCTGGCGTTCGACCCCATCGGGCAAGGCGAACGGGAACAAGCTTTTGACCGCCAAGTGGATGGCTCCGCGGCCGGTTGGGGCACCATGGAACACATTCAGGCCGGCGCTCAAGCCTTCCTGATTGGTGAGGGTGTGGCGCGCTTCTTTATCTGGGATGGCATGCGCTCCACCGACTATCTGGCGAGCCGCGCGGATGTGGATCCCGATCGCTTGGCGGCGGTAGGCTGTTCGGGTGGCGGAGCCTTGACAACTTACGTGGGCGCACTCGACCCGCGCATCAAAGCCGTCGCATCGGCGTGTTCGACGAACTCCTTTCAATTGGAATTTGCGCGGCCCGCCAGCAACGGCGAGTTCCACGGTGAGATGAGCCTTCCCAGGTTCCTCTCCACAGGGCTTGACACCGCCGATTTCGTGGAAGCCGCAGCCCCCAAACCGTGGCTGATTCTGGCCACCGAACACGATTTCTTCACCCCCGATGCCGCCAAGCTGGTTTATGACGAAGCCCGGCAATGGTACGGCCTTTGGGGCGCGGAGGATAAGCTGCGCTTCTTTGTCGGCCCCGGTCCCCACGGCATGCCCCTGCCCACTCGCGAGCTCATTTATGAATGGATGACCCGCTGGCTGAAAGACGGCCACGGGGATACCCATGAACGGCCCGTCCACCTTTATGCCAATCTCGAACTCCTGGTCACTCCCACCGGCCACGTGGAAGACCTTCCGGGTAGCCGCAAGCTGTATCAGATCATTCGCGACGACTATCTCCAGAGAAAAAAGCCAGGGACCCTCCCGGAGCTTCAGGCGGAATTGACGAAGCTGGGAATTCCGTCCCCCGGCGGGCCGCCCGTAGTGAAGATCGTGGATGAGTCGGAGAGTGCCGGGATCCGGCGGCAGCACATCCAATATGAGAGCCAACCCGGCGTCGAAATCGACGGCCAGCTTTTTATTCCGTCGTCTGAAGAAGGAAGGAAGCCCGCAGTGCTCTTGCTCGCCGATCCAGCGTCCCCGGCAAAGGCGGAGCAAATCGCCAAGCAGGGCCGCATTGCCCTGGTCATTGAACCTCGCGATTCTCCGTGGGGAAACGATTATCGGCCCTTCGTGGGGAATTGGGTGGCCAATACGCAGGCGGACTTGATCGGGCTCAATTTACCAGCCATGCGCGCGCACGACATCGTGCGAGGCATTGACCTTCTTGCCGCCAGAACGGATGTGGACGACCATTCCATCCGCGCCACAGCCACCGGCATCAAGGGCGTTTGGCTTCTGCTGGCGGCAGCGGCCGACCCGAAGATCGATAAAATTTGGGTCGATCGCACCCCGATCAATTTCCGGTCAGCGTTGGATAAAAGTGTGAACATCGAATTGCTGGAAACGGCAGTGCCGGGTTTTGCCCTGCATTGGGATCTCGAGGATTTGGTCAAAGCGATGGGGAATCGCCCGGTCATGTGGACCGACCCGGCGAATTGGGTCGGCCGCGTCGTGCCTGCGGGTTCACCCTTCAAGTATCGCTACGCCCTGGGCGACGTCACGGATATGGCCACGGTGCAGGATGATGCGTACCTTGAGGAGTTCCTGAAGAAGTGAGGTGGATTATGAAGAAGTTTTTCGTCACAGGAATGCTCTTGCTTACTCTGGCATCGGCGATTGCGAGCCGTGCCGACGACAAACCTTCCATCCTGGCGATTGGCGCCAGCGCTCCGGACTTCTGCTTGCAGGGCACGGACGACAAGCTCCATTGTCTTAAGGACTATGCTGCGGCCAAGATTCTGGTGCTCATCTTCACCTGCAACCACTGCCCAACTGCACAACTCTACGAGACCCGCATCAAGCAGTTGGTGTCCGATTACCAGGGACGGGGCGTGGCCTTCGTGGCCATCGATCCCAACAACCCCGCCGCCATCCGCCTGGATGAGCTGGGTTACACGGACCTCAGTGATTCGTTCGCGGAGATGAAGATCCGCGCCGAATACCGGCAGTTCAACTTCCCCTATCTCTACGATGGCGAGAACCAAAAAGTCTCCCGCGCCTACGGACCGGCGGCCACGCCGCACCTTTTCATTTTCGACGCGGAGCGCAAACTGCGTTACACCGGGCGAGTGGATAACAACCCGCGTGAGGCGCTGGTGACCCGCAAGGATGCGCAAAGCGCGCTGGACGAATTGCTGGCGGGTAAGCCTGTGACCCTCGCCACCACTCCGGCTGTAGGATGCTCGACCAAGTGGATGTATAAGGAAGAGGGGCGGAAGGATGAGATGGACCGCATCGCAACCGAACCCGTGACTCTAAAACCGGTCTCTGCCGACGGGCTGAAGGCCCTGCACAAAAATCCTACCGGCAAACTTCTTTTGGTGGATTTCTGGGCAACGTGGTGCGGCCCCTGCGTCGAGGAGATGGACAAACTCGAAACCATCTTCCGCATGTATCGCCACCGGGCATTCGATTTGACGATGATCAGCACCAATTATCCCGATGAGCAAGCTGGTGTGCTCTCGGCATTGAACAAGGCCCACGCGAGCAACACCAACTTTATTTTTGGCGCTACCGACATCTATGCGCTGATGGCCGCATTCGACCCGCAGTGGAATGGCGCCGACCCGTATACCCTGCTGATTCGACCGGACGGCGAGGTGGTCTACAAGCAGGAAGGCCCCATCGACGATCTAAAACTGAAGCGGGTGATTCTCGCCAATCTGCCGGACGACAGCTACCACGGCCTCCAAGCCTATTGGCACTCGGCCGTTTATGGAAAATAGAAATTACACCGGCTGCCACGAACCGAGATCGCGCAGCTTGTGGAATCGGCCGGGCGGACCCAGCCGGCTGTAAATTTCCTCCGCCCAACCGTAACTGATCGGAGCGTTCCCGAGGAATACCAATTCCATGGGGTAGAGCAGTCCGGCCACCTGGGGAAGATCGGTGAAGCGCAGGCAATTGAGCATTTCAACGGCGGGGCCACGGCCATCCGGATCGCTCGGCTCATTTTGCGTGGCGGGCGGTGCATCCAGGATGAGCGAATTCACTCCCCCGCCCAAGAGCGCCGCGTAGAGCGCGACGGCAGCCATTTCACCGCTGGCCGCGAGTGTAACCCTTTTGCTGTCGACATAGGGAAGTTGGCGGATGGCTTCGAGCGCCCGCAGCGTGTCATAAACCCTCATACTCGCCAAGGTTCTACCCGTCCAGGCGCTCGCCCTCCGCAAATGGTGATTCAGCCCATCGCCCCACGCCGTATCACCCGTGCCCCGCGTTTCCACCACCAGCGTGACACAGCGCGATTTGATTTGTCGGAGAAAGAGGAGATTTGAGGCATCGCTTTCCAGCGAAGTAGCTCCTGCGTTTCGCAGCATGAGGACCGCCGGCGCCGGCGTGGGGGTCGAGGGAGGAAGATTCAACAGAAAGCCGTGCAGGCGCCAACCCTCTTCGGAAGTGAATCCGAAGCGGTATCCCAGGCCGTCCTCGTAAAAGCGATACGCATACTCCACCTTCACATCCAGGGGCGGAGGCGTGTTGGGAAAGGCGCCAAATGTCTTCTCGCGAAGTGAGGCGACCACCCGCTGGCGCGCTTCGGCGACGTCCGCAGCCGTGGTGGTTTTGGGCAAGGCAGGCGGCACAAAGATATCATCCTGAATCGTCGGCACGCGGTCATCGGCGGGCGGGCCATCCACAAAGACCCGCAGCGTCGCTTAGGATTCCTGGTGCTCGGGGGCCTCGTCGATATCCCCTACCTGGTCAGGTGAAACATCCTTCCCTTGCAGGTGCTTCACAAACCAGGAAAAGATGTGGGTACGGGAAATCGGGTCATAGCCGTGTTGGCCGGGCGGCTCGACAAAAGCAATCTTTTCCTCGGCCCCGAGCATCGCGTACAAGCGCTTAAGCTGGTTGTAAACCTCCCGCGCGGAATCCACAGGGAAATACTGATCGAGCCTGGACGAACTGATCATCAGGGGGCGGGGGGCAACCAGAGCGCCCACATCCGCCAGGTCCCAACAATAGCTATTAATCCACCACATGCAATCGCAATTGCGGTCCACCGAGCGATCGTACAAGTGCGCTCCGAGCGTCGCCGTTCCGCATACGGGGCCACTGACCTTGACGCGCTCGTCAGCCGCGGGGATCCACCAACTGTACGCACCGCCGCCCGACAACCCCGTTACACCCAACCGATCAGGGTCAACCTCCGGGCGCGCCACCAGCAGGTCGAGCCCGCGAATGCCATTCAGCATCTCAATGCCGCCCGGCGTGTAACCGCGGCTGTACCAATGGAACCCGCCGTGCGATTGGGGGCCATGATGGTCACCCGCCACCTCTCCTCGCTGCAACGTCTCAATGAGTAGACAAACAAAACCCAGCTCGGCAAAACGCCGCGCGTGGGTTTGATAAGTCACCTTTTGCTTTGTTTCGTGGCCGCACACATAAAGCACCGCCGGGGCCTTACCCGTGAGGCCTGTGGGCACATATAAAGTCGCG
>Ga0335085_10013375_pt1 | contig 12035 bp, 11 predicted proteins | sample Lox_Sample_45_FD_206712 | JGI IMG/M metagenome (GOLD analysis project Ga0335085, IMG submission 206712) | Soil microbial communities from Loxahatchee National Wildlife Refuge, Florida, United States - Lox_Sample_4.5 | ecosystem: Environmental > Terrestrial > Soil > Wetlands | place: USA...
TTCTTATAATCCGCTCAATTTTTCTTTTGTTTTATGGCGCGATGAGTGCAGGAGAGACCTCGGGCGCTGACGCGCCGGCATGGTTCGTCGAGGCTCGCCATGCCGGAACCCGGCCGCGTGCGAGACCTACCTCCCGGCTCCGACGCGACGGGGCGATCGAGAGGTCCGGTCGCGTTGTCATTGTTTCATCGCTGTTTCTACTCCTAATTGCGGTGGCCGTGGTGGTAGGCGGCCAGAACGCGGTCGACCCGCTGGTACGATCCGTGATCGCGGCGCGCGAGTCGAGGAGCGTCGGCGATATCGTGCTGACGATGCCCGACGGAATTTATTGCCGCCATATGTCCTTTGACAACGCGACGGCCGAGCTTGCTGCAGGCTCGATGAAGCTTTGCGGTGACGATGTGGTTACCGGGCGTTCCCATGTGGAGCCAAAATTCTCGTGGAGCACACATTGACTGGAGCATCGCTCCCTCGGCGCTGGACCGGCTTTGCCGCTGGGCCATCGACGCCGCGCGCGAGTATCGCTACCTTCCGGTGGAAGCCAATCCGCTTTCGAGACCGGGAAGAAGCATATGCGAACCAATCCCTTCGTTTTCTGGCTGGCGCTGCCGGTCGCTACTCTGCTTTGCGGCGTCAGCGGAGCTAGTGCCGAGAATATTGACGCGCGACAGGCCTGCACGCCGGATGCGATGCGGCTCTGTTCTGAGTTTATTCCCGACGTGCCGAAAGTTACGGCATGCATGAAAGCGAAGCGCCGCCAGCTCAGTCCGGAATGCCGGACCGCTATGGCGGGCGGCCACGAAGCGCACCACGGTCACCACCGCTCGCACCATACGCGACACAAAAGCAGCTGACCCGCCTCCAACGCTGGAATAGGCCGGAGCAAGAGTGCGGCGCGGCGTCGCTACAGCCACCCGCGCCTTGAGCGCGCTCACGTGAAAATGCCATGGTGATTGCGCAACGGTCTGGGAGAGACCGGTCCGGCGTCGAGGACGGCGTTCGCGAGGAGGGGCGATGCGAATGGCGGTACCGCGATGGACGCTGGGCGTCCTTATAGCGGGCGTGCTGGGCGCAATTCTCGTCGAGTCCCGAGCGCAGCTTGCGCCCGGCGACGAGGCGCAGGTGCTTACGGCGGACCTGGCGCTAGGCGACGCCGTGCGCGCCGGCGACAAATCGATCGCCCGCCGTCTCCTCTCGCTGCAATTCACCTTCGTCGATGCGAACGGTAAAGTCCACGAGCGCAGGGATTTCATCGGCGACCTCAAGTCCTCCGCCGCGGCCGCTTCCACCGACACCAAAGCGAAGATTTACGGGCGCATTGGCGCGGTGACGGGCAACCGCAAGACCGCCGACGGTAACGAGGCGTTCTTCCTCGACATTTGGGCGAAGCAAAAAGGATCGTGGCGAGCATTGGTGATGCAGGACGTCGTGCTTGCAGCCAGCAGCGCGTCACCTGGTCCGCCAAGCGCCCCGCACCCAGAGGAGAAAACGTCCGAGTGCAAAAACCCCTGTCTGACGATGCCTTATCGCGTGCGCTCGCCGGCCGAGCAGGACATCGTCAATTCATTCCAAGCGATCGAGAAGGCGGTTGTCGCTCATGACGCGGATGAATGGGCGAGACACGTGGCGGATGAGTTCGTGCTGTACGGCAGCAATCGAGCGCCGATTCCGAAATCGAGCCGTATCGCAACGATCAAGCGTCAGAAGGAAAACAACACTCCGGTGACGGTCGGCGAAGTCGAATCGATGCGGCTGTCTGTCTATGACGATGGTGCCGCGATGATCGCGAGTCACGCCGTGCCGAATGGCTCTCGTCCGCCGTACCGCGCCGCGCGCGTGTGGGTGAAACGCAACGGTCAATGGCAGATGACGATCAGCGTCCAGACGGATATCAAATAACGTGCGTTAATATTTTACGCGCGCAACGTCCGAAATCTCAGAATTCATTGCAGCGGCTTGATGCCGAGCTCCTTGGCAAATCCCGCGATCACGGCGCGCTGCTCGTCGATCGACTTGCCGAACTCGTCGGGGCCGCCGATGTTCATAAGCTGGCCGGTGGCGGTCAGGCGATCTTCGATGGAGGCGTCTGCGACGGCGCGGAAATCGGAAGTGATCCGCTCGCGAAGCGCCAGCGGCATTTCCGGCGGACCGAACAAGCCGACAAGTCCATCGACCGTAAGCGAAGGATAGCCGGCCTCCTTCGCTGTGGGGACATTCGGCTCCGACGGCGCCCGCACCGTGTTCGTCACCGCCAGGAGCTTGATCTTGCCGGCTTCGAGCTGCGGGCGAACGATCGCCAGCGCCGAGTGATAAACCTGCACGCGACCTTCGGCGAGATCGTTGGCGGCGTCGATCGGATTGCGATACGGCACTTCCGTCATGCTCAAGCCGTCCTGCTTGAGCCAGCCGGCAAACATGAATCCGTTGCCGCCCGTGACGCCCGCCCAGTTGAGCTTGCCCGGCTCCTTGCGCGCCAGCGCCGCGAGATCGCCGAGCGTCGCCACGTCCATGCCGATCGGCACCGAGATGGCGATGATGGTATTCGACACCTGCGTGACCGGCACCAGGTCGCTTGGTTTGTACGGCAGATTGGCGTGCAAATAGGGATGCGCGATGAAAGCGGAGGACGGTGAAAACAACAGCACGTGATCGTCGTGAGCGCCGACGAAGGCATTGATGGCGACCAGAGAGTCACCGCCGGGGCGATTGTCGATGATGACAGGTTGTCCCCAGCGCTGGGCGAGGCGATCTGCGAACAGTCTGGCGCCGATATCGGTGCCACTGCCGGCTCCAAGCGTCAGGATCAACCGGACCGGCCGGGTCGGCCAGTCCGATGCGGCGGTTGCAGAAACCGCGCCCGCCAGGACAACGGCGAAACTTACCGCGAGCGCACGAAGTCGATACAACTGTAAGCGCATGGCCAATTCCCTCTCGCGCCTGCGGCGCGAGAGCCCCCCGGCGCGAAGCTAGTCCTCTAACCCCGTCGGCACGTTCTTGTTCTCGCTCGCAAGCTTCATGCCAGCAGCAAGCGCCATGGTCTCGGCCAGCGCCGCGAAATCCTTTTGCAGATATTCCTCAGGGTTCTTTTGCAGCAGGGCTGCGCCGAAATGATTTTGCAGCACTTCGCGTGTCGCGGCCGTGACCGGCATCGGCACGTCCATCTCGCGGCCGAGCTCAAGGCCGAGGTCAAGATCCTTGCGCAGCAATTCGGGCGTGAAGGTCGTAGTCCAGTCACAATTCACCAGCGCCGGCGATTTGTAACGCGTGAACATCGAGCCCATCACGCCGTTATTGAGGAATGCGAGAAATGCGTGCCGCGGCACGCCCATCTTGTTGGTCAGAAGCGTGATCTCGATCAGATTCTCGATGACGACGCCGAGCATGACGTTGTGGGCGATCTTGCACACACGCGCGAGTTCGCCGTCGCCGACATAGGACACGCCGCGCGGCGCGAACACTTCGATGAGCGGCGTCACCGTCTTGCAGGCCGCTTCCGGCCCGGACAGCACGGCGGAAAGCTTGCCGGCCTTGATGACCTTGGCGTTGCCGCTGACCGGGGCGGCAATGAAATCAGAGCCGAGTTGCTTGAGCTTGTCGCGAATCGCGGCGGATTCCTCGACCGATATGGTGGAGCAATCGACCACGATCGGTGGCAGCTTGCCGCCCTGACTGCTGACGCCATTCTTGCCGTACAGCACCTCCTGGACATCCGCTCCGGTGGCGACGATCGAGAACAGAACATCGACATTTTTGAGATCGGAAAGATGATCGACCACCGTGCCGCCGATCTTCGCGAGCGGCTCCGCCTTGGCGCGGGTACGATTCCAGATCGCGACGTCATGGCCTGCCTTGATGAGCCGCTCGGCCATGGGAAAGCCCATGCGGCCCATCCCTATCCAGCCGATTTTCTGTGCGCTGTTCGCTGCCATGCCAGACTCCTGTGCTGCGGTGTGTTTCCTATCACAGAGGCTAAACGCTGCAACGCCGGCTTGTCTGGGCCTCCGGCACGGCTCTATTCTCACGGCCCAAGGACGCTCCGCTGTCTCGCATGATCGATTTCGCGCAAGATTCCCGGACCATCACCACGGCCGCAGACGCCAATGACGGAGCATTGCGCCGTATTGCACGCAACGCTTTTCCATTTGTTGTGGTTGGCGCGTTGTGGGAGATCGTCGCTCATACCGGCGTGTTTCCGCCGCGGTTTTTTCCTCCGGTGGAAGCCATCGCGGCGGTATTTGCGCGGCTGACGCTCAGCGGTGTATTGCCGCACCACGCCCTCGATACGGTCGTGCGCCTTGGCGCAGGTTTCGCGCTTGCGGCTTTTGTCGGTGTGACAGTCGGCATCGTGATGGGACGTTCCCGCCGCGCCGAGGATATTTTGCTGCCGCTGGTCAGCATCGGGGCCCCTATTCCCGGTCTCGCCTATGCGCCGCTTTTTCTGTTGTGGTTCGGGCCCGGCAATGTCCCGGCGGTCGCGCTGGTGGCTTTCGTCTCGGCCTTTCCAATCATCTACAACACCTGGACCGGCGTTAAGGCCGTCAAGGATATTTGGGTGCGGGCGGCGCAGGCGATGGGAGCCGACGACCGTCGGCTGTTTCGCCATGTCATCCTTCCCGGCGCGCTGCCGTACATCATGACCGGCTTGCGGCTTGGCCTGGCGCAGGCTTGGCGCATCCTGGTGGGCATCGAAATGCTCGCCGCGGTGCCGTGGGGTTTGGGCTGGCTCATCTTCGGTGCGCAGGAGTTTCTCAATACCGACGTCATGCTCGCCGGCATCGTCGTCATCGCGCTCATCGGCCTTGCGCTCGAGAAGCTCGTCTTTCAACCGCTCGAAGGCTTCACGTTGGTGCGCTGGGGAATGCTAACCGCATGACCGCGGAACGATTGCGATCGCTCCGGCGCGGCGGGGCAACGATCCTAATTGTGGCCGCGATCTATGAGGCGGTTGCGCGCAGCGGCGTCTTTGCGCCCGCGTTGATGCCGTCACTCGGCGTCGTCGCGCGCACTCTCGCTGATTCCATTCTCGACGGCACCATGCTCTGGCACGCCGCGGCCACGCTCTATCGCGTGCTGTGCGGCTTTGGCCTCGCGGTCTTCGTCGGATTGCCGCTTGGCGTCCTGATGGGCCGCTTTCGGCCGGTCGAGAATTTCGTGCTGCCGCTTGCAAGCGCGTTGATGCCGATTCCCTCGCTCGCCTGGATTCCGGTCTTCATCCTTTGGTTCGGTCTGGGCAACACGGTCACGATCCTTATCGTGTTCTACGCCGCGCTGTTTCCGATGCTGCTCAACACCTGGTCCGGCGTGCGCTCGGTCAATCCGATCTGGCTGCGTGCGGCGGGCGCGATGGGTGCGGGTGAAAACGCGCTGTTCTGGAAGGTCATCATTCCGGGGGCTTCGCCGTTCATCATCGCCGGCCTGCGGCAATCGTTTCTGCGGTCGTGGGTCGCGGTTATCGGCGCCGAAATGCTGGCGGCGTCGGATTGGGGATTGGGCTGGGTCATCTTCGACGCCAAGGAGTTCCTCGACACCAATGTGATGCTGGCGGCGCTCGCGGTGATCGGCTTGATCGGCTTTGCCGCCGAGCGCCTGGTATTCGGTTCGCTCGAGCGCGCCACCATCTACCGCTGGGGCATGTCGCGCTCGGCGAAGGCATAAGTTATTCCGATTTCAAGTTCGCGTCTTTGATGATCCCTTGATACTTGCCGATCTCACGGCTCACGAAGGTGCTGAACTGGTCGATCGAAAGCGCCGCAACTTCGGCACCGTCGTCCTGCAGGCGCGATTTTATGTCCGGCTCAAGCAGGATTTTGTTGATCGCGCGATTGAGCGAAAGCGCGAGGTCGTTCGATATTCCGTGCGGCGCGAAGAATCCCACCCACAGGGTAAAATCGAAATTCGCTATTCCGGTAGCCTCTGCGACCGTCGGTATGTCGGGGGCGACAGGCGAGCGCTTGCCCGATGAAACGGCAAGCAGCTTGACCTTGCCGGCTTGCATCAACGGCACCGCTGCGGGAAACCCGGGAAAATAAAAATCGACATGACCGCCGACAACGTCGTTCAGGGCCGGGCCGGCACCCTTGTATGGCACGTGTGTCAACTTGTTGTTGAGCTTGAGCTTCATCAATTCGCCGGCAAGGTGGCCGGGCGTGCCGACGCCGGCCGAGGCGAAGGTCACCGGTTGATCGGTCTTGCGCAGAAACGTTACGAACTCCGCCATTGTCGAATAGGGCGCGCTGGCGGGCACCACCAGCGCCAAAGGCACGACGCCGGCGAGTGCAATCGGCTGCAAATCCTTCAGCGGGTCGTAACCAGCGTCCTTGAGAAAGTAGGGGTTGATTGCGATTTCGGGCGTTTGCGCGACCGTCATCGTATAGCCGTCGGGCGCCGCGTTGACGACATCGCGCGCGCCCAGCGTACCTCCCGCGCCGGACCGGTTCTCGACCACCACCGATTGGTTGAGCTCGATCGAAAGCTTGTTGCCAATCAGGCGCGCTACGATGTCGCCAGTTCCGCCCGGCGCGAAATTGACGATCAGGTGGATCGGACGGTTCGGATAGGACTGCGGCCAAGCCGGCCACGCCGTGGCCATCAACCCCAGCGCAAGCACCGTGCTCTTGATGGCGCGTGCGTCAAAATTCATCTTCATCGCGGCGTTCCCCCTGTTTCCGGCTGGCAGCGGGCGAGCGGTTCTGGCACAAAGCCACCGCGCCACCAGAAACGTGCATGTTAGTTGCGGGTAGCAAGGGTAGGAAGCGGTGATGGCCCATATCGAGGCGCGCAACATCACGCTCACTTACGACACGCCGGCCGGCTCCGTTCCAGGCGTCCGTGACGTAAGCTTCGGCCTCGAGGCCTCCGAATTCCTCTGCATCGTGGGCCCGAGCGGCTGCGGCAAATCAACGCTGCTTAACATCATTGCCGGCTTTCTCAGCCCGACTTCCGGAGACATCCGCATCGGCGGCCAGACCGTGCGCGGCTACGGGATGGATCGCGGCATCGTGTTTCAGGACTTTGCCCAGCTGTTCCCCTGGCGCACCGCGCTCGGCAACGTGGCCTTTGGCCTTGAAATGAAGGGCCTGCCGAAGGCCGAACGCGAAACCATCGCGCTCGAGCAGCTTCGGCTTGTGAAGCTTGAGAAATTTGCTCGCTCGTATCCGCATCACTTGTCCGGCGGGATGCAGCAGCGGGTCGCGATCGCTCGCGCGCTTGCCTACAATCCGGCGGTATTGTTGATGGACGAACCGTTCGCGGCGTTGGACGCTTTGACCCGCGACGACATGCAGCGTCTGCTGGCCGACGTTTGGCACACGACGCGCAAGACGGTGATCTACGTGACTCACAACGTGGCCGAAGCGGTTTATCTCGCCGATCGCGTGGTAGTGATGACGCCGCATCCGGGCTCGGTAAAGACGGAAGTGCCGATAAGGCTGCCGCGCCCGCGCGATCCGCTGAGCATGGATTTTCTTAATCACCAAAAGGAGCTGTTGCGCCTCCTGGGTCAGGATTCTCAAAGCAGCGCGGCATGAGGATGCAGTGTAGAAGAGGATTCGAAATGTTGCGGCACGTTCGCTCGCGGCGCGGCATATGCGCGGCGCTCGCGCTCTTTCTTTTTGCATTTTGCGCCCTGACAGCGGGCGCGGCGGAAAACTACCCGACCCATCCGATTCGCCTGCTCGTCGGCTTCGGCGCCGGCGGCCCCACCGATATCCCGGCCCGCTTCGTCGCCGACAGGCTCAGCGACGCGCTCGGGCAGCGCGTTGTCGTCGAGAACAAGCCGACGGGCGGCGGCATCATGGCGACGCGCGATCTGATTGCGCAGCCCGCGGACGGCTACACGCTCCTGCTCTGCACTCATTTCGATCCGATCAATGTGGCGGTCTTTCGCAATGCCGGCTTCAAGATGAGCGACCTCGCACCGATCTCGCTAATTGCCGAGTACTATTACGGTCTCGCGCTGTCGAATTCGATTCCAGCCGACGATCTGAAATCTTTCATCACCTACGCGAAAGCCCATCCGGGCGAAGTGAACTACGCGACGGTCGGGACGGGCTCTGCACAGGAGATCATGGCGCGGCAATTGGAGAAGCTCGCAGGGATCACCATGACACGCATCCCGTTCCGTGGTGGGCCGCAGGTCGTCCAGGAGATGGTTGCCGGGCGCGTCAACTTCTATCCGTCACCGACGCTTGCGATCGTGCAACAATACAAAAGCAAGCAGCTCAAAATCCTCGCCACCACCAGCCCCCAGCGCCTGAATGGCCTCACCGAGGTCCCGACTCTGAAGGAACTGGGCATCGATTTCGTGCGACTCGGCTATCTCGGCATCTGTGCCGCTTCCGGCACGCCGGACTCGATCATCAAAATACTCGACGATCGCATCATACCGATCGTCAACTCGGCCGAATATCGCGCCCTGATCGAAAACGCCGGTTCGATCGCCATTGCCTCGACCCCGCAGGATTTTGCGGCGGTCATCGACAAGACGTCCAAAGATGTGACGGCCAGCATCGTGGAATTCGGCATGCAGCAGGACCAATGAACGTCGAACGTTCCGGAAGCGGTGACAATCGAAAAGGATGATAACACCATGATCAAGCCATCAATGTTGACGCGGCGGCAATATATTGCTGCGACGGGCGCGGGCGCTCTGGCGATGAGTTTTGCGAACGCGCGCCGTGCGGCAGCGCTGGAGACCATACGGCAGGGCTACCAGACCAATATCTGGGGCATGCCGACCTATTACCTGATCAAATCCGGCTACCTCGAAAAGCACGGTTTGGCCTTCGAAGAATTTGCCGTTCCGTCGGGCAATCTCACCATGCAGCAGATGGTGGCGCGGCAGGTTGACGTCGGCACCTATGCGGGCCAGTCCTTCATCATCGGCAACGCCAAGGGCGGGCTCGTCGCCATCGCCCTGATCGAGCATGTCGGCAAAACCGCGCGCATCACCACGCGCAAGGATTTAGGCATCACCAAGGTCGAGGAGTTGCGCGGCCGCAAGATCGCCAACCAGACCGGCTCCTCGGTCGGCAACGTCTTCGTCGATACCATCATGCCGCAGCGCGGCCTCAAAAAGGGCGACTACCAGGAAGTACGCATGGACGTGAACAATATGGTGGCGGCGCTCGCCGCCAAGACCGTCGATGCCATGGTGAATGTCGAGCCCTACAACGTCATCGCGGTCGCCGACGGCATAGGCAGCGACCTGATGGATTTCTCCGGCGTCGATCCGATGCCGGTGTTCATGGCGGCGACGCCAGAATTTGTGGACAAAAAGCCTGATGCGGTGATCGCTTATCTCCGGGCCTGGCTCGATGTCGCGCGCGACTTCAAGGAGAAGCCGAAACAGGTGGCCGACGTGATCTACGCCTTCTACACCAGCAAAGGCTACAAGATGTCGATCGACGCTTTCGCGACGGCGCTATCGCGCGTCGAGGTGAATCCGGGCTTTCCCGGCGATCTCAAGCCCTATATGCAGCAGCAGGCCGAAATCCTGCTCCAGGACAAGAAGATCGACGCCATCCCGGATTGGAGCAAGGCGTTGCGTCCCGATCTCATGGAACGCGCGCGCACGAACGCCTAATATCTACGACTGCTCCCGACGATAGTATCCAATTCCCCAACAGGAGACCGCGTAAATGCCTGCTACGGAGACGAGCCCGCTGACCAAGGGCTATCAACCCGTCACTTGGAATTTCAAGCTCTTGGCTCACGACATGCTCGGCGGCTTCGGCGGCATGGGCGAGGGCATGTCGGTGCAGATCGCGCCCGATGGGCGGCGCATCATCTGGCTCGCGCATGAAAGCGCGCCGAAAAATTTCACCGCCGTCGACGTCTCCGACCCGCGCAAGCCGAAGGTGGTCTGCCAGACCGATCTGCCGCACGCCAATATGCGCTCGAACTCGCTGGAAACCTGCGGCAACATGATGGCGGTGGCCTATCAGACTTCGAAAAAGGATCTGCAGCCCGCGGGCTTCGAGCTGTTCGACATTTCCAAGCCGGAAGCGCCGAAGTCGATCTCGTTCTTCGATTGCTCCGGTCCGACCTCGCGCGGTGTGCATCAGCTTTGGTTTTGCGACGGCGAATACGTTCATTGCGCGTCAGGCTCGCGCGATTTCGTTCCGACCAACCCATCGGACGACCAGTTCTACCGCTGCATCGACGTGCGCAATCCGTCGAAGCCGGTCGAGGTCGGCCGCTGGTGGATGCCCGGCACGCGGCAGGGCGACAACGTGATGCCGCCGACGCGGCATCCGATCGACAAGGGCTTCCGCGCCCACAACACCAACGTCTATCCGCAGCGGCCGGACCGTTGCTACCTCGCCTATATCGACGGAGGCATGTTCGTGCTCGACATTTCCGACAAGGCGAACCCTAAGAAAGTTTCGCAGTGGACCAATTCGCCGCCCTATACGGGATTCATGCACACGATCGTGCCGTTGTTCGATCGCGGGCTGATGCTGGTGACCGACGAATCGACCGAGAACAACGCCAAGGATTGGCCAAAACTGATTTGGGTGCTCGACGCGCGCGAGGAAACCAACTTGGTGCCGATCTCGACTTGCCCGTTGCCGGATCACACCATTTACGCCAAAGCCGGCCGGTTCGGCGCGCACAATATTCACGAGAACGTTCCGCTGCCGACTGCGTGGCAGAACGATCAGATCGTGCTCGGTACATTCTTCAACGGCGGATTGCGCGCCTACGACATCTCCAATCCGTATCAGCCGAAGGAAGTCGGCATCTTCATGCCGCCGGCGCCTCCCGGCGCACCGACCGGCACGATCCAGATGAACGACGTTTTCGTCGACGAGCGCGCCGTCGTCTATGCCGTCGATCGCCACATCGGTGGGCTCTACATCCTCGAGATGGATTTCTGATGCTCAAAGCGCTACCTCTCCCCGCACGCGGGGCGAGGTGAATTGATGCTCGATCTTTTCCCCTCGCGCGACGCCGGCCCGTTCGGACGCCGGCTCAAGCGCGAACGCGGCGCGCGTCTGCCGGTGACCGTCGTTACCGGATTTCTGGGCGCCGGAAAGACGACGCTGCTGCGACGCTTTCTTGCATCGCCGGAAGGTCAAGGCACCGCTGTCATCATCAACGAGTTCGGCGCGGTCGGCATCGACGACGCGCTGGTGCGTGACAGCGCCGAAGAAACAGTGCTACTCGGCAACGGCTGCGTCTGCTGCATCACACGCACCGACTTGCAGGCCGCGCTGCGCCGCCTGGTGTTCGACCGCGAGCGCGGCACGGTGCCGCCGTTCTTGCGTGTCGTGATCGAAACCAGCGGTCTCGCCGATCCGGGGCCGATCCTGCAAACCTTCTCAACCGATCGCGCGCTGGGCGGCGAATTCCATATCGACGTCGTGCTGGCGGTGGTCGATGCCGTCAACGGTGAAGCGGCCCTGGACACGGCCGCTGAGGCCCGCAAGCAGATCATCCTCGCCGACCGGCTGGTCATCTCGAAGACGGATCTCGCGTCACCAGCCACGGTTGAGCAGCTGACGCGACGCCTGCAACAGCTCAATCCGCGCGCGGTCATTGACATCGCCATCGCCGGTGCGCTCGATCCACAAAGGATCATCCAGCCGGCGATGAACGAACGCGGCGGCTTTGTCGCCGAGGCCGAGCATGACGACGGCATCGCAAGCTTCGCCATCACGCGGGAAACGCCGATTGAATGGCTGACATTCGCGCGCGCGATGGAGACGCTGATAGCGTTGCGCGGCGCCGATCTGCTGCGCGCCAAAGGTATTCTGAATATTGCTGGCTGCCGCGGCCCGGTCGTGGTGCAATATGTCCAGCATCTCGCTCATCCACCCGTCGAACTTGAGGACTGGCCCGACTCCAACCGGGACAGCCGCACCGTCTTCATCACGCGCAATATTTCTGAAGAGAGCGTCCGAGATTTGTTCGCGGCCGTAGAAAGTTTGGCGGTGCCCTAATTCTGATCGCGTCCGGCGATCTCAGCCTGCCACGGCGCGACGATGCGTTCGAACCAGCCAATCAGCGCATTGAACCCGACGGCGAGAACC
>Ga0335085_10013376_pt1 | contig 12034 bp, 9 predicted proteins | sample Lox_Sample_45_FD_206712 | JGI IMG/M metagenome (GOLD analysis project Ga0335085, IMG submission 206712) | Soil microbial communities from Loxahatchee National Wildlife Refuge, Florida, United States - Lox_Sample_4.5 | ecosystem: Environmental > Terrestrial > Soil > Wetlands | place: USA: Florida...
ACTGAGTTCACACTCGCCTGCGTTGAAGGCAAGCTGGAAGAGCACGGCCTGCTGGACGAGGTGGTGCTCAATGAGATTCGGGCCGGCGACAGCTTCAAAATCGGGCCATTTACAATTCATCCCATCCAGGTGACGCACAGCCTGGTCGATTGCGTGGCATTGGCGATTCACACGCCGCTGGGCATCCTCATCCACACCGGCGATTTCAAGGTCGATCCCACGCCGAGCGACAACCGGCTCTTCGATCTGCACTCGTTCGCCGAATATGGCAAGCAGGGCGTGCTAGCGCTGTTCCAGGATTCAACCAACGTCGAGCGGCGCGGCTACACGCCGAGCGAGCGAGCGGTGCGAGCACGCTTCCAGGAGATTTTCGGCCGAGCCGAGAAGAAGCTGTTCATCGCATGCTTTTCGTCGTCGATCCATCGCATCAAGCTGGCGGTGGAAGAAGCGTTCGAGCGCGGGCGCAAGGTGGCCATCGTTGGGCGCTCCATGATGGAATCCACTGAGATCGCGCAAGACCTTGGGTACCTGGAGATGCCGGATGGGCTGTTGATTCACCCCTCGCAGGCGAAGGACCTACCACCCGAGAAGGTGTGCATGCTGATCAGCGGCACCCAGGGCGAGCCCATGTCGGCGTTATCGCGCGCGGCAGTCGATAATCACAAGCATGCGCGAATTACCCCGGGAGATACAGTCGTACTCTCCTCCCGCATCATTCCGGGAAACGAGAAGGCGATCTATCGCGTTATCGACCACCTGTTTCGCCGCAACGCGCACGTCATCTATGATGACGGCTCTTCGCCGCCGGTCCACGTCAGCGGACACGCCAGCCAGGAAGAGCTGAAGCTCATCATTAACCTGGTCAAGCCGCAATACTTTATTCCCATTCACGGCGAATACAGGCAGCTTAAATTGCACGCGGAGCTCGCCGCCGCCATGCACGGCTCCGTCGGACACGCGATGTTGATCGAGAGCGGCGACATTCTAGAGTTTGACGAGCTCGGCGCGCGCAAAGCCGGCAAAGTCCCGGTGGGGCGCGTCTGCATTGATTCGAACTCTATCGGCGACGTGGTTGAAGACCTCGTAATCCGTGACCGCAGGAACCTGAGCGAGGACGGCATTGTGCTGCCCATCATCGCCATCAACAAGCTCACTGGCGAAGTGGAAGCCTCGCCCGAAATCGTGATGCGCGGCTTTAGCAGCAGCATCAGCGAGAACGGTTTTCTCGAACAGGCGCGCCAGACGGTAATGAATACGCTGGAAAGTTCAAGCGATGAAGAGAAAGGCGACTACGGCATGATCAAAGAGAAGATCCGCCAGGACCTGAAGCGCTTCATCGTGAAGAATACCTCGCGCCGCCCGCTCATTATGCCTGTCATCCTGGAAGTCTGAAGCACACCCTGTGAGCTTCTACACGCCGCGGCTCCTCGCACTGGTCTTGATTGTCATCGCGATTGTGGCGGTTTTTCTCTGTCCCGCCGCTCGCGGTTATCTTCAGGCCGCATCGCTTCTCACCCGCATTGGAAATCCCGGGGCCAAGGGCTGGATCGCTGACTATGACGTACATCCGGTTGAAACGCACGACGAGACGTTCGATTTCCAGGGACGTCCGGTTCCTGCTCGTACCTATACGCCGCAGGGTGTACGTTCCGCGCCTGGCATCGTGGTAGTGCATGGAATGCACGAACTCGACATCAATGAGCCACGCCTGGTGAGCTTCGCGCGCGCACTGGCGAGAAGCGGATTTTTCGTCATGACGCCGCAGCTTCAAGGCCTCGCTGAGTACCGCGTCGAAGCCGAGTCAGCCGAGGTCATTGGGACGTCAGCGCAGTTCTTCGCTCATCAGCTCGACGTCACCAAGGTGGGAGTGCTGGGGATTAGTTTTGCGGGCGGACTTGCTCTGGTTGCTGCCAGCAATCCGCAGTACAGCAACTCGATAGCGTGGATCGCGACTGTTGGCGCGCACTATGACCTGGCGCATGTGCTGCACTTCTACGCCACAGGTGAGGCGGAGCGTCCGGACAGAACCTTCGAGCATCTCACGCCGCATGAATACGGGCCGCTGATTGTTGTCTTGGATCGACCCGGCGACTTCTTTCCGCCGCAGGACATGGCCAAGGCCACGGAGGCGATCAAACTGGTGCTGGCCGACGAAGGCAAGAAGTCGGAGGCGCTGACCGCGCAGATGACGCCTGCGGGGCAGGAGGTGATGCAGCGCATCTATCACAAGCAGCTAGATAGTTTTCGGCAGGCGATTCTCGGCGAGGTCGATAAGGACCGCAAGCAGTTGGCCGCTGCCTCGCCGGCTGGACGGCTCGGGTTCATCGACGCGCGGGTGTTTCTGCTGCACGGCGCGGATGACAACGTGATTCCTCCGACCGAGTTGCTGTGGCTGAAAGAGCATATCCCGCAGCCGTACCTCGCTGCAGCGCTCATTAGTCCGGCAATTACTCACGTCGAAGTGGGGCAAAAGGCGAGCCTGAGAGAACAACTTGCTCTAGTACACTGGTTGGCGTTGCTGTTGCGCGAGGCGCGGAACAGCCCGGCTTCCCGGCCTGCAAGCCTCCCCGCCGGCACGTGGATGTACGCGGGCGCGACCCACTGACCTATGGTGACCCTCGACGATATTAAGGCAGCACAGAAGAGATTGCGCGGGATTACAGCACGAACACCGCTCGTGAGGTACTACCCACCATCAAGCTCAAGCGACCCGCAGGCCGGCGAGCTGTGGCTGAAGCCCGAGAGTCTGCAGCCTATCGGTGCGTTCAAGCTGCGCGGCGCCTACAACAAGATAGCGTCGCTGAGCGATACCGAGCGCGCGAACGGCGTAATCTCTTATTCCAGCGGGAACCACGCGCAGGGAGTCGCGTATGCGGCGCGAGCCTTCGGAATCAAGTGCGTGATGGTGATGCCGCGCAATGCGCCGAAAGTCAAAGCCGATGCCACAGCCGCGTTGGGAGCTGAGATTGTCGTCGTCGGTGGCAGCAGCGCCGAGCGCATGCAAAGAGCAGAGGAACTGGCTGCGCAATGCGGCTATGCGATCGTTCCGCCGTATAACGATCCGTTCATCATTGCGGGGCAGGGAACCGTTGGGTTGGAGATTCTGGAAGACCTTCCCGATGTCGAATTGGTCCTGGCGCCGGTGGGTGGTGCCGGATTGATCAGTGGAGTTGCGAGCGCCATCAAGCTGAGCGGGTCGAGAGCAAAGGTCGTCGGCGTCGAGCCTGAGCTAGCTAACGACGCGCAGCAGAGTTTCCGCAAGGGAGAAATCGTGCAGCTACCTGCGGAACGCGTTTCCAGTACGCTGGCCGACGGTCTGCGGACGCAGTCGGTGGGGCCGCTGAACTTCGAGCATATTCGCAAGTTTGTTGACGACATCATCACCGTGACCGAGGACGAGATTCGCAGCGCCATGCGCCAGGTTGTCACGTCGGGCCGCATCGTCGCCGAGCCCAGCGGTGCCGTGACCTTCGCGGCGTGGCTCTATCATCAAAAAGAGCTGCCGGAAGCGAAGAAGATAGTCGCGATCATCAGCGGTGGAAACGTCGAGCCGCAATTGCTGGCAGAGGTACTGGGGGAGAATGATTCCGCGGTCAAGTGACGCAATGGAGGGTTCCGACCGCCCTTCGGATGCCGCGCTACAATCGAATCTCGATGATCACACGGTTTCGCCTCCCATTCATCGCGGCTATTGTGCTGCTCGCCTCCTCTTTCGTCTTCGCTGCAGTCGGCCCGCGCGGCCTCACCATCCGCGAAGGCATCATCTACGTCTCGCCTGACACGAGCTCGGCCAAGCTATCGAACATTGCACGTGGGCGCGAGGTTGTCGTGCTGGAGCGCACGCCGGGATGGGTACACGTGGTTGGCACCGTGCAATCCAACCCTGAGCTGGAGACGGAGCGCAACGTCACCGGCTGGATGGTCGACAAAGGCGTCATCACGCCCGAAGTGCCCGAGGGCGACAAAATCATCTTCGGCGAGGCGGTGGACTCCGAATACCAGGCCAGCGAGCGCGGAGGCCGTCGCGGCGCTGCCCAGGATGCGCTGCGACTTTATTCGGGACTCGCCGAGTATTTTCCTAACTCGCCACTGGTAGCCGAGGCCATGTATCGCGCGGCTGATATCCGCTGGCAGCTCGATCTCGCCGACCAGAGGACGCGGCCTTCGGCGAAACTGCGCGACCCAAGCATGCGCCTCCCCATCGACGAGACTTACATGAAGAGGGTAATGAAGAAGTATCCCGGGACGAAGTGGGCTGATCTGGCCGCCTACCACCTTATCGACAACAAGCTGTGCGGCGAGTGGGAGGCGGAGGCCGAGTGCCCAGTCAAAGAATCGGAGGTGTATGTCAAGTACGCCGATGAGCATCCCAAGTCCCCTAAGGCCCCTGAGGCGCTTTACAACGCGGCTTGGCGGCAGGCGGCGCTCATCACGATCTATAAGACCGACAACCAGCAAAAGAAAGCCGACGATGCGGCGGCGCGCTCGGTGAGTTTGTCGAAGAGGCTCATCTCGCAGTACTCCGATGCCAGCGACTGGTCCAACCGGGCAGAGACTCTGATATATATGGTTCAGACCGGCATTCCTGCATGGGGAAATGCGGTGGAATAAGGTCGGAGGGTTCCCGAGGCAATTTCTCTTTTGACTTGTCATGACGAGCAGAGCGAGGCATCTGTTCTCGCTGACACAGCGACGAAAGCTCAATTTTCGGATTTTACGGTAAGCGATTTGCGGCTTTAAGAGACAGCGTTCCGCTGCCGGCGAGAGCAGATCCCTCGCTTCGCGAGGGATGACAAACTAGAAGACCAGCGCACCCACGCTGCATCTACGAGCGGAATTGCATCCGCATAAGAGGCGATTTGAACGACTACCTGCTGTCTGTCCTGCTGGGCATCATCGAAGGCCTTACCGAATTTCTTCCCGTCAGCTCAACGGCGCACCTGCGTATTACGGAGGCGTTTCTAGGGCTCGATCTGGCCAATGGCTACTGGAAGATGTTCTCCATCGTAATTCAGTTAGGCGCGATCCTCTGCCTGCCGATTTACTTCTGGCCGCGCATTGTAGAGTTCATGCGCGATTTTCCTAACGGCAAGCGCGGCGACCGCACCATCCTTACCCACCCGTTCACGCTCACCATCATCGCCTTCGTCTGCACCGCGATTCCGGCCTTTCTGCTGACCAAAATCATCGGCAAGCATCTGGAAAACATTCCTATCATGGCCTGGGCGCTCATCATCGGTGGCGGGGTGATGTGGATCGTCGATGCCATGTATGAGCGTTCGCAGCATAAAGCCTTCGCCCGCCGCAGCCTGACCACTGACATGGAGGACATGTCGGTTGGACAGTCGGTGTGGATCGGCTTGTGCCAGATCTTGTCGGCTGTTTTCCCCGGCACGTCGCGCTCGATGTCCACCATCACTGCCGGAGAACTCGCAGGGATGGACCGCCCGACCGCGCTGGAGTTTTCGTTCTTTCTTTCGATCCCGACCATGGTGGTTGCGACCTGCTATGACCTGTTCCGGTCGCTGCGGCCGCATCATGGCGAACCGAGCGTGATCGGCGAGTTGCCAACCGACGCACACCACATCATCGTGCTCATCATTGGATTTGTGGTTTCGTTCGTGGTGGCGTACGGAGTGGTGGCATGGTTCATGAACTGGGTGCGCACCCGCGGCTTCACCGTGTTCGCGATCTACCGGATTCTGCTGGGCGGATTCGTGCTCTGGTGGGCAGCGCGGATGGTGGGATAGTTTTGCCTAGCTATTGAGCTGCGGTGACCCGGTCCGCTTTGGCTGCTGGGCTCGCGGCGTTTGCGCCTTGTTCGGTCGGGCGTCCCCGTACGGTGTTGAGCGCGCGCCACGCCATGCCCAGCCCGGCGCCAATTGGCGTCGAGCAAACCCATGAGCTGAAATACCACGGAATGCGGTGGTCGCCTGGCTGCCGGAATTTGCGGCGTAACTCAGCCGCACGTTGCCACTGGCCGTAGTATCCCAGGACGCACGCGGTCTTAAACGCCCGCAGTGCAAAGAAGTTACGCAGTAAAGGCAACAGATGAGACGGACATATTTCGAGGAGCTCTTCGGGATGCTCAAGGTACGGCTCAATGGGCCGCGCTTTCTTCATACCGGGGAAATTCAAGCCGCTCGCCTCGCGATGAATTGCCATGGTCTCGCGCATTGACAACCCCACCTGCTCGCGCAGCAGGAACTTGAGCCACAGAAACGAGTCTTCGCCATATAGGCAGCGGTTTTCGTAAAACCCGCCCCATTTGCGAACCAGTTCCGTCTGGGCTACGGTCGCTTGCGAGTTTATGTAAGCGACCAGATAATGCAGCGAAAGCGGCGTCTGTCCTTCCATGGCCTGAATGCCGTCGCGAACCCCGCGCCGGCTCCAAACCGCCTGCGAACGCCGCATTCCGGGCTCATCGAAAAAGCCCTGAATGAGGCAACCGAGCTCTCGATTCTCCTCGAAAGCCCGAACCGCTGTTTCCAGATACTCCGGCATCCACTCATCATCGGCGTCGAGGAAGGCGACCAGCGGCGTCCTCGTTTCGGCGATGCCGCGATTACGCGCCGCGCCGGGACCGGCGTTCTTCTGGCGAATCACGCGGAAGCGAGAATCAGGATAATTTTCTGCAAGCTCGGCGCCGTTATCGGTCGAGCCGTCGTCAACAACAACAACTTCGAAATCCTGACACCGCTGTTGGGCGACGGAGCGTAGCGCTTGGAGAATGTATGGTCCCTTGTTATACAGGGGAATGACAACCGTCACATTCGCCATCACCGCGCTCCCATATCGAGTGCCAGCTCAACTATACCGCACCGTTTATGGTGATGAATTGTCGAGGCTCCGGGCTGAATTAGCACTGATCCGTTGGGTTCATCTTCAAGTCAACTCGGCATTACCGTCTCGATGCCATTCACCTAGATACAGCAGCCTGCATCGTCCGGTCGCGAACCACGGCCTGATGTCGTCGTGCCCGGCGGAGGTAGACAAGCAGCAGGCCGAAGGCAACGGCGGGAAAGAGAAGGTAAGGCCATAAATCATCTAACCCAGGGCTGTGGATGGCGGCTTCCACGGGCAAGATTAGGGAGGTGTTCTGTGATTCATGCTCGACATCGACATGCAGAGTCCAGACGCCGGGCGACGGCAGATCGATCATCGCCGACTGCAGCAGCTTGTTGTCGGAATCACTGTCGCGTCCACGAACCTCAAGGCCACGCGTTCCCGAGGGTCCCGACGGATTGGCGGATATGTTAATGCTGCTGTCCGATACAGGAGATCCCGCACTGTCTTGAACCAGAACACCGATGTCATTTGCTCCCACGAGCAGTTCGTCGCCCGAGGCGTAAACAGAGATAATATGATCCCCAGCCTGTTGCCGAGCCCTGAGAACGAGGTCGGCGTCATCGGAGCCGGAGAAGGCCAGCACTGCCGAGAATGCGACTCCGACAGCGAGGAAGATCGCAATGAAAGAGAGGGCTTGCGCCCGGCTGCCGGGAACCCCCACGCCCGCTGTGAGACGTCGCCAAGTGCCAGCGAGCATCGGCCTGCGCTTCTTTAACCTCTGCCATTGAACCCCGGGGGACTGGCGCCTCAGGCACTGGGCGGCAATGAGCAGTGCGGGCACCACGAACGCCATTGAACCCACCACCCACATAAGGGCTCCGGCAGCCGCCTGATCCTGGCGAGGATTGAGCCCGAACACTTGCGGGGCATCGAGATACGTTGGATAGAGCACGCGATCGGCAAATACCAACGCGCCGGACAGAATGGTGTTCAGGAGATCGGCAACGAGAAGGTAGGGCACCATCGCCCATCGCGGCCATTGCATGTGGCTCGGCCAAGGCTCAATCACGGGCCACCAGAAAATCAGGGCCGTTCCAAGAAAGCAGGCGTGTTCCACCTGGTGCCACGCCGGCGATCGCACAGCCAGCTCGTACAACGCCGGCACATGCCAGCCGAGCATCACCACTCCCATAAGCCCGAGCGAGAAGGCTGGCTGGGTGAGCGCGCGGCCAAGACGCTGCGCCGGCCGCCAGTTAAGAAAGGGCCCGGCGAATTCGCGCGCAGCGAAGACCGGCAGGCCGCGGACAAGGGGAATCACTGGCGCACCCAACAGGATCAGCGGAGGCGCCACCATCATCAGCACCATGTGCTGCGTCATGTGCGCGGTCAGCAGCCAGCCGTTGAAGACGTCCATCGGCGAGGCCAACGCGACCCAGAGCGAGAACATTCCCGAGAGAAACGCCCACACGCGCCACGGCGGAATCAAAGGGAAACCTGCGCAGCACAGTAGGTACCAGCCGCGCAGGTAGACCAGGACCGTTATGCAGATCGCGAGCGTCGGCACCCAGGGAATCGCCCAGGAGACGAGCGCGGCGTGCAGCACGGGAGACATGGATGTTGTCCAGTTTACTCGGCGGGCTCAGCGGGTTTTGAAAGGGCACGGCTTCAGCCGTGCCGTCAGTGGGCAAAATACACAGGCCTTCAGGCCCTGAGGTTAAACGCCTCAGCGCCTGAAGCCGCGATCTTTCACGCCGTAACGGCACGCCTAAAGGCGTGCCCCTTCAAGACAACGGAGCATCGACTCGCTATTGCAGGGGCGTGACGGCCTGCCGGGCGGCATCGCGTGCCGGAAGCTGGTTCGGAGGATGCAGCGTCTCCAGGAACGACACCAGAGCGGTCACCTCCGCCGGGTTCAGGTTCTTACCATAGGCCGGCATGTTGCCGCCGCCCTGGATCACCTGCCGGACAAGTTGGTCATGCGTCATGCGCGTTGCCACGCGGTCGAGTTCGGGGCCGCGCTTGCCGCCGACGCCGTCGAGCGCATGGCAATTGCGGCATTGCTTGCCCTGAAACACCAGAGCACCCTGACGCTGCAAGGGCGTTCTGCCGTTCAGAAACTCAACTGGAACGGGGTCGCTGCTCCATCCATCCATTACCGGACTCCACGGAGAGTATGTGGCAAGCTTGGTAAACGTCCCCAGTGCCACAGCGATCAGAAGCAGTGTGACCACAGCGATGGGCCGCCGTTTCCAGCTCTTCTCGCCCTCGCCGGAGATGAAGGGCAACAGGACGAGAAAGCCGATGGCAATGACCGGACCAATGAGAAGCAGCGGTGTCTCCACCGACGGCGGCAGCAACGCCAACATGGCATAGAGCCAGAGGAAGAAGAAGTCGGGCTTGGGGACGGTCTGGATGATCGTCGGATTGGGATATCCGGTCGGCCCGAACGGCCCGAAGTAGGCCGCGCATGCCATCACTGCGACGATGATGGCGGCGGAGAAGAACATGTCCTTCCAGATGGCTACGGGCACGAAGGGCACGCCACGCTTGTGCGTCAGCTCGTGATATTCCTGCATGTAAGTTGAGCGGCGAACGACACGCCCTGGCATCGGCCACTCGTTGACGCCCAGCTTCAGGACCATCAGCAGGTGCAGTGAGACCAAGCCGATCAGCAGGGCTGGGATGATGAAGACATGCAAGGCAAAGAAGCGCGACAACGTGGCGCCCGCGATAATGGGCCCTCCCAGCAACAGGTGGACGACATACGATCCAATCACTGGAACACGGCCGCAGATCGATGCGCCAATACCGAGCCCCCAGTAGGCATCCTGATCGAAGCGCATGACCTGCCCGGTGAATGCCATTGCCAGCGTCATCAGTAGCAGGAAGACACCAACGATCCATGTCAGCTCGCGGGGAAATTTATATGCACCGAACAGAAATACCTGGCACATGTGGATGAGCACCACTGCCACCATGAAGTTCGAGCCCCAGCCGTGGACCGCCCGCAGGAACCATCCCAGGGTAACCGTGTGGTTCAGGAACTGAAGGCTGTTCCAGGCTTCGGCGGCGCTGGGGACGTAAATCAGCGCCAGCATGATGCCAGTAAAAACCTGGAGGATGAAGATGGTCAGGGCAGCGCTGCCGAAGACGTAAAACCAGCTCGCCGACTTCCGCGGGACAGGATGTTCAGCAGCTTCGCGGACGGCTCCGCCGATCTGCAGCCTCTGCTCAAACCAGTCGCCGATTCGGCTTAGCCTTGACATCCGCCACTCCTCTTGCGCAGCGCCGCCGTGGTGGAGAGCGTCGGCAACTGGCCTGCAAAGATCATCAGCTTACCGTCTTCGACTTTGTATTGGTATTCAAACAGGCCGCGCGGCGGCGGTCCCGAGGCGCGCGAGCCATCCTGGTAGTACACGCCACCGTGGCAGGGGCACATGAACAATCCTGATTGCGGGAACCAGCGCACTGGGCATCCAAGATGTGCGCAATTGATGGCGAAGACCTGGAATTGATCGCCCGACAAGCGCCGTACCCAGCAGGGGATGTCATCCGTCTGGCCGTCGGAGACACCGGTGATGGGATTCTTGAACCTGGCCAGACGTGTCTGGTTCTCGGGAAATTCGTCCAGCTCGCCTAGGACAATCCAGCGCTTGTAGCCATTGCCTTTTGCTTCGAGGATCGGCGATACCAGGTAGCCGATGATCGGGGTCGCCAGGATGACCGCCGCCAGCCCGTTCAGCAACACGCCGATTTTGACGAATACCTCGCGGCGGGAGATTTCGTTCTTTTCGCTTTGCTGATTCGTCGGCTCGGGCTGCGAACTCATTGAGAACCTCCGGAAGCATTAGCCGCTGCGGGCGCCGTGTTCTGCACAGCCGCCGTAGCGGGACGATGCGAAGCCAGGAAAGCCACCACATCGGTAATCTCCTGGTCGGTCATGGGCTGTCCCGGAACGTTGTTGCGCCAGTCAGGAGCGTTAAGGTCGGGCCGGCCGGTGATCACGATGGTACGCAATCCCTGGTTGGTGACCAGGCTGAGGTATGCCGGATTCAGCACCGAGCCCGCCTTCGAAACACGGCCGTTGCCTTCCCCGTGACAGCTTGCGCAGAACTTGTTGTAAACGGCTTCTCCACGTTGCACATCACCAGCCGCCGTGGCTGTATATGGCGGAGGCGTGACCCCGGCAACCGCGTTTGGACTGCTCCAGCGCTCTCGTATGCCATGCACGATCGCATTGACCTGTGCATCCGTCAACATGCCGCCTTCCTTTTGGGCGAAAGCCGACATTGCGGTTCCGGGCCGGCCCTTGCTGACCACCGAGCGCATAGTGTCGTCGGTCGCTATCGCCAAGTACACGGGATCACCAATGCCGATCGCTGCTCCGTGCCTGCCATCTTCGCCATGACAACCGGCACAGTTTTGGCTGTACAGGACCTTGGGATTGAGGACCGTGTCGGGGTTCGGAACCTCTGGTCCGGGCGGAGGCTTGCCCGGGAGCTGACATCCCACGGCTGCTGACATTGCGAGCGCAAGAGCGAGGACCGCAGCGCGGCGAATATTCATCGCCCCTCTTCTCCGGAATCGCGCTCCCGCATAAGGCCGGGCGCTTCGATACCGGCGCGCATGGCCAACGGCAGGTTCTCGGCGGTCCAGACCTTGTTATGCCGTACGACAACCAGTCCGGCGACCACGCCAAAGGCGACCTGCGATACGGCGAACCAGATCCAGTTGATCTTCTGGTCGAGCAGGGGATTGATGAAGTCAAGGACGGAATAGACGAGTCCTGTCCAAAGCAGTGGGGCGATAATGCCTCCCAGCACGATGGGCCGACCGGGCAGCATGGGAAGCATGGCACCGTACAACAACCCCACCAGCACACACATGGTCAGGTGCATGGCCACCGCGAACAACAGCCACATGGGGTTGAAGCGCATAAGCGCTTCCGTTGAGGGCATGGCATTGGGCGCGTAGAGGCTTCCGGCAACGAGATTGATCGGGTACCAGATGCTGTGGACAACGAAGATCCCGTAGAGCATGGCGAAAATTGCCATGGCCACGCCGCCGGCCAGACCGCCCCGGATGCCGGAGACGACCGGGTAGACCTTCAAGGGCAGCCAGGCCCGCTGTATCTTCTCCGCCGAGTGCACGTATTGCACCTCAGGAGCGGCCAAGGCTTCCTCTTCGGCAGGAACCTTCACCGTGAGCGTCTCGTGATGCTCGTGCGGCAGCACCTGCCGGAACC
>Ga0335085_10013377_pt1 | contig 12034 bp, 17 predicted proteins | sample Lox_Sample_45_FD_206712 | JGI IMG/M metagenome (GOLD analysis project Ga0335085, IMG submission 206712) | Soil microbial communities from Loxahatchee National Wildlife Refuge, Florida, United States - Lox_Sample_4.5 | ecosystem: Environmental > Terrestrial > Soil > Wetlands | place: USA...
AAACGGCCCCGCGGTGCGGGTGACCCGCACGCCGCCGGCGGTCTCGAAGGTGGTCAGCTCATCTCGCGGTTCGGAGTCCACGTGGGCACCTTTGTCCGGGCCCGGCCACGGCGGGAAGAAGAAAACGACCGCCGTTACTCGGGCGGTCGTTTCATGATCTGCGCAGTACGCGGGCCATCACGCCGCCTAGAGGCGGCGCCACCACAGCAGGCTCGGCACGGTCCGCATGGCGGTCAGCTTAGCGGGTCCGGCCGGGCACCGCCAGCGACCGGGATGATCACCCCGCTCGCGCTCGGCCTGGCCAACGGCCAACGGCGTCTTCGCGTCCCTCGGGGCACTGCACGCCGGGATGGTGTCCTTGCACGGTGGCTCCCGCATGCGGGTGAGCGCGGCGCCCTTCGCGGCCATCAGCCGGCTGAAGATTAATACCGAATCGCAATCTTTATCACCTTATGCAAGATTTTACTTTGTGCTATAATCAACTTATCTGGTTATAGCGTCTGGCGTTATGGGGAATTCCGGAAAACCCAGCGCGTCCGCCCTGACCGCGGCGGCGGCCCGGGCCGCACACCTGATCGTTGACGGCGAGCCCCCGATCTTCGCCGACACGCTGGCGGCCACGTTCCTTGGCGACCGCGCCGGTGAACTGCTCGCCTATCACCGCGGCAACGGCTCCCACGGCGTGCTCGTGGGTGCCCGCACCACGGTAACCACCCGGAGCCGGTACACCGAGGACCGCCTCGCCGAAGCCGTTCGCCGTGGCATCACGCAGTACCTGATCCTGGGCGCGGGACTGGACTCCTTCGCCTACCGGTCGCCGCTGGCCCGGCGGGTCCGGGTCACCGAGGTGGACCACTCGGGGACGCAGCGGTGGAAACGCCGGCTGCTGGCCGCCGGCGGGATCAACCCCGGGGGCGACGTGCGCTACGCCGAGGCCGACCTGGAGGCCGGGAGCCTGGCCGGTCGGCTGGCCGGCGCCGGGTTCGATTTCACCCGGCCCGCGCTGGTCAGCTGGCTCGGCGTGACCATGTACCTGACCGCGGGCGCCATCGCCGCGACGCTGGCCGTCATCGGCCGCTGCGCGCCGGGCACCGAACTGATCGCCGAGTACGCGGTACCGGATGACCTGCAGGACGCCCGCGGCCGCGAATACGCGCGGCTCGTCGCGCCGGCGCTGGCGGAGCGGGGCGAGCCGTGGCTGACGTTCCTGCGCCCCGCGCGGATGTCCGCGCTGCTGAACGAACACGGCTTCGCGGACGTCACGCACGTCGGGCAGCGCGACATGGTGGACGCCCGGCTGTGGGCCCGTTCCGATGCGCTGCAGCCGGCCCGCCTGTTCCAGCTGGCCGACGCGCGCATCCGCGCGGCGTCATAATCAAGCGGCGTGGTAATCGAAACGGCCGGGAGCCGCGGTCGGGCGGGCGGAGGCCGGTCAGTGGGCCGCGGCCGGTCAGGCGGGAGGAACGGCAGGTGAAGATGGTGTCCGCGACGACATGGATCGACGCACCGCCCATGAAGATCTGGGCCATCCTCACCGACCTGAGCCGTTACCAGGAGTGGAACCCGCTGTTCCGCGAGGCGGCGGGCGAGATCGCCGTCGGGCACCGGATCTTCCTGCGCAGCTACCCGGCCGGCGGCCGGCCGATGACGCTCCGGCCCACCATCACCGCCGCGACAGCCGGTTCCGAGCTGCGCTGGATCTCCCGGCTGCCCGGCATCATCGGCGGGGAGCACCGGTTCGCGCTGCGTGCCGGCAACGGCGGAACCCTGCTGGTGCAGAGCGAGACCTTCCGCGGCCTCCTCGTGCCCTTCGCCGGTAAGGCCCTGGCCCGGGCCGAGCCGAGTTTCACGGCGCTGAACGGCGCGCTGAAAGCACGCGCTGAGTCGGTGTAATGCCCTGCTTGTTGTTAGGCCCTTACACATTGGCTCCGGCCGTAACTGCTACTCCCCAGCACGACCGGTACCGCGCCGCGGGCGGCGGGCGGCGGGCGGCCGCCGAATTACACAAAGCTATTCCGCAATTCCTCTTGGTGACATTGCCGAATAGTTAGGTGAAGATAACAATACGTAAAACGGATATTTTGGTCACGGGGCAACTAAAACCGTTGACCAGCTCAGAACGCCCCAGTTAATGTGGACAGCGCTTTCCGTCAATTCTGGCGCGCAAGGTGTCGCGGTGCCATAGACAGTGCACGTGCATCAAGATCTCCACTTGTGGCGCACAGGGGCCGTCACAGGTGGCGGATCGCCGTAGCGGTCGGCTAGGGACCCTGGCCCCGGACCCGGTCAGAAGATGAATCCCCCGGGGCGGGCGTTGCGGTCGGCGATAAGGCCAGCCAGCGTGGCGACGGCGATCTCGGGCGGGGTCCGCGAGCCGATGTTCAGGCCCACCGGCCGGTGCACCCGGCTGATGTCCTCCTCCCCCACACCCAGCTCCCGCAGCGCCGGGAGGTAGGGCGCCGGGTGGCGCGGGTTGCCCAGCACACCGATCCAGCGGGCCTTGCCCGCCAGCAGGTCGCGGAGCACGGTACCCAGTTCGGGCCGGTGATGGTCGGTGACCACGACGTCCGCCGACGGGTCGAGCACGTCGCAGGACGACGTCACGTCGGCGCCCCGCACCCTGGCCGTGGCCGCCCGGCCGGCATCGGGCTCCAGCAGGATGGCCCGGAAGCCGCAATCGGCACCGAAGTGCAGCAGGAATTCGGCGACCGGTGAGGCGAAAACGGCAATGACGGTGCGGGTCGCGGTCGCCGGGGCCGGGGCTCCGTGCGCGACGGCGCACGCCGCGTCTTCGTCTTCGGCCAATCCGCCGGGCGCTGCGTCGTGCTCATGTGTCACTTGACCAGTCTTGCATTGCCGAGCCGGTCAAGCCCAGAGCCGGTGATGGAGGCGCATCCACACATTCCGTTCGGCGTGATCAATATTGATCCACTATGCAAACGATTTCAGCCTGCGGATTTCATATATGCCTTGACAGTAATATGCCCACCTGGTTATATAGCGGCATGGCAACGGAGACGTTTGCGGTGCTGGCCGAGCCGATGCGCCGGCGCCTGCTGGACCTGCTCCTGGAGCGGCCCCGCCCGGTCGGCGAGCTCGCCGCACGGCTGGGCCTGAGCCAGCCCGGCACGTCCAAGCACCTGCGGGTGCTGCGCGATGCGGGCCTGGTGCGGGTCCGCCAGGACGCGCAGCGGCGCTGGTATGAGCTGCAGCCCGGCCCGCTGACGGAAATCGACGCCTGGCTGGGCCCGTACCGGAAATTCTGGGCCGGCCGGCTCGACGCGCTCGAACGTCACCTCGATGAAACGCCCGGCGCGGGGCCGGACTCGACGAAGGAGACGAGCTCATGAACGGCACGCTGCACGTCCAGGACGGCCGCTTCGTCCTGCGCTTCGAGCGCCGGCTCGCGCATCCCCCGGAGAAGGTCTGGGCGGCGCTGACCGACCCGGCCGAGCTCGGCCACTGGTTCCCCCAGGATGTGCAGGCCGATCTGCGGCCGGGCGGGACGATGCGATTCACGTTCCGTGGCGGCGAGGCCCCGCCGTTCGACGGGGAGGTGCTGGTCTACGACCCGCCGCGGGTTTTCGCCTACCGCTGGGCCACCGACATACTGCGCTGGGAGCTGCGGGCCGACGGGAGCGGCTGCCTGCTGACGTTCACCGACACCATCGACGCCCACGGCAAGGCGGCCCGCGACGGGGCCGGCTGGCACGTCTGCCTCGAGGCGCTGACGGCCCGGCTGGACGGCGCCGAACCCCCGCCGGCCGGCCGCTGGCAGCAGGTCCACCCCGGCTACGTGCGCCGGTTCGGCCCCGCGGCGGCCACGATCGGGCCGCCCGCCTGAGCCGGAAAACGATGGTCGGCCGGCCCCGGAGGTGGCCAACCCGCTGAGATTGTCGGCGGTTGGCGGCAAACTGCGTGTAGGACAGTTGAAGGGGACGCGATCATGACGAATAGCAGCAGACGCCGCGCGCTGCGCGAATGGGGTAGGCCAGCGGCCGGCCGGCATGAACGGGACGAAGCGGGGGAGCGCCGACGATGAAACTGGTCAAGCACGAAGTCAGCGCCTGGACCGTGGGGCAGCTGCGGAAGGCTCTCGCCGACTTCCCCGATGACATGCCGGTCCGGGTGGCGCCGCTGGAGGAGCCGGGCGGCGACCTGGAGGCGCCGTTGCAGGTCGTCACCGGCACGGAGGTCCGGCCGTTCGCGGCCGGCGACGGGGCCGGGGAGCCGCCCGGCGGGGACCAGGGGGCGCCGGAGGAGTACGTGACGCTCGAGTGCGACTACCCGTCGGGGGACTACGCGCCCTAGCGGCCGGGACGGCGCGTTACGCGGTCGGGGCACGCGGCGGCGGGACATCCGGGATGCGCGCGAGGACCAGGGTGGTGTCGTCCTCGCCGCGCTCCCAGAGCGTGCCCACCACGGCATCGCAGATTCCCGGCAGCGGTCCCTGGCAGCCGGCCAGGGCGTCGCGCAGCGCCTCAATGCCCTCGTCGAAGGACCTGGCCCGGCTCTCGACGAGGCCGTCCGTGTACAGGGCGAGAACGGTGCCGGGGGCCAGCGGCACCTCGGCGGTGCCGAAGGCTTCCGCGCCCAGCCCGAGCGGCAGGCCGGCCGGGATGTCGATCAGCTCGGTGGCGCCGTCCGGCGTGGCCAGCACGGGCGGAAGGTGACCGGCCACGGTGATCACACACGACCCCGCGGCGGGGTCCAGGACGGCGTAGACGCAGGTGGCGAACGTGGCGTTGTTCAGGCGCGCGGCCATCTCATCGAGCCGCCGCAGGACCGCGCCGGGCGGCAGGTCGAGGCCGGCCAGGGCGTTGGCGGCAGCCCGGAGCTGGGCCATGACGGCGGCGGCTTCCGCGCCGTGGCCCATGGCGTCGCCGACGATCAGCGCGCTGCGGCCCTTGGGCAGCGGGATGATGTCGCACCAGTCACCGCCGACGATCTGGCCGCCGGCCGGCCGGTAGCGGTGGGTCACCTCGATACCGTCCGGGGTCGCGAGGTCGCCGGGCAGCAGGCCGTGCTGCAACGCGTCGGCGATGCGCTGTTCCCGGCTGTACAGCAGGGCGTTGTCGATGCTCACGGCGGCGACGGCGGACAGCTCCCGGGCCAGGTCCACGTCGCGGTCCGTGAACCTTCGGGCGGCGCTGCCGCGCGCGAAGACGAGGAAGCCGTGCACGACACCGCGCGTCGTCAGCGGGACCGTGAGGAACCACGCGTGGCTAGCCAGCGGGGAAGCGGCCCCGCCGGGACGCCGGGCGGCCGCCGACAGGGCGCTGCCGGAGTCGGTGAAGCGGATGGGGCTGCCCGTGACGACGCACCGGGCGCACGGGGTGCCGTCACGGAAGGCCATGATCTCACCGCGCGGAAAGGCCGGATTCTCGGTGAAGCCGCCGGCCCGGGAGAACCCGGTGAGAAGGCGGCGCGCCACGATCTGCCCCCGGCCGGCGCGTTCGGGCGGCTCCCCCGCGCCGAGCCTCTCCAGCACGAACACGGCGGTCACGTCGGCGAACCGAGGCACGGTGATGTCGGCGATCTGCCGGGCCGTATCGAACAGGTCGAGGGTCGCGCCCAGCCGCAGGCCGGCATCGCTCATCAGCCCCCGGGCGGCGGCCGGACGCCGCATGCCCGGGGCACGCCACAGCCGTGAACCAGTCCGGCCCATCCCGGTCAACCTCGGTTTCGTCACGCCCGGTAACGGCTCCGGGCGATTAAGGGCAAGACCACCCTAATGGGAAGGACCGGGCACCGGTGACGAAAGGCCGGCGTTGGGTACTCACAGATCACGGGCACTCACCGGCCACCGGTCGCTCATGGGCCATCGGGCGCTAACGAGCCACCAGGGCGCTCACCGGCCACCGGGCTCAGAGCCGGTAGGTCTCGATGAGCTTGTCCATCAGCGCATCGAGCCGCATGTCGGGCCGCTGCCGGGCGGGGTCCTCGTCGTACCAGGCCATGATCTCCCGGGCGCCCTGCTCGAACGGGATCTCGGCGCGGTAGCCGGGCACGACACTGCGCAGCTTCGAGTTGTCGAACACCATCGAGTGCGCCTTGTCGCCGAGCAGGCCGGCGCCCCAGCGGGCGTCGGCCGCGGCGATCGCGGCCGACGGCACGTGCACGATGCGGGCCGTCGCGCCGGCCGCGGCCGCCAGTGTTTCCGCGATCTGGTTCCAGGTCAGCACGTCGTCGGAGGTGATGTGGAAGGCCTCCCCCACCGTCCGCGGATGGCCGAGCAGCGGAACGAAGCCGTGCGCGAAGTCGACATGGTGGGTGAGCGTCCAGAGCGAGGTGCCGTCGCCGTGGACGACGACCTCCTTACCGGCCCGCATCCGGGCCAGGGCCGTCCACTTGCCGTCGAACGGGATCCTGGTCTTGTCGTAGGTGTGCGACGGCCGGACGATCGTCGCGGGGAAGCCGGTCTCGCGGTAGGCGGCCACGAGCAGGTCCTCACAGGCGATCTTGTCCCGGGAATACTGCCAGTACGGGTTGCGCAGCGGCGTCGATTCGGTGACCGGCATCCGCGACGGCGGCGTCTGGTACGCCGACGCCGAGCTGATGAACACGTACTGGCCGGTCCGGCCGCGGAAAAGGTCGATGTCGGCGCGGACATGCTCGGGGGTGAACGCCACCCAGTCCACCACCGCGTCGAACTCGCGGTCCCCGAGCGCCTCGCGGGCCGAGGCGGGGTCGCGGATGTCCCCGTGCAGGACACCGGCCCCGGGCGGAAGCGGCCGCAGGTGCGTGGCCCCGCGGTTCAGCACCGACAGCTCGATGCCGCGTTCCACCGCCAGCCGCGAGCACGCGGAGCTGATGACCCCGCTTCCGCCGATGAACAGGACCCTGAGATCAGCCATGTCGGCCAGTCAACCACAGCCGCCCGCGGCCGCCGGAAGCCGGATCCAGCGCCCGGGGCCCCGGGGCCCCGGGGCGGCCGTGACTCACATCTCAACGAAGTGATTGCGGCAATCCGCTGACCTGCGCGCTCTCGCGGATACGGCCGCTGGCCTGCGGATTTACCCACCGGTGGTTGCCGGTCATTACCGAGCATTTCCGGTTCTCGGACGGCCCCAGGACGGCCCAGGGGCGGCCCCGGGGGAGGCGGTCCCGGTGACCACGTGGACCAGGTCCAGCGACCGGGATGTCTGGGTGGCCGAGGGGCCGGGCCGCAAACTGCTGACTGTCACCAGGCTCAGCGTCGAACGCTGGCAGCCAGCCGTAGAGGATCAGCGCGGCCCGGTGTGCCGGACCCGCCTGGCGGCTCAGGCGTGGGCAGAGCGCGAGGCGGCGTCATGACCGCCAGCGGCGGCGGCTACCCCGAAGGTTCACAGGTCATGGCCCGCTACCCGCTCACCCCGGAGCAGGAGCACGGCGACCGCGCCGCCTGGCCCTGGCTGCCCGGGACTGTGCTGTCCCAGTGCGGGCCGGATGAGTGGGACGTGATGGTAGAGGCCCGCGAGCTGGCAACCCTGGACGACGGGACGCCAGCGCCGCCGGGCACGCCCGGGACGAGATGCTCTGCCCGCTGGCCTTCCGGGACGCCGGCGAGATCCGGGCACGGGAGGAGGTGGAGTAGATGGGGATCTACGTCCGTCCGTCGCGGTTCCTGAAGGTGCGGATCACCCGGCGCGGCGCGCGGTGGTCGATCGGGCCCGGTGCCGCGCGGCTGCACATCGGCTGAACGGCCCGGCCCCGGTGCTCACCCCGGGGCCGGGCCGTTCAGCCGCATGCGGTGACCTATGGCCCTGCCCCTGCGCGCCCTACGGCCCTGCCGCGAACCGGGGACGTTGCGCAGATTGAGGTGCACGATCAGGAAGATGACGATGTTCACGGAGCGCCTGGCGGATCAGCGGGAAGCCTCTCAGGGCAAGCCCTGGTGGCGGCAGCCGACGCTCGGCGACGCGATCCGCGCCAGCCGCCAGAAATAGCAGGGCCAGCGGGGCACGGCCCGGCCGGTGTGACTACCGGAAAGCTCTGCGGCTCTCAGCACCGCGCAAGACGGCGCCCCGTCAGCCCTGGAGCTGGCGGGGCGCCGAGCGTTGGCACACGCTGCGGGCCAGCGTAGCCGCCCCGGCCAGCCCACCGGGTCAGGGCTGCTCATCGTGCAAGGCGTCCCTGATGACGCGGGCCTGCGGCGCACCGATGCGATCAAGCTTGCCAGCGGCATCGAGAAGCTGGCCGCGGGCGTAGCTGTTCACCGTCGCGATGTCAGCGGCGAAACGGAGCGCCACGGCCTCGGCCTGCTCAGCATCGCCCGCCCCGGCATGTGCGCTGACCAGGCACGCGCCGTACCAGGCCCGGTCCCGGCGGTAGGACTCTGGCAGCGCGTCCAGACCGGCCGCCAGCATGCCGGCAGCTGTGCCCCAGTTCCCCAGGTGCAGTTCAGCCATGCCGCGCTGCAGCCGGAACCAGTCCTCCCCGTAGAAGTACATCCACGGCGGCTCGTCTTCGGGCCTGGAGGCGGCCCGCTCGATGAGGGCCTGCGCCTGGTCCAGCAGCGCCCGTGCCGGGCGCGCATCACCGGCCAGGGCATGGCCGCGGGCTTCCATCTGCACGGCCATGCCCTCCACGCCGGGCGTGACCCGCTGGTCATACCAGCGGGCCGCCTGCGCCATCTGCACGCAGCGCCGGGGGTCCCCGGTGCTCCAGGCAAGGTGAGCCTTCATTGACAGCGTGGTCGCGGCCATGTTCGTGTTCCCGGCCTCCTGCGCCCAGTCGTGAGCGCGGTCATACCAGGCCAGCCCGCCCGCATGATCGCGGACATCGATGCACATCCACGCCAGGAACTGCGCGTACTCGGCGGCGAGGCCGGTGAGCCGGTCAGCGAGCGGGCCCCGGGCATTGCGTGTGAACTCCGCCACCGTCGAGAGCTGGGACCGGATGAGCCCGATCAGCGGGCGCGCGCCCACGGAGTCCTCAACGCGGCGATGCTCGTCGAGCGTGTGCTCTAGCCATTGGACAACGGGCAGATCAACTCGCGGTGCATCGCCGGCAGCCCGGGTGATCCGGTCGTACAGGTCAGCGTCGGGGGCGATCGACGCGAGCGGCACCGCCGGGATGGGCGGCCGGGAGGTCGCATCCCATACCGCGATGAGCTGGCCATCGGCGCCAAGCAGCTTGTCAAGCCGCAGCGCCAGCTCGCGAGAGCCGCGCTTATGCCCGTTGGTCACTTTCGACAGGTAACCGGCGTCGTAGTGCGACAGGCGGGCCAGCTCATGCAGGGACAAGCCGCGCTCCGTGCGGAGACGGCCCACCTCGTCACCGAAGTCATTCATGCCGCGTGTGCCAATCGTCGGCCTGTTGCCCGTGTTGCCCGCCAATGGGCAACGGGGCAATGCCTTCAGGCTACGCGCGAAGCGGGGTTGGCTGTCCGTGTTCGCAGGCACACGCGGAGGACGCCAATGATGACCGGAACAGACCTCGCTGACCTCCAATGGCACTGGGGCGGCGCCTATTTGATCACCGGGGCCGCCAGGCACTGGCTCGCCCAGCGCCGGGACAACGGGCGGTTGCTCACAGCCAGCGGGCCGGACGAACTGCGCGAGCTGATCCAGGAGGACTACGAGGCGCAGCCGGTCGCGCGGGACCTCACGCCGGGTGCGGCGTCATGACCGGCTGGCCGGTCCCGCCCGCCCCGGCCGCCCACGTCCAGGCCGCCGCGCTGCGCGCCGCGTTCCCCGGCTACGTGGTGAACGTGATCAGGTTCCCGGGTGAGAAGCCGCGGTTCGAGGTGGTCAGCCGGGGCGGTGACAGCCCGTACTGCCTGATCAGCGACGACGCCCGCGAGATCTGGCGCGAGCTGCGTGACCGCTAGGCCGCTGGCCGCCTCCCCAGCGGCGAGCGCGCGGCGCGGCCGGCTCAGCACACCGCCTTCCCCGTTACTGCGGCCGGCGGGCCCCCGGTGACCCCGCCGCACCTGCTGCCCGCGCCGTCCGGCTTCCCACCCCGCCTGCGCTCCGCCGAAGCACTCGAAACCCTCGCCGACCAGCTCCGCCAGTGCGGCATTGGCCCGCTCTACGGGACGTCCTACGGCCAACTCGGCGTGCTGTCCCTGCCCGGCGTCAGCGTCTGGAGCAACGGGCGGCTGCTGTGGTGGCGCACCGCGGACGGCGAGGTGACGTGGCCGGCCGCCGATGCGCCCGGGGCCGCCCGGCGGCTGGCTGAGCGGAGCGGAGCACCTGATCCGTAACGTGAAAGCCCCCGCGCGCTGCCGTGGGCGGCCTCTTCCCGGGAGGCGACTTGGCGATCGGCAGCGGGGCGGGCCACCGACGCGCCCGCAGCGCGTCGCTAACGCGGCGGCCCAGTCCGCAACCCCTTCCCTGTTCCCCATCGACTCCTGTACCGGCTGTACTGGCGAGGGACGGAGATCATGTCGTGGCAGGCGAAAAAAGGAGATCATGTCGTGGCAGGCCAAAGAAAAGGCCGCGGCAGCTCAACGGGCAGCGGCCCGCTCAGGCTGCTGGCTGGGGACGGCAGATGCGTTCATCAGCACGGGCCACGTCCATCGCACTAGAGTCCCGATCCGCGTGTTCGCATCCAATCCAGGACGCGCAGGAGCTCCACCCGTTGATACGAGGTAGGTTCCGCAAGCCCTCCATTCCCAGGTCAGCGGCCTGTCTTGCTAACGGATTTGCTAACGGGACCGGACGGGACGGGGGGAGACGCGCCGCGACACAGGCGATGGTCAGGGAGGTCCTCGGCAGGTCAGCGGGATGCACCGCCCTGCCAGAGACTGGTGAGACGCCCGCCGTGGTGCTTATAACCCAGCGACGAACGATGTAAATCGGCGTGTCTCGTGTCTGCGGTGACTTTGATCAGCTCGCGTGTTTCGAGGTGCCACTGCTTCCGGAACTCGGTCGTCAGCCGCCAGGAGAGGAAGGTGTCGAGGGCCAGCGCGTTCCGCGCGGCCACCAAGGCCTCAAAGCTTCCCGGGTCGCCGGAACTCCCGGTCGCCTCGATCATGCGCTCACTTCCGAGCTCGTCAGTGAAGGTCTCCTGCACAGTGGCGCAGAAGTAAGCGAAGGCGGCAAATTCGGTTCGCAGGCGCGCGACGGCCACCGGCTCCTCGCCGTCCACCCTAATCATTGTGTCGACGATGGTGAGCACCGCCTGCCCGGGCGTCAGATGACGGGCACACGCATGCACCGTCAGCTGCAAATCCATCACATCACCAGGTGCGGCCTCCCGGATGGCCTGGGTGATGGCAGTCAGCTTGCGGCGGATCTCGTCCCGTACTACGGCAGCCGAGATGACGCCGAGAGTCGGCGCATGCTCGGCAGGTCCCGCGGCCGCCCGCACCACCTGACGTGCCGTGCGTATCAGGTCCCGGGCCAGACCGCCGGACAGGCAGTGGCACAGCGCCACGTAGGGCTCGGTCAGGCCAATGACCCTGCGGTACAGCAGCCTGCGTGATTCGGCGTAGGTGAGCGGTCGCACATGAATCATCTCGTCGAAGGAACTGTCGAAGGCGTTACGAAGCGGCAGCCCGCGCCGTTCAAAAGAGGTCAGTGCGTCGTCGGATACCGACACCATGAAGTAGACGTGCGGAATCCCGAAAATGCCCTTGATCTCATTGAGGAACCGCTCAGCTTGATCCGGAGTGCCAATTTTGTCGAGCTCGTCGACACCGATGAAAACCCGGTCACCCCGGCGATTGGCCTCCTCGGCCACCGCCTGGGCAAACCGGCGGAAGTCGTCAACGATCTCCGGGTAACTGAGCGGCTGCTCAGCACGGGCGATGCTGCGCGATCGCTGTCCTTCCACAGCTCCGCCGGGCAAATGGACCGCCCCCGACCAGCCGGACGTGTAAGTCTGCAGGTAGCGGACACGGGCAAGGTGCCTTCTGGCTTGTGCGGCGAGATCCTTCTCGCCGGGGCCGCGGACGCTTCTTACCTGCCAGATCTGCCATCTTCGCCCGTGCGACCGGCCAGCTACCGCCCACGCGATGCTGACTGGTCCGCCCCGGCAAGTCTGGAGGCCGCTATGTCTGCGAACTGCTCGTTACCTTACCAGATTCCCGTGCTTTATAATACAG
>Ga0335085_10013378_pt1 | contig 12032 bp, 8 predicted proteins | sample Lox_Sample_45_FD_206712 | JGI IMG/M metagenome (GOLD analysis project Ga0335085, IMG submission 206712) | Soil microbial communities from Loxahatchee National Wildlife Refuge, Florida, United States - Lox_Sample_4.5 | ecosystem: Environmental > Terrestrial > Soil > Wetlands | place: USA: Florida...
TTCCCGGCTCGATTACAGCCTTCTGCACAGCGCAGAAGACAAGAAGATCACAAACCTGAGCTTCCGAACAGCACGATCCTCAAGGCATGGCACTAAAGACCGGTACTTGTTCAGAGGTTCCCTAGGTTATCCAGCCATAGAGGCATCGATCCTCGCAAGGTCCCCGACGGCAGTCGAGCCAAAGAGAGACACTACCGACGGAGTTTTCAGGTGGGTATATATTGAGACGTCCTGGCGCTGAGACGAATTCTCTGATTGAAGTATCCAGGTGAGTCGAAGATGGATGGCAATCCCTCGCTGCGTGCGGAGCTGTTTGCCGAATTACTGGGGACTTTCGTTCTTATCCTGTTTGGCACGGGTGTCGTCGCCATGGTGGTGCTGTTTCCATCCAGGAATCCAGGGGAAACGGTCCATGGAGACTACACCAACATTACGATCGGTTGGGGCCTCGGGGTGACGATGGGCATGTACGTTGCCGGAAGAATCTCTGGCGCGCATCTGAACCCGGCGGTCACGTTGACCCTTGCGGTATTCCGTCGATTTCCGTGGCGCAAGGTGATGCCATATTCACCGGCGCAGACCGCCGGAGCGTTTGCGGCGGCGGCCTTGGTCTACTGCAACTATCTTCCCGCTTTTCACCGGCTCGACCCGGGACTGGAGCGGACCGCCAATATATTCACCACGTTTCCGGCGTTTCCAGACTTGCCACAGGCCGGTTTCCTGGATCAGATGATCGGCACTGCCTTGCTGCTGCTGCTCATCTTCGCAATTACTGACGAACGGAATATGCCACCGGGATCCAATTTGTCGCCCGTGATGATCGGTCTGGTAGTCGTTGCGATTGGGATGAGCTTCGGGGGAATGCACGGCTACGCCATCAATCCGGCGCGCGACCTGGGCCCGCGCCTGTTCACTGTGGCTGCAGGTTTTCGGAGCAATGGCATGACGGACGGGAGTGACGTCTGGTGGGTTCCTATCGCAGCGCCTCTGCTGGGCGGTGTGGTCGGAGGCGCTATTTATGATGTAGGAATTCGACGTTTCTTGTCTCGAGCCGGCTGGTTTCCGAAGCCGTCTTTCGTAGGACGGAGGTCACCTTGGCATATGTCCTAGCCCTTGACCAGGGCACAACCAGTTCGCGGGCAATCCTGTTCGATCACAACGGCGCCATCCGGTCGGTGGCACAACGCGAGTTCGAACAGATCTTCCCGCAGACAGGATGGGTGGAACACAACCCGGAAGAGATTTGGACGTCACAGATGAGCGTCGCGGTGGAGGCGCTGGGGCGTGTCGAACTACGGCCTCGCGATGTTGTGACCATCGGCATCACCAACCAGCGCGAGACCACGATCCTATGGGACCGCGAGACCGGCAGGCCGGTCTACAACGGCATCGTCTGGCAGGACCGCCGCACCGCCGAGTTCTGCGACCAGCTCAAGGCTGCCGGCCACGAAGCGTTGATCCAGCAACGCACCGGGCTCCTCATCGATGCGTATTTTTCCGGCACCAAGATTCGCTGGATTCTCGACCATGTGGCGAATGCGCGACGACTCGCCGAGGCCGGCCGCCTCGCCTTCGGCACGGTTGATGCCTGGCTGGTTTGGAAGCTAACGAGCGGCGGCCTGCACATGACTGACGTCAGCAACGCATCACGAACCATGCTGTTCAATATTCATACCTGTCAATGGGACGAGGACATTCTCAAGCTCCTGGACATTCCCGCCTCCTTACTACCTACGGTGCGGGCTTCCAGCGAAATTTACGGCGAAGTGAGGACAACCCTGGGCCTGGGCTCCGTCCCGATCGCCGGAATCGCCGGCGACCAGCAGGCTTCGCTCTTCGGACAAAGATGCATTTCTCCCGGTCTGACGAAGAACACGTACGGCACCGGATGTTTCACGTTGCAGAACACCGGCGTTCGACCGGTCGCATCGTCGAACCGCCTGATCACCACCATCGCGTGGAAGATTGGCGACAAAGTTGAATATGCGCTGGAGGGCAGCGTATTCATCGGCGGCGCAGTTGTGCAGTGGCTGCGCGACGGCCTGGGGCTAATCCACAATTCCGGCGACGTCGAGGCATTGGCCCAATCGGTCCCTGACAACGGCGGCGTATACTTCGTGCCAGCCTTCGTAGGACTGGGCGCTCCGCACTGGGACCAATACGCGCGCGGCTCCATTCTCGGCCTGACGCGCGGGACAACCGCCGGGCACGTGGCCCGTGCGGCCCTGGAGAGCATCGCGTATCAGGTCGCGGACCTACTCGAAGCGATGCAGCGCGACGCGGGAACGCGGCTGCCGGAGTTGCGCGTGGATGGAGGCGCATCGGCCAACGAAACCTTGCTCCAGTTTCAAGCCGATGTGCTAGGCATCCCCGTTGTTCGACCCGCCGTGATGGAGACAACGGCACTGGGTGCGGCGTACCTCGCAGGTATCGCAGTTGGGTTCTGGCGCGATGAGTGTGACATCGCAGTGCTGCCGCTCAACGAAAAACGCTTCGAGCCGCGAATGCCCCGACCGCAAGCCGAGGCTTTGCGCGCACGATGGAAAGAGGCGCTCTCACGCGCCAAAGGGTGGGAGGCAAACCAGCAAACATGAATCGACTGGAGATGTTGAATCGCGCTCTGGATCGCACGAATCCCTGGGACATGGTGATCATCGGCGGTGGCGCAACCGGCGTGGGATGCGCGGTGGACGCAGCTTCCCGTGGCTACGAGGTACTGCTGCTGGAGCAAAGCGACTTCGCCAAAGGCACCTCGAGCCGCAGCACCAAGCTGGTGCATGGAGGTGTGCGCTATCTGGAGCAGGGAAACATCTCGCTGGTGATCGAGGCCCTGCGCGAGCGCGGCATCCTGCGCCAGAACGCACCACACCTGGTCCACGATCTCGCCTTCGTCGTGCCCAGCTATGACTGGTGGGAGTCGCCTTTCTACGGCCTCGGCCTCAAGGTGTATGACGTGCTGGCCGGCAAGTACGGCTTTGGCCCATCGCAACTGCTGTCGCGTGAGGAAACTCTGGCTCGGCTTCCCACGATAAAGCCGGAAGGATTGCGCGGCGGCATTATCTACTACGACGGCCAGTTCGACGACAGTCGCCTGTTGATCAATCTGGCCGAAACCGCGGCGGACCAGGGAGCGATACTGCTGAATTACGCCCCGGTCACCGGCCTCATGAAGGGGGCTGATGGCTTTATCAACGGGGTGGAGGCGCATGATGCCGAAAGCGGGCAGCCGCTGCGGGCGCGCGCCAGAGTCGTGATCAACGCGACCGGCCCGTTCAGCGACAGCGTGCGTCGCATGGCAGATCCCGGAGTTGATCCCATGATTGCGCCCAGTCAGGGCGTGCACCTCGTCTTCGACCGCTCGTTTCTTCCTGGCAACAGCGCCATCATGGTTCCCCATACCTCAGACGGGCGCGTGATGTTCGCCATCCCTTGGAACCTTCACACGCTGGTTGGAACTACGGACACGCCGATCGAGGACCCGCCACTCGAGCCGCGTGCACTGCCGGAGGAAATAGATTTCATTCTGGAGACCGCGGGCCGCTACCTCCACAAGCCTCCTGCCCGGTCCGACGTGTTGAGTGTGTTCGTCGGCATACGTCCGCTGGTAGGCAGCCGGCATGCGGGGAAGACCTCGGCGATCTCGCGCGACCACACGATCCACATTGATGCATCGGGGCTGCTCAGCATCGCGGGCGGCAAATGGACCACCTACCGCCGCATGGCTGAGGATTGTGTCGACCAGGCGGCCACGCTGGCCGAGCTTCCGGAGAAACCTGTGGTCACGGCGCACCTCAACATCCATGGCTTTCATAAGAACGCCAGCAAGTTCGAGGACCTGGCGAGCTATGGCTCCGACAGCATCGCCATTCAGGACATCATTCGCAACGAGCCAGCCTTGGGCGAACGGCTGCATCCGGCGCTGGTCTACTGCGGAGCGGAGGTCATCTGGGCGGCCAGGGCGGAGATGGCGAGGACGGTGGAAGACGTACTGGCTAGAAGGACACGCTCATTGTTCCTGAACTCAAAGGCGGCTATTGCAATGGCGCCGCAAGTGGCCGCGCTCATGGCGTGCGAACTTCATCGGGACGAGGCCTGGCAATCGCAGCAGGTTCGAGAATTCCAGGAGTTGGCACGCAATTACCAATTATCTTAGCCGGGAAAGCTAATTTCCACAGCTTTCTAAACGAGCGCCAATGTTAGCGATAGCGGGTAATGATCGGAGCCTCGTGCAGAGCTATGAACTTTGGGCTGGGTCGGCAGGATTGGACCACGGACCAAGATCCAATCGATGGCCTTCCCTCGATCAAACAACGACTTTGGAGGAGTGGTTAATGAGCCCTGATTGGAGAATGCATTTCGAAAATCGGTCGCGCTCAAGCCAGGGCAAGCTGTAGTGTGGGAGATGTCCAGGTTAAGGTCGCCCGCCAAAATAATGGGAAGCTGAGAGTCATATCCCGCGCTATCTGATAGAGACTCATCCAACTGTGAGCAGCGCATATTGTCATCGCCGCGGCTTTCCAGGTGAAGATTGTAAACGATCAGCCGCCTGCCCGCGAGACTGATCTCACTGACGAGAGCGATCCGTCCGCCGATCCTCTCCTGAAACGGCTGCATACCAGGCAGGAACCATCGCGGCCGCCAGAAATTCGACTGTCTGCGAAATCGCAGGATGCGAGGGTTCGACAAAGGCCAGGGCGAGAGTGTCGCCTGCCCATGGTACGCCGGCGAGGCGCGCGAGCCCTGCGTCAACTCCTGGAACTCGCAGCCAAATACGTAATTCATCCGCAGTTGCTTGGCGATATCGCGTGCAACATTGAGGCGATGCGTTCGCTTGGCATTGAGATCGCACTCCTGCAAAATCACCAGGTCGGTTTTCGTATTCCCGAGAAATTCGACGATGGCTCCCAATTGCAAGCCGCGATCAATGTTCCAGTCCACAACACGGATCGAACTTGGGGGCCAAAGGCACAAAGACCAGGGCGCGAAGTTGCCCGTTTCGATTGGTCTTTCCAAATTCACGTCCATCGTGTCCTCTTGTCTGGGCAAAACAAGCCGTAACGAGCTACTTGAGTATACGAACGGCCATTAAGCAGCCGTTTCCGACGATGTGGCAGTTGCGGAAAACGTACGATACGAGTAAAGGGAGATGAACCAGACCAGATTCGCCCCGACCGCTGCGAGAATGAAAACCAACTTCGTCATGTTGAGGAGTGCAAAACATAGCAGAGCATACGGCATAAAGCATCGCCGAATCATGAACTCACAGTGACGGCCAACATACAGGATTGGATTTGACTGTCGACTCGCTGCACGCGCCTGCCAGATTCGGAGATATTGCTCAGGATGTGCGGAGGCAAGCCGGTGTCTACCCATTCCAGTTACCAGAAAGCTAGTAACCGCTCCGAAGAGAAGCAACCCGGTCCACAGTAAGTACGCCGATCCTTGGGTCCTTACAAGACCTATTGCCATGCCTGAGAAGACCAAAAGGTAGTAAAAATAGTCACAGATTGTTTCCAGCCAGCAGCCGAAGTCAGACTCCTGCAACTTCAAGCGAGCGACCTCCCCGTCGCACCCGTCCAAAATGCTTGCCCACACCGACAATATTGCCCCTAACAGGACATACCGATAAGTACCGACGGCGAAGAATGCTCCCGACAGAAGGCCGACGCCAAGTGTGAATATACTTACCATATTCGGTGTGATGGGCCATCGTATTAATTGCCGGCTGATAGGTATCGAGATCTTCCGATTCATTTGGGCAAATATCCCGTCCGTGGGTTTCATCAACCAGCAGTTCAACTTGTTGTCTGCAATCTTCTGCTCGTCTGGGGTGCGTACGCGCTGCCAGGAGTCCAGCGGCACCGATCTGTTCTCGACGGCATGCGTTCGCGCAAGCAGATCATGCAGTTGATCGACAGTGTCGAATCCGCGCGGGGAGCTCTCGGCGATATACTTGCCAAAAGGGGCAGGTAGCGTGCATATCCCGACACGTTGTTCGCCGGATACCAATGCGAGTGCGTCACCTTCTCCAGTCCAGCCGATAAGATCTCGAACCAGCGCTGGATGATATGTGGTGTCGCCTCGGGCCACGAGGAGGATATCCTGGGGCCTTCCGGCAGCTACTGAGCTCAGTAGCTCAGATAGTGAGCGGCCATTGCGCATCTCATACCATTCCACAGAGCGAGGCAGTCGCTTCGTGTTGCTAAGCTGACGCTTTAGCTCGGGGCCAATATCCGACTCAATGCCTACTTCAATTCGACTGACGCCAGCTTTTTCCAGCTCCAGGATCAAGCGAAGAGCAATGGGCAGGGTACCGACCCTGAGTTGACCGGAGCTGTATCCGAGCTCTTGAATATTATTGAGAAGTACGAGGGCTGTAAACGACGCAGCCGTCGACGAGCATAAGGTCGAATTCACTGGGCTTGCGGTAGTCTCCCGAGATTGCGAACTCGCACTTTCACTTCCCGCACTCCTTTTCTTTTTTCGAGATAAGACCATCAGGCAGGCCGCACCGATAGCCGACCAGAACAGCGCCCGTAGGCGCCGAGTCACCGCGACTGCCAAGCCGGCGGTTCCACCTATCTTAAACATGCCTGCGATAAGTATGGTTCCGGCTTCATAAGTACCGAGATTACCGGGGTTGACGGCGCCGACCACGTTAACCAATTTCACCAGCGCGTCGAATACGAAGGTGCCCAGTAGGTCAATGTTGGATCCCATCAGGAGAAGGATGACATAGAGCTCTACCGTGGTCATGGCCTGGCATAGGAAGTTGAGACCCAAGCTGGCCCAGAACGCTCGATGGTTGGAGCTATAGAAGCCGAGGAGGCTGTCTTCGACCGATTCAACCACCTCCCGCTTGCTTTCGATCTGTCTGGCCAGGAAGCGGAATCTTGCGAGCAACCGCGTGGAGTGCGACAAGATCCGCCAGCGCCTGCGCACCGTCAGGCCCACAGCAACAAGTAGAGCAAGTACCAGCAGGACGAAGATTTGCGCATACAATCGGAAGGCCTGACTGAGCGAATGATCGAGTAAGGCGGCTAGAATCCCGACAAGGCTGACCGCCGCGCCGGTCACGACAAACAGCACTCGATCCAGGGTCACCGACGAGATCCGGCTGGCGGCCGGAATTCCGGAATTTAGAGCTGTGATTCGAATACCTTCTCCGAATATCTGGCCGAGCGCCCCGAAATTTCCAATGGCTTCCGATGCCAATCGAAGCTGGAGCAATTGTGAAAAGGTAGTCTTTCGCGCTTCTTTCAGCAGGGTGAACCGCCAGGCCCACGCCTTCAGGAGGTGAGGAATTCCGCCCAGGGCAAAAACCAGCACGATCCCCCATCTCAGCCTGGCAATGTCTTCTACCAGCCTCGCAGGACCGGCCCGCCACACCAAGATTGCCAGCAGTACAACTCCGGATACCGGTGTCAGAGTGCGCAACAGAAGCCGTCGGTTTGGGATCAGGTTAGACATTGACGAATGCCTCCGTCACGAATGACGTACAGAAATGCCGGTCGAACAGCGCCTCGGTATAAGCTAACGCCTCGGGCGTATCCACGTCTTGCCAGGACGCATCGCCGATATCGAAGGCGCGCAATCGTCTCGCTTGTCCCAATTCGCGCATACCGTCAGACAACGAACAATTATCATTCTTCTTGGCAGATTCCAAAATGCTGAACAACTCTGGACTGCATAGGAACATGCCCGTATCAAAGGCATCATATTCGGTGATTTGCTTCCCGATATCCACAATATGATCGCCGTCGCGTCTGACCTTCGTGACGTCGTCCACATCGAAAATGCCGTTGAGGTTAGAGTCAACCGCCAGAATCACCTCACCCTTGCCCAGCGGTTGTTGCAGGAGAGACTTGGCTGTCCTTGACTCAAAAATGTGATCCGCCATGAGCAGCAGGAATGGGTCGCGCAATTCGCTGCGGGCTTTGAGGACAGAAATGCCATTGTCTTTGTGATAGTCGCAGTTGTCCACAAATGTAATGGCGACGTCCGCGAAGGACCGTTGCGCGCACCAGCGCCGGATTACCTCGCCGCGATATCCGACAACAATCACGAACCTGCTTATTCCTGCCGCCCGCGCACTAATGATGATTCGTTCCAACAGTGGCATTCCGTGCACCCTAACCAGCGGCTTGGGGATGCTGCTCGAACGCGACACCAACCGACTGCCGTTACCCGCTGCAAGAATTAGGCACTGCTGTACCTTTGGCATGATCGTTTCCCTCACTTAGCTGCGGTGCTTTGCAATTGCACACTCGTGGTTTCGGACGGTTGTTGCGACTTCGGCGAATAATTGAAGTAGTTAATGGTTACTTTTGTCGTCCCGAAGATACGAACGTCCGAGACGCTCCGCGTCACTGACGGGAACCAGAATGGTCCGGCTTTTTGGTACGTATGCGCGAAATGTACGCTGCGGATCCAGAAGGATGGGTTCTTCGCAGGCTTACCCTCGGCCCGAACCAGGGCGTAGTCTTCCGCGTCAATCCAGATACGGCCGGCAAAAAGGCGTTCCTCGTGCCGGCGCGGTGTGATATCGATCGCGAACGCAGGACGTCCCTCGATTAGTTCCGATCCAGCCATGTGGAACTCGTAGTTCTCGGAACAGAGACGAGTCCTTACATTCACCTCGGGGCGTGAAGCTTCCGCCTCCGATTCCATCATTTTGCGGAAGACGTGTTTGTAGGCAGCTTTCCACCCTTCTTCGTCTACAACTTGAAAATGTTTGGTGCCATCGCTATCGGACTCAACGTGGGCGAGCATCTGGGCATGTTTTCCCATACGCTCGTTTTCGAGGATGTAGCGGCGCATTCCGCGGTATCCCTCGAGCGCGGCGCGGCGTTGGGCATCGCGCTCCTGCACCGTGATCATCACCGTGTCCGCACTGGGAAGGGGAGCACTGTTGGCGGCATGAAGGGTCAACGCTGTGAATACGAGAAGAGGAGGAAATAGCATCGGTTTATGTTTCATAGTTAGAACTCGAAAACAAGCTTGCCACGATATTCCCGCCAGGCGTCGTTAAAGAACCCACCAAACTGCGTGCTATTAATGTCGTTCTGCACGTCACGTGGATTGAAGTGGTTGAACAGGTTGAACACAGAAAGTCCGGCCCGCATTCTTAGCCGTCTTTCCCCAACGTGGATCGATATAGGGCGGGACACCTGAAGATCACATGATGTAAAGCGGGGAAATCGACTACTATCTCGCTGTCCGATATATTCCCGGTACTGGTTTTCAATCGAGTACGGAAAGCCGGTGTGTACGTCAAGAACAGGGATTAACGTGAGCTTCCACGGCCCGGCAAGATCACCCCAAAACAAGAAGCGATTTGGTGCATCGAAGGGCAGCCGGCCTCGTGCGTCTGGTTGAATGACCGCCTGGGGGTACGTACCGAAAAATAACGACGGGTCGTTCAGATTGCCATAGGCCCGCGAGTGTACGTAGGAAGCGTTTAGGGTAGATTGTGCCAGGCGATACCGGCCGCCGACCTGGAATTCTTTATAAGAATCGCTTCCACTATTCGAGAGGGCAATGATGGGCGACGTCGGCTCCGAGGTGGGTGAGACCACGAAGTCCTTTGTCGTATTGCGTTGCTCATATGCAACCCGGAGGGTCAACTGTGAAAAAACTTTTCTCTCAAAGGCGAGGTTCCAAGAGGTGCTGCGCGGATTCTGCAGGCCCCCGGTAATGCGGTTTAGGTAAGAAGTCGAGCTCAGCACCTGCCCGTCGGGAGCAAGCAGCGAGACCGTCCGGTCGGGGTAATTCTCGAACACGGGGAGGATCAGTGGGACCTTGTCGTAGAACACCCCAACGCCGCCCTTAAGCAGCGTCTTGCCATCGCTCGTCAGGGCCAGCAGAAAACCGGCGCGGGGCGCCGCATGGGTGGAACTGGTGATTGTGTCGCGGTCAACACGCACCCCCGCGTTGAAGGTTAACCGTTGCCAGGGTGACCATTGGTCCGCCACCCACCAGGCAATTTCGTTTTGGTTGGTGTCGAAGTAACCGGGCTGGGTGAAGGCGATGCGCTCGATGGGCGCGCCGGAGTCGCCGATGAGTTCGACCGGAAGGAATGTTTGCAGGCCATGGAAGGAAGAATATGCATAGTCTATGCCTACTTTTAATTCATGAGATCCTAGCCATTGCTTGGGAGCGAAATTGTAGCTTTCGCGCCAGTCCAGGCGCGTCGCTCGGCGGGCCTGGCGGTTGAAATAGCCTCCCTCCGTTGTGTCAACTAAAAGCTCATAAGGCAGATTGCTCTGGGCCGTGGTATCCACATCGTATCGCTTATAGCTGATCTGCGACGTCAGGAAGGCGGATCCACCAACAAGATAGCGGTCCTGCGCATCCATCTGATAGCCACGCTGATGAAAATCCGCCGTTGATGGCTGCGGAGTGAATGTATTCAGCCCCAGAAAGTCCAGCTTTTGCGGATAGACGGCTAACGCCACCGTTGCTGTCTGTTTGGGGCTGAGATTGAAATCCAGTTGGCTATAAGAGTTGAAGCCCTCCAGCTTGGTGTCCCGCTGTAGCGGTGGAAGGCTGTTCACCGGCGTGCGCAAGAAACGGTACTCGAAAGACTCCGTGAGTGCGACCTTATCTTTGATGAGAGGACCGGTGAGCGTCAGTCGCGGGGTCGCGGCGCCAATTCCCACGATGCTGCCGCCACGCTCTCGCCAGCGCGGAAGTACATTCTGTATTGTGAAGTGGTAGCCTTCATAGTTCCCGGTTTTGGTGTCGGTCTCTGCAACGGCTCCGGTCAGCCTGCCATATTGAGGATCGTAGGGGTTCGAGATAACCTCCACGGAGGAAACGACGTCAATAGGCAGGCTGATGGCCGAGCTGCCCGTCGCCGGGTCGGTTGCATTGGCGCTGTTCAGCAATGCGCCGCTCTGCGTGCTGCGCGTCCCCTTCAGATTCAGCCGGCCATCGGGGCCGCGGACCACCCCAGGAACAAGAGGAAGCAGGCTTTCAAACTGCTCATCGATGTTGGGAGCGTCTTGTACAATTTTCCCGTTTATAGTGCTACTCGGCGACGGCCCCCCTACACGTTCGTCTTTTGCAGCTACGTTTATGGTGCTCTTCATCTCCGGCGGTTTCAGCTGCAGGCTAGCCATGGCAATCCGATTGGGCTCAACCGTGACGGCTTGGTAAGACGTTAATTCAGAAAAGCTAGCCTCTACTTCATAACTGCCGGGAAGAAGTCCAGCAAAAACATACTTGCCGGCAGCGTCGGTCTCGGTCTCAGCCATAACGGGACCGCTTACCAGGACCTTTGCTCCGGGGACATATGACCGGTCGTTGGCATCGCCAACGAACACGACCCCCTCCAGCCGACCGGTTGTGTCCGCCTTTGCTTGGCCAAGAACGATTGGGGTAAACCATTCAAGGAGAATCAGCAAACCTGCAACTGTTTGGAGTCGTCGGACAAGTGCGACGCGAATGCGACCAGGTGTTTCGTCTGGAAACGAGGGAACTCTGCGCGATTGTGAGATCTTGCTCACCTCAATTTCCTCCAGGCCTGCGGCGGCGTGCCGCAAACAAACTTTCCGGATCCAATTGACCTGAACAACACAGTTCGCAATGCCTAGCAATCTTCCACAATCAGCTGGCAGGCCCATCCAGCTCTGCGCAAGATGAAGCATTTCGGAAACCAAACCCACCAAACGGAACAAGTGATTGCCGAATAAGAGGCTACGGGGTTGTGATGATGTTTGGCTTGTTTGACAAGAGGTCAATTTCTTGGCAACGTGGTCAATTTATTGGCGGTGGCGAAACATCAACGGATGGATTGTGTGCCTGTAGCTGCGATTGCTGTACGTGGCGGATCGTCCGGTCATGCATGAGCTGCTGTTGCCTCGAGCGCCTCGTAGGGGCGCGGGGCTTGCACACTAACATCTGAGACTGTTGAAAAACTCGGTGCCTCCCCGAGTTTTTCTGTTTGTCGGCAAGAACCGGTGTGCTAACCCTCACTCAGGGGGAACGAGACGATGATGGGCCAGCACGAGCGCACCGAATCGCTGTTC
>Ga0335085_10013379_pt1 | contig 12032 bp, 9 predicted proteins | sample Lox_Sample_45_FD_206712 | JGI IMG/M metagenome (GOLD analysis project Ga0335085, IMG submission 206712) | Soil microbial communities from Loxahatchee National Wildlife Refuge, Florida, United States - Lox_Sample_4.5 | ecosystem: Environmental > Terrestrial > Soil > Wetlands | place: USA: Florida...
GAGGCCGAGCGCTGCTCGAGTTTCCTGCGGGACAGCAGCGCCGCCGCCGCGGACGAGCTGGAAGCGAAGAAGTAGCCAGGATCGGCAGGTAACCCCCGGAGATAACCCGTCTAACCGGGGCAATCCCGACGGGGTTACCTGCCGTTTCAGCGGGTAATGTCAATTCGCAAGAGCCCCTGCCGCGCTTGCGCACGTGCGGGGGCTTACCTATGCGAGCCAAAGGGATTACGCATGCCCGCCATCGTGCTTGTCGGGGCTCAGTGGGGTGACGAGGGCAAGGGCAAGGCGACTGACCTGCTCGGCGACCGCGTGGACTACGTGGTCAGGTACCAGGGCGGGAACAACGCCGGCCACACCGTCGTCATCGGCGACGAGAGCTACGCCCTGCACCTGCTCCCGTCCGGAGTGCTCTCCCCCAACGTCGTGCCGGTCATCGGCAACGGCGTCGTGATCGACCCGAAGGTCCTGCTGGAGGAGATCGACGGCCTCCAAGAGCGCGGCGTGGACTGCTCCCGGCTGCTGGTCTCGGCCGACGCGCACCTGATCATGCCGTACCACCGGGCGCTGGACAAGGTGACCGAGCGGTACCTGGGCAGCGCCCGGATCGGCACCACCGGGCGCGGCATCGGCCCGGCCTACGGCGACAAGATCGCCCGGGTCGGGGTCCGCGTCCAGGACCTGTTCGACCCCGGCATCCTGGCCAAGAAGCTGGACCTGGTGCTGCGGGACAAGAACCAGATCCTGACCAAGGTCTACAACCGCCGTGGCCTCGACCCCAAGGCCATCGCCGCCGAGTACCTGGACTACGCCGAACGTCTCCGCCCTTACCTGGCCGACACCGGCTTGGCGCTCAACCAGGCGCTGGACAGGGGCCAGGTCGTGCTGCTGGAAGGCGCCCAGGCCACCATGCTCGACGTGGATCACGGCACCTACCCGTTCGTGACCTCGTCCTCGCCCACGGCGGGCGGCGCGCTGGCCGGGTCCGGCATCGGCCCGACCCGGATCTCCGACGTGATCGGCATCGTCAAGGCCTACACCACCCGGGTCGGCGAGGGCCCGTTCCCCACCGAGCTCCGCGACGACCTGGGCGAATGGCTGCGCAAGGCCGGCGCCGAGTACGGCGTGACCACCGGGCGGGCGCGCCGCTGCGGCTGGTTCGACGCGGTCATCGCCCGCTACTCGACCCGGGTGAACGGCATCACCGGCTACATGCTGACCAAGCTGGACGTGCTGTCCGGACTGGACCGGGTGCCGGTCTGCGTGGCCTACGAGGTGGACGGGAAGCGGTACGACGAGATCCCGATGACGCAGACCGACTTCCACCACGCGACGCCGGTCTACGAGTACTTCGACGGCTGGTGGGAGGACATCTCCAAGGCCCGCACGTTCGACGAGCTGCCCGCCAACGCGCGGACCTACATCAGCACGGTGGAGGAGATGATCGGCGCCCCGGTCAACGCGGTCGGCGTCGGCCCCCGCCGCGACCAGACCCTCCAGATCAGGGACCTGCTCAGGTAGCCTCCAGGGCGTGCGCATACTCGTCATCGGTTCCGGCGGGCGCGAGCACGCCCTGGTCCGCGCCCTCCTAACCGAGGACGTCCACGCCGCCCCCGGCAACCCGGGCATCGCCGCGCAGGCGCAGACTCACCCGGACACGGCCGCGGTCCCGGACCAGATCCTCGCGCTGGCCCGCAAGCTCAGCCCGGACCTGGTCGTGATCGGCCCCGAAGCGCCGCTGGTCGCCGGGGCGGCCGACGCGCTGCGCGAGGCCGGGATCGCCTGCTTCGGCCCGGACGCGGCCGCAGCCAGGATCGAGGGCTCGAAGTCGTTCGCCAAGCAGGTCATGGCCGAAGCCCAGATCCCTACCGCCGCCTCGTTCACCTGCCAAACCAGCCAGGAGGCGGACGAAGCACTGTCCTCGTTCGGCCCGCCCTATGTGGTCAAGGACGACGCCCTCGCGGCCGGCAAAGGCGTCCTGGTCACCAGCGACCTGACAGCGGCCCGGGCGCACGCGGAGGCGTGCGGCACGGTGGTGATCGAGGAGTTCCTCGACGGCCCCGAGGTGTCGCTGTTCGCCGTCTGCGACGGCACGACGGCGGTCCCGCTGCTGCCCGCCCAGGACTTCAAGCGGGCCGGCGACGGCGACCAGGGCCCCAACACGGGCGGCATGGGCGCCTACGCCCCGCTCCCCTGGGCCCCCGCTGACCTGGCGGAACAGACGATGGCCACCGTCATCCAGCCCGCCCTCGACACGATGCGCCGCCGCGGCACGCCGTACCGGGGCCTGCTCTACGCCGGCCTGGCCCTGACCAGCGCGGGCCTGCGCGTGGTCGAGTTCAACGCCCGCTTCGGCGATCCCGAGACCCAGGTCGTCCTCGACCGGCTCGCCTCGCCGCTGGCCCCCCTGCTGGCCGCCGCCGCGGCCGGCGACCTGGCCGGCCCGGGAATGAACACAGCACCCCTGGAATGGCATCCCGGCGCCGCCGTCACCGTGGTCCTCGCTGCCGAGGGCTATCCCGAGTCACCGGCCAAGGGCGACAAGATCAAAATCGTGGATAACGAACGGGGTGGGCTCACGCCTCCGGTATCGGCCCATCCGCATCCCGGCGGCGGAGACGCCTACCTGCTGCACGCGGGCACGGCCACGGACAGCGCCGGGAACCTGGTCTCGGCCGGAGGGCGAGTGCTGAACGCGGTCGGCTCGGGCCCCGACATCGCGGCCGCCCGCGCGGCCGCGTATGCGCTGGCCGCTACGGTGGAGATGCGCGGCGGCTGGTACCGCCGCGACATCGCGGCGCGGCAGGCCTGAGCCAGCCGTGACCGAGGCCAGCGCGGTGACCGAGCCCGAGCCGGACACTGACGGCGACCTGCCGCTGCGGGTCAGCACCCTGGAGCTGTTCTTCGACCTGGTCTTCGTCTTCGCGATCACCCAGCTCACCGGGATCTTGTCGCACGACGTGACCGTCGCGGACGGGTTCCGCGTGCTGCTCGTGTTCGGCGCGTTGTGGTGGATGTACGGCGGCTACGTCTGGCTCTCCAACGCACGGACGCCGTCCCGGACCCCGGACCGGCTGCTGATGCTGCTCGGCATGGCCGGGTTCCTGATCATGGGACTGGCCATCCCTGACGCGTTCTACCGGGACGGCGTCGCGCTCGGCATCGGCTACCTGATCGTGGTGCTGGTGCACACCTGGCTGTACCGGCGGATCAACGCGAACATCGCCCGGGTCGCGCCGTTCAACCTGGCGGCGGCGCTGCTGGTGATCGCGGCCGGGATCGTCAAGGGCCCGGCCGGCTACGTGCTGTGGGTGGCCGCGCTGGCGGTCCTGGTGCTCTCGCCGCTGGTCATCCGGGTCCGCGGCCGGTTCTCCATCTCACCCGCGCACTTCACCGAGCGGCACGGCGCGCTGGTCATCATCGTGTTCGGCGAGTCGGTGGTGGACATCGGGATCGGCGCCGAGGGGCACGAGGTGACGGTCGCGCTGGCCCTGTCGGCCGTGCTCGGGCTGGCCCTGGCCGCCGCGCTGTGGTGGGCCTACTTCGGCGCCGCCGACGACGAACGGGCCGAACGGGCCATGACCGACGCCGACCCCGCCGTGCGGCCCGCGCTGGCCCTGGCCGCCTACTTCTACGCCTACATCCCCATGCTGCTCGGCGTGGTCGCGCTGGCCTCGGGGCTCAAGCAGGCCATCGAGGACACCGGGCGCACGCTGCCGGCCGGGCCGTGCTGGGCCCTGGGCTGCGGGGTGGGTCTCTACCTGGCCGGCCACGCGGCGTTCAGGCACGCGCTGCGGATCGGCACCCAGCGATACCGGCTGGCCGCGGCGGCGGTCGCGGTGGCCGCCTCGATGGTGGGGGTGACGCTGAGCGTGGCGGCCGAGATCGTGCTGCTGACCGTCATCGTGGCCGCGGCGCTGGCGCTCGAACGGAGGGCGGCCGCCCCCGATACCGTGGAAGCATGATCGATCGGTACACGCTGCCCGAGATGGGGCGGGTCTGGAGCGACGCGCACAAGTACGAGCTGTGGTGCCGGGTCGAGGTACTCGTCCTCGAGGCCCACGCCAGGGCGGGCACGGTGCCTGCCGATAGCGTGGAGCCAGTCCGTTCGGCCCGAATCCCCACTCCCGAAGCGGTAGCCGCGGTGGAGGCCGTTACTGACCACGACGTGATCGCCTTCCTTACGGCCTGGGCGGACAACACCACCCCGCGCTCGGCCGCCGCCTACGTGCACTACGGGATGACCTCCTCGGACCTGCTCGACACCGCCCTCGCGGTTCAGCTGGCCGAGGCCAGTGACCTGCTCATTAGAAAGGCGACCCGGCTGACCGCGGTGCTGCGCGACCACGCGCTGGCGCACCGGGACACGCTGCGCCCGGGCCGCACCCACGGCATCCACGCCGAACCCGACACCTGGGGCCACCGGGTGGCCGACTTCGCGTTCGCCATGGCCCGCAGCCGGGACCGGCTGGTCCGGGCGCGCGCGGCGGTGGCGGTGGGCACCCTGTCGGGCCCGGTCGGCACCTACTCCAACATCGACCCGGCCATCGAGACCGAGGTCATGGCGGCGCTCGGGCTGCGGCCCGCGGACGTGGCCACCCAGGTGGTGATGCGGGACGGGATCGCCGAGTGGGTCGGCGCGCTGGCCCTGGCCGCCACGGTCTGCGAGGCGGTCGCGCTCGAGGTCAGGCACGGGCAGCGGACCGAGGTCCGGGAGCTGGCCGAGCCGTTCCGTACCGGCCAGAAGGGCTCGTCGGCCATGCCGCACAAGAAGAACCCGATCCGCTCGGAGCGGATCGCCGGGCTGGCCCGGATGGTGCGCGCATACGTCACTCCGGTCACCGAGGGGATCCCTTTGTGGCACGAGCGGGATATCTCACACTCGTCCGTCGAGCGGATCGCCCTGCCCGACGCCGCCATCGCCACCGACTACCTGCTGCACCTGACCACGGGACTGGTCGAGGGACTCCAGGTGGACGCGGCCCGGATGCGGGCCAACCTGGACTTCACCGGCGGCCTGCTGTACTCCTCCGCGGTCCTGCTCGAGCTGGTCAGCGCCGGTATGAGCCGGGAAGATGCATATGCCCTGGTCCAGGCGGCGGCGATGGAGACCTGGGAGACCGGGGCCTCATTCCGGGACACACTGCGCAAGCAGGCGGCGACACGCGGGCAGCCGCTCCCCGACACCCGGCTGGACGCCGCTTTCTCACCTGACCGGTACGTTACGCAGCTAGCTCCGGTCTTCGAGCGCCTCACCCGGCTAAGCTAACGCCCATGACTGGTGAGCCCGAGACGAGCTACCGCGTGCGCGGAGGTGCCCCTCTGCACGGCACGGTCTTCGTGCAGGGCGCGAAAAACGCGGCGCTGAAGATGATCGCCGCGTCGCTGCTGACCGGCAACGGCCACACGGTGCTGCGCAACGTCCCGGCGATCGAGGACGTCCGCCGGGCCGTGGAGCTGGCCGAGGCGGTCGGCGCGGTGGTCGAGTTCCACGAGTCCGAGCGGACGCTGGTGGTCGACGCGTCCCACCTGACCAGCCCGGTGCTCCCGGCCGAGATCGCCCGGCGGTTCCGCGGCGCGGTCCTGTTCGTCCCCGCCCTGCTGCACCGGTTCGGCGAGGCCGTCGTCGAGGGCATCGGCGGCTGCAACCTCGGCAGCCGCAGCCTGGACTTCCACTACCGCGGGTTCGCCCGGCTCGGCGCCGTCGTCGACGAGGGCGAGACGGTCATCCACATCAAGGCCAGCAAGCTCCAGGGCGCCCACCTGTACCTGGACACGCCGTCGCACACCGGCACCGAGAACCTGATCATGGCGGCGTCGCTGGCCCCCGGCAAGACCGTCATCGACAACTGCGCCCAGGAGCCGGAGGTCCTCGACGTCATCGCGTTCCTCACCAAGATGGGCGCGCGGATCACCGGCGGCGGCACCGGCTTCATCACCGTGCACGGGGTGGACGAACTGACCGCGGTCGAGCACACCGTGATGGCCGACCGGATCGACGCCGGCGTGTTCGCCATGGCCGCCGCGATCACCGGCGGCGTGGTCAACCTGGTCGGCGCGTCGCTCGAGCACTTCGGCGTGGTCCGCTGGAAGCTCGAGCAGATGGGCGTGGAGTTCGCCACCAACGGCGCGGTGGTCTCGGTCCGGACGGAGCACCCGCCGCGCCCGATCAACGTGATCACCGGTCCCTACCCGGGGTTCGCCACCGACCTCCAGTCGCCGATCATGGCGCTGGCCTGCCTGGCCGACGGGGCCTCCTACATCCGCGAGACCATCTTCGACGGGCGCTACACGCTGGTCGGCGAGCTGAACAAGATGGGCGCCCGGATCGAATTCGACGGCAGCCGGGTCGTGGTGCACGGCCCGACCGGGTTCAAGGGCGCCGAGGTAACCGCCCACGACCTGCGCACCGGCATCGCGCTGGTGCTGGCCGGGCTGGCCGCCGAGGGCGAGACCCTGGTCAGCCCGGGCTACCTGATCGACCGCGGGCACGCCGCCATCGCCCAGCGCTTCAACGCCCTCGGCGCGGACGTGGCGGCCGTAACCGCCTGAGGCACGCGCGTTTGCTTGCTCTCGCGGCGTGAAACAATGCCCTCGTCGGCCCCTTGACGAAGAGGAAGCACGATGGAGCAGCGGACGACGCGCATCGGTATCGAGCCAGGCCTCGGTCTTGTGGGCCGGTTCGGTGACACGGTCATCCTGATCCCGCGCGATCAGGCGGCCACCAGCCCGGACAAGACCACGCAGGAACTGCTCGGCCTGGCCGCCGAGGTCGGCTCCGACCGGCAGGCGCCGGCCGGCACGATCGCGAGCCGGCTGGCCGCCTGGGTCATCGGCCACATGTCCGGGGAAGCGCCCGCGTTCGCCATCGTGGCCCCGATGCGCGACGGCGTGGTCATGTTCCTGCGCGGCGCGGTGTGGTGCACGATCACCGAGGGCGGCTCGACCCGCGAGGTCTCCGGGGAGCAGGCCCTGACCTGGGTCGACCAGATCGTGCCGGGGACGTTCGAGCGGCTGGCGATCGGCGGCGTCTCCGGCCGGCCGGTGCAGGCGGACCCGCTTTCCGACCTGCGCGACGGGGTCGTGCCCGGTCAGGGCTTCGTGCTGAGCCGGATGGGAAGCATGGCCGGGCCTGAGCCGGGCCTGGCGGAGTCCGGGGCCGGCTCGGCTGATGCCGGACTGGCTGGTCCGGTCGGGGCTGGCCCGGTTGGAGCTGGCCCGGTCGGGGCTGGCCCGGTCGGGGCTGGCCCGGGTGGGCCTGGTCCGGGTGGGCCCGGTTTCGGTGAGCCTGCCCGGGCGGGATTCGGTGAGCCCGGCCGGGGTGACGCTGGCTACGGCGGAGGTGGTTACGCCGGGGACGGCTTCGCCGGCCGCGAGCCGGCCGGGGCCGGCTTCGCCGAGGCCGCCGCTGACTTCGCCGGAGCGGGTTCGTCCTGGGCAAGTTCCCGGGGTCCGGAGGCGCCGGGAGCGCCCGGTTCCTCCGGCCCGTCCGGGCCCGGCGCCGCGGGTGCGGCCGGCCCCGATGAGGTGGACGACCCGGACGCGGACACGGCCCGCAGGTCCGGTGGCTTCGCCTGGCCGCCCTCCGAGGAAGTGCCGAGCCACGCGTCAGACCAGCGGATGCCGGACCGTCCGGTGCCAGACCGTCCAGTGCCGGACCAGCCGGTGCCGGACCAGCCGTTGCCGGACCAGCAGCAGGAGGCTTGGGCGCTGCGGGCCGAGGGGAACCACCAGCCGACGCCGACGATGGTCGTGCCGAGCGGCGAGTTCCAGGCGACGCCCCGCCGGGCTGAGCCGGGGCGGGACGAGCCGGAACCCGACGACATGCACCCGGCCGGGCAAGGTCGTCCCGTCCAGGCCACCACCATCGCGCCGGTCGCGCCGTCCCGGCCCGCGACGGCCGCAGTCCCGAGCGAGTTTTCCGCGTCGGGGCCGTCCCCGATTGGCGTGCTGAGGTCCGAGGAAGGGCTCACGATCGTCCTGGACCGGATCTACGTGCTGGGCCGCGAACCGCGGCAGGACCCCTCGGTGGAGAGCGGCGAGGCCACGCCCGTCCAGCTGCCGGATCCGGACCACGTGATCTCGCGGGTGCACGCGTACATCTCCGTCGAGAACGGCATCGTGCTGGTCCGCGACGCCGACTCGATGCACGGGACCTACATCAGCCCGCCGGGAGACGAGCAGTGGTCCCGGATCGGCACCGACCCGAGCCCGCTGCCGCCCGGCTGGAACCTCCAGATCGGCCCGCAGATCTTCACCTTCAAGCTCAACGAGCCCGACGACAGGTGATGGTCAGGCCGCTGCTGCCTGGCGGTACAGCTGCCTGATGGCGCTACCGAGGTAGGCGCTGTAGGAGACGCCCGCGGTGCTGCCGCCCTGCCCTGTTCCTCTGCTGTTAGCAGAAGCACCTTCCTGTCCCCCATGCCCCGCCCGTACGGTAAACGGCATGCGGGTTCTCATCCTGGGCGGTACCCGGTTCATCGGCCGCCGTATCACGGCTGCGCTGATGGCCAGGGGCGACGACGTCACCGTGGTGCACCGCGGCGACCACGAGCCGGCCGAGCTCGCCGGATGCGCACACCTGCACACCCCGCGGTCCGAGTTCGGCACGCTAGCGGACCAGGTCCGCGCGCTGCGCCCGGACGCGGTGATCGACACGCTGGCGATGACGCGCGACGACGCCGCGGCCGTGCTCCCCCACCTGCCCGACACCAACCTGGTGCTGCTGTCCAGCATCGACGTGTACCGGGCGTACGAGCTACTGCTGGCCGGCCAGGGCGGCGAGCCGGTGCCGATCACCGAGGAGTCGCCGGTCAGGGCCGGCCGTTATCCGCTGCGCGACCTGCTGCCCGGCATCGGCGAGCACTACGACAAGCTCGACGTCGAACCGTCGTACCTGGCTCGCGGGGCCGCCGTGCTGCGCCTTTCCATGATCTACGGCGAGCACGACGGGCAGCGCCGGGAGGAGTTCATCCTGCGCCGGGTACGCGCCGGGCGGCGGCAGATACCCGTCGGCGCCGGCACCACCCTCGACACCCGCTGCTACGTGGGCGACGTGGCCGCGGCCGTGCTGGCCGCGCTCGACCAGCCGGCCGCCGCCGCGGGCCAGGTGTTCAACGTCGGCGACCTGGCCACCGACACCGCCCTGGACTGGGCCCGCCGCATCCTGGCCGCCGCGCAGTACGAGGCTTCGCTGGTGACCGTGCCCGAGGAACTCGTGCCCGCGGACATGGAAGCGACCAAGGCCATCGCCCAGCACTTCCTCGTCGACAGCCGCAAGGCCGCGGCCGTCCTCGGCTGGCGTCCCGCCGACCCGGCCGACACCATCGGAGTGTCGGTGCGGTGGCATCTGGAGAACCCGCCGGACGACCCGGACCAGGACTTCTCCCCCGACGACCGCGCCCTGGCGTCCGCCCAGGAGTCATAGATATAGCTTGTTGGCATGAGCCGAGCAGATCCTGAGGCGTTCCTGCGCGCGATGCTGGCTCCGCTGAGCACAGCGCGGCCAGGTGAGTCACTGCACCGGGTTCCGTTCAGCCATGAGGCGGTGGCGAACGCGTTCGTCATGCTCGGCTTGCTGCCGGAGGCGCGCGCCGAGGAGATCCTGGCGGGGTACCGGACCGAGCTCGAGGCCAAGGGCTTCACGTTCGGGGTGCTGACCGGTGAGCTGAGCGTCCGCCCGGGCGCGCACGGGTACCAGGACGCCCAGGCGACCGGGCGGAGCGATCTGACCGAGATCCCGCTGGCCGCGGCCGGAGGTTCGGTGCCGTTGCCGGTACCCGGCGGCCACGCCGAGCTGAACCTGAGCTGGGCCACGCTGACTCCGGGCGGCGCGAAGCTGCGGCTCGCCGGCACCACGCCGGGGGACGCCAGCCCGCCCCGGCCGGGCCAGCTGCCCTATCGCATGGTATTCAGCCAGGACCCGGGCCTAGGGCTGGCGAACAAGGCCGTTTCTGGCCTGTCGGTCACTGACGACCTGGGCCGCGGGTACCGGCTGCAGCCGGATGGCTGGCGGACCGGCCCCCGCGGCGAAGGGCAGCCGGGACGCACCTTCGAGGGCGACGTGCTGGCCGAACCCGAGCCGGGTGCCAACCCGTCCACGCCGGGGACGGCGGTCAGCTGGCTGGAGTTCGCGGCCGGGTCAGAGCCACCCGTCCGCGTGCCCTTGCGCGCGGCCGCTGGCGTGCCGACCGGCCCGGCCGAGCCGCCCTGGCCGACCCCGGCGGAGTGCTACCTGGCCGCACTGGCCTCGGTGACGTCCATGTCGATCGGCACGGTAGCGCTCGACACCGCGGGAATCGTCGCCGCGGTGGCGGACGCGCTGCTGTGGGTCGGGGCGCTGCCGCCCGGCAGCGTGCTGCTGTCCGGGACGACGCCAGTCCCGGCGGCCAGCTGGCGGGAACAACTCAAGCACCAGTGGGGCGGGCAGGCGTACCAGCGAGCGCGCGCCAGTGAGCCCGAACGGGTCGGCCTGGCCGTGGCCCTCCCGCTGCGACGGGCCACGGCCGTGATCGAGAGCGTCGCCGCCCTCGACGACTACGTGTCGATCCAGCTCTACGGGCACCCGTGGGTATCCGGCGAGTACTGGCCGATGATCACGCCCTGTTTCCAGGTGCGGGCGGTCGATGACACCGGCGCCCAGTACGAAGGCATGCGGGGCAGCGGGGGCGGCGGCCCGGAGAGCAGTTTTGAATTCTGGTTCTGGCCGCCGGTCGTGCCGGAGGCGAGATGGATCCGGGTGATCGTCAGCACGCTCTGGGAGGCTGCCTGGGCGGATGTCGATATCCCCGGCCGGTCCTAGCCGGCCGGGCTGCGGTGCGGGAAGGCGCGGGCGATGGCCAGGAAGGCGTCGTTGGCCTCGGCGTCCCCGATGCTGACCCGGGCCCCCTCGCCGGCGAACGGGCGGACCGCGATGCCCGCGTCGAAACAGGCTGCGGCGAAGTCCATGGTGTGCTCGCCGAGCCGCACCCAGACGAAGTTGGCCTCGGTCAGGGGGACGGCCCAGCCGTCCGCGATCAGGGCCTCGCGCACCCTGGTCCGTTCCTTCACGGTGAGCTCGACGCGCTCGAACAGCTCGTCCTCGGCGGCCAGCGACGCCACCGCCGCCGCCTGCGCGAGGCTGTTCACGCTGAACGGCAGCATGGTCATCCGGACCGCGGCGACGACGGGCTCGTGCGCGATCATGAACCCGGTCCGCAGGCCGGCCAGGCCGTACGCCTTGGAAAAGGTGCGCAGCACCGCGACGTTCGGCCGGTCGCGGTAGAGATCGATGCCGTCGGGCACCGCCTCGTCGCGAACGTACTCGCGGTAGGCCTCGTCCAGCACGACCAGGCAGTTGGCCGGCACCTGCCCGAGGAAGGCCTCGAGTTCATCGGCGTGCACCACGGTGCCGGTCGGGTTGTTCGGGTTGCAGACGAGGATCAGCCGGGTGCGCGGGGTGATCGCGGCCGCCATCGCGGCCAGGTCGTGGGTCTCCCCGCGCAGCGGAACCCGGACCGAATCGGCCGCGGCCAGATCGGACAGTATCGGGTACGCCTCGAAGGAGCGCCACGCGTAGATCACCTCGGCACCGGGCTCGCCGATCGCCTCGAAGAGCTGCTGGGCGACCCCCACCGAACCGCACCCGACCGCCACGTGCTGCGTAGGCACGCCGAACTTGTCCGCGATGGCCTGGATGAGGCCCTCCGCGCCGTTGTCCGGGTACCGGTTGACCGATCGCGCCGCCTCGGTGATGACGTCCACCACCGAGGGCAGCGGCGGATGAGGAGATTCGTTGGATGAGAGCTTGTGCGTCTTCCCGTCCGAGCTGACTGGTGTCCGGCCCGGCTGGTACGCGGGGAAGCCGTCAAGGACCGAACGGAAACGAGGCGACGCGTCAGTCATGCCACCAGTCTCGCACCGTGGTCAAACTGCTCAGGTCAGACTGTTTCTCACGCTACGAATTTTTCCGGACTCGAAGCGTGAGATTAGCCTACGTGCAGTGATCAGAACGGTGCTTTGAGTAAACGGTACGGACCGGGAGGCAAGGGACCCGG
>Ga0335085_10013380_pt1 | contig 12032 bp, 7 predicted proteins | sample Lox_Sample_45_FD_206712 | JGI IMG/M metagenome (GOLD analysis project Ga0335085, IMG submission 206712) | Soil microbial communities from Loxahatchee National Wildlife Refuge, Florida, United States - Lox_Sample_4.5 | ecosystem: Environmental > Terrestrial > Soil > Wetlands | place: USA: Florida...
GCTGTCGTGGCCCAACTGCTCGAAATACCGGAGCGCCACAAAATTAAACTCATGGCGGGTAAATTCGGCGGGCACACGTTTATGAATCTCGGTCAACAGCCGCTTACGGTAGTCCTGCTGGATTCGCACAGCTTCAGCCTGCTTGCGCCGCTGTTCTCTCTCCTCTGGGCTGATGGTTACGCGGGGGTGGTGGACTTTGCACTGCTTGTCGGTGCAAACGTGGAGCGTGGTACCAACGTTTTTTCCTTCCGCCGTTACTGCTGCCACCGTCGCCGGGCATTCTCCCTGCTTGGCCTCGCGGTAGTCGTCCCGGTAAACCACGCCCGGCTTTGGCTTGAGCCCATAAAAGAGATGACTATCCGATACCTGCACGGGCTTTTGGCCGCTGTCTTCAAGCTCTTTCACCCGACGCTGCACAAGCAAGTCGCGCTTCTGACGGTAGCAGCCTGGGTCGGTGCATAAATCCTTCTTCTTAATGTCGGGAAACAGAATCGGATTGTTCCCGGTGCGCTTGGGACAAGCGGAGCACGCCCCCACAGAAGGCAAGAGGTTCGGGTCGTTGGCGTCAAAAGGCGCGGTCAAAAGGTCCAAATGGATTTCCCGTTGAATCCATTGCCGAAGGTCCCGGACCGTGATTGTTGCCTGCGCTCCCCGGTCCTTAAGGACAGCGGAAGCGCCCCGATGGTCCGGGAAACACTCCGCGAAGGCCCTCTCCTGGTCGGACACCTGAAGTCTTGCGATCTCCAGAGCATGGCCCACCGTGAGCTTGCCTTCGTAAAATGCCTTCTGGACGGCGGGTATTAATTCGATCAATTTCAGGCGACCGAGCACGTACGCTGGACTCTTGCCGACCTTGGCTCCAATAACTTCTACGGTGTACTGGCCGGGGTTTTGATCCATCAACGCCTTATAGCCGAAAGCTTCATCCAATTCGTGCACGTCGGCCCTGTGGAGGTTTTCGATGATCTGAAGTTCAAGCGACTCGCTGTCAGAGAGCTTCACAATGCGGGCGGGGATGGAAGGTTTTTCGGCCAGCTTCGAGGCGCGATAACGGCGTGCCCCAACGACCAGTTCGTACAGTCCGTCATTACTGACGGGATGGGGCCGCAACAACACTGGCTGAAGCACGCCATGCTCGCGGATGTTGGCGGCCTTATGTTGCGCCGAACATTTTGTGCCGGCGGCACAGAAATGCTGCGTGATCGCCGGAGGACCGCGCTCAAATGGGCACATAACGATCACAGTGAACAGAGCCATTTCATTAGGTCCTGGTCCTTATGCCATCCGACTGTTCGGCGAGGTGTATCTGAAGAATCGACGGGCGGTAAACACGCCGCGACGGCGGCCTGTTTCGTTCGGAGGTTGATCTCAGCATATCGATGGGTCGTATCCAGACTAACGTGTCCCAGCCACCCTCTGATCACGTTCACTTCCACACCCTGTTCCAGAAGCCCCACGGCAAGTGAATGCCGAAATACATGCGGTGAAACGCCGTGGGATTTCCCGCCGCGTGCACCGGTATTGAGCGATTTTGTGTGGCGTTTGACAAGTTTGTAAATTCCGAACCGGGTGAGCGGTCGAAACTGGCGTGACGCAAAGAGCGGGAGGGTCTTGTCGCCAGATTGAACCGTCTCCAGTTGCTTCAGAAGATCCACAGTTTCAGGCCACAACGGACAGCATCGCCACTTGTCTCCTTTGCCATGCAGCCTTATTCGAAACGGCCCATCCAGATCGACGTCGGCCACTCGGAGGTCTGCAACCTCCTGAACCCGAGCGCCGCTGTTGTAAAGGACGATAAGGAGTGCGCGATCGCGCACGGCGAGCGCGCCCTCTTTAGGCAAGGCCTTGAAAATGCCATCGATTTCTTCGCGCTCCAAGAAAATCGTCTTCGGTGCCGGACAGCGCTTGGTAGGAATGGCCTCCACTCGTTCAGCCTCGGGCAACATCTCAGGGTGGCGTACGGCGAGATATCTGTAAAATGTGTGGAGGGCTGCAAGCCGCTGATTTCGCGTGGCAACCTGGTTTCTCCGTTCGGTCTCGATCATACGTAAAAATTCGAGAACTCTCTCCGATGCAAGATCAGCAAGCGTCAGGCGGGTTACTGGCCGACGACAGGCAGTTGCAACGTAAACAAGAAAAAGCTTCAGTGTGTCCCGGTAACTTTTGACCGATCCGGGCCGAAGCCCCTTTTGGACTCTTAAATGATCTTCGAAAAACGAGTGAAGCACTTGTCCGACACTACTCATGACGCACCTCCTTCGGCACTAACGCGCGGGACCGCTTATCCGCCTGCCGGAGCAGGTCGTCAGTGATGGTCAAATAAACCGAAGTCGAATCGGGATCAACGTGCCCGAGGAATGTGGAGAGATGGATGAGCCGGCGATTGGGGTCAATACCCTCTCGATACCATCGGAGCAGTGTTCCGACTGCGAAGGCTCGCCGGAGATCATGGAGTCGCGGACTGGCGACGCCGGGAGGAATGTTTAGCCCGAGCTTAGGCACGAGCCTGTGAAATGTAATGCTGATAGTGCCTCCGCGGATACGGTTCGTTTTCGTAAAGGAGAACAGAGGCACAGTAAGGTCTCTTGCCTCCCGGTGGATCTGCTCGACGTAGCCGCGGAGTCGTAATCCGAGTTTCGGTCCAAAGGGAACGATGCGGCTTTTTCCAAATTTGGATTCGCGTATGAATAAGGTGCCGCGGCCAAAATCTATGTCCCCCAAGTTCAACCGCACGACCTCCCCTACGCGCAACCCAAGTCCATAAAGCAGCGCGAATACAGTCTCATAAATCAGTGCCCGATTGGTCGCCCGCGACCTATCAGGGAGGCGGCGCGCCAATTCCAAAAGGCGCTTTGCGTGTGCGAGATTGACCACGTACGGTATGCGCTTGGCGGTTTCACGCCGGGGTTCCACCTTGACTGGGTTATATTTAACGACCTTCTGCGTGCGAGCCCACTCGAAAAACACAAGCATTGTGCCCAAAAGATGGTTGTAGCTGCCAGCTGTCCGTCGTGGCCGCGACTTCAGGAATCCCTCGATTACGGCGGTATCGATTGATTCTGGGTCCGAAATGCCCTGATCGCAAAGATATTGGTCAAACATCTGCAGGACATTGACCTCGGTAAGGTATTTGTAGTTGAGCGCGTGTTTGTATTCGACAAAGCTGTTGATGCATTCGGCCAAGGGGCTTTTGAAAGGAAGCATCGTCATAGCGCCTCCCCGTCGCCCATGGCGACTTCCCTGAGAGTTTCAATTTCGACTTTTGAATACACCTCTGTTGACTGGGCCCGGCGGTGGCCGATGTAATCTCCAATCGTTTTGAGCGGGAATTCGGCGTCAATCAATCGCTGAACACAGGTGTGCCGGAGCGTGTGCGACCCCGCGCGGTGAACTTTGACACCTGCTTTCTGAAGGTACAGGGCTATGGAGGCGCCGACGCTTCCGCTCCCGATCGGGCCCTGGGGAGCGATGACGCGAAGGAAAAAATGTCTGTCGGCGGTTTCTGGCCGTCCGTGTTTGAGGTAATCGATTAAGGCCTCGGCCACGACCGCAGCGAGCGGATAAGCGCTGCAGTTCCCTGCTTTGCGATTCGGTATCTGCAGCCGTTCATGTGTCCAGTCGACATCATCCAGCGTCAGCCTCGCGACTTCGCAAGCCCGTAAACCGTAAGTCACCAGCAGGAGAAGTATGGCGTAGTCTCGCCGGCCACGCACCGTTCGTCGATCGACTGCCTCCAGTACCTGGCGCACTTCCCCCCATGTGATTGAACGAGGTACGCTGCTGAGGCGAAACAATCTGGGAACTTCAAAAGTGACACTCAGATCCTCGGCCAGAATCCGTTCCCGGTAGAGATAGCGGAGAAAGGTACGAGTAACCGCGCACAGGTCGCGGCGGGTCGTCCGTGCATACCTTGGGGCATTTTCGATCACGAACGCCGAGAGCAGATGCGGAGAAAGTTCGCTCAGCGAATTAACTTCGACTCGCTTTAAGTACTGAGCGAGACAATTCAGGTTCCGACGATAGCGGGCGACTGTGAGCCTGTTCATTCCCCGCTCTTCAGTTAGATACGGAAGGAACCCAGGTACTTGCGACTGAAACAGAAAGGGATGTGGTCGCTCGCGCTTAACGTGGCCTTCCCGAATCAATTGCAGCATCTGTCGGATGATGCTGCAGACATCCCTGCACAGTTTGAAGCGGGTTTTGACGCTTTTGCATTTGCCGCCTTCTGTCCACTGAGTGCCAAACGATTCTACCAGTGGGCTCGCGGTGGTAAGGTCGGTGGCGCCATTTGTCCTGGCAAAATCAGCAAAATGGCGAAGCAGTTCGACGCGGCGAGTGACGTTGCACGGAGCGTATTTTTGACCGTGCATCCACTCGACATATTGTTCGATCTGAGGAGCCAACCAATTCGAACGAATTCGATCGACGGTCGTCGGTCTAAGGAAGTATTGTTCGAGCATGACAACCTCCATTCAGAGATTTGGAATGGAGACTATCATTCCCTCACTCGTGACTCGTTATGTTCCCTTCACAGACTCTACCGGAAGGCACCACAGTTGATATTCACAATTACCCTATTACTTCGGATCTTCTCCATCGAAGCAGGTCTTGTTGAGTTTTTGGTTGTCTGCATTTGGACGATGGATTTACGCCGCGAAAGGCCAAAACCGCGCGAAATAGTGGGGGCGCTGATCGCCAACGTGCGCACATCGGTAGCAGGATTTGCACTCCCACGGTGGCCCTTCGGGGGGACGACGCACCTCGCAGGCGTGATTTCGGCACCAATGCGGTTGGGAAAAACTCACTCGTGATGTCAAAAGTCTCGGAATCGCTTTCCCGTTCACGAAGTCCGCAACACGCGACTTTCGTAGATGTGCTATCGACGGATTAGCCCGATGGTTGACAAGAACGTTCATTTGTAAGGTGGGACCATGGAAACTCCCGCAGGGCCCTACTTCGGGTAATCTGCGGCCCGTTAAACCAATTTCTCAATAGCGACGATACACTCGGAATCGCTGGGGGCATTTTCTCACTGAAGTGCCGCGCAGATCTGAGTTGCGCACCTACTTAACTCACTTTGAGAGTGAGCGTCACGCTGTGGCTCAAAGCGGATGCGCCCGAGCCAACCGTAGCCGTCACGGTCAGGATATAGGTTCCAGCAGGTGTACCTGGGTTGGGCGGTACGCTGACCCCGCCACCCCCACCGCCGCACGCTACCATGGCAAGGGCCAGCAACCAAGCAGTTACGAGAGACAACATTGCACTTTGCCGTCTGGCCGGGCAGATGCGATTTCTTCTAACAACGCAAGCGATCACTGCGAGGCCAAGGGCCACAATGGCCAGAATTCTTTCCCCGGACGACGCAGGGGGCTGTGGAACGCGTTTGTCAGGCGCATTGGCCGCGGATGGCGCCGTGGTGCTGCACGAGATCGTCACGTTGCTACCAAGGTTGGCAGGGTTTGGTGACGCTGTGCAAGTCGCTTCGGACGGAGCTCCAGTAACGGCAATATTAACCATACCCGACAATCCCCCTTCGGTGCCCTCGCTCAGTGTATAGCTAGCGGTCTGGCCGGGCGCGACGGTGGCCGAGTTGGAAGAACCGGTTGCGGGCCCAAAAGAAAAGTCCTCGCCCGTCCCACTCAGGGCGACTGTCTGAGGGGCGCCGGCCACATTGTCGCCGAGCGTAATACTACCTGTCGCCGAGCCACCTGTTGCCGGCGTGAACGTGACCGCCACAGTGCAGCTTGTGTTGGCCGCGATCGGAGTTGATGCAGAGCACGTGGTGCCCGAACTCGAAATGCCAAAGGGGCCGGTAATGTTCATAGCCGAGAAGGTCAGGTTTGCGTTGCCCGTGTTGGTTACGGTTACGGTTTGTGCCGTGCTCGTGGTCTGCGCCATTTGCGCCGCGAAGCTGAGCGAGTTGGCGGACAAGCTCAGCCCCGGCCCCGTGACTTTCAACGTTCCGCCCACGTAGCTGATGTTGTAATTCGTGTCCACGGCGCCCGAACACGTCACGGTATAATTCCCGCCGATGCTGGAACTGGTCGCTGCGGTTGTGCAAGTGGGCTGAGTCGTGAGGCTGGCTGCACCATCGCCATTTACGAAGCCAGTGTACGTCGGCGTAATTGGCGGCAAGCTGGCGCCCTCATTCATGCTGGGGCTGGGAGCCGTGACGGTGAGCGGCGCCGGGCTCTCCGCAATACTTCCGTTTGCGTAATTGATCGTATAGTTGTCGTCCGCGGCTCCCGTGCAACTGCTGGTATAGGGGCTACCACTCACCGCGCTCGTGCCCGTCGCGGTAGTTGAGCAAAGCGGCGCCGGGCTCAAGCTGATAGGTGTGTCCCCGTTTACAAAACCGGAGTAACTGGGTGTAATCGCCGGTACGGCCCCGCCATAGGTATAGGAGCCGCTTCCCGCCGTGATGGTGAGTGGTGCCGGGCTGACTGTTACCGTGCCCTGAACGTAGCTGATGGTGTAATTGGCATCCACCGCCCCCGTGCAGGTGCTCGGATATAAGCCGGCCGGGCTGGAACTGGTTGCGGTCGTCGTGCAGGTGGGCGTTGCCGACAGACTGGAAGCAGAGTCGCCATTCACAAACCCGGCGTAGCTTGACGTTATCGTAGGAACCGTCCCGCCATATGTCATTGTGGGGCTGCCCGCGGTGATCGTAAGCAAGTTTCCCATGCCACCCTGGGTTATTGGAACTGTTTGAGTTCCGATCAGCAATGTCGCCGTACGCGATCCAGCTTGATTGGGTGCGATGTCGTAGACAACGGACGCTCCAGCGACAGTCGCGGACAGCCACGCTGCGCTGCTCGACACGATGACCGGGCAAGTCGTGGTTACGCCGATGCTGCCGTTCGCCCCACTCGCAGGCGCGCTGATTTGATTCGCGCTTAGCTCGTAAGAGCATGCGGTGGCCGGCTGTGTCATCACAGCGTCGGCATTACCCACCGTCACCAGGCCGCTCTGGGATGCTGTCGTGCTATTGGGCGCTGCCGTCAAGGAAATGACGCCGCTTCCTGAGCCGGTTGCCGCGTTTAACGTCAGCCACGCAGTGTTGGTAGCCGCCGTCCACGCGCACCCGTCGGGAGCAACTACCTGAATGGTGGCCGCACCGCCGGTATCGGCAATAATCTGATTGCCCGGCATTAACTGATAGCTGCACGCTCCGACCGAAATTTGCGCCGAAGCGCTCATACCGTTATATGTAACGTCCAGCCAATCGACGCCATTCCCAGTCGGCATGATTGCTCCACCAGCCCCTACGCTAAATACGGATGTCCCCCCGCTTCTCGCCGCGTAAGTGGCAAGTGCCGTCACATCGGCGGTCGATGCGGAGAAGAGGGCAGCCGTGTGTACGACGCGTGAAGTTCCGATGGCCATAGGCGCAACGGGTGCGTCGACGATATTAAGTCCCAAAACGCCGCCGCTCGGCTGGAGCGTGTAGGTCAATTGCGTTGTCGCGTAGGTGTTATCACTGAAGAGCACGATGGCCACAAAAGTGGCCGATCCAAGCCGTGTGGGCGTGAAGGCAAGAGTGAATGGCGACTGCGTCGCGGCCTGGAGCGGCACATCGGTCGGATCGACCACCGTCTGCAACAGCAGGACCTCGCTGATGGTCTTGGTGGAGGAACTTGCCGTGATATTCGTTGTGCTATCGATACCCAGTACTGATCCTGACGCCGGTGCGAAGGTTACATTTGAGCCTGCTACCTGGGTGTAGCCCGTCAAGTCAAAAATGGGGGCGGTACTGGCTGACGCGGAGTTGAGCATGGCGCGAGACAGCGCGTGTAGGCTGGTACTTGCGGGCGAACTCGCCGGAACCTGCCCGGTACCGCCGGTCAGCCAATAGTACGCCTGTTGCCAGACCGCGCTGCTCGCCGTCTCGCCCGTGTCTTGAAGCCAAATCGCGGTATGCACAATGCCATCGATGGAGGCGGAATCTGTGGCGTTGGACGGCACTTGGCTGGAATATGGAACGATAGTGTCGTGCAAGGTGGTGCCGAGGATGCTGTAGATTGTCTGGCCTGGCAAGAAGCCGCCCACCAATGCATTTAAGATCCCTTCTGTGCCCGAACCGGACGGGGCATCCCCCTCGATGGCGTCAAAAATGTTTGACGTGCTCAGTGCATTGAGGTCGGGGCTTGCAGGTTCCAGAGATTGAACGCCCGTATAGACAGCTTTACCCTGAGTTGCCATTACGTTCCCGAGCGTGCAATTGGCGAAAGAGAGAAGATTCGCGGCGCAGATAATTGAGTCGAGCTGGGATGCGCCGCCGGCGGACGCAAGGGTGGCATTCTGGTTCAGTTCCAGGACGGTGGCAAGCTGCGAACCGTTGTGAGGTGTTCCCACCGTAATGAATTTATGTACGGGGTTCCCTGGCAATGTGCCCGGCACCAACGAGGCAGGTGGGTGGCTCAGGAAGTAGCGCGTCACCAATCCCCCCATGCTGTGAGCGAACACGTCAACTCTGCGAGCGGCCATGCCAGAAGTCGCTGCGGAGGCTAACGCGTCGAGTAGTACCGATGCGAATAAATTCTGAGTGGGGAGGTAGTCGAAGGCTTTGTAGCTATCGGCGCCGTAGTCCACACGATAGATCAAGTTGTGTGGATATTGAGGGGCGAGCCACGCCGGAAAACCGGTGGCGAGGGGCCATGCGCCGTCGGCGCTGGACCAGACGCCATGTACTAACAGCAGCGGCGGGGGCATAAGACTTACGGATATCTGTGGATTTGACGTAGCCCCCTGCTGGCTCGCCGTGGTTGTGATAGTAACCAGCGGAAAAATGTTGTGCACTGGCATGGCGCCTGGCCCCCAGAGGAGCGCCAGAAATGTGTACACACCCGTGGTCGGGTCGTAGGCGCTCGGCGCCGAGACAAGGATAGACTGTTGCGAGTTTTCAGGCGGAGGAGTGGGATTCGTCAGGTAGTTCGAATCAAAGTTCGAGAGTGATCCGACAGGTGTGTTGCTGGGCAGGTTGGTGCCGCTCGCGGCAATCGAAAAGGTGACGGGCGTGGTGGAAGTGGACTGGAACACCAGGGCCACCGCCGAAAGCCCGTCCGCAGCCAGAGCTGTGGCACCCGGGGAATGGAACACATCGTTAACCGTCACCGCCGACGGCGCGAGGCTGATCGCGGCGTACGACCCATAGGGATTCACCGCTGCCAGAGTGCTGGTAAACGCTGCCGGGGCGAATGATACGCTGGCAACTCCGTTGCCGACGACAGTTTCAATGAAGTGTGCCTGACCTCCGGAACAAGGGGCGTAACCAATTATGTTTTCGAAATCATCGTGCATTACCTTGGTATTGGTGTAAGCTCCCGTATTGAGATCCCAGGTCTCCGTTGCGAAGTTCTTAAAATTCACTGTCTCCCAATCAAAAACCCCTTCACTATAGGAGGCAGAAAATGCGCCGCCATAGCCGCTTCCGTATTCGGTCACACTTGTTGTTACAATACCGCTCGCGCTTAGCGTTGAAGAAGCTTCCACCTGGCCATAAGGGTCGTCGGTGCCCAAGTAGGTGGCCGAGGCAGGAACCCAAGTTCCGTCACTGCGTTTTATAAGCGGTAGTTTAATGAGCAGCTCGTGAAAGATCAGCCAGGAATAGTTATTAGTAAAACTGTTTGAGCTAACAGCACCCGGAACACCCAGGCACGCCGGCGGAGTTTCTGTGCTAACAGTAGAGAGCTGGACGGTCCCCGTTCCGCCGACGGGCTGAAAACCAAAACCATATGGGCTAAAGTCCTGGCCACTGCTGATTGATCCGAAAGGAATCGAAGCACTAAGATAGGTCTCTGCGCGCGCGGTAGCGGCGATACCGTTAAGCAGCAGTAGCGCAAAGAACAAGGTGGCCAACGTTCGCAGCAACTGCATGGTGGTTCTCCGCAAGCAAAAGACGACGCAATCAGGATTCAAGACGCCTCCTTTAGGTCAGCAGCTAAGAGAAGCCCGGCAATTACGCCTTACGTTCGCCGATGCACGAAAAACTCAGTGGAAAGCCCTGCTACTTTGTCAATACTTCGTAATGAGCACCGGGACGCGCACCAGATCGCGGTTCTCAGAGTTGTCGTTGAACCGCGTGTAGTAGAGGTACGGCGTGCGACCGGGAGTCTCGAAATTGGTCGACGGATCGTCCGGATCGATAATCGATCCATAAGCAAACGAACCCGCAAGGCCTCCCGCACCCGGCTGCTGGCATGCGCTCGGCGCCGGAACGTAGGCCGGCGCGATAAACTGCTGAGTCGACCAGTTGACCCGCCTCCTCCACAGCTTGTCAGCAGTGTAGCGCACACGACTACAACAAGAATGAGCAACGCCCGACGAGCGTCTGTCTCAGTGGCAGGCGTGCCGACCGAGACTCTCACGAACAACGCTCCGAATTCCTAGGTTAGATCCACGCCTCGAAGACAGCATGCGCCCGGAACACCTCTCTCCCGAGATGCCCGACAAACTCCTCGACAGTCGTTAAAAGAGTTCTCCGCGTTTTGTTGATGAAACGACCCTGAAGATGAAAATAGAATATACGAGGCGATTTTCGTTGTCAATTCTTGTAGGGTATGCCGGAAGGGGTATGTATGTTATGGTATTGAGTCAAACCATATCAACAATAATGTATCATTCGGTAAGACGCGGGTCCTCCGCTCGAACGTCTTCGAACCCCAATGCCACATAATTCGTACGGCCACATAAGGCCGCTTTTGTTCCTGGGAACAAAAGCGGCCAATTCTTGGAGTTTTCTGGAATCAAAAATCTTCCGGGGGTTGGACTTGGATTCAACGATGCGGTCCAGAGGGATTTCCTGAACCAAAGGGGCGTTGTCGGTAACGGCGGGCATAGCGGTCATGTTATTCACGGGCAATTCTCCTTTTTATTTGGGATTCAATATTCCTGGGGTAAAAGAATCGTGGTGCTGGCGCGGTCGGCCTCGGTGATGACCCAAAGGACCGTTCCGGCGTTGGTTCGATAGCTGCTCAAAAGCCTAAAGCCGTGCTTGAGGCCGTAAATGTTCTCGGCGACATCGTGGGCGTCAAGCTCTCCCCAATCGCCCGCAACGTGGCGGCGCAAGAATTCATCCGGCGTCTGATTGGCGCGGGCCATGGCGTCCAAAGCGCCGGGGGTGGCAAGAGTTCGACCGAGCGGAAATAGGCCTTGCATTGGTGCACTCCTTTTATGGTCACTGGTGATAAGTGGCCGGTCGTCATTGAACGGCGTCGGTTGGTTCTGCGGTTCGGCCCGCGCGAAGAATCTGGTCGGCGGCGTGGAAAATGCGTTGGGCGGAACGCTCACTGATGGCTTGGCCTCGGCCCCACGACTGGATATAGCCCCGGCTGTATTCCGCGCCTGGCAGCCCAAGCGATTCGCAGCAAAGCAGCGCCACGGCTTCGGCTTCAACCTCGCGAATATTTCGGGGTGTGGTCTCGGTGTCGGAAAGGTCGCCCTCATCGCAATGACCAAGGGCAACGTGAGCCAACTCATGGAAAAGGGTTTTGCATGGCTGCACGGCAATCGGGCTGACGGCAATCTTTCGGCCACGCTTCGCGTAACCCTGGGCGTTGCCGTCCAAGTCCTCAAAGGGGATTCGCTCGATTTTCAGCGCGGCAAGTGCGGTCTGCTCGTTCCATTCGGGAATTGCGCTCGGCTGGTAGTCGGCCCCTTCCGTCTGCGCCAAGACAAACCAGTTGGCCTTGTAGGTAAAATGCGTGAAGGAAAATTCCTCCTCCTGGTTGGTGCCGTCACCCTTTTTGACCGTCTTAGTTCGCGTGCAAGTCAACGGCATGCAGAGCGTTAATGCCTTCGTTCCCTTCTTGACGTGTCGGCCTAGCTCCTTCCACTTGGGGAAAGTGGCAAGCGGCCCCGGCTGGATGCCACGTTCAAAGCACTGGAACAAGGCCAAAAGCTGATTCCCAAGGCTGTAATTGTGGAAGCGGCTGTACGCCTCGTGAATGAAGCCGGGCTTTTTCACGGCTTCGTCTAACAGAGCCGCCCACGAAACCATTGCCTTTCTCTCAGCGCCATAGCGCGCGCTGCCT
>Ga0335085_10013381_pt1 | contig 12032 bp, 9 predicted proteins | sample Lox_Sample_45_FD_206712 | JGI IMG/M metagenome (GOLD analysis project Ga0335085, IMG submission 206712) | Soil microbial communities from Loxahatchee National Wildlife Refuge, Florida, United States - Lox_Sample_4.5 | ecosystem: Environmental > Terrestrial > Soil > Wetlands | place: USA: Florida...
TCCCTGGCTCGACCAGAACGGCGGCAGCTGGGATTTCGTGGTGGTCGACTTTCCGGATCCGACCAGCTATTCACTGGGAAAACTCTACACCAGCGCCTTTTACCGCCTGCTGAAGAAGCATGTGGCTGAAAACGGGCTGGTAGTGGTGCAGAGCACTTCGCCAATGTTCTCCCGGCAAAGCTATTGGTGTATTGTCGATACCCTGCAACAGGCGGGTTTTCGCACCTGGCCATATCACGTCTACGTTCCCAGCTTCGGGGAATGGGGTTTCACCCTGGCGGGCGACTCCTGGCATCCGCCGGCGACCCTGCCGCCCGGCCTGCGCTTCCTGACGGTCTCGTTCATCCCCCAGCTCTTCGATTTTCCCGAGGACATGAAGCCGGTGAGCGCCGAGGTTAACCGGCTGAACGATCAGATTCTGGTCCGATACTACGAAAAAGACTGGAAGGATATCGCGCGCTAGGGACTTGAGGTGTTCCCAAGACCGCACTGGCTTCTTTTATTTTCAATTATTTAGTCGCAAGCTCCAGCTACAACTTGACAATGATACACTAAGATTGCATAATACGAACAGGCTAAATGAGAGCCGCGAGTTCTTCACGAGAGGGGACGTAGACACTTTATGAGCAAGATCATCGGAATCGACCTCGGCACCACCAATTCGGTCGTCGCGGTCATGGAAGGCGGCCAGCCGGTCGTGATCCCGAATCAGGAGGGCGGCCGAACCACGCCGTCGGTGGTTGGATTTACCAAGTCGGGCGAACGGCTGGTGGGACAGGTGGCCAAGCGCCAGGCGGTCACCAACGCGGAAAACACGGTTTATTCGATCAAGCGCTTCATGGGGCGGCGCTTTGACGAGGTCAGCGAAGAAATGAAGTTGGTCCCCTACAAGGCGGTGCGGGGCGACAACGGGGATGTGCGGGTAGAGGTCCAGGGCAAGAAGTTCTCGCCGCCGGAGATTTCGGCCATGATTCTGGGCAAGCTGAAGGAAGCGGCCGAGGCCTACCTGGGCGAGAAGGTCACCAAGGCAGTCATTACCGTGCCGGCATACTTCAACGATGCCCAGCGCCAGGCGACCAAGGACGCGGGAAAGATCGCCGGCCTGGAAGTCATGCGCATCATCAATGAGCCGACCGCGGCCGCGCTGGCCTACGGGCTGGACCGCAAGAAAGACGAGACGATCGCGGTCTACGACTTCGGCGGCGGCACCTTCGATATTTCGATCCTGGAGGTGGGCGACGGCGTGGTCGAGGTGAAATCGACCAACGGCGACACGCACCTGGGCGGCGACAATATCGATCAACGGATCATCGACTGGCTGATCCAGGAGTTCAAGCGCGATCAGGGCATCGATGTTTCTAAAGACCAGATGGCGCTGCAACGGCTGAAGGAAGCGGCCGAAAAGGCCAAGATCGAACTTTCGACGCTGCTGGAGACTGAAATCAACCTGCCGTTCCTCACCGCCGACGCCAGCGGTCCCAAGCACCTGGCGATCAAGCTGACCCGGGCGCGGTTCGAGCAGATGGTGGCGGATATTCTGGATCGTTCGGTCGAGCCCTGCAAAAAGGCCCTGGCCGATGCGGGCGTGACCCCGTCGCAGATCGATGAAGTGGTCCTGGTCGGCGGCTCGACGCGCATCCCGAAGGTTCAGGAGATTGTGAAAAATCTGTTCGGCAAGGAGCCGAACCGCAGCGTGAACCCGGATGAAGTGGTCGCGGTGGGCGCGGCGGTTCAGGGCGGCGTGCTCGGCGGAGAAGTGAAGGACGTGCTGCTGCTGGACGTGACGCCGCTTTCGCTGGGTATCGAAACGCTGGGTGGTGTCTTTACCAAGCTGATTGAACGGAACACCACGATTCCGACCCGCAAGAGCGAGGTTTTTTCGACGGCGGCCGACAATCAGACTTCGGTGGAGATCAAAGTCTACCAGGGCGAGCGGGCCATGGCCCGGGACAACCGCATGCTGGGCGTGTTCCAGTTGATCGGCATCCCGCCGGCGCCGCGCGGCATTCCGCAGGTAGAGGTGACCTTCGACATCGACGCCAATGGAATCCTGAACGTGACGGCGAAGGACAAGGCCACCAATAACGAACAGAAGATCACCATCACATCTTCTTCGGGCCTGAGCAAGGACGAAGTGGAGAAGATGGCGAAGGATGCCGAATCCCATTCGGCGGAGGATCGCAAGCGCAAGGACGAGATCGACGCGCGCAATCGCGCGGACTCGATGGTCTACCAGGTGGAAAAGATGCTGAAGGATCATCGCGACAAGATCAGTTCGGAAGACGCGGCCAACGTCGAAACGGCGCTGGAGGCGACCCGCAAGGCGATGTCCGGCGGCTCGGTGGAAGACATCAACAAGGCCGTCGACAATCTGACGCAGGCGAGCCACAAGCTGGCCGAGGCGATGTATAAGACCAGCACGGCGGGCGGAGAGTCGGGCCCGACCGGTGCCGGCCCGGGACCGGGCGGCGATGGCGCGCATCCGAAGGAGGAGAAGAAGAAAGAAGACGTTGTCGACGCGGAGTTCGTCGACGTGGACGAAAACAAGAAATAGTAGCCAGCGCTGAGTGGCCGGTGGTCAGTGAAAATCTGGCTTGCCGGCCACTCGCCGCTGGCCAGCGGCCACTCTTATGGCTCAGGCAGATTATTATCAAACCCTCGGTGTAGGCCGGGACGCCAGCGAAGACGAAATTCGCAAGGCGTACCGGAAACTGGCGCGTAAACATCATCCGGATTTGAATCCGGGCGACAAGGCGGCCGAGGAGCGTTTCAAGAAGGTGCAAGAGGCCTACGACATCCTGAGCGATTCGAAGAAGAAGCAGATGTACGACCAGTACGGCTTCTATTCCGAGAACGGGATGCCCGGGGGAACGGGAGCGGGTGCCGGCGGGCAGCGCGGTCCGAACATGGGATTTGGAGGGTTCGATTTCTCCGACGCCTTCACGCGGGGAGGCGGCGCGGGGGCGGGGCGGCGCGCCCACCCCGAGGAGTCGGCCAATTTTCAAGACATATTCAGCCAGTGGTTCGGTCGCCAGCAAAGAGAAGAGGCGGCGCCGCCGCAAAAGGGGTCCGATCTCGAATACGGACTGAGTATCGATTTCTGGCAGGCCATCAAGGGCACGCAGGTTCGCCTGAACATCAATCGCCAGGAAGTCTGCGCCACCTGCGGCGGCACCGGGGCCGCGAAAACCGGCGGCAACACCGTCTGCCCCGAATGTAACGGCAGCGGCAACGTGACCCAGGCCGCCGGAGCCATGCGCTTCAGCCTCACCTGCCCGCGCTGCAACGGGACCGGCCGGCTGCACAACGCCTGCCCAGCCTGCCATGGCGACGGCCGGATCAACACCACGGAGACGGTGGACGTGCGGATCCCGCCAGGGGCGCAACAGGGATCGCGGCTGCGGGTCGCCGGCAAGGGCAACGCGGGAACGCAGGGCGCGCCGCCGGGCGATCTGTACATCACGGTTCGCGTGGAGCCGCATGCCTTCTTCCGCCGCGATGGCGACGACATCGAGATTACCGTTCCGGTGCGGATCGATGAGGCGGGGCTGGGAACCAAGATCGAAGTACCGACTATCGACGGACGCGCGCTGCTGAAGATTCCGCAGGGAACCAAGAACGGCCAGAAATTCCGGCTGCGCGAAAAGGGCGTGTTGAATTCCCGAACCGGCAAGCGCGGAGATCAGATTGTGCAGGTCGAAATCGAGGCGCCGGAAGTGCACGACGAGCGCACCAAAGAGCTGCTGCGGGAATACGCCCAGTTGCATCCGGAAGATCCGCGCGGCGCGATCTGGGCGAAGGTGTAGGCGTATGAGGAAAAAGAACAAAGCCGCGTATATGATTTCGGCGGTGGCGGAACAGTACCAGATCCATCCGCAGACGCTTCGCCTGTATGAACGAGAAGGGCTGCTGAAGCCATCGCGGAGCGACGGCAATACTCGCCTCTATACCGACGACGACCTGGAGCGTCTGGAGGTGATTCTGAAGCTTACCCGCGATTTGGGAGTGAACCTGGCCGGCGTGGAAATCATTCTCAACATGCGCGAGAAGATGGCGGAGATGCAGCGCCAGATCGAACAGTTTGTCACCAGCCTCAATACCGAAATCTCCCAACGCAACCGGCCGCTCACGCGGGAACCGGTGAATTCCCTGATCCCGGTGATCGAAATCAAACGAACCAAAAAAACTTTTTAGGAAGTTTACGCTACTGGCGCGCCGGAGCGAGCAGATCTTCGGTCGAGGTGCTGCTCACGCCGTAGCGCGGCTGGATGTACTTCTCCAAAAACGCGAGCTGGCGGCGCCAGGCGTCCAGGCGATGCTCGCGCTGGCTGAAGCCGTGCAATTCGTTGGGATAGGTGAAGTAGTAAAAAACCTTCCCGTGCTCCTTTAACGCGCGTACGAATTGCGCCGATTCATAGGGAGGCACCTGCGGATCGTTTTCGCCGTGCATCACCAGTAGCGGCGTCCGGATCTTGGCGACCTCGGCGAGCGTGTCGGCCTTGCGATAAACCTCCGGCTTTTCCGCCGGGGTTCCGCCCATCTTCATCATCCAGCGGATCGCCGAGTTGCGATTGGTGCGCTCGTTGAAGCTGGCGCGATCCACCACGCCATACAGCTCGATCGCGCAGGCGAACAGATCCGGATATTTGGTCACCGCGTAGCCGACCATGGTGCCGCCATGGCTGCCTCCGCCGATGGCCAGCCTCTTGGGATCGGCCAGGCCCTGTTGGACCAGATAATCCGCGCCGGCGGCGACGTCGTCCATTTCGCCGCCACCCGAGTCTTCGACGTTCAGGTTGCGGAACTTCTCGCCATAGCCGGTGCTGCCCCGATAATTGGGTTGCAGAACGACATAGCCGGACTGCGCCAGAAACTCCGGCCAGACGTCGAAGCGGAAAGTGTCCTGGCCCTCCGGACCACCGTGAATCCACAGCACCGCCGGATATTTGGTCCCGGGTTTGTAGCCGGCGGGCTTGTGCAGGATGGCGGCGATCTGGGTACCGTCCTTGCTGCGATAATGCACCAGTTCCGGAAGGATCAGGCCCGATTCGAAGTTCCGGGGTGTGGTGTGGGTCAGATATTTCGGCACGGCGTAATGCGCCACCGCGGCCTCCAGCAAATCGGTTGACTCCGCGGGAGTGTTGCGATGGAAATAGATCGCCGACCCGTCGGGCGACCACTCCGGCTGTGACTCCAAGCCGGGCGTGCCGAACTGCGTGAGCCGGCGCGGCGCCGAGCCGTCCACCGGGACGATCCAGATCGCGGACTGCTCCAGCTCGCGGCGGCTGGAGACCACGGCCAGCGATTTTCCATCGGGAGAGAAGGCGGGATTGGTGTCTTCCCAGTCGCCGTGGGTCAGGGGTTTCGGCGCGCCGCCCGTGACCGGGAGCAGATAGATGTTATCCCAGCCGCTTTCCTGCAAAACCACTGCCAGCGTGCGCCCGTCCGGCGACCATGCCGCCCGGCGGATCTGCCAGCCGCCGCCGCGATCGGTGGGCGAGGTGTAGAGCGTCACCGGATCGGAAGCAGCCTGCCCCTTCTGCGCATCGAACTGGAGGCGGTTGAGCTTGCCGCTGAAATACTCCGGCGCGCGGGCGGTGTAGCTGATATAGCGCCCGTCGGGGGACCAGGAGGCGTTCTCTTCGTCGTGGTTGGCCGCGGTGAGATAGCCGCTGGCCATGCCGTCGTCGCTCACCACCATCAGGTTGTTGTGGCCGCGGCGGCCCGTTTCAAAAAGAATCCAGCGGCCTTTGGGCGAATATTGCGGCTGGCGGTCGCCGGCCTGTCGCGGATCGCCGGGGCCGGGGGCGGCGTGCGTCAGCCGGCGCGGCGCGCCTCCCGTGGTGGGGACCACCCAGATGCTTCCCTGGCTGGCGAAGGCGACCCGGCTGCCATCGGGCGACCAGCTCAATCCCGATTTCCCGCCGGCCGTGCTGGTGAGCGTCACCGGCCAGCCGCCGGAGGCGGGCAGCAGCACAATTTGACCGTTTCGCGTCATGGCGAAGGTCTTGCCATCGGGGGAAAGCGCGGTCTCGCCCACGGGCTCGGGCGAGAGCAGATCCTCCAGGGTCAGGTGATGCGTTTGCGCGCTCAGCGCGCCGCACAGAACGAAAAGGAGTGTCTTGCGCATGGTTATTGAGGATTGTATCAGCGTTTAAACGAGTACTGATCCGGTTATCATGAAATCGTCACGTCGAATGACCCCGCGCCTCCTGCATATCTGCCTGCTGTGTCTGGCGATTCCGCTGGCGGGATGCCTGGTACAACACCGTATCGTGGCGCCGCCGGGCAAGGTGCGCAACCGGCCTCTGCTCACGGCAAGCAAAGATGAATTGATCCAGCGGCTTCGCGAGACCTTCGCTCCGATCCACTCCTTCAACATGCGCGCGGACATGTCGGCCTCGGTCGGAAAACTTTACGGCGGCGAGCTCACGGATTACGCCACCGTCCGCACCTACGTACTGTTTCTTCGCCCCGCCGATATTCGCGTCATCGGGCTCGATCCGGTGGTGCACAGTTCCACCATCTTCGACATGGTTTCGACGGGCAACGATTTTCGCGTCTCGATTCCCAGCAAGGAGCGGTTCATCATCGGCGACAACGACGCGCCGCCCAGTTCGACCAATCGGCTGGAGAACATGCGGCCGGCCGCGTTTCTCGATTCTCTGGTCATCGCGCCGCCCTCGCCTTCCGATACCACGCTGCTCGAGGATGACACCGACGAAAGCAAAGCGATCTACATCCTGTTCATGGCCGGGGAGGAGCAGGGACAGCTTCGCCTGAAGCGGGCGGTGTTTTTTGACCGTTACACATTGCGGATCGCGCGGCAAAAGACCTTCGCGCCGTCGGGCGCCACCATCAGCGAGACGCTCTATTCCGAGTGGAAGCCTTATGGCGAAATTCCCTATCCATCGGTGATTCAGATTCGCCGGCCCATCGATGGGTATGAGGTAACCATGACCGTGGTCGATATGGCCATGAACACGCCGGAGGTCACGCCGGCAAAGTTCGAATTGAAGCAACCTCCGGACGCGCGGGTCACCATTCTAAAGTGATCCCAGCCGCCGCTTTACTGCGGCAGCCCGAGCGACAGATGCTTGATCTCGAGGAACTCCTCCATCCCCCAACGCCCGCCTTCGCGTCCGATTCCAGAAAATTTCCTGCCTCCGAAGGGCGCCTGAGCGGTGGATGGAACGCCGTCATTCACGCCGACGATTCCATATTCCAGTGCCTCGCCGACGCGCATGGCGCGGCCGAGATCGCGCGTCCATAAGTACGATGCCAGGCCGTACGGCGTGTCGTTGGCGAGCCGCACCGCTTCCTCATCGCTGCGAAAGGGAATGACTGGCGCGACCGGCCCGAACGTTTCTTCCTCCATCATCAGCATTCCCGGAGCGACGCCGGTGACCACCGTCGGATCGAAAAACAGCCCGCCCGGCGACTTTCCTCCGATGGCGATTTGCGCGCCCTTGCCGACGGCGTCGCGTACGTGGCGCTGAACCTTTTCGAGCCCCTGGGCATTTACCAGTGGACCGACCTGTGTCGCGGAATCCAGTGGATCGCCGACGCGCAACGACGAGGCGATGTTCGCCAGCCGCGCCGTAAATTCGCCGGCGATGGTGTGGTGCACGTAGATCCGGTTGGTGCAGACGCACGTCTGGCCGGCATTGCGGAACTTGCAGGCCGCCACCTCGCGAACCGCCGCGTCCAGATCGGCGTCGCCAAAGATGAGGAAGGGAGCATGGCCGCCCAGTTCCAGTGCCAGCCGCTTCATGGTCTTCGCGCAGCGCTCGTAGAGGTGAATGCCCACCGGCGTCGAACCGGTGAAGGTCAGCACGCGCACGCGCGGGTCTTCCAGCAGAACGTCGGAAACGGGAACCGGATCGAGCGCGGGAAGAACCTGCAGGGTGTCCGCCGGAGCGCCCGCTTCCTCCCACAGGGCGGCGAGATATAAAGCCGACAGCGGCGTCTGTTCCGCCGGCTTCAGAATCACCGCGCATCCGGCGGCCAACGCGGGCGCGATCTTGCGCGTGACCACCGCATAGGGAAAGTTCCACGGCGTGATCGCATAGACGACGCCGGCGGGCTGCCGGGCCACCAGGATCCGCTTGTGCGCGAATTGGCTGGGAATGGTCTCGCCGTAGACGCGTTTGGCTTCTTCGGCGTACCATTCGATGAAGCTTTCGGCGTACTTCATCTCGCCCAAGCCTTCCGTCACCGGCTTGCCCATCTCCAGGGCCATGATACGAACCATCTCGGCTTCATTCTGGACGATCAGGGCACTCCAGCGGCGCAGAATCGCCGCGCGCTCGTAGGCCGTCGTCTGCTTCCACTTTTCGAAAGCGGCCGCGGCCCGGTCGGCGGCGCGGCGCGCCTGCTCGGCGCCGCAATCGGGGACCTCTGCGAATACGGAGCCGTCGATCGGCGTGTGAATCGGGAAGGAGCGGCCGGCGTGCGGCTGCGACCGTTCGATGCGGGGAATTTGAATGGCGGTCATTTCGATTTCTCCGGAGCCGGAAGGGGGTGCTGCGGGGAATGGCCCCGCTTGTAAACCAGGATGGTTCGGCGGAATTGCATCACCACGGTCCCATCCTGCTTGAAGCCGGTCGTCTTGATCTCCACGAGGCCCATATTGGGCCGCGATTTCGATTCGCGGCAGTTGAGAATTTCCGTTTGCGCATAGAGCGTATCGCCTTCGAAGACCGGCGCGGGCATGCGCACCTCATCCCATCCCAGATTTACCGCGTTTTGCGAGATATCGGCGACGGAAAGGCCGGTGACCACAGCCAGCGTGAAGGTGGAATTGACCGGCGGGCGTCCAAACTCGGTCTGCGCCGCGTAGTGGGCGTCGAAGTGGATCGGATTGTTGTTCACCGTCAGCAGCGTGAACCAGGCGTTGTCGGTCGGCGTGACGGTGCGGCCCAGAGCGTGGCGGATCATCATTCCTTTTTCGAAATCTTCGTAGTGGCGGCCGGTCATGTTTATGCGGTTGCGGGCAAGATATCAGAAAACGCGGGGGCCATGTCGTCCAATTCTTCGAGCGAGCGCCAGGCGTCGAGAGCGCGCTTCACGGTATCGGCTCCGAATCGCGGTCTCACCAGGGCGGTAAACTTTTCGAGCAGCGCTTCCGTGGAAACCGGATTCTCGGGATTGCCCCGCGGATAATCGGAGCCGCCTTGAAGCTTCGATCCGTCGGCCAGGCGGATGGAGATGCGCGTCGGCCATGCCGCGGGATACTTCGCGGTCAGGTCCGGCGCGACGGCGACACGCGTTCGTGCCAGCAGCGCCGCGATCTTGGCATCCCGAACGCCGTCCGACGCGAAACGATCCGCGGAGAATTGATCCAGGCCGGCACGCCCCTCGGCCAGCGCCGCCGCGACGCAATACGCCAGGCTGAACTTGGCCTGATAGGGCGAGCGCGGATTCATCTCCTTCACGATTTCAAAGCCGGGGCCGTAGGTGTCGATCTCGATCGCGGCGATCTCGCCGGCCGGCCGCAGATCAAGCGCGACGTCGATCGCCGTATGGGTGTGGCCGCAGCAGGAGTGCAGTTTATAGCAGTTTTCGGTGACCTTCCATTGCTCGCCCAGCCGATCCGTGATGCGGCCGGCATCGTGCGATTCGCTCATCGCCCGAAAGAATCCACGTTCACCCTCCAGAATTCGCGGCGCTCCCGTGAATCCTTCGCGCGCCAGATCGGCGGACAGAATGCCGTTCATGGCGGCCTTTCCCGGATGCAGGTGCTTGCTCATCGAGCCGTCGGCGTTGAACTCCCACAGCCCGGCGGCCTGAGTGCCGGCGCTGCCGAGCGCGTTGCGCATCTCGATGGCGTTCAATCCGAGAAGCGATCCCGCGGCGGCAGCCGCCCCGAAAGTCGCGGCGGTGCCGGTCGGATGCCAGTAGCGATAGTGGCTGGGATTCACGGCTGCTCCGACGCGTAGCGCCGCTTCGTAGCCAAGGGCGACGGCGGTCAGGAATTTGCGGCCGCTCGAATGTTCCCGTTCGGCGACAGCTAGAGCGGCCGGGATCACCGGCGCAGCCGCGTGCAGCGTCGATCCCTTGTGTACGTCGTCGAATTCCAGGATGTGAGTGGCGATGCCGTTAGAGAAGGCAGCCGCGACGGCGGAGGCGCGCCCGGCGGAAAAAACCGTCGCCTCCGCGGATTTGCCGAAACTCGCCGCCACTCGTTGCGCCATTCGAGCCGGCGCCTCGATGGATCCGGCGAGCGCGGAGCCCAGCCAGTCGAGAACCGCGCGCCGCGTCTCTTCGCGCGCCTCCGCGGGCAGCGCGGGCGATCCGGCGAGAAATTCGGCAAGGCAGCGAGTCACGTCTGGCATCATTTCTCAGCCGCGCAGCGCCTGCAAAATGGCGGGGTAAGTCGATGGGGAGATTTTCGCGGCGATCAGCACCGGCCCAGCCTCGTCCACGGTCTCTTCGAGAGCGCCGCGCAATCCGGCCTCATCCCGAACCTCGATCCCGCGCACGCCCAGGCCGCCGGCCACCCGCGGCCAGTCGATCGCGCCGATATGGATGCCGTCAGCAAGGTAGCCGCGCTGCTCCTGCTTCACTTTAATGAGCGTGAGATCGCCGTCGTCGAAAAGGAGGATCCGCACCGGCAGATTTTCGCGCGCCGCCGTGCGAAGTTCAGCCAAACAGATCAGCAGGCCGCCGTCTCCGGTAAACGCGACGACCGGTTTCGACCGGTCGAGCAGCGCGGCGCCGATGGCGGCCGGCAGCGCGAAGCCCATGGTCGAAAGGCCGTTCGAGATGAGCACGCCGCAAGGCTCCCCCGCTGGCCACAGAGCCATCACCGGGAACATGTGCGCGCCCGCATCCACCGCGATACGCGATCCCGAATAAATGTCGGCGGCGATCTCCGCGACGCGATGAGGCAAAAGAACTCCGTCGCCCGCCGGCCGCATGCGCTGCCGTTGCGCGTCCGCCAGACGCGTCACCTGTTCGCGATTCCAGTCGCTTTCTTCGAGCGGAAGCGCCTCGACAAGCACGGCAATATCGCCGACCAGTTCGGCGGCGAAGGGAATCTGCGACTGACGCATCGCCCAACTCGTCAGTGAAATCACCGGCTGCGGGAATTTCCAGGGCCGCGGCAGCAATTCCACCGGATCGAGGCCCACGGCGATCACCAGATCGGCTTTCTCGAGCATCTCGCGTTCCAGAGTGCCGTTGGTAAAGACGCCGCCGAACCAGGGATGCCGGTCGGGCACGACGCCTTTCGCCTTATAGGTGACCATCGCCGGAATTGCGCAGCGATCGCACAGGCCGCGAACGGCCCGGGCGATCCTTTCCTCGCGCGCTCCCAGTCCGGCGATCAACAGCGGCCGCCTGGCGTTCGCCACCATCGGCGGAACAGCCGGCATCGCCATCGCGCGCGAGGCGGAAGCCCGTTCGAAATGGCCCGCTTGGGCGGTGGTGACCTCGGTCGAAAGGTCCAGATGGACCGGCCCGTGTGGACGCGTCTCGACGGCCTGGAGAACGCAGTGCAGCGCCTGCGGAACCTCATCGGCGGCCGGCCGGCCCGTCCATTTGACCAGGGATGAGAACATCTCGCGATGCGGCAAGTTCTGGTGCTGCATGGCGCCGGGATGACAATCGGTCAGCAGGATCAGCGGAACCCGCTCCAGGTACGCATTGGCGACGCCGTTCATCATCGATGCCGCGCCAGGTCCCAGCGTCGCCAGGCACGCGCCCGGTTTGCCGGTGATCTCCGCCTGCGCCGTCGCCATGAAGGCCGCCGCCGTTTCGGTGTGGGCCAGCGTGAACGGCAACCCGGCGATTCGCGCCGCTTCGATCAGATCCGCGTTGCTGCCGCCGCCGGGCATCCCGAACAGGCGTTGTACGCCGGCCTGCTCCAACGTGCGGATGATCTGTTCGGCATTGGTCATAGATGTTTCAGGTGCGCTGCGGCGGACCGGAACGATTGGCCCTTGTGAAGCAGAGCCAGGAATTCGCGGTCATTATAATTCAGCAGCGCGGCGATTTCGCAGGCTTCCTCAAAACGGTGGTGCGGGATG
>Ga0335085_10013382_pt1 | contig 12031 bp, 12 predicted proteins | sample Lox_Sample_45_FD_206712 | JGI IMG/M metagenome (GOLD analysis project Ga0335085, IMG submission 206712) | Soil microbial communities from Loxahatchee National Wildlife Refuge, Florida, United States - Lox_Sample_4.5 | ecosystem: Environmental > Terrestrial > Soil > Wetlands | place: USA...
CATCGAGAACATGGATGTGATGGATACGCCCGAGGCGCGCGACCTGTTCGCCTGCCTGGGTGCGGTGGTCTCGGACGCGGATGGTGCCAGCCTTTTTCGAATTGCAGCCCTGCCGCAGTTTGCCATTGATCCGGAAAAATTGCGCTCCGGCATCAAGGCGCTTCCCCGCGACGCCGGCACTTCCGCCATCGCGCTGGTGCTTTCCCAGATCGAGGGTGGCGAAGCGGTTCTCGAGCGCGTGCGACAGACTCGAGCCGACATTGCCGCCGCCGGCGCCAAAGGGCGTGCCGCGGTGAACATCCTGGTGCGCGATTTTGCTTTGAATCGAGATTCAAGAGTGTTGAGGGCGGTTCTCGACTTCGTGAGCGAATGGGAGAAAAAAGCAATCACGACAACCGGCGAGATTGCCGAGCTGCTCGATTATCTCGAATATTTCAGGGAAGCCCGGGGAGTGATTCCTCTCTCGTCGAACGACGATGACGCGGTCCCTCTCATGACGGTACACGCCGCGAAAGGGCTGGAGTTTCCCCACGTGTTCATCCTTCGCGCCAACTCGGGCTCTTTTCCGCTGAATTATCAGGAAGCCCTGATTGAGTTGCCCCGGGAGCTGTACGACAAGGACTCGATTGCCCAGGGCGATGACAAGGAGTTGTGTCAGCAGGAAGAGAGACGTCTGTTTTATGTTGCTATGACCCGGGCGCGAGACTCGCTCACCATCTACGCCAAGAAGGGGACTGGAAAAAAAGACCTCACGCCTGCTGGTTTTCTGCGTGACCTGCTGAAGGATACAAGCCTGCGAGGCTGGCTGGTGCAGGCCCCACCCCGCGGCTTCCAGACGGACATGTTTGCCGAGGCCTCGGCGCCGGCCACCATGACCCGTACCAACCAATGGCTGGCCTTGCCGCCGTCTGCCAACCTGCACTCCCGGCTGAGCGCCAGCGCAGTACAGACTTATGAAACCTGTCCCCTGCAGTTCAAGCTGGAACGGGAGTGGAAAATCCCCGACGAAGTCCCCGCCGCCATGCAGTATGGCGCGGTCATGCATCGCGTGTTGCGCGCTTACTACGACTCCGTCCGCCTGGAACGAGCGATGGCTGACGACGACTTGATCCAGTTCTTCCGCGATGATCTCGCCCAGGCCGGCGTGCAGGACCGTTACCAGCACGACCTCTACGAGGCGCAGGGAGTGCAGCAGTTAAAAGATTTTCTGATCGCATTCCGGCGCACTCCCGTACCCCAGGTGCTGCACACCGAGGAATTCTTCGATGTGAAGGTAGGCGAAGTGACCGTCGTAGGGCGCATCGACCGCATTGACCGGTTGCCGGACGGCGGGGTCGTGATTACTGACTACAAAACCGGCAGAGCCCAATCCCAGGAAGATTCCGACGAGAGCCTGCAGCTTTCCATATACGCCATGGCAGCGCGCGAAAAGTGGGGATATAAAGCTGACCGCTTGGTGCTCTATAACCTGGAAGGAAACAGCTCGGTCATTACCCGGCGCAGCGACGTTGAGCTGGAAGCGGCGAAGAGCCGGGTGCAGGAAGTTTCGGAAAACGTCGCCGCCGGGAAATTCCAGCCCAAGACTGGCTTCTATTGTAAATTCTGCGCCTATCGCAACCTGTGCCCCGCCACCGAGAAACAGTTGCAGGAACACTCGCCGCAGAACAGGGCTGCTGCCACAGCACGCCAAAGATAGTTGTCTCCTGAGCGGAGTGGCTGCTTCGCTTCGCGAAATACGATTCGCAATCGAATCGCATTTCTCCGCTCAGGATGACGGGGGATGTATTGTGACAGGAATTTCCAGGGTAGAAAAACTTAGGGGACGCTTCCGCGTCCCCGGTTTGCTGCTTGCTGATACTTCTCTTAGTGCTTCTTTTTCTTCTTTGCCTTTTTCTTGGTTGCCATGGTTCTATTCTCCCTTTCCATTTTTCATGGACTTGCTATAGCAACGATCGTCCGTTGCAACTATTTGAATGTATAGAGTCAATAAAAAGTGATGTCAAGAAAAAAATGATGCTCGCGCGCGCATGCGACCGGTGAACCAAAGTCACCTGAGAGGGTTTGCGAAGAAAATTTCGGAGACGCACGCAGCGTCGCCGAAGTTTCGGGGCGTGAAAGTTGTGCCGTGACTCGCAATTGCTCACCCGCGCAAAATCCAGAACGAGGCCAGCTCACCTTCCGCGAGCATTACCTGGGCGGCGGACAGGCGGCGAATTTCAATCCTTGTGATCAGTGGTGCATCTATAATTGAAGACGGGAAATCATCGCGGGGAGCACATAAATGGCTGCTAACGACGAGGTCGTCATCATTTCCGGCTGTCGCACGCCGGTGGGTAAATTTCAGGGAAGCTTGTCAGATCTGAGCGCCACACAACTGGGCGCTATCGTGGTTCGCGAGGCCGTGAAGCGCGCCAGCCTCGATCCGAAACATGTGGACGAATGCATTATGGGCAACGTGGTCTCGGCCGGGCTGGGACAAAATCCCGCGCGCCAGGCCGCAATCTTCGGTGGACTGCCACCCGAAGTGGGTGCCATGACCGTCAACAAGGTTTGTGGTTCCGGACTCAAAGCAGTGGCGCTCGCGGCGCAAGCCATCCAGACGGAGAACAGTTCGATTGTCGTCGCCGGCGGTATGGAATCCATGACCAATGCGCCCTATCTTCTGCCGCAGGCGCGCAAGGGATATCGCCTGGGCAATGCGCAGATTGTCGATTCCATGGTGAACGACGGGCTGTGGGACGTTTACAACAACTATCACATGGGCATCACCGGCGAGAACGTGGCGGAAAAATATGGCATCACGCGCGAGGAGCAGGACGAGTTCGCGCTCAACTCCCACTGCAAGGCGCTGGCTGCGATCCGGGAATGCCGATTCAAGTCACAGATTGTTCCGGTGGAGTTGGCCCCCAAGAAAAAGGGTGGGGCACCCGTGATTTTCGACAAGGACGAGTCTCCCCGCGAAGACACCACCGCCGAAGTTTTGCGTTCACTGAAGCCCTCGTTCAAGAAAGACGGCACGGTAACGGCCGGGAATGCTCCAGGGGTGAACGATGGCGCGGCAGCGTTGGTCGTGACCAGTGCGAAGCGGGCGAAACAGCTGGGTGCACAACCCATGGTTCGCATCGTGGCCCAGGCCACCAGCGGCGTCGATCCCAAGTGGGTCATGATGGCGCCGGTGGACGCCGTCAGAAAAATCTGGGAAAAGACCGGCTGGAAGAATGAAGAGGTGGACCTCTACGAACTCAACGAAGCTTTCTCGGTGCAGGCGCTGGGTGTGATGCGCGAGCTTGGCTTGGACCCGAACAAGGTGAATGTCAATGGTGGCGCGGTTGCTATCGGACATCCCATCGGAGCCAGCGGGGCCCGGGTGCTCGTAACCCTCATCTATGAGATGGCTCGCCGCGACGTCCATCGCGGTATCGCCGCGCTGTGTTTGGGTGGGGGAAATGCGGTGGCGATGGCGGTGGAACGGTAAAGTTTGCGACCAAAAGCCTTCATCGAGGTTTATTGTGCACTCGGAGGAGCATCCGGCACCGGTAGCGTGACTCTGAACACGGCTCCGCCGCCCGGCCCGGAACTGGCCTCAATCTCTCCTCCGTGTTCCCGCAAGATTGCTTTGCAGATGCTCAAACCCAGACCGGTGCCTCGTCCCGGCCGCTTAGTCGTATAAAACGGATCGAAGATGTTGGGCAGAACATCGGCAGCGATGCCGGGCCCGTCGTCCAGAAAGGTGATGACGACCGACTTGTTGTTCTTTTCCAGGCGGATCCGCAGAGTGCCGCGATCGCGGGCCTCGCGCATCGCCTGTTCGGCATTCAGGATGAGGTTGAGGAAAATCTGCATCAACTGGTGCGAATCGCCTTGAATAACCGGCAAAGAGGGCTCTGGCAGGTAGTCCACCGTAATATTATTTTTCCTTAATGAATAAGTGTGCAGGTGCAGAGTGCGCTGCACCAGTTCGCTGAGGTTGATCGGACCTCTTCCCGGGGCCGGCGGGCGCGAGAAGTACATGAGGTTCTGCACGATGTCGGCTGCGCGTCGAGCCTGCTGCTGCAACATTACCAGTTGCTTGCGCGTGGTCTCGGTCTGTTCGCCTTCTTGCAGAAGTTCGGCCACTCCCATGATGCTGGTGAGGGGATTGTTCAGTTCGTGGGCGAAGCCTCCGATCATCTGCCCCATAGCGGCCAGGCGTTCGCTTTGGATGATCTGCTGCTCCAGTTTTCTTTCCACCGTGATGTCGCGCACCGACATGATCACGCCGCTGGCCTTGCCTTCGGCGTCGAACAGAGGGCTGGCGTTGGCCCGCATGGTGCGCCAGCTGCCGTCGCGGTGACGGGCTCCAAACTCGCAGAAGCCGAACTTCTTTGCCCCCGTGCTCACGTCGTGGTACAGAGCTACAAATTCGGCCGATTGCTCCTGTTCGGCGTCGTCTACCTTCTTGCCCATCATCTCTGCCGGGGTGCGGCCCAGCAGATCGCGGATGCGTGAACTGACAAAGCTGTATCGCCCGTCGAGGCCGACCACCAGAATCAGGTCCGGGAAACTTTCCAGCAGATAGCGTTGAAACTCTTCCTGCTGGCGCAGCGCCTTCTCCATCTTGCGCCGTTCGGTAACGTCCACCAGGGTGCCTTGGTAACGGATGATCTTGCCGGCCCCGTCCCAGACCGCGCGCGAGGTATCGAGAAAGACGCCGGTGGTTCCGTCTTTGCGCCGCAGCGTGAGCTCCCGGCTGCGCTCGCTCCCGCGATCGCCTACGCTCCTGCCCAGCACCGGACCCTGGCCGGGGTCCAGATTCAGTGTACTGGGATCGAGAGATAGAAGCTCTTCCCGGCTGCTGCAGCCGAGCATCTGGATCAGCGCGGGATTGGCATCGAGCAACTTCCCTTCAGGAGTGCTGAAGTACACGCCTTCCTGCAGGGTCTCGAAAAGTTCGGTGAAGCGGCGCTCTTTCTCACGTTCTTCGGTCACGTCCCGGGCGAGAGCGCTGATCCCCACTACCTCGTCACTCTTGACGATGGCATTCAATACGCAATCGAAATAGAAGGCGCGTGAGCTCTTCTTGACCTGCACCCGGACCAGTCCCGACCAGCGGCGTTTTTCCAGAAAGCGTGGAAGGCCCGTCTCGACCTCGCCTCGCAGAGGTTCGTCCAGGAACTCATCGATCTTGTGCCCCACCACGTCGGTATAAGCGAGGCCCAGCAATCGGGTAACGCGGCGATTTACGGTCCTCAGGGTGCCATCGAGCGAGCAGGCAAAAGCCACGTCGTCAAACGAGTCAATGAGCTCCTTGAAACTTCGCTGCGAGCGTTGAATGACCTGGGTCAGTTGGTCGAGCTGTTCGTCGGAGGGAGTGACGCCGGCGCGGTCGTGCAGGTCGTGCAGCAGGTGCTTCAGTTCCGAAACTTCGCGGCGCCGTCCGTACACGTATGCGGCGAACAGAATCGACAGCACCAGCAGGCCAATGGATACAGCCCCCAGGTGATAAGGAAGGCCCTGCAGCCGTTCCCAGGAAAGGGCGGCCAGGCCGGTGGCCAGCAAGACCAGAAAGGCAAGGGCCATCCGCCACAGCCGGGCTTCTTCCTTTTCCAGATGACCCGGAGTGCGAGGCGGGCGTTTGGGTTGATCGTCTTCGTCCATAACTGCCGGCACTAATTCCAGACCCGCGCTGGGAGTCGCAGGTTTCTATTCAGGTTAGCTGAATCCTAGTTCACCGCGGGAACTCCGACAATGAGGGATGTTGGGCACCTTGGTTCTGGCAGGCCCAAAGAGGCTGCTGGAGCAGGTTCGTCCGTCACTCGCTCTTGTGACGACCGTCACGGCTGCTTTTCGAACGGCGCTGTATTGTGGGTCAATTGCAGGTCAGCGGCCGATCTTCATTGGTTATGGTGGCTCGGGAGATGAGCCCGCAATCTGCGAGCCTACAGCCTCATGCTCTACAAGACCTTGAGCGCAGCGGTGTATGGCATTGATGCCAGCATCATTGAGGTTGAGGTGGACGTCTCCGGCATCAAGACCAATGAAGATTTTTTTCATACGGTCGGACTGCCCGACGCCGCGGTGCGTGAAAGCCGCGACCGGGTGAGGGCCGCCCTGAAGAACTGCGGCTACGACATTCCCCCCACCCACATCACCATCAACCTGGCGCCCGCCGACATTCGCAAAGAGGGTTCAGGATTCGACCTGCCCATGGCCCTCGGAATTCTGGGCGCCTATGGAGGGCTTAATAAGAAAGAAGTGCCGGACTGCCTGTTCGTGGGCGAGCTTTTGCTCGATGGAGGCATTCGCGGGGTGCGCGGCGCGTTGCCCATTGCCATCGAAGCCCGGGGCAAAAAGATTCCACGGCTGATCGTGCCGGAACTAAATGCCCGCGAGGCGGCCATGGTGGGCGGCGTCGAAGTCTATCCCGTAAAGTCGCTGCTTGATGTCATCCGCTTCGTGAATACAGGCAACGGCATTTTGCCACTGAAAGTAGATAGCGAGACCCTGCTAAGTGAAGCCCAGCACTACGTGGTTGACTTCAAAGATGTGCGAGGCCAACAGACCGCGAAGCGCGCTCTCGAAGTGGCCTGCGCTGGCGGACACAACATCCTGATGATCGGCCCTCCCGGTTCAGGGAAGACCATGCTGGCCAAACGCATGCCTACCAAACGCATGCCTACCATCCTTCCCCCGTTCAGCTTCGAGGAAGCGCTCGAAACCACCAAGATCCACAGCGTGGCTGGAGTGCTCGATGCCGGCGCAGGACTGGTTGGCGTCCGGCCGTTCCGCTCGCCCCACCATACCATCTCCGACGCTGGCCTGATCGGAGGCGGCGCGGTGCCTCGGCCTGGTGAGGTTTCTCTGGCTCACAATGGCGTGCTCTTTCTGGATGAACTTCCCGAATTTCCCCGCAATGTTCTTGTTCCCGGCGTCCCTCTTTATGAGCATCATCCAATTCCGGGGATCACGCAGCCGGGAACAATCCAGTGGCTCAATCCGAGTGCTTTTATTTCTACGGTCGATCCGAGCACGGGAGCGTGCTACGGCGGGGATACTCCGCAGAACTGTCAATTCGGAAATCTAGCTCGCAATGCGCTGCGCGGCCCCGATTTCGTGTGGAACGACTTCTACCTCACAAAGTGGTTCCCAGTCAGCGAGCACATGATACTGCGCTTCGATGTGCAATTCTTCAACGTCTTCAATCATCCGAATTTCGGCTTGCCGAGCACGGTGCTGACAGGAATACCGGGCAAGCCATCTACGCAGACTGGGTTTGGCGCTCTCGCATATACGACTTCGCCACCGACTGGATTGTTAGGAGTGGGACTGGGCGGTGACAGCAGCCCACGAATGGTTGCCTTCCAACTGCGCCTCGAATTTTAGCTTTGCCGACACGCGGCGGAATGCCTGTTTTGCTAAAAACACCGGGTTTGTGGTCGCAACCCACAATATGGGGAATTGTGCCATGCACTCTGTCCTGCACTAGATCGGTGGTAGCCTATCCTGACGTTGGAGGGCATTTACGATGAAGCCTCTTTCCTGTGCGGTCTTTCCCGTGGTCATCTTAGTAGCATTGGCGGTAACCACGAGGAGTTCCGCCCAGATGACCCATGATGGTGACGTTCGCGAGCTTGAACGGCTGGAAACCGTCTGGAATGAAGCGCACGAGCATGGTGACGCAACGGCGCTAGAGAAATTGTGGGCAGACGACATGGAGGTCGCTGTGCCCAAAATGCCCGTGATGACCAAACCCGATGCACTCAAGTTTGCACGCTCTGGGCGCATGAAGTTCCTGGGCTATCGGACATCGGACATTCGCGTGCGGGTGTACGACAATGCTGCTGTCGTAACAGGACGTTTGCAGAGAACCCGCTCAATGAACGGACAGGAAATATCTGATGACTGGCGATTCACGAAGACGTATGTCCGCGAGGCGGATCAATGGCGTGTGGTCTCATTTCATGCTTCGGAAGCAGCACAACCTTGATGGGTGCCAATGATGGACGGGCTATGGGCTGCTGGTTCGCCTACGCACCAACCGCAGATGCTCTATCGACAGGCTGTTTCGCCGGAGCCAGCGCGACCAACACAAGACCGACGATTGCGAACACAACCACTCCCGCGAGTTCCCGGCGCTCGATCACATTCATGCGCTGCCATTACTCCAGCATGCGCAAGATTTGCCCATCCGCCGAAGGCGATCAGGCTGCGGTTCGCCGCTGGGTCACGCACCGCCAGCAGCAAGAAAACTCCGAGTGTGACATAGATGCTCATTATCATTGGCACCGCAGGTTCGCGCGAGAAAAACATCGTCAGCGGAACAACTCCCGCGATAAACAACAATCCCACCATTACAAGCACGATCTTGAGCGCCCGTTCTCGATTCATGGTGTCTCCTATTTTCCGCCGCTATTCTTCTAGTTCGCTTTCCTCTGGTGTTTCGATTTGGCACGAACCTTGCCTCCATTCGAAGCCAGCGCGTCTGACAGTTCATACGCTTCCTGAAGCCAATCAGTAATGGGAGCCTCGACCTCGTCCCGATGCCTGATGTGAATGATGTGGAACACCTTGGACTTCGACGCCCGGTCAACTCGTCGCACTTGAGGAGCCTTCAGCGTGCGACTGAGGAATACGCAGAGTTCCAGAAAGTTCTTCTTCGGACGCACGAAGAAGTAGCAGGACTTGCGGGAGAACATGATCGATTTGTGCGAGGCGTAAATCCGCTGATCGCCAAAGGAGACGGCAGTCTCGCGCAGCCGCTCCCAAGCATCCCGCAGATCATCCGAGAGGTCTTGAGTCAGAGCCGCTTCCGTGGTCGTCCAACAGTCGTGCTCTTCTCCGTCCTCGATCCACTGCTTGCAGTGATAGCACTCTCGACCAGGCATTCTTCAGAATTGTAACGGCGACGGTTCTCTGGCGCTCGCTGTTCGTTAGTCCTCCACGACGGCATCTGCCTCAATCTCGACCAACCAGTCCGGATCGATAAAGCGCACGACCTGCATGATCGTGTTCGCGGGACGGATATTGTTAAAGAACTCGCCGTGGACTGCCGCAACCTGTTCCCAGTCCTCTATCCGGGTCAACAGAATTCTGGTGCGGGTAACATCCGACAGCTTGCCGCCCAGTCCTTCAATGGCGGACTGGATGATTTCCAGACATCTTCGCGTCTGACCTGCCGCATTGCCCTTCGCGACTGTCTTGCCATCTTTGCCGAGCGGGGCTGTTCCAGTGACTGCGATGATGTTTCCGGCTCGAACCGCACGCGAGATTCCGACCTTCGGCTCGAATGGCGACCCGGTCGAGACATGTTGGCGTGATGGGCGATTCATCCGAGAAGTCCTCGTTTTCCTATCGCGGTGGCTGGCGAGATGCGAACTGAGACTCGGGCGTGGAATGCCATTGCTGAGCGGGGGTCTTTCCGCGACTCACGCCCATTCGCAGCCGTAACGCTCGCGCATCATCTCGCCAATCGCCTGTATCTGCTCTGGGGTGGGCGGTGCGTCCGGAGCCGGAGGCAAACTGAGTTCACGCGCAGGTCTGCTCGTGTCCCGAATGAAACCCTCAAACCCTGCGGGGGTGTAGAGGATGAGGTAATGCACTGGCTTCGCCCCCACTTGGAAACCATGCGGGATGTTCCGTGGCGCGAATATCGTGGTTCCGGGCTTGGCGCTGATCTGCCGATCCCCCACGCGCATCTCAAGCTCTCCGTCGATCAAATAGAACAGTTCGTCCTCGCGGTGGTGGACGTGTCGTGGAACGACTGCGCCCGCAGGATAGAGCATTTCAATCAGGGAGAACTGCCCGCCACTTTGCTCCCCGGTCACCTTTAGCATCGCGAGACCTTCGAACCACCAGAGAGCTTCGCCTTCACCTGAAGCCAATCCGAGACTTCGTTCTTGTGTAGCCACCTGCATACTGCCCTCCTGTTGCTGTGGAATACACGAAAATTATGCTGCTCGACAGCACTCCGCACACTCGTTGCGGAGCAATTCCTTTACTCGGTCGTGAATCTCATCGCGAATCGTTCCCCCATGTTTCATTTGCAGCGTAGCAAACTCAGCTTTGGCTTGCTTTCCAGAGCGCGAGCCTACCATCGGCTACCGATCCGCGTTAAGCCGATTGCTTTGCTGGCGCGAGCGCGATCAGCGCAACGCCAACAATAATGAGCGCAGGTACGTCGCCCAGTAAATGTCCGCGTTCGCTCACATTACGGAACGCCTGTACCGCCATAATCGCGGCGTGAACGAGGCTCGACCATGCCGTGAACGCGATCAGGCTGCGATGCTCGGACGGATTGCGCGAAGCGAGCAGCAGGAAAATCCCCAGCGTGGCATACACGCCGAGGATCATCTGCTCGTATTCCGGCTGGTTCGGTTGCCATCGCCACCCGCTCGGCCACAGATACATCATCAGCGGGTAGACAGCAAACAAGAAGATTAACCCCACCAACACCAACACCACCTTCAGCGCCCCTTCTCGATTCATGTTGCCCCTCCCTGAAGGATTCGGAACTAGATGTGAGCCGCAATGCTACGGCGCACAAGACCGTAGGTCAATCCCAACGCTCGGCAGACGGCTATTGCAGCTTCGCGTACTCCGCTTTGGCTTGCTTCAAGATAGGGATGTCGGGGTCGGCGTCTTTCCAGAGGGCAGTACCAAGGTTGCGGCTGATTGTTTCGGAGGCGCGGGCAAGACTTGTCTGACAGGACTCACGACAATGGGACGCGGAAAAGGTTGCGCTGAACCATCAGGCGCACGAAGGCATAGATTTCCCGCGTCGGTCCCGGACAATCGAACTCGTTGAGTAGAACAGCCCCCGGAAACTCTGAGCGATCCGCAGGTTTGCTTGGACTGCCCAGCCACCTCACCCCTGCGACCACCATGGCCGATAGCAATACTGCAAATCCCGCATACGCCCATGCACGGCGTCGGCGGAGCGCCGAAGACGCTATTATGGCCGGGCGACCACCCTCGCTGTCCCGTTTCAGTCTTTGCAGATCGGTTCTTATCTCCGAGGCGTGCTGGTATCGAAGGTTGCGGTCTTTTTCCAGACACTTGTTGATGATCTCTTCCAGCTTAGGCGGAAGGTCGGGATTCAGCCGCACGGCTGGCGTGGGCGTCCCGTCCAGAATGGCTTTGAAGATCACACCGGAACTCTCACCACGGAAGGGTAGTGTCGCGGTTGCCATCTCGTAGAGAACAGCGCCGAACGAAAATAAGTCTGTTCGGGCATCCAATTCCTTGGCTCTGACTTGCTCCGGCGACATATAGGCAATTGTTCCCAGAGCGGTTCCCGGACTGGTCAAGTGCTCGGCGCTGGACTCGATGGTCGGGCATTTCCATCCGCACCTGCTCGTGACGCAACTGACACCTTCGCCAGCCCAAAGTCCAGAACCTTGGCGTGCCCGCGCTCGGTGACAAAGACATTCGCAGGCTTGATATCGCGGTGGACTATCCCTTTGGAATGGGCAGCGTCGAGCGCGTCGGCGATCTCAATTCCAAGCGACAGTACGTCGTCAATCTTCATCGGCTTGCCACCGATCCGATGCTTGAGCGTCATCCCATCGAGATATTCCATCGCGATGAACGACTGCCCTTCATCCTTGCCGATTTCATAGATCGTGCAAATGTTCGGGTGGTTCAGCGCGGAGGCGGCACGTGCCTCGCGGCGGAATCGTCCGAGCGCCTGCGGGTCTTGGGCTACGTCTTCTGGCAGGAACTTCAGGGCGACGAAACGTCCGAGTTCGGTGTCCTCGGCTTTGTAGACGACACCCATCCCGCCGCCGCCGAGCTTCTCGACGACGCAGTAGTGCGAGATGGTCTGACCGATCATGGGTGCGGAACTCACGTGGAATGGTACGGATTACTGGAAAGCGAAGTCAACGACGGGGGAGGAGCGGGGAAAGCTGTCAAAAAGTGTCGCGTTCGATTGTTTTCTGGGGCTTGCAAGCTGGTGGTCAAGAAGGCGTCATTCCGGGCATTCGTTTTTCGCGACCTTTCGCCCCATGTTTCGCCCGGTTGGTCGTCGTCTCAGACGTATACCTTTTGACCA
>Ga0335085_10013383_pt1 | contig 12031 bp, 13 predicted proteins | sample Lox_Sample_45_FD_206712 | JGI IMG/M metagenome (GOLD analysis project Ga0335085, IMG submission 206712) | Soil microbial communities from Loxahatchee National Wildlife Refuge, Florida, United States - Lox_Sample_4.5 | ecosystem: Environmental > Terrestrial > Soil > Wetlands | place: USA...
CTCAAGAATTTCCGATAACAATAGAAGATTTTAGTTGACATGGCGGAGAGGGGGGGATTCGAACCCCCGGTACAAGTTTTAGCTCGTACAACGGTTTAGCAAGTTCGAGAGTCCCGGTGCCTGCTGTTCGGAAATCAACAATTTAGCTCGGCCCGTAAGCCTCTTTTTCGGGTCGAAAACGTCTTGTTTGGGAACAATTGTTCCCCAAACTGTTCCCCACTTTGGGGTGCCATTTCATATTTACCGACCTTTCCTCACATGGCCGTCTATGCGACACTTGGAACTGCGAATTGTTCCTGCATTCAGATGATCGCGTGAAGGACGAAGGCCTGATTCTCGATGAACCGCTTGGTCTCGATTCTTGACAAACGGACGGTCGTGCGGGCGAGAGAGTTGTATCGCTCGGGAATACACCCGCAAGAACTGAGCAGAGCCCTCGAGCATGGGCTACTTTTGAAGATCGGCCGTGGGCTTTATGCCCGAGCAGATTATCCCCTAGACTTTGAGCGCCAGATCGTTCTCGCCTGTAAGCGCGTACCGGCTGCTGTCGTTTGCCTTGGGTCCGCGGCCAGGTACCATGGCTTGTTTCAATTTGACGCCTCTTCGATCTGGATGGCGATCGACTTTAAGGCGAAGAAGCCCGTGGTCAACGGACTGAGGTTGCGTTTTGTCCGATTCTCCGGAAAAGCGCTCACGCAGGGAGTCGTCAATATGAAGATCGGTGGAGTGCCTGTACGTATCTACAGCGCGGCGAAAACGGTTGCGGATTGCCTCAAGTACCGAAGGAAAATTGGCAGCGACCTTGCAGCAAGAATCCTGCGAGAAAGCATAACTGGAAAGAAATGCAGCGAACAGAGGCTCCGACACTTCGCGAAAATATGCCGGGTCAACAAACTAGTTCAAGCTGCATATTCCTCGGCGGATCCATCTGTTCGTGTAAACGGGCGACCGTTGATAGCCGCCTTCGCACCCACAGAGACTTCATCTACTCCGTCCAACTAGCGCTAGAAGGAAACGGCAACGGTCTCATAGGCCGTTGAGGACGCAAAGAATAGTTCTGACCCAAAGAATTCTGAGTAAGATGTAGCCTTATTCTCGGAGCAACCGTTACAAGACCTCCGCAGCTTCGCAAGAGTACCTGGTCGGGACTCAACTCCAAAACTCTACCTAAATTAAGGTAGCAATCGCAGTTCCTGCGCGCCATGGATTCTCAGCCACGCGACGCGGCGTCATGCTTATTCGAACTTACGACCAAGCTGACAATGTTAGACGGCCGACTGGCAAGCTGCATCGAGTTCTTTCCGCAGGACCTTGGCCTTGATTGGATTGATGCTCGCGATTTGCGCGATGCTTCCTCGGAGACTCTGAACGTAGCGTGTCATGTCCGCGGCCAGTACTCTTCCTTGGCGAAGCTTGTGTATTCCGGATCTGATTCTCGCAAGACGATCGGGTGGAACGCTCAACTGTCGTCCAAGCAATACACCATTTAGGACTTTTCGCGAGCCTGGGCCTATGATTTCGAGTTTTTTTCGAGATATGCGCAATCCGTTTTTCTGCAATGAGGAGGCCACCAAGTTGACCACTGGCCGCGGATTCTCCGAAGAGAAGGCCAAGTCGTCGACCCACGAGGAGTATTGGATCTTCAGCCGTTCACACTCAACGCGAATAGGGCCATCGCATGAATAGAGAACAAGGTTGGCAAGCATGGTAGAACTCGGGGCACCTTGCGGAAGATGGCGCTCAAATGTCGTTAACTTGGTAAGCAAGCTCGATATCCGCGGGGAGCAGCCCAGCAATTCTCTCCAGACCTTGTAAACATGCTTGTTGCTTATGCTAGGAAAAAACCTCGCGATGTCTATTTTCAAAAGCACTTTTGAACCCTGATGTAGGGCAACATTGTCCAGGACGCTCTTACCTGCGATTCCACCGCAAATGTGGTACGGCAACTCAAGAGGTTTCAAGAGCCGCTCGGTAATCAAAGACTGCACCGCTTTGATTTCCTCGGAAGGATTGTCAATTACGCGCAGTTTCGGAGATATTGCTTGCTTCTGGAAAGGCCTTGGCCGATGTGCTTTCCGAAAAGGCGAGTAGCATCCACCTGCTGACGCAGCGAGAGCACGGAGATAATCTCGGTCCAAACCAAGAAGTCTCTCTAATCGAGAGATCGAATAGAGATCAAGTCTTCTTAGGGAATAATGGGAGCTTCCCCCGGAATCTTGAGTGTATGGTGTGACGCAGCAGGAGTTGCGCAAGTGACTGGGTAGCCCTTTCCAGCTCCTTCGGATCTTCAACGTCGAGGTCGTCTGGCTCCGCCGCTAATAGCGTGAATAAATGCTCCGGGATCTGTAACGCCTTAGCCAGCTTCCCCACCATGTCTACACTCGGCTTGCGTTTACCGATTTCCATGAGCGAGATATGACTGGGGTCAATCTCCGCCAATTCTGCGAGTTCCTTTTGCTGGAGCCCAGCGATTGCTCGACCAATTCTCAGTGCTTTGCCGTAATCCATGAGTCACGAAATGGGATTTGAGTCGCTCTGATCAGTTCTGCTGCTTCGGCTTACTTCAAGAACGCCTTGATGAGTCTTTCAGCAACCTCGCGGACGCAACCGTATACTTCGGTTATCTTTGCATCCGGCTTTCGCCGCAGACGTCTCAGCTGTTCAATGGCCGCATCAACATCCTTCATCTGGTCTGGCCTGATGTCGCTTCCCGCGCGCAACGCTCGAAGTTGAGCGATGCACGCGTTGAGATCCTTGAATTGTTTCACTGGACTTCCCTCCCTTCCGGCGCTAGTTGCATTGCGCCGTGCCGCAGGAGCGCATTCCCGAAAGGGAGCGACATCAGGCCGAGACGACTCATCTCCAAAGTGCCGCCAACATCATCGCGTAGGTCAGACCAACAGAAAGACCAAGCGCGGTTAATGAGGCGCGGACTAGCGACTGCTGCTAGCCCGCGACGCGGAGGATTCAGATTCGAACCTCTACGTCATTAGCGCTCGCCGACAGTCATCATCGACGGGCTATGGGACCTAAGCTTCTAGGACCCCGTGGGAATCCGGAGCAGCTCTCGGGGAAGTGCCAGTTTGTCAAAGATCGCTGAACCACCGTAACGGTGGCCCGATCAAGAAACTAGCAGAACAAGCCTGTCACGTCAAGTGTCCAAAAGTCATTTTATGTGACTGCGCGTGAGCTATCACGTTGACTCGTCAGACACGTTGACTCGCCAGAGATGAACGCGTATATTCGCTAACTGTTCGCCCATCGAGTTTTTCAGTAGGTTGATTCATCCAGTGGCGCAAAACAATGCAGGTACGTGGGACAATACTTTGAGCATGGGAACTGCAGTTCAATCCGATCCAATTCTTACTCTTCAGTCGAAGGTCGGAGAAGAGTGGAGCGCAATTCAGCAAGCTCGCGCCAAGACCGCCCAAACAAATTCGAGATTAGAAAAGGTGCTTGACGGACTGTCTTCTACAGATGCTGCGATTGTTGTATTTGGATCGTTGGCCCGGGATGAGTGGACACAGAGTGACGTGGACTGGACGCTGCTTATCGATGGTCAAGCAGATCCTGAACATTTGCCAGTAGCACAAGAAGTCGCTGCGCGGTTGGAAAAGGAAAACTTCACGCCGCCGGGACGAAGCGGCATCTTCGGAAGTATGACTTTCAGCCACGACCTCGTGCAGAAGATCGGCGGGCGAGAGGACACAAACGAAAATACGACACGCCGAGTGTTGCTGATCCAAGAGTCCAGGGCGTTTGGCAAACCCGACGCACATACACGAACCTTGAAACACATTTTCAGCCGATATCTGAAGGACGATCGGGGTCTCCGCTACGGAAGCCTTCCCTTCAAAGTTCCCCGCATCTTGGTGAACGACATCGTCCGCTATTGGAGAACGGTTACCGTCGATTTCGTCGACAAGCAAAGAGGACAAGCCGGGCATGGATGGGGCCTGAGGAATGCAAAATTGAGGATGTCCCGAAAGCTCATTTTCGCCACCGGCATGCTCAGTTGTTTCAGTTGCGAAATACTGAGCCCTCCCGCAGTGCGAGACGATCTGCAGAAGAATCACTCCACGATAGCGATGGAAGAACACTTGCGGTCGTTTGTGCAGAAAACCCCACTTGAAATACTCGCTACGTTTCTTCTGGAGTTGAAAATTAAACGGGAGACTGCAGTGAAATTGTTTTCGTCCTATAATGCGTTTCTCAGCATCCTTGAGGACGTCGATAAGAGGGAACGATTGAAAAAGCTTTTGCTCGAAGACATACCTACCGATCCCGTGTTCGGAGAAGTCCGAAACATCAGCCGCGTTTTTCAGGAAGGCTTGACCGCACTGTTCTTCCACGATAGCGAAAAGCTGCGTGACCTTACAATTTTCTACGGAGTTTTCTAATGAGACCAATTGGATTTTCGACTGGAGCATTGGCGTATGGAGATTTCCGGCAAGGATTGACGGCATTAAGGGGAAAACATACGGCTACGGTCGAGTTATCGGCACTCAGGGAGAAGGAATTGGCGCCGCTTGTCAACGCGCTCGACTCCCTGGACCTTCAGGGCTACACGTACATCTCCGTTCACGCCCCTAGTAAATTTGAGAAGGAACAAGAGAAGGAGATTGTCGACCTGCTTGGTACTGTTGCCTCCCGCGGATGGCGGATCATTCTTCACCCCGACGCGATCCGAGATGTTGTTCTTTGGAATTCTTTCGGGCCTCTCTTGCTCATCGAGAATATGGACAAACGCAATATCTGCGGACGAACGGAGCGGGAACTTTCCGAGATCTTCGCAAGGTTGCCGGAGGCGGGCCTGTGCTTCGACATAGGCCATTGTCGCCAAGTTGATCCAACCATGAACGAAGCGTATTTGATTTTGCGAGCATTTGGAGACCGCCTTCGGCAACTTCACGTGAGTGAGGTAAACAGCCGTAGCACACACGATCCGCTATCGAGTGCCGCCATAGACGCCTTCAGGGCGGTCTCTTCCCTCATTCCAGAGAACATCCCGCTGATCATGGAGTCGCCAGTGCGTGAGGAAGACATCAACCGTGAGATCGAACACGCGCGCCTGGCTTTGCCTGTCTCACCCACGAGTGGTCGGGCAAACACACGCGCCGCAAGTCTGCGAAGCGCCATCGCGTAGGATCCTCTGTACCAGACTGGAGTCTGAGGTCATCTCGAACATTGGACCTCTACCCTGCCAAGGTAGCGTTCAAACGAGATGTGCAACGGTTTTTTAAACCGTTGCAGCAGTGGCGGGTTCCCGTGTGTCTGCCACCTGGGCCACAAACTGCGGAAGCGTTCCATGCCTCTCTGTGTTGAGCAACGTTCAAGAGCGTTGCAGCGATCACTTCCGGACATTTTTGCGCTTCGCGAGCTCGCCGCTATGGATCAACACAGACCCATCGGTCTCCGTATCGCCTGCCGCGTATTTCTGTCGTGCCCATCTCTCAATAACTTCACGGTTTTCCCGGAACACCTCTACTTTGTCCCGCCCGTCAGCACCGAAGTCGTCGTCAAGAGCTTCCCAGCTTATGGCGCACCGCACCCGGGTTTTTCTGTCCGGTCCATAAAAAAGGACAAAAGGACAACCCCACAATCAAAATCAAATTTCTCCACTCGCTCGGGGAATTTCAGCTCTTGCCGCTCAAGTGCCCAGCGAACACGATAAGCTCTAAGCGTCACGAACGGATCGATATCAGTTTCGATGCTCGCACGATCCAATGCAGTGAGGTACGCCTCGCGATCCCTCAAGCGAATCACCATCCACGGATACCCGCGCGGGGAATAACGGGTGTGCCGTACCTGTGCCAAGTGCAGATTTTTTTTCATCACACTAGCATCCTCTTCCGATTGGCCAGTCCTCGAATGGGCTCGGCGCTCACGATCATTGGCTGTTTTCTGAGTGTCTTGAAGAGTATACTAATATGTAGTTGATGGTTGCCCCGGGTATCTGGCTCATCCTCCAAACTGACAAGCTCGTTTCGGTTTGGTCGCCTCTAGCGTAGTTTCGCGTGTGCGCTATTTGCCATCGCTCTGGCTGACATCCTTTAGAGAGAAGGTCACGTGTGTCGAGTGAAGGTCACACCCCGTTGGATATCCACCTCGTAGCTCCAAGCGAACTCAGTCTGGACGTCCTCGAATCAATAATCTCCTTGATCGTGCAGGGCGGTGAAGTAAATGCTGAGACAGTTCGTCCACGACTCATGGACTGTGCATTGATACTCTATGCCTGCCTCGAAGGGCAGGTTGTCGCGACCGGCGCGATCAAACGGCCTACGGACAGTGGTCTCGACAACGCTTTCCTCAAGGCCCACTCCGAGCACAAGTTCGAGGAGTTTCTTTTTGAACTCGGATATGCAGTAATCGCGCCAGATGTTCGAGGGAAAGGCCTGGGAAGGCTCCTGGGAAAAAAGATCTGCGACTCATTTCAGCACGAAAATATGTTCGCGACGATCAGGGCCAACAACGAGGTCGCGCAACATCTGCTGGTTGAAAATGGGTTCTTACCATCGGGACGTGTATTCAGAAACAGAACTAACACGCAGGACCTGAAACTCTTCGTTAGACGAGGGTCTCTGAGACGCTGACCGCTCAATTCAAACACACCCGCTCAGGCGCAGGGTGAAAGCAAAATCCGTGGGATGGCACTTGTCAGATAAGAATCCTAGTCCGACCCTGTTAGGCTTAGCAACTGTCACGAGGTATCGTGCCCAGAAGTTGATGGCCTGGAAGTTGGTTGTTCAGTTTGTCGCGTCAGTGTTGTCAATCGGAGCCTTGGCGCACAATCAAACGGCTGCGGCACTTCTTGCCATATGCGGCCTCGTGGCGATGATAAGCTCGTTCATTACCGGGACAAGGGCTAAGCATTGGCATGAGATTTCTAGAGAAGCCCAGCGCCTCGCGCTTCTGGAGGACGCGTACGGCAAAATAGTTGAGACGTTTCAGGTTGTTGAGCTGCGAAAACGCATCGGAGTGGCTCTAGAGTCAGCCGCAAGGAAGATCGACTATACGCAACCCTACTACACGGGTTCTAAGCCGACCGGCAATATCAGACTACGAGAGAATATACAGCAAAGTACATTTTGGAGCAGAAACCTCCTCGAACTCTATGAAAAACGGTTGTTCGCAGTAGTCTTAATCACAATCGCTATTGTCGCTCTGGGCGCATTTCTTTTCCTGGTAGTTCTCCCAGGAGCAGGCCGCCTCATCATGAACCCTTATGTCGTTTGCTTGGGCGCTTTCACTGTACTCTCGGGACTCGTTGGATACTTGGAGACACTTCTTTCCTGCCATTCAGGGGTGGACTTACTTCTTGCGGTAGACCAGCGATTAGACAAGGCGGACATTGATAGCTTGGATGTTCTGCTCGCGAATTTTGCAGACTATTGTGTTGCAAGCATCATCGCTCCGCCCATCCCCTTCTACATCTACAAGAAAAACCAAACTCATCTTCGCGAAATGTGGGATCAGCGACTGAAGGCTAAGAATGGTGGAGGCAAGCAACTGCTGATCCCAACGCAGGTTTCTGTTGAATTGGACGATAGAAAGCTTCCGCCTTGGGTAAACAAGCAAGACTTACTCGACATTATCCAATTGGCGGCGGACGAGTTGGCGTGCCTCTCCGAGAAACGCTCAGTTTCACGAGTCACTGTTGGCCGGCTAGCAGGGCTAAGCGGTGTACCTGTTTTTGATATCAAGGTTTACAGCGACAAAATGTTATGGAGACAGCTTGTCCTACGGCTCCACCGATCGGCACATGATGCCAAGCATGAACTAGACATCGTAAAGAAGATCAGCCAGGAAAACGCGGATGTCATCACTTATGTTCCGTTCGATGAACCCTTCATTTCCAGGGGAGCACTCTTCTTTTACCACTCTAACATTCAGACTGATGACCAACTAGTCTACGCACACGAATTCGTCCTGGAGTATATAAGAAGCGGTGCTACGGAGTTCGACAACTATTTCACCAAGATGCTCTACGGGCTCAAAAGTGTCAGCAGGGTATACGACAGGATCACGGGGAAATATGATCTCGTTACGTTCCAAGAGATGTTGCCGAGCCTAATGGACTCATTGCCACCCACTTTCATCATTGACTTGCGATCGGCACGATACAACGCAACCAACGGCGACCTTCGTCTGATACAAGACCGCGATGCTCCCCAAGAGAACGAACGAATTGTGGCATCCCCTTTCAATGCTGCCACCGCTGAATGGGTTCAGCATACGTTTACGGTGAAACGCGTAGGCAGTTATTCTGGTGACGTATACGAGATAGATATCGAAGTTCTGTGAGCGATACGTGAAGTGCAGGGGTTAGGGAGCCTCGATTTCCAGTGCGGCGCATCTGGCGGCATGAGTTTGTTTCCAATTGTCGGGCAGCCAGGTGTCGAGATCCCTTGCCGGCCACGAGGGCAGGTTCACGAGCAGTTGCATAAAATAGAGTTGCGGGTCAATGTCGTGCCGTCGGCAGGAGCTGGTCAGGCTGGCCAAGATCGCTGCGGTTCGTCCTCCACGAGGGTTGCCGACGAACAGAGAGTTTTTGCGATGGAGTACCACGCGCTTCATCTCCCGTTCGCTAACATTATTATCTATGGGCACGGCGCCATCGGTCGTGAACACGGTCAGCGCCTCCCATTGGCTGAGCGTGTAGTTCACCGCATCAGCCATGGGGTGCTTCGGCAACAGCTGTTCCTTCCAGATCAGTAGTTTCCGATGTAGCTCCGCCAGCAGCGGGACTGACTGCTTCTGCCGCTGCTCTCGTCGCTCGGCCACGGAAACGTCTTTGGCCTGTCTTTCCACCGCAAAGAGGGCGTTCAGCAAAGCGACGGCCTCACGCGCTATCTCCGGCGCCGATTTCTCCGCGTCAACAAACTTCCTCCTCGCATGGGACCAACAGCCTGCGCGAGTAATGCCGTTGCCGGCCACCACCCCGTTGTAACCGCCGTATGCATCGGCCAGCAAGGTCTCGGTGAACTCTTTCAGAAACTGCTGCGGTCCATCGCGGCCCCGGTTCAATGTGAAGTCGAACACGTTGTAGGGATTCGCCTCATCGCCGATGTACACCCACATGCGTGCCGACTGTGTCTGGCCCGGACCCAGCATCGGCATAACGGTGTCGTCGGTCGCCACCACATGCGACTTCCTCACCCGCTCGGCCATCCGCTGGTACAATGGCTCGACGACATCCGCCACGTCCCCGCACCACACCGATTGCGTAGCACGCGAAATCTCAAAACCTTGCCGCTCAAAAATATCTTCCAGTCGGTAAAGTGGAAGGTAATCTGCGAATTTACTGGTAACAATGAAGGACAGCAGCCCCGGGCCGGCAAAACCCTTTTCGATGGCCGTTTCTGCTTTGGCGGCCACCTCGATCCGCGGATTTTCTCCCTCATGCTCACAGCTCGGGCACGCATACTTCTTGCGTACGTGCTGGATGCGTTCGAAGTGTCCCGGAAGATACTCGATCTGCCAGCTCTCCTCGCTGCCGATCTCTTTGCGCTCCACACCACAGCCCGGACAGGCCCGCTGTTCCGGGCTCAACTCATAGACGTGCGTCTGGACGGGGAGCTTCTCGAAGTTGACCAGCGCCCGGCGTCCTTTGCGCCGTTTCACTTTGCGCAGTTCCGGCTCAGGTTCCGTTTTTCCAAGATCTTCCGAGTGGATGGGCTTCTGTTCAAACGCTTCGGCGAACTCCAGCAGCATCTGGGCCAACTGGTTCACGCTCAAACGATCCGCCCGCGGCCCGTAGGTCGCCTTTTTCAAGCGCGCCAGCTCCATCTGCAGGCGCAGGGTTTCCAGATATAGCTCGTCGGCTCGCTTACTCTGTGCTTCGGCTTTTCTCTGTAATTCGTCGGCTCGCTTCTCTACCCCGTCGCGCTCCTGCAACAACGAACGCAGAATGACCTTCAGCGCTTCCTTGTCTTCGGGTAAGTTGGCCAAGAAATTCTCGTCGGTGGGCACATCCGTTTAGACGCAGCCGCAAAAACTTGGTTGCTCACACGATGATTTATTTTATGCGTTGTGTTGTTTTTTTCTTCGTTGATTTTTATTCGCTGCTTCGCACGGCGTGATTATAGCGAGGCACGCGCTTCAGCTTTGAAACATCGATCCCATCCAGAACCATCGCTAGCTCGCTGGCACGTAACTCCACGGAACGTGCTCCTTGTTCCACTCGTGGCAGTTTGAAGACTCCCGCTTCTAAGCGTTTGTACCAAAGTACGAATCCATCGCGCTCCCAAACCAAAATCTTCAGCCGGTCGCCACGTCGCGAGCGGAACACAAACAGATGACCACTTTGCGGGTTCTCCCCAATGACCGCCGTAACTCGCTCTGCCAGCCGATCGAATCCGCAGCGCATGTCCGTCGCTTCACTGGCCATCCAGATCCGCGCTCCCTGGGCGCGATCCATGGCCTGCAAACTCGGCAGCCCGATCACCTCGCTGACTCCACAACCGCCAGCAACGCCCGCACATGTTCGGTATCGAATCCTGGTCCCACCATCAGGCTTCGGCCATTCTTCAGTCGAACCTCCACTCGCGGATCGCCTGGCGCGCTCGGCGCGGACTCCTTCACTTGCACTTCTAAGAATGGTGCTGTCGGGCCTTTGCGCAACCGCTTCTTCCACACGAAGAAATACGGCCTGCATAGAGCGCGCTCACGGCAGAACGCAGTTACAGTCTGCCCACTCCGCGCGTGCTCGGAAACCAGCCTTTGCCACTTCGTCCACGCTTTCCTTCCACGTTTGGTCATGTCGCAACCTTGCGCTGCGACGCACACTTCTTCAAGATGGGGTTCGTTTATCGCTCACGAAGTTCTTGGGCGCAAATGCAGAATACTCATCGACTCGCTCAGGTCGCGGGAATTCCTGAGCACCTTAAGAAACGAGATCAACATTCTGTTTATTCCCAAACGACACCTCATGAGCCTTGATGAGTTCTGCCGTAGGGAGCTGGACATAAAACTTGACGGATTTGATCCATGGGGCATTTTTCAGCAGTTCAACTGCATTTCGTCAAAAGCGGCTCTCCACCAAGCTTTCCGGCATAGAGACTTGCACTGTATGAATTGCCTTGTCTCTCGGTCCAATTTCAAAATCATAGACGTTGGCGATTCTGCAGAAGCGATGATTTGTACAGACCTTGCGCGCCTCGAGATATCCTTGCTGTCCCATCTCGCCCGTGCCCTCGGACTTGGGCCCATTGACGTTGAGCAAATACTGGCGTTCGTGGAAACGGGAAACAGCACTGCGGAGACTAGGCGTGAAGTTTCCACAATCTCAACAATCATCACAAAACTGCGTGCGTCCTTCTTGGACGCGTTCAAGATTAGCCCCGGCGAACACGAACGTGCGGTGAGCTACTACGGTGAGTGCTGTCAGCAACTATCATATTCAATTTCTTCGCCTCTTCGACTAAGCAGTGCGATGGAACCGGTTATTGCTCACTGGGGTAAGATGATGAGGGGGTTTTTGCGATGACAGAGAGACTCAAGCTGCTTGAGGGAACCGTCGCAGAAATATTCGCAAAGTCCACTCAGAAGAAATACTGGGAACATACGAAGCGCGTGCAGTCTCTTGCTGACACTATCGGGTTGGCTGAACGTGCCAACCTTGACATCCTGCGGCCAGCAACACTGTTGCACGACATCGGAATGACGGTCGATGCTGGATTTCCCAGTCACGTGGAAAAATCAAAGTTACTAGGTCGATTGATATTGAAGGACCTAGGTTACAAGGATGATGACGTCGAGACCATAACCGCTGTACTTGCATCTCATCACCCACAGCCGGGTGCCCATTTGGATTCACTGGAAAAGCAGGTCTTGTATGACGCGGACAACATGGAGATCGTCGGAGTGTTTGGTGTTCTACGGTGGATTGGAACCTTTCCGGCTACAACGGCTGAACTTACTGCTTCGGTAGATCTCTTCCTTTCCATCGTCTCCAAGTGCGTTGAGGCAAGGGGCTCACTCTTTTTCACAAAGGCCGGCAGGACAATGGGAGACAAGGCGGTGGAGAGCA
>Ga0335085_10013384_pt1 | contig 12030 bp, 11 predicted proteins | sample Lox_Sample_45_FD_206712 | JGI IMG/M metagenome (GOLD analysis project Ga0335085, IMG submission 206712) | Soil microbial communities from Loxahatchee National Wildlife Refuge, Florida, United States - Lox_Sample_4.5 | ecosystem: Environmental > Terrestrial > Soil > Wetlands | place: USA...
GGGCGGGAATCTAGCACGGCCCCACGACCCCGACATCGCGGCCGGGGGCCTTCCTTCCCGCCCGCCAGGCTCAGCCGCCGGCCTTCTCGGCGGCCTCCTTCTCTCGGGCCGCCAGCACGGCCTCGAGGAGCCGCTTCACCTTCGGGAACCGCTCGTCGAGGGCGGTGATCATGGCGAGCGGGAACACCACCGCGGTGACCTCCGTGCGGGCCTCGAGCGACCAGCCCCGCCGCGAGCCCAGCACGTGCTCCGCACCGAAGAAGCCGCCGCGCTCGAGGTGGCCGACCTCCACGGGCCCGTTCGGGCCGGCGACCCGGACCGCAGCCGCGCCGTCCACGACGAGCACGAAGTCGTCGCCGCCCTCCTCGGAGACGAGCTCGCCGGCCTGCCAGGTGGAGATGCGCGCCAGCCGGAGCAGGTCCGCGCGCGCCTCCGGGTCGAGCGAGCGGAAGAGCAGGCTCGCCTCCACGAATGCGCTCGTGGCGAGGTCGCCCCACACCTCCTGTGGTGCGCTGGCCATGAGCTTCGAGGCTAGCATAGGCTCCCACGACCCATGAATTCCCTGACCCAGGCGCTCGCCCTCGCGGCCGCGCTCGCGCTCGGACAGACGAACCCGGAACCCGACGTCGCGGCACCGGCTGCCGAGCCGTCCGCAAGGCCAGTCGCGGAGCCCGCCAAGCCCCTCGCCGAGCCTCCGGCGGAGCCGAAGGAGCCGGCGCCCGCCCCGGATGCGGAGGCGGCACCGGAACCGGTCGCACCGGCGGCACCGCCCGCTCGCCGGACGGAGAGGGCGAGCCCCTCGCCCGGCCAGGCTCCGACCGTCCCCGGCCCGGCCTCACCGTCCCCGTCGCCCCCGAGGGCCCCGCCTTCGCCGGCCGCGGCCTCGACGGCCGTGAAGACCCCGCCCACCTCCGAGCGCGAGCAGGTCGCCCGCGCCGCGCTCGCGTTCCTCGACGCCCTCGTTCGCGGCGACGCCGACGCCCTCGCCGCGGCCTGCGGCGAGCGGTTCAGCTTCGACGGCGACGTGCGCTCGGGCTCCTCCGTGCGCTCCGGCTGGCGCGAGGTGCTCGCGCGCCGTCCCGGTCCAGCACGTCTGCTCGACCTCGAGGTGCTCAGCGCCGCAGATGCGGCGACCCGCTTCGGCCCGCCGCCCCCGCGCCTGGCGCCGCTCGCGCGCGGCTGGGTGGCCGTTGCAAACGTGTCGGGCCGGCCGATCGTGCTCTTCGTCGCGCGCGAGGGTGGCCGCTTCGCCGTGGTCGGGATGCAGGGCTAGGCGAGGCTCCTCGCCAGATCCGCGATCCGGTCGCAGCCCTTGTCGATCTGCTCCATCGAGGTCGCGAACGAGAGCCGCATGTGGCCGGGGGCTCCGAACGCGCTGCCGGGCACTGCGGCGACGAGGTGCTTCTCGAGGAGGAGGTCCACGAGGGCGGTGTCGGTCCCGAGCGGCGCGGAGGCTCCGGGCGCCCTGCGCGAGAGGAGCTGCGAGAGGTCGGGGAACGCGTAGAACGCGCCGGCGGGGTCGAAGCAGCGCAGGCCGGGGATCGCGTTCAGGCGCTCGACGATGTGCTTCCGCCGCCCGTCGAACGTCGTCCTCATCCGCTCGACCTCCTCGTCCACGCCCGGGAGCGTCAGGGCGGCGAGCGCCGCCTTCTGGGCGATCGAAGTGGCGTTCGAGGTCGAGTTGTCCTGCAGCTTCTGCATGGCCGCGATGAGCGCCTTCGGGCCCGCCGTCCAGCCGATGCGCCAGCCGGTCATCGAGAACGTCTTCGAGGCGCCGTTGACGAGCGCCACCTGCTCGCGCAGCGAGGGGTCGAGGTCGAGCACGTTCTCGAACTTCCCGCGGTACACGAGCTTGTCGTAGATGTCGTCCGAGACGACGAGGATCTCGCGACCCTTCGCGAGCCCCACGACCGTCTCGAGCGTCCGCCGCGAGAGCATCGCGCCGGTCGGGTTCGACGGGCTGTTGAGCACGACGGCCCGCGTACGAACGGTGAACGCGGCGCGGATCCGATCGGGCGGCGGGTCGAACCCCTCCTCCGCCCGCGAGTCCACGACGACCGGCACACCCCCCGACACCCGGACCATGTCGGCGTACGAGACCCAGTAAGGCGCGAGGATGACCACCTCGTCGCCCGGGTTCACCAGCGCCTGGAAGAGGTTGAAGAGCGCATGCTTGCCGCCGCACGACACGAGCACCTCGCCCGGGTCGTATCCGATGCGGTGGTCCTTCCTGATCGAGGCGGCGATGGCCTCACGCAGCTCCACGATGCCGGCCGTCGGCGTGTACTTCGTGAAGCCCTGGTCGATGGCCGTCTTCGCGGCGTCCTTGATGATCGCCGGCGTGTCGAAGTCGGGCTCTCCCGCGCCGAACCCCACGACGTCGATGCCCTTCGCCTTCATCTCCCGCGCGCGTGCGGTGATGGCGAGGGTGGGCGACGGCTTCACGGCATCCAGGCGCTGGGCGAGCTTCATGGTCCTCATCCGAGGGCGATCGGCACGGGAGCTTCCGCGCGAGGCGGGGAGTCTAGCAGAACGGGCGCGGGCGCCGCGCCGGCCTCAGCGGCCGCCGAGCTTCTTGCGCAGCGCCGCCGCCACGTTCGGGGGAACGAGGCCGGAGACCTCGCCGCCGAACTCCGCGATCTCCCGCACGAGCCGCGCCGACACGTAGAAATAGTCCTCGCCGGTCATGACGAAGACCGCCTCGAAGTCGGGCAGGAGCTTCCGGTTCATGTTGGCGAGCTGGAACTCGTACTCGAAGTCCGACATGGCGCGGAGGCCGCGGATGACGGTGTGGACGTTCTTGCGGCGGCAGTAGTCCACGAGCAGGCCCTCGAAGTCGTCCACCTCGACGCGCGCGTCTCCGTTCACGGCGCCGGAGATGAGCTCGCGGCGCTCGTCCACGCGGAAGAGCGGCTTCTTCGCCGGGTTGTTGGCCACTGCCACGATCATCCGGTCGAACACCTTCAGCCCGCGCTGGATGATCGCGAGGTGACCGTTGGTGAGCGGGTCGAACGAGCCGGGGTAGATCGCGGTCCGGGCCATCGGGTGGCGCGGAGTATCCCTCAGTCGCAGGCGTAGATCGAGACTCCGGTGCTTCCAAACCGGCGCCGGTCCACGAGCCGGAGCCCTCGGGGCGCGTCCGGCGGTGGACGCCTTGCGTCGTGCTCCGCCGCGGCCCGGCCGCCCGGAGCGAGGCAGCCCGCGAGCATCGGGAGCGCGGCATCGGGGCCCTCGGCGTACGGGGGATCCACGAACACGAGCGCGAAGGCTCCGCGCGGCAGGCCGGGCAGGACGTCCTCCACCCGTCCGCCGAGCACGTGCACGCGGTCACCCAGGCCCAGGGCGGCCGCGTTCCTCCGGATGATCTCCGCCGCGTCGCGGTCCGACTCCACGCAGACCGCGCGATCGCACCCCCGGGACAGCGCCTCGAGCGCGAGCGCTCCCGAGCCGGCGTAGAGGTCGAGCACGGCGCCGCCCTCGAAGAACTGGCCGAGAACGTCGAAGAGGGCCTGGCGGACCTTGTCCGAGGTGGGTCTCGTGCCGGTTCCGCGCGGGGCCTCCAGCCGGCGCCCGCGCAGGGCGCCGGCGATGATGCGGGTCATCGCTGGCCTGGCCTCTCGAGGCGGCGCAGCAGGGCGCGCGCGATGCGCGGGGCCGAGCCGGCGAGGCCGAGCCGCTCGAGGAGCGCGGTGGTCTCGAGGTAGGCGCGGGCCTCGATCCGGTCCACGCCCTCCCCGCCCAGCGCCTCGACCGCGTGCGCGAGCCGGCTCTCCCCCCGGTGCGCGGCGCCCGGCGGAGCCTCGGCCTCGGCGCCGGACGGCAGCGCCGCCAGGGCGGCCTCCTCGGCCGCCCCACCGTCCTCGACGAGGCGCAGGGGACCGCCGGCCAGCGCGGCGCAGAGTGCATCGCCGAGCGGTCCACGCCGCATGAGCGGCACCCCCCCGACCGCCTCGACCAGCCGCCCCAGCGCTCCCGCCTGGGCGCGCGCCGCCTCGGCGTCCGGCGCCGCGGGGCACCTCACCGAGACGATGGCCGGTACGATCCGGGCCCGCCGGAGCTCGCCCAGCACGAACAGCGCCCGCGAGGACCTGCCGGTCGCCTGCGCGAGATCGACGACGACGTCGAGGGCCACGCCCCGCTCCATCGTGGGCTCGGCGAGCTCCGCGAGCACGCGCGCACGCTGGGCAGCGCTCACCTGGCCGGCGTCGATCGCGACGTGCGTCACGCCTCCGTCCACGAGCGCCCACACTTGCTCGCGCGCCTGCTCCACCTGGTTCGGCGCCTCGCCCTCCACCACCACCTCGCCCGAAAGGAAGATCGGGAGTCCCGCCGCCACCTCGTCCGCGGCGCCGGTCACCACGTCGAACCAGCGCCCCGGGGCGAGCCCCGGGGGAAGCGCCAGGCCGAGCGGGGCGAGGAGCTCCTTCGCCGCCACGAGCGCGCCGCGCGCCACCGGGCCAGCCGAGGCCCGCACCAGCGCCAGCGGCAGCCCGAGCCCCGCGGCCGGCCCCACGAGGTCCGTCGGCGCGAGCGCGCACGCCTCGCTCATGCGGCCGAGCCGCTCGGCCACGCGGGCGGGCCGGAACGCGAGGATGGGGGAGAGCACGGCCCGAGTATACAGGCCGGGCCGGAGCGTCAATGCGAGTGGACGTCGTGCCGGTGGTCGTACTCGGCCGACTCGATCTGGAGCGTCGTGTGATCGATCCCGTAGGTCTGCCGTAGGCAGCTCTTCACCACCGTGAGGATGGCGTCGTTGCTCCCGATGGCGTCGGCGCGGACGACGAGATGGGCGGAGAGCGCGTAGAGGTTCGACGAGATCGTCCAGATGTGGAGGTCGTGCACGGCCACCACGCCGTCGGTCTCCTCCATCCGCCGGCACACCTCGGCGACGTCGAGATGGCGGGGCACGGACTCCATGAGGATGTCGGTGATCTCGAGCACGAGGCGCAGCGCACCGAAGAGGATCAGCCCGGCCAGGCCGAGCGAGAGCGCCGGGTCCACCCAGCCGGCGTCGGGCCGGAGCGCCATGGTCCCCGCCCCGCCGAGCACCGCCACCGACGAGATGGTGTCGGAGAGCACGTGCAGGAAGGCCGAGCGCGCGTTCAGGCTTCGCTCGCCGTGCAGGAACCAGAGGATGCCCAGGTTCGCCGCGAGCCCGAGCGCCGCGACCGCAGCCATGATGCGCACGTCCACCGGATGGCCGGGGTGGCGCAGCCGGGCCACGGCCTCCCAGGCAATCCAGGCGGACAGCACCACGAGCGCGCCCACGTTGAGCTGGGCGCCGAGGACCTCCGCGCGCTGGAAGCCGTACGTCCGCTTGTCGTCCGCCGGCCGGGTGGCGAGGTAGGCCGCCGCGACGGCCAGGCCCAGCGCTCCGGCGTCGGTGAGCATGTGGGCGGCGTCGGAGAGGAGTGCCAGCGAGCCAGACAGCCAGCCGCCCACCGTCTCGATCGCCATGACGGCAGCGGTGAGCGAGAGGGAAAGCGCGAGGCGCCGCAGGCTGCGCCGCTCGGCCTCCGGCCCACCGGACCCGTCGCGGAGGTTCCGGCGGGCTCGGCCGTCGCCCGGCTCGCCCGGGACGTCGGGAGGGCCCTGCGCGTGGGGATGGGCGTGCGACATTCCGCTTGCACCTCCGGGCGGACGAGTCTACGCGAAATGATCTCCCCATGACGCGCCCGGGCCACCACGCCACCGCCTCCGACGGAACGCCCATCTTCTGGACGTCGTCCGGCCGCGGCTCGCCAGCGGTGGTCCTCACCGATGGCATCGGCTGCGCCGGGTACATCTGGCGCACGCTCGCCCCCGCGCTCGCCGAGGATCGCCGCGTCCTCCACTGGAACTACCGCGGGCACGGCGCCAGCGGCGCGCCCGTCAACCCGGCGCGCACCACCCTCGAGGACTGCGTCGAGGACCTCGCCGCCGTCCTCTCCGACGCGGGCGAGGCCCGGGCCGTCGTCATGGGCCACTCCATGGGCGTGCAGGTCGCCCTCGAGATGCACCGGCTTCACCCGGAGCGCGTGGCGGGCCTCGTGCTCGCGCTCGGTGCGCCCGGCCGCCTCCTCGACGAGTTCCGGAACTCGCCGGCCGCGCGCCTCGCCTTCCCCTTCGCGAGGGACCTCGTGCTCCGCCACCCGGAAGCGGCGCGCCTCGCCTTCCGGGCGCTCGTGCCGAGCGACTTCGCGGTGGATTACGCCCTGGAGAACGAGGTGGCACGCGAGCGCATGGAGCGCGCCGACCTCGAGCGCTACTTCGACGACCTGTCACGCGTCGATCCCACCCTCTTCGTCCGGTTGCTCGCCTCGGCGGCGGAGCACGACGCGTCCTCCCACCTGCCGCGCGTGGACGTGCCCACGCTCGTCGTGGCCGGCGAGGCCGACACCTTCACGCCCATGCGCCTCTCGCTCGCCATGCACCGGGCCATCCCGGACAGCGAGCTCCTCGTCCTGCCCGGCGCCTCGCACGCCGGCCTCCTCGAGGACGGCGCCACGGTCGCCCGCGTGGTCCGCCGGTTCCTTGCCGGGAGGATCCCTCTGGCGCGGCCGGCCCGCCGTGCAGCTCCCCGCAGGACCCGCGCCATCCCGGTCCGCCGCCCCCGAAGAACGACCCGGGCCCGTCGATGAGGTCGCACTCCGCCCCGTTGCGGCTGCTCGCTGCCATCGCGCTCGGCGCGGCCGCGCTCGCCGGCCCGCGGGCGGCGCTCGCCCAGCCGTATCCGCCGGAGTGGGTCTGGCACACCATCGAGACCGAGCACTTCCGCATCCACTTCCACGAAGGCGTGGAGCGCGTCGCCGCGGAGGTGGCTCGCGCCGCGGAGCACGCCCATGAGGTCCTCGTCCCGGTCATCGGCCGCGCTCCGAAGGGCCGCACCGAGATCGTCGTCTCCGACGACGTGGACGAAGCGAACGGCTCGGCGTCGCCGGTGCCGTACAACACCATCCGAGTCTACGCCGCCCCGCCGCAGATCACCTCGGAGCTCGGCGACGAGCGCGCCTGGATCGAGGGCCTCGTCGTCCACGAGTACGTGCACATCCTGCACATCGACTCCGTCGAGGGCCTGCCCGCCGTCGTGAACGCTCTCTTCGGGCGCGTCTGGTTCCCGAACGGCCTCGTGCCGAGCTTCATGCTGGAGGGCCTCGCCGTGACCCACGAGGCGCAGGGCGAGCCCGGCAGCGGGCGCAACGACAGCGCCCTCCACGACATGTACGTCCGGTCGATGGCGCTCGACGGCGGGGTGCCGACCCTGCCGCAGGTCTCGAACGGGATGCTCGACTGGCCCACCGGCCAGGTGCCGTACGTCCTCGGCGGTCGCTTCATGGCGTACCTCGACGCCACCTACGGCAGCGCCGCCATCGCTGGATTCGTGAAGGACCAGGGCGGGCAGATCTGGCCCTACGCACCGTCGTGGAGCGGCGAGCGCTGGCTCGGCGGCAAGTCGTTCGCGGAGCTCTGGGCGGACTGGGGGGCGCACGAGCGCGCCGAGGCCGAGAGGAAGCTCGCCGAGGTGCTCGCCGGACCGCGGACGCCGTCCACGCGCCTCACCCGCATCGGCGCGCGGGTGGACAACCCGCGCTGGTCTCCCGACGGCAGCTTCCTCATGGCGTTCCACCGCGGACTCGACGAGCGCTCCGGCCTATGGCGCGTCACCCCTGACGGCAAGGACCTCGGCCCGGCTGCGCTCGTGGACCTGAACGGCACGTTCGCGATGCGCTCCCCCGTCGAGGCGGTCGTGGCCGAGACGGAGGTCTTCCACGAGTTCCGCGACGTGGACGACCTCTTCCTCCGGGATCTGCGGACGGGCGATCGCAGGCGGCTCACCGACGGCGAGCGCGCCACCGAGCCCGACCTCCTTCCCGACGGCACGCTCGTTCACGTGAAGCGGACTGGCGACGGCGGCATGGCCCTCGTCCGCCGGCGGCTGGAGGACGAGCGCGTGATGCCCGCGGAGGTGCTGTTCGAGGAGCGAGGCACGGAGGTCTTCAACCCGCGCCTCTCGCCCGACGGCCGCCGCATCGCCTTCACCATCCACCGGAACGGCCGGACGGATCTGGCGCTCTGGGAGGGCGGCGCCGTCCGCACCCTCACCGACGACGACGCGCTCGACCTCGAGCCGGCCTGGACCCCTGACGGCGCGTTCGTCGTCTTCGCGTCCGACCGGGGCGGCGCCTATGACCTCTACGCCTACGAGATCGCGACCGGCGCCGTGAAGCGCATCACCCACGCCGAGACGGGTGCGCTCTGGCCCGACGTGTCTCCGGACGGAAAGCGCATCGCCTTCCTCACCTACGCGCGGACCGGCTACGACGTGGCGACGATCCCGCTCGACCCGGCGACGTGGACGGATGCCGCGCCCATCCCCCCGGCGCCCGCGCCGGCCATGCCGCCTCCGCTCCCGCCGCTCGACCTCGCCACGACCCGCCCCTACCGCGCGCTCGACACGCTCGGGCCGTGGTTCTGGTTCCCGATCTTCGGGTCGGACGCCGCGGGGAACGTGTTCGGCGCGGTCACGGGCGGCGCCGACGTGCTGCTCCGGCACATCTGGGCGATGCAGGCCTGGTGGAGCGCGGGCGGGAAGACGCCCGGTTACGCGTTCAGCTACCAGGGACGCTGGGCCTACCCGATCTTCGACCTCTCCTCGAGCCGCGACCTCACGTTCTCTCCCGACCCCGTCGGCCGCACCGAGATCGCCTGGAACGTGGCCAGCACGGGGCTCACGTTCCCGTTCGACGCGATCGGGCGGTCGCTCTCGCTCCGGCTCGGCTGGTCGGGCACGATTTACCAGACGTTCGGCGCGCCCCCCACCGAGCAGCCTCCGGCTGAGTACCGGTTCGACGACGGATTCCTCTCCGAGCTCTCGGCGGCGCTCGCCTACTCCGACGCGCGCCAGTTCGTGCGGTCCATCTCGCCCGAGGAGGGAAGGACCATCACCCTGTCCTTCCGGATCGCCGCGCCGGCCATCGGCAGCGACTTCACGCTCGCCCGCACCCGCGCCTCGATCGCCCAGTTCCTGCGCATCCCGTGGACGCGCCACTGGGTCCTCCTCCTGCGCGCGTCGGGAGGCGTCGCACACGGCACGCTCGGCGACAGTTCGCCATTCACCATCGGTGGACCGGCCCTCCAGGTGGACCCGCTCGCATACCTGCTGGGCGCGCTGCCGGGCGGGGACACCCAGGCGCTCCGCGGCTACGCGCCCTCGGCGCTCGGCGGCACCGGCTTCTACCTCGGCACCGTGGAGCTGCGCTTCCCGATCGCCGCCCCCGAGCTCGGGCGAAACACCTGGCCGATCTACCTGCGCCGCATCCACGGTTCGGTGTTCACCGACGCCGGCGACGCGTTCGACCTGCCGGGAGAGGTTCCGGTGGCCGGCTACCGGGCCGACCTCGCGCACACCCGCTTCGGCGTGGGCGCAGAGCTGGGACTCGAGATGGTGTTCGGGTACTGGCTGCGGACCGACGTCCGGCTCGGCATCGCCCGCCCGCTCGGGCCCATCTTCCAGGGCGGCCGGGAGCAGGACCTCCTCGAGCTGGGCGAGGCCCCCGCGGTGCGGTTCTACGTCACCATCGTCCCGCAGTAGCGCGAGCCTCCCGCGGCAACAAGGCCCCGCGGTCGTTGACGATCCCGCGCGGCCCCAGCTATAAGGGCCGCCCGCCGCGGCGTGCCGCGGCAAGTCTTCGCCGACATAGCTCAGCTGGTAGAGCAACTGATTCGTAATCAGTAGGTCCCCAGTTCAAATCTGGGTGTCGGCTCCAGTTTCCTCGGCAAAACACGGCTCGTGGCGGAGCCTCTCCCGCCGAGCGGAGTAGGCGCCGCGACTCCTCGGGCACCCCGGCCCGGCCGCACGAGTTCCCCCGGCTTCGGCACCCCACCGAGCCGCGAGCGCCGCTCCCCTTCCGCGAGGTATCGGATGGGGAGCGTCCGGCTGCCTGGGAGGTCGACATGCCACGGACCTCGTGGAGTCTCCTGATCCTGCTCGTCCCTGGTCTGGCCCTGGCGCAGTACCAGCTGCCAGGGGCGGCGGGGAAGTTCCCGGACGCTTGCAAGCTTCTCAGCGAGGCGGACGTGAGCGCGGCGATGGGAGCGAAGTTGCAATCCTCCGCGCAAGCCAAGCAGGGAGCCGAGAGCATGATCGGTCTTCCCGTGCCGATGTGCCTGTGGAGCGGTGAGGGTCTCGAGGTGCTCCTCTACCTGAACCCGGTCTCTCCCAGGGGCGTTCCACGCATGGGTGAGAACCCGAAGCCGCTCGAGGATCCGAAACTGGGTGAGGGGGCCTTCTACACCACCGAGGGGAAGGACCGGGTATGGGTCTACGCCAGGGGCTTCTATCTCTCGGTGCTCAACCCCAGGAAGCCGCCCCTCGAGATCGCTCGGGCGCTGGCATTGGAAGTCGCCCCGAAGCTGTAGCGTCTCGTCGCGCGACCGGGTCCGGACGGGACCTGGAGGCGCCCCCGCGGGCCGCTACCCGTCGTCCGTTCGGGCGGATATCCCCTCCGCTCGAGCGACAGCCCCTCGGTCACGGGAGTTGGGCGTCTTGCGACAACGTGTGACCTTTCGCCACACGGTCGCTTCAGGTATGGAACTTCGGGGGGGACTTCCATGAGTACGCGGGCGATCCGATCTCGCCTCGAGCTCGTCTTCACGCTCGACTACGAGATCCACGGGAACGGCGAAGGCGACCCCGGGGAGCTCATGGTCGAGCCGACCGATCGCCTCCTCGACCTCCTCGATGCCCACCGCGCCCGGCTCACCATCATGGCCGACACGTGCGAGATCCTGCGCTTCCGCGAGCACCGCGACGAGACCGGCCGCGACGACTGGGCGTACGGGGCAATCGAGCGCCAGCTCGTGGACGCGGTGGCGCGCGGACACGACGTCCAGCTCCACGTGCACCCCACCTACGAGAGGGCGCGCGCAGGCGGTGGACGGTGGGAGCTCGACTACGCCGACTACGACCTCGCGCGGCTCGGTCATCCGCGGATCTCCGGGCTCGTGAAGCGCGGCAAGGAGTTCCTGGAGGGCCTTCTCCGGCCGGTCCGGCCCGGCTACCGATGCCATGCCTTCCGCGCGGCCAACTGGTCCATGTCGCCCTCCGCCGACACGGTCCGCGCTCTCCGCGAGCACGGGTTCGACATCGACACCTCGGTCTTCAAGTGGGGCACCCGCGACGAGCTCGTGCGGTTCGACTACGCGAACGCGGACAGCGAGGCGGTCCCCTGGCCGCTCGACGCCGACGACGTGTGCCGGCGCGACGAGCGAAGCCCGCTGTTCGAGTTCCCGATCTACTCGGAGAACCGCCCGATCTGGGCGTTCGTCTCCGCGAACCGCATCTACCGGGTCGTCCAGGGCCGCCTCCACCCCCTGCCCGGCCGCGACGAGCGAGAGAGCGCCGCCGCCCCCGTGACTCGCCGCTCGGCCCTGGCGCGCCTCGCCGCGAAGGCCACCGGCTCGGCGGACATGCTGTTCCGGAAGCACTCCTGGAAGCTCGACCTCAACCAGTGCTCCGGCCGGCAGATGATCGCGGCCGTCGAGCGCGCCCGCGCCCGCTACGCCCTCCGCGGGATGCACGTCCCGATCGTCCTCATCGGGCACTCGAAGCTCTTCAACCGCTTCAACGCGCGCGAGCTGCGCCCCTTCCTCGAGCACGTGGCGTCGCGTCCCGACGACTACGCGTTCGGGACGTTCGACAGCTTCGACCTCGAGCGCTACCGGCGACGGGTGGTCGCGGCTTGAGCGCCCCGGGGCGGACCGAGATCCTGCGCTCGGAGGAGGACTTCGCGCGGATCCTGGACGCGTGGCGCGGGATCGGGACGCTCCCCGAGCACGACCCCGACGCGTACCGCGCGGCGCTCGCCGAGCGCGGGGCAGGGCCGTACGGCGTCGCGCTCACCCGCGACGGCCAGCTCGTGGCCTTGCTCGCGGGCCGCCTCGAGCGCGGCCACGTGAGCCTCAAGGTGGGCTACTGGACGGCTCTCCGCCTGCCGGTGCGCCGGATCGTGATCCCTCCGCACGGGATCCTCGGCTCCGCCGGGGAGGACG
>Ga0335085_10013386_pt1 | contig 12029 bp, 9 predicted proteins | sample Lox_Sample_45_FD_206712 | JGI IMG/M metagenome (GOLD analysis project Ga0335085, IMG submission 206712) | Soil microbial communities from Loxahatchee National Wildlife Refuge, Florida, United States - Lox_Sample_4.5 | ecosystem: Environmental > Terrestrial > Soil > Wetlands | place: USA: Florida...
AAACGCTGTCGGGAACGTTCGCGGAGCTCAACGGCCTGGATGAGGGCAACGTGGTATTCGACATCGTTTACAAACCCGACTCAGTCGAACTGGTTGTCGTAAGCACGACTGCGCCGGAGCCGGGCACGTGGTTGCTCTCCGCGGGTTCATTGATCGCGGCGTTCCTGGCGCGGCTCAACTGCCCGCGAATTATAAACCGCGGTTCGGGCCGGGGTCCGGGTTCTGCCGGCCACGCAATCTAAGTTGTAGTCGTTCAGCGCTCGCGCCCGCCGTGGGTGGGGATGGTCGTCATTCGATCAATTGTTCCTTGGCGGGAGATCAGCACGGGCGCGCCAACTTCGCCGGATTTCAGTTGCTGAATCGACGTGAGCGCCTGCAAATGCAAGCGGCAAATGACGCAGGCGGCTGCCCACAGGAAGTGCCAAACGCACCACCTTGCAACCGATCGCTGTGAACCAATGGCTGTTAACTGAATTGTGATACGATCCCCTCGTAAAACCGAGGTAATCCCATGAAAATTTTTGCGACCAAAGATATCCGAAACGTAGGCATTGTAGGTCACGGCCACTGCGGGAAGACCTCCGTGGTGGCCGGTCTGCTTTACGCCGCGGGCGCCACCAACCGGCTCACCCGCGTCGACGAAGGCAACACTGTAACCGATTACGACGAGGAGGAAATTAACCGCAAGCTGACCATCTCTTCGTCCATCGCGTCCATCGAATGGAAAGGCACGCGCATCAATCTCATCGATACACCCGGCTTCAACCTCTTTACTAATGACGCATACTCCGCACTCATCGCCGCCGACGCGCTCATCATCGTGGTCGATGCGGTCGCCGGGGTCGAAGCCATCACTGAGAAGATGTGGCAGTACGCCGAGGAGCGCAAGCTTCCGCACGCCGTCGTGATCAATAAACTCGATCGCGAAAACGCCTCATTCGAACGTACGCTGGAATCCATTCACGGCCGGTTCGGCCGCAACGCGGTGCCAATCCATCTGCCGCTCGGCAAAGAGCGCGACTTCAAAGGCGTAATCGACCTTGTTCATATGAAGGCGCACACGTTTGTTCCGGACGGCGACGGCAAGTCGACCGCCGGCGAGATCCCGGCCGACTACGCTGAGGCCGCCCAGGCCGCGCACGGCGACCTGGTGGAGATCGTGGCCGAAGGGAAAGACGACCTGATGGAGGAGTTCTTCGAAAAGGGCACGCTCCCGGAAGAGCACATCGTGACCGGGCTCGATGAGGAGATGCGCGAGGACAAGCTTTTCCCCGTGCTCTGCATGTCCGGCCTGCATGACGTCGGGTCCGACCGTCTGCTCGATCTGATCGTGGAAGCGTTCCCGTCGCCCGCCGACCGGCCGCCCGCGAAAGTAACGCTGAACGGATCGGAAATCGAGCGAAAGTGCTCCGATTCGGAGCCCGCGGCGGCGTTCGTATTCAAGACGACGGCCGACCCGTTTGCCGGGCGCATCACCTATTTCAAGGTTCTGTCGGGCGTAGTGAAAAACGACGCCAACCTCTTTAATGGCGCCAAAGGCGCCCAGGAGCGGCTGGCGCATATCGGAGTGCCGGTGGGAAAGACGATCCAGCCGGTGACAGAGCTGCACGCGGGGGATATCGGGGCGGTCGCGAAACTCAAGGAAACCGTTACCGGCGACACACTCACTGACAAGGGTTCACAGGTTGTCTTCCCGCCGGTGAAGCTGGGCGAGCCTTCGATCGCGTTCGCCGTGGAAGCCAAGAGCCGGAACGATGAAGACCGCATGGGCAATGCGCTGCACAAGCTGCTGGAAGAGGACCTTTCGCTGCGCTTCTACCGCGATCCGCAGACCAAAGAATTTCTGGTGGCCGGCACCGGGCAGCAGCACGTCGAAATCGCGGTCAGCCGGCTGAAGAAGCGCTACAGCGTCGACGTGACTTTGAAGGCGCCGAAGATTCCTTATCGGGAGACGATTCGCGGCACTGCCGACGTGCAGGGCCGGCACAAGAAGCAGACCGGCGGTCACGGACAGTTCGGCGACTGCTGGATCCGGATGGAGCCGCTGCCCCGCGGCGGCAAGTTCGAGTTTGTGAACGACATCTTCGGCGGGTCGATTCCCAAAAACTATATTCCAGCCGTGGAAAAAGGAATCATCGAAACGGCTGAGCGTGGTTTTCTGGCGGGCTATCCGATGGTCGATTTCAAAGTGACCGTTTACGATGGCTCTTATCACGATGTCGACTCCTCGGAACTGGCGTTCAAGCTCGCTGCGCGGAAAGCATTCCGCAACGCGATGCAGACGGCTAAGCCGGCGTTGCTCGAACCTATTATGAATGTAGAAGTTCAGGCGCCAGTCGAGTACGCGGGGGATCTGATGGGGGATCTCAACGGCCGGCGGGGACGGATTTCCGGCATGGAGACCCAGGGCGGGACGCAGATTATCCGGGCGCAGGTGCCGATGGGAGAAATGCTGAGTTATCAGAGCGACCTGACCTCAATCACGCAGGGAAGAGCTTCATTTTCAATGGAGTTCGACCACTACGACTATGTGCCGCAGCTTCAGGCCGATAAGATTATTGCGGCGGCGAAGGCAGCGCGGACGGGTGAGGAAGAGCTGGAAGAGGAGTAAACTCCTCTGTTTGTAGTAAAACAGCCAGCTGGGAACACAACTGCCGGGGTGTGTGTCGGAGCGCCCCGGACGTATTTCGATTTTGTGTCAAAAAGGGACGTACCGTTTCACACCCCGGTTGACGCACTTGTAACCTGTGGGGTAGCCTGAAAGGGTCGCTTTACGGGCCAAGCGCCCGGGGAGACCTCGTAAACCCGGATTTTCTAATTTTCGAGGAGAGTGAATGACCCGGAACTTCAGAGCACCAGGTTTTGTTTCCGTAACAGCCTTACTACTGATTTCCTCCGCTTTAGTTTTTGCTCAGCAAGCCGGTCTCCAAACGGCTTTCCTCACTCCCAGCGCCATTCGCACCCCGAACACGATCATCGCGCCGACGATTGTTGAATCGGAGCATCTGCCTTATCTCAAAGCAGTCGCCAAAGAAACCAAGCCGGGTCCGGTCGTTTTTCAGCCGACCAGTTCCGATCTTTTGATCCAGCAGGCCGAAGAAAGATTCCGAAACGGCAAGAGAGCATTTCTGGATCACGACTATAGCCGGGCGCGGACCGAATTCGACGCCGCGATTGACGGCATGCTGACAGCTTCGGACAATCCTACCGATCGCCCGCTCTTCGAAACCAGACTCGAAGAAATGATCGACACAATCCACCGCGACGATCTTTCGGGAATGGGCGCGGCGGCCGCCGGCGACACGCCGGAATTCGACAAGGCGCCGCTCGACGACATCGTCACCATGACGTTCCCGGTGGACCCGCGGATTAAGGATAAGGTGCGGACGGAGATGAAGAACACGACCTCCGCGCTGCCGCTGGTTGTGAACGACGTCGTCCTTGGATACATCAATTACTTCAACAATCGCGGGCACAAGACGATCGAAGCCGGGCTGGAACGCGCGGGCAAATACCGCGACATGATTTCGAGGGTGCTGGGTGAAGAAGGTATTCCGCAGGAACTGATTCATCTGGCGCAGGCGGAATCGGGATTTCTGCCGCGCGCGGTTTCGCGGGCTTCGGCGATGGGCCTGTGGCAGTTCGTGAAGTTCCGCGGCAACGAGTACGGCCTGAAGCAGACGCCTTATTCCGATGAACGGCTGGATCCGGAGAAAGCCACCCGCGCGGCGGCTCGCCACTTGCACGATCTCTATAACGAGTTCGGCGACTGGTATCTGGCGATCGCCGCCTATAACTGCGGGCCGGGAGCGATCGAAAGAGCCGTGGAGCGAACCGGCTATGCAGATTTCTGGGAACTTCGTGCACGGCATGCAATTCCGACCGAGACCACCAACTATGTGCCGATCATTCTGGCGATGACAATCATGTCCAAGAATGCGGCCGAATACGGGCTGGAAGGCGTGACTCCGGATTCGCCCGTTCAGTACGACACGATCATGACGACGTCGCCGACCAATCTCGCGCTGATCAGCGATCTGGCCGACGTTCCGGTTTCGGATCTGGTGCAGCTGAATCCCGCGCTGCTGCGCAGCACGGCGCCGGGGAACTTCGAAATCCGCGTGCCGAAGGGCACGGGCGCGCAGGTCGAGGCCGCGCTGGAAAACGTGCCGGCCGGGCTGCTGGTCACCGCGCGGATGCATCGCGTCGAGGCCGGCCAGACGCTGGCATCGATTGCGAAACTGTACAATTCTTCGGCTTCGCAGATCGCTTCGGTCAATAATCTGAAGGGCATCGAACCGGGCGATGGCGATCGGCTGATAGTTCCGGCGGCGTATCACGAGTTAATTCCCGCGCTGCGGACGCCGCGATCGGCGCACACGCAGGTGAGGACAGCCGCGAAGGGCAAAACGCGCGCTACGCACGCCACTGCCTCGGTTGCAACGGCGAAGGCGCCGGTGCATCCGGTGCATCGGGCAGCCGCCACCATTGCCCAGGTTACTCCCAGCCGCTCACTCAGCCGGTAAGCAGAACAGCAGCCGCGACGGCGTCGCGATCGTTGTTTCGGCAGACTGCGCTCGCAGCGCAGGACGCGTTTCCGCATCATCTCCTTTCTGCAAAAACGGGCAGTGTACACTTTTGATCGCATTGACCAGTTGCATGCAAAACAAAAAGGGGTATGCTAATGGAGACTGTGTCAAAACAGGAGACTGACCGGATGTTCGACGACCTGAAGTTCGCTCCCAACGAAGACGAGATGGAAGACTTTCGCGATTACGGTGAAGAAGGCGACGAGCTGGAATCGAAGCTCGATGACTACGAGGACGAGGACGACGAGGAAGAGGAAGAAGTCCTCGATCGCATAGCGATGGGCGCGCCGGTGCCGCCGCAGGTCGTGATTGTAGAGGTTGTCGAGGAAGGCGAGTTGCCGGCCGCCGAAGCGCCGCCGAAGCGCAAGCCGGTCAAGTCGGCTAAGAAGGCTGCGGCGAAGAAGGCTGCGCCCGCGAAGAAAGCCGCGCCGGTGAAGAAAGCCGCGCCAGCGAAGAAAGCCGCGCCGGCGAAGAAAGCCGCGCCGGCGAAGAAAGCCGCTCCCAAAAAAGCTGCCGCTAAGAAAAAGGCCGCGCCAAAAAAGAAAGCCGCCGTAAAGAAAACGGCGAAGAAGAAAGCGGCCCCTAAGAAAGCCGCGAAGAAGAAGGCCGCTCCTAAAAAAGCAGCAAAGAAGGCCGCCAAAAAGAAGAGTGCGCCGAAGAAGAAGGCCGCAAAGAAGGCGCGTCGCCGCTAGTTCAGCCAGTCAGCTTCCGGGCCGGAATTCGCGCTGTCGAACTCCGGCCCGTTTACATTTTTCTCTACTGCCCCGCGATCGGTTTTGTCACCACCGCGCGGCATTTCTCAAACAACTGAATCAGTGCGTCCGCATACTCTTCCGCGGATCGGGTCGAGGGTTTGCCCGAGAATCCGGCCGCGGCGCTGCTGCCTTTGCCGTAACCCGTCGTTACAGCGATAAACTTCATCAGTTCGAGCGCCACTTCATCGCGGTTCTTCGCCGAATCTTTGGCGCTGTCGCCTCCGGCTTCGTTGCCGGTGTCCGCAGCTGTTTTCCTGCCTTCTGGTGTCAAGTGATGGCCTCCCTTTCCCAATTCTGTCGCGCACAACGGACCCGCCGCCCTGTACGCCTGTCCTCTGATTGCCCATGCCCGTGAATGCCCGCCGCTTTATCCGCAAAATGCGGGGCGGCGCACAAGCGCACCTTCTCGAAGCGGACGATGGTGAATACTACATCGTCAAGTTTCAGAATAACCCGCAGCACCGCCGGATTCTGGTGAACGAAATACTCGCCGCGCATATCCTCGATCATCTGCAGATTTCCAGCCCGGAGTGGCAGATCGTTCGGCTGTCGGCCGAATTCCTGAAGGAGAATCCGAACGTGCATCTTCAGACCGGCACGCGCCATGTTCCAATCCGCGCCGGCTGGCATTTCGGCTCGCGCCATCCGGGTAATCCGGAAGTCACGGCCGTTTACGACTTCATTCCGGACACGCTGCTGAGCCAGGTCGCGAATTCGGAACAGTTCCTCGCAGTGCTGGCATTCGATCGCTGGGTCGCGAATGCCGACGGCCGGCAATCCATCTTCTTCCGGGCGCAATTGAAAGATTGGCTTGCGCGGCCGGGTGTTCCGCCGCGCAAACTCGGTTTCGTGGCGCTGATGATCGATCACGGATTTGCTTTCAACGGGCCGCATTGGGATTTCCCGGATTCGGCAGTGGCGGGACTTTATCCACGGCGCATCGTCTACGAAGGCGTGCGGTCGCTGGCGGACTTTGAGCCCTGGCTTGAGCGCATTCGCAACTTCCCGGAGGAAGTATTCGATCGCGCGCTGCGGCAGATTCCGCCGCCGTGGCTGGAGGGCGATGAGGACCGCATTGAGGGATTGCTGGAGACGCTGCTGCGGCGGCGGGCGCGGGTTGCGGGGTTGCTGGAGGCTTGCCGTGCGGCGCCGGGAAATCCCTTTCCGAGGTGGAACTGAATTAGCCACAGGCGCACACAGATGAACTCAGATTGAATCCAGTCGATTTGGGTTCATTTGTGCTCATTCGTAGCTAAGACGAGTTCTTCAATGCGCTGGGAGGTGTCGGGCGCCAGCAGGATGCCATTGCGGTAGTGGCCGAAGGCCGCCCAGATCGGCACATCCGGGAGTTTGGCGATGAATGGGACCTCACCTTCAATGGCCGGGCGGAGACCATTCCAGCACTCCGTTGGCTGCAGAAGAGATAAGTCCGGCAGCAGCCGCGATGCCCGCTGGTGTATGTCCTGCACAATGCCCGCGTCGATTGTGCGATCGAAGCCCGCATGTTCGGTTGAACTGCCTGCGATCAGAGAACCACTGTCGCGCTGCAGAAGGTATGTGCTGCCGCGTCGAAGGATCGTGTGGAGCATGCCGGGTGCGGCATCGAACGCAATCAAGTGCCCGCGAACGGGAAAGGTTCGCGGAAGATCGGGCAACAGATCGGAACTCCATGCGCCCGCCGCGATGAGAACGCCGTCGTCGCGGTATTCCGCTTTTGAGGTGCGCAGGCCCGATCCGTCCGAATAGATTTCGACGACAGGCTCGTGCTCATGAACCGGGATATTGCTGCGGCAGCAGGCGATGCGCAGCGCCGCGGAAAGATCCCGAGGGTTCACCAGCGCATCATCGGGATAGAACCGCGCTGCTGCCGCGCGGGGATAAGCTGCAGGTTCCGAGCGGATCCCTGAATGCGCCTGTCGCGCCGCCCGGCGTTCGAGGTCGTCTGCTTCGGCGTCGTCGAAGGCGAGCTCGATCGCGCCGCAGCGCTGGTAATCGATGGCGGCGCCGGAGGCTTCACGGAGAGCCTCGACGAACCGGGGATACATCTGAAGACTGCGCATCGCCATGCGCAGCAGAGGTGATTCTTCTTCCATTTCGCCGCCGGGGGCGAGCATTCCCGCGCCGGCCCAGCTGGCTTCGCCGCCTGCCGTGCCGGCGTCGAACACTGTCACTTCAATTCCGCAGCCTGAGAGCCGCCAGGCGCACGACAGTCCAATAATTCCGGCGCCCACGATTAACATTGCTACATCGTCATCATATCCTCTGGTCGAAACAGAGGATTCTATGTAAGACTTAGGCGTAGCGGGCTAGTAGTCGCTCCGGATGAAGAAGGAATTCTGCATAAGAGCGGTAACTGCGTCGTTCTTACTGCTCTCAGTCAGCACCACAGTCTTTGGCGAATGGCAAACCACAGGACCCTTCGGGGGCGATGCGGAATTAGTGCGCGTCGTGCCGAAAACACGGGGCCTGGTGATCGCAGGTGCGCACAATGGCCTGCTGTTTATTTCGCAAAACGGCGGCGCATCGTGGTCGAACATTCCTTTCGACGGCGCACTCACCGGCACACTGCACGCGCTCGAAGTCGATCCGCGCTCCACCGGCACGTGGTACGCGGGCATGGAAGGCGATCATCCCTGGACATCGGGTGTCTATAAGACAACCGACGGGGGTAAGACATGGAAGCTGCTTCCGGAAACAAAGGGCAAGGCTGTATGGTCTCTCACTTTGTTCCAGGGCAAGCCGGATGTCATGGCCGCGGGCACGGGCAATGGCATTTATAAGAGCTCCGACGGAGGCAACTCGTGGAAGCTGATTTCAACGCCGGATAACCCGGAGTTTCGTCCGGTTGTCTCGCTGGCGTTCGATCCGGCAAACAGCGAAATCCTCTATGCCGGCACGACGCACCTGCCCTGGCGCACGAGCAACGGCGGCACATCGTGGGAGCTGATTCATACCGGAATGATCGACGATTCCGACGTGTTCAGCATTCAGGTCGATGCGCGCAGGCCCGAGTCGGTATATGCAAGCGCGTGCAGCGGGCTTTACGCCAGCGCTGACGGCGCCACCCACTGGAAGCAGCTGCCGACACCGAAAGGCGCATTTCGCACGTGGTTTGTCTCGCTCGATCCACGGCGCGCGGGAGTGGTGTTCGCGGGCACGACCTCCGGGCTGCTGCGCTCGGATGACGGCGGCAAAGTGTTTCGTGTGGTCTCGACCGAAGCGGTGCGATCCATTGCGTTCGATCCGAACGTGGCCGACCGAATTTTCTTTGCGTCGACCAGCGCAGGGCTCATGCTGAGTACGGATGGAGGCCGGACGCTTCATTCGTCGAATGTCGGATTCACCAACCGCAGCTTCACCGGAATGACGGAATCCAAAGGCGTGCTCTACGCCAGCAGCGTATTCGAACCGGGTTCGGGCGGCGTGTATCGCACGGATAATTTCGGACTGCGCTGGCAGCGCTCGGGTGCTGAGCGCGATGAGGAGATCAGAGTAATGAGCGCCGCGCCGGATCAGCCGGCAACTCTGTTCGCCGCCGGTTACCACGGCTTACTGAAGTCGAAAGATGGCGGCAAGACATGGGCCGGGGTCGGCGGACCGTCGGCAGGTCAGTTCACAGCTTTGGCTGCGCTTCCGCACGATGTAGTACTCGCGGGAACGGGCCAGGGCCTTTTTCAGGTGAGCAACGGAGACTGGCATCCGGCGGCCACCGGACTGGGCGGCGGGATTTCAGGCATCGAGATGTCGGGCGAACACGCCATTGCCGCAGTGGGGCGCGAGGGCGCTGCAGTCAGTCCTGACGGCGGAGTTACATGGAGAGCGTGCGGCGAGCCTGCGCCCGCGACGGTGTGGTACGGGCTCGCGTTCGATCTGGCCGGGGGAAAGGCCTCCAATACAGCGCTGGCGGCCACTTCGGCGGGGTTGTTTCGATCGACCGACGATTGTCGATCCTGGGCGAGAGTGAGCGGCGGATTAGCCGCTGCCACTGTCAGTGTCGTACTGTTTCATCCAACCCGGCCGGGCGAGGGATTCGCCTCCCAGGATGGGCACGTATTTCGTACAACCGACGCCGGTCGTAATTGGGTTCAGCTCGACGACGATAGTGACGAAAAGGTGTGGCCAGTATCGTTGCTGATCCTTCCCGAAGTGCCGGACCGGCTATATGCGCTCCTGCCGCGGCGGGGAGTTTCATACATGGCATTCGATCCGCGAAGGGTCGAAGTCGCACAGTTTCCGCACTTTGCACTCCCAAAGCTTTGATAAATGGGGCACAATGAATATTTGACACGCACCCGGAAGCACAAATCAAATTTCGAGGAGGTAGTGAATTTAATGACGACGATGTCCGAATTCAGCCGGGCGCGATGGCGAAACACTCTGCTGGCGCTCACGGCGGCAATGGTGACCGCGGCGCCTGCGTTCGCCCAGGGAACAAATGTAGCCAAACCAGTGGACGAAGGTGCGTATTCAACATGGGATATCGGTGTTTACTTCGGCACCCAGTGGTTTCAGCGCTACGAGGAAACAAAAGGACAGAATCACCTTCTTCTGACCAGACCTATCGTTGGTATTCGGGCAGGTCAGGACCTGGGCAGGTATTGGGGCATTGAAGAGACTTTCGGAGTTGGCTTCAATCGTCTCGCGATGCTTCCGTACGGTGGCAGCGGCTACGCGACGGTCGGAGAACGTAACTATCAGCTGGCAGTTCATGGCCTGCTGTATCTCTCGCCGCGAACTTCCAGTTACCGGCCATTCATTCTGTTTGGACCGGCAGCAGTTGTGTACAGCCCGGGCAGCGCCAGCAGCATTCAGCAACCGAGTGCCGGCGTTCAGGCTATTATTCCGCCGCAGCTGAACACGAAGATCGTGCCTGGGGCGATGTACGGCATTGGTATCAAAATGCCGCTGACCCGCAAGTGGGAAGCGCGAATCGACTGGACGGGTCTCTATACCCCGACGCCGGATTTCGGTTTGCCCAACGCGCCGGGTGCGCTCGGATCGCTCTGGATTCCGACGCGTCGCGCTACCAACGCATGGCAGTTTACGACGGAGATCGGCTATCGCGGTGGATGGCATGAGCCCCCGGTGGCAGCAGCGCCTCCTCCGCCACCGCCTCCTCCTCCGCCACCGCCGCCGATTACGGTTTCGGGTATCCAGGGCGCGCGCGATGTGTGCCCCGGCGACAATCTGCGTCTGACGGTTAATGCCAGCGGAGGAAGCGGACCGCTTAGTTATCAGTGGTACGTGAACAACAATCCGGCGCCGGGCGGCACGGGCGAGGCGTTTAATGTCTCCACCACGAACCCGGGCCGCGATTCGATCCGTGTCACAGTGAGCGGCGGCGGCCAGTCGGCGAATTCCAACACGGTGAACGTCACCGTGCGGACGGCAGGACCGCCGACAGTGCGATTCGCGGTGAATCCGTCGACGATCAACTACGGCGACCGGCTGCCGCTGAACGCGACGGCGACGGTTTCCGAATGCGCCACCGCTACGCCGGTTCGCTACTCGGCCAGCGAAGGCACGATTACAGGCAACACGTTCGATTCGAGCGGAGTCAGCTTCGATCCGAACAATACTGCGGAGCAAACCAAGACGGTTACTCTGACAGCGACCGAAACCGATTCGCGGAATCAGACTGCGCGCGCGACCGCCAACGTGACCGTTACGAAGAAGGCGAGCGCTTCGCGGCAGGACATCGTATTCCCGAACCGCAGCTCGCGCGTGAACAACGCCGCCAAGCGTTATTTGCTGGAAGTGCTGACGCCGAAACTGAGGGCCGATCCTGGTTCGTCGGTGATCCTGATCGGACATCGCGATACGGGCGAGACCGGCAGGGCAGCGGCAAATCTCGACAAAGAACGCGTATACAATGCGGCCGCGGTGCTGAGCGCGGGTAAGGGAATCTGCGGCAACCTCGATCTGAGCCGGGTACAGGTAGCATATGCGGGAACCGATCAGACCGATTCACCGATGCCTTTCGGCGACGCATCCGTCAAGGAACGCGCGGGACAGGCGGCAACGGGCAATCAGGCGCAGTTCCGGAGGGTGGAGATCTGGTTCATCCCGAGCGGCGCTGACCGGCCGAATGTGGCGGGCGTAATGCCGGCGCCGACGAAGGAAATCCAGGCCAAGGGCTGCCCGCGGTAAAAGCAGCTTAAGGTTCGGTAAAAACCAAACCCCTCGTCCGAGCGATCGGGCGAGGGGTTTTTTGCGTATGCGCAGGCGCCGGACTGTAAGCCGGTTTCTGTACCCTTGCGGGCGATAGCCATTCGTCTTGGCCGCACATTACTGTGAAGCTCGAGCGACCTACCCGGAAGTCGTAACGGAGCGGGCCGCTCCTCCTCCCCTATTTGGTCTTGCTCCGCGTGGGGTTTACCCTGCCGGCCGGATTGCTTCGGCCGCGGTGCGCTTTTACCGCACCATTTCACCCTTACCGGGTTTTAAGGCCCGGCGGTATATTTTCTGTGGCACTTTCCGTAGAAATCCCTTTGAGAGATTCCCCCCGGCCGTTAGCCGGCACGCTGCCCTGCGGAGACCGGACTTTCCTCCCGCTTGCGCGAGCGGCTATCCATCCGGCGCCTGCTGTGATTAGTGTGGCATGGAGCGAAACCTGTTAGCCACCCATGAACGATGAACACCGATAAACACAGATAAGAAAAGCCTCGCGGATAGGGCTGATTTT
>Ga0335085_10013387_pt1 | contig 12029 bp, 6 predicted proteins | sample Lox_Sample_45_FD_206712 | JGI IMG/M metagenome (GOLD analysis project Ga0335085, IMG submission 206712) | Soil microbial communities from Loxahatchee National Wildlife Refuge, Florida, United States - Lox_Sample_4.5 | ecosystem: Environmental > Terrestrial > Soil > Wetlands | place: USA: Florida...
AGCGCCAAAGAACCAGGGCGCGAGATCTTTAATCAAATGATTCGCCGCATCGAGCGCGGCGAGGCCAACGCCATTCTAACATGGAAACTTGATCGCCTTGCCCGCAACTTCGACGACGGCGGGAAAATCATCGGCATGCTTCAGCGCGGGACAATTCAGGAAATTCGCGTCTTCGAAAAAGTGTATCTGCCGTCCGACAACGTGCTCATGATTTCGGTCGAGTTCGGTATGGCGAATCAATACATCCGCGATCTGTCTATGAACATTCGTCGCGGCATCCGAGAAAAGGTGCGGCGCGGCGTCTTTAACGGGCGTGCTCCGTTGGGTTACATCAACGAACCGCGGCTGCGCACCATTGAACCCCATCCCGAACTATTTCCAAAGATCAAGCGCATCATGGAAATGTTTGCGACCGGCGAATACAGCCTGACTGCAATCCAACGCGAAATGGCCGCCGCCGGTATTCCCCGACGGCAGTATAAAAGCAATTTGAAAGGGCCCTTGCCGCTTGCATCAATCAACCACCTTTTCCGCTGCACATTCTATTACGGTGTGTTTCTTCATAAGGGCGAACTTCACCAGGGAATCCACGCTCCTATGATTTCAAAAAAGACATGGGACGACATTCAAGTCGCACTCGTCAGCGTCGGAAAAGGGCGCAGGCCTCGCACCGAAAAGGGATTCAATTTTCTGAATTTTGCCACGTGCGGATCGTGCGGTTATTGCATCACCGGTGAGCGCCATCGCAAGAAGAGCGGGCGCGAGTATCACTACTACCGTTGCACCCACAAGAACAAGAAACAGCATTGCGATGGCCGTGCATTCGTCCGTGATGATGTGTTTGAGGCGGAGGTGAAGCGGAACACCTTCACGGCTTCGATTCCCGATGAGTGGTTCGAGAAGTTCTCGGCTCGCATCGAAACGTGGGAGGCCGAAGCCTCCAGTGAGAAACAGGCGGAGATTGACCGGATCAAAGTCGAATTAGCCAAGCTCAAGTCCAAGATTGACCGGCTCAATAACGCCTTTGCCGATGGCTCGCTTGAGATTGTGGAGTTCAAAGAACTCAAGAACCCCCTTATCCCGTTTAAAACGGGTTTAGAGCAAAAGCTCGCCGAGTTGGAGCAAAGCAAAGCAAACCGGCTCGAACCCCTCAAAAACTTCATTTTTGAGGCAAATCAGGCTCAAAAATGGGTTAAGGAGGAAAACTGGCAGCAAATGCGCGCGTATTTGAAAAAATACGGCTCGAACCGCATTTTGCGTGCTCAAACCTTGACCGTCACCTTCAAAAAACCCGCGTCTTTATTGGCTGAAACCGTTCTCGACGTGCAACGCACGAACGAGCTTTCCTCGCAATCTTCGAAATGGTGGAGGCGGCGGGAGTTGAACCCGCGTCCCTAACAAATCAACCAGCCGCGACTACATGCTTAGTCCGGAGAAGGTTTTCTGCTATGCGATAACGTCCGAACTCGACTCGCACTGCCTAGACCGCATGCAATTTTCTCGGTCGCCGGCGCGCAGTCTCCGCCTTCGACCATGCCTGCTGTGGCGTTCATCCAACCTAGCAGGTGTCAGCTGGTGAACGTCGTGGCAACTTAGGCCGCGAGAGCTAATTCTTGGTTAGCACTTAATTTTTTGGTTCGATGATTAACGAGGCCAACGAACCGTCCTCGGCATGCCGCCTCTGGCGTATCTATCAGGTCGAAACCAGTACGCCCCCTAGCGGAACGCCCCATTTTCGCGCTTAAACCCCTAAAGGTCAAGCCTGCCTCAATCTGTAGGAATTCGCGAATTCATTCATTCTCCAGCGTGAATAGGCTTGCAGAAAAAAAGCTGGTGGAAAGAATCTCGAATCCGTTCCTTCTGTCGCCGAATGCATCGCTTATGAAATCTTTACTGCTCACTCTCGGCATTGTGTCCGCGGCCGCGACGCTGCGCGCGCAAACAAACGTCTGGCAACCCTCGCCAGGTCACACGCAAATACCCATCTGGCCGGGCACCGCGCCCGGTGCTCACCCGGTTACAGGACCGGAGTTTTGCCGAACGAGCGATGGTTTGGTTGGCGGCAAGCCCGTGCTGCTCGTAGAGCTCGTTTCGCAGCCTACTATGACGGTCTATGCGCCAAAGGGTACAAACACCGGCATCGCCATGATTGTTTTTCCCGGCGGCGGTTACAACCTGCTGGCCATTGATCTGGAAGGCACGGAGATTTGTGACTGGCTGACGTCCAGAGGGATCACAGCTGTCCTCTCGAAATACCGGGTGCCCACTCCAAAACTCGGGGACTATGGGGAGTCACCGCTCGCCCTGCAGGATGCGCAACGGACAATTGGCCTTGTGCGCTTTCACGCCGCCGAATGGCGCATCAATCCGCACAAGATTGGCGTAATCGGTTTTTCTGCGGGCGGTCATCTGGTGGCAGCAACCAGCACACTCTTCGATAAGCGTTCGTATCCCGCAGTCGATGGCGCCGATAAAGAAAGCTGTCGTCCGGACTTCGCCATCGCCTGTTATCCCGGTCACCTGCGGGAACGCGACCACAACTGGAACTTGAACCCGCATGTTCCCGTCACCACCAATACCCCGCCCACATTTTTGTTTCAGGCAGAGGATGACCATGTGGACGGCGTCGAACAATCACTGACTTACTACATCGCACTCAAGAACGCCGGTGTCCCCGTTGAGATGCATTTATATGCGCGCGGCGGCCACGGGTTCGGGCTGCGGCGCACCAAATTGCCGATCACCGAATGGCCGCAATTGGTCGAGAAGTGGCTCGGCACCATCGGGATGATTTCGGAATAAGTCATCACCTTGATCCTCGCGCTCACGGGGCCACCAGGATTCGATAAAACCGCGACGCATTGGTTCCTGTAGCAAAGTCCCGCAGCAGGTACGTATTTGAGGTAGCCGTGAAATTTGTCAGCACCATCCAATCGCTATCGAGCAACGTGTTTTTGTATTGAACGACGTAATTCACGTTCGATTGCGTCGAAAACCTCATGTTGAAGCTCGTGGGGTGATAAACGGCCCGTATCAATTCCGGAGGAATAATAAATTTGCCTGGCGAACCGACGTCGCCATCCACTGCCGCGACAAAAGCTCCGTTTTGTCCCGCCACACTCAACGATCCGAATGCGTGAGTGGTGGGACTGGATTCAAAAGAGACGCCCTTGGTCGCCGCCGGGAATGTCACATCCGCCACGGTGTCGGTGACCGAGGTCGCCGCCGCGTTCCACAAATGGATGGCGTCCCCATCCGAGCTGAAACCGATGCTTGGATACTCGATAATCTGGAGGCTCGCTGGAAGATTGGCCGTTCCCCACCACGCGCGGAAATTCGCCGGAGTCATATCTTCCACCAAAATGACGGATTCACCCGGCGCTATCGTCACGGCGCCCGTAATCGTAAACGCATCCGAGAACGAATCATGATCATCGTCAAACCGATAGCCCTGCAGGTTCACCGAAAAATTTCCCAGATTGCTCAATTCCCACCAATCGGACGTGGCCAGCGAGGTCTGCGCCTTGGCCTCGCTGGACATCGCTTCCGTGATGATCAGATTCGGCTTGGGCGTGACGGTCAGAAAAAAAGAAGCGTTCGTGCTGCCCGCCACATTCGTCACACTCACCGAGTATGTTCCCGTTTGGTTCGTATCCGTCAGCACGACCGACAATTGTGCATTCGTCTCACCATCCAATTCCTTGCCGTCCAGCGCCCACTGATACCAGGGCTCCGGGCTGCCCATGGCCGCGACCGTGAACGTCGGGCTCTGCCCAATATACGCCTCCAAATCCGCGGGTTCTTGCGTGATCGCCGGCGACACGGCGACGCTGAAACTCTCACTCGCCAATCCCGACCACGGGCTCGACACGACCGGATTGTTCGTGCCGGTCATGTTGAAATGCGTTGGGTTAAAAGCGCGCGCCTTGAAAGTCACATTGGTTGTCAGCGGCAACGCCGAACCGTAAATGAGCGCGCTCGGCGATACGCCGCCGCCTGACAGGCGCGGGTCCGAATTATCCATCGTGTAATAGACCGTCGCGCCGGGAGCGGACGTCATCGCCAGGCTGCTCCCTGGAAGAATCGCCAGGCTGTAGTCACTGAAAATCGGCTTCGCCAGAAAGTTCGTATCCAGAAAATGCAGGCGGTCGGCATACCAATGCTTCAAAAACGCCACCTCACCATCGTACGTCCCGGGAAACGTATAGGAGTAACCGTTGATCAGCACGTAGCCCGAGCGCGGCGCGGTCAAGCTGGGCCAGCGCGCCACTTCCCGCGGCTCTTCCTGTTTCACCTGCGCCGCGAAGGTATCGATCGTCGCGTAGATATGGTTCGTTGAAAGAACGGTTTCGCGCAAATCCTCATAGCGATCAATCCACGCCTGCCAGAAATCGATGTCTGAGAATATCCGCGCCCACCAATATTTCCGGAACATATCCGTCACCGGCTGCGCCCACACGTTGGGATTAAAATCATAATTGTCCTTCGAACCCTGCGAGCGGTCGAAATCCCAAATCGGCCCGTAATACAGCACATCATTGCGGCCTTTGTAATAATAAGCGCTGTTGGCCAGCGTATCCACGTTGAACGCCACCACGTTGAGAATGTGGTAATCGATCCACGACGGAACATTGATAAACGGCCGGTAGCCCTGCACGGGATCCGTGTAATTCGCGCCGTTCACCGCCGCCGAAAAACTATTCATGTAATTCTGCAAATATTGCTGTTGCGGTCCGCGCTGCGGCGTCTTGATGTCCTCTTCCTTGGGGTAATCATACGCGTTGACTTGCGAGTCGGCTACAAACCCCGTCTCACCCGCATCCAGCCGGTCCACTTTCGCGATATAACCGCCCGTCATATTCGGCGCGGTATTGTCGCCCGGATGCAATTCATCCACGGAATGCAGTTTCGGAATATTCACCCGGTCCGGCCCCCATTTTATTTTTTCTTCCAGCACATAAATGCCGTTGTAATTGGCCGGTGTCACCGGGCCGCCGTTGGTATTGAGATACACCTCCACATAGCGCGTGCGCGATGCATAACGTCCGGCGTCATTGCTCAACTGGTAGATCAGCGGATTGTGCATCAACACCGGCTCAAAAATGTCCGGACCATACAAAATAAAATCCGACTCCGCCGGGAAACCCAGCGGCGCCAAATCCAGGTCGTTGTTCAATTCATCCTGGAAATCCACCGCGTAGGATTGCTTCGGACTCGAAAGCGTGCTCGAGCCGTGCAGGTGAATGCCCGAGCGGGCAGTGAGCGCCGGCGCGTTCGTCAAGCTCGTCACGCCATTCACCGGCTCGTAAATGGAAATGTTCGCGATCTGATTCGTCGGTTCCTGCACCGGGCCCGACGCAAAATTGTAAATGATAATGGCCGGCAAATCCGAATTCGTTTTTGCCAAGCCCGCGTCCAATTGCAAAAACGTCTGGCTCTGAATCGCTCCCGGCATCAGTCCCGGCTCGTATGCCCGCGCGCGTATTTGCATTGAACCGCCGATGGCGATCACCGACTGATACAGCAGCGAATTCTGCGTGGGAGCGCTACCATTGGTTGTGTAATAAATCGCCGCATTCGGCGGCGCGGACAACTGCAGATTGAACGGCGTCACGAATGTTCCCCCGGCCTGGGAGAAGGTTGCCGCCGGCCCGGCCGTTGCGCCTGTCATCGAATTCGGCTGCCCTGGAGTGGGAACCGAAAAATATCCCGCGCTTGCGGGATCAGCCCCGTCCAATCCATACGAAACATCAGCTTGTTGCGCCGGATAATTGCTGAAGACACAAACAATGTTCGTATTCGGATCCACCAGCGCCAGAAAGCCGCCGCTCGCTGGCAGCCGGAAATTCGTGTGCAACTCCGCCGTGTTGGTGGTCCGATTTTTGCCGGAAGCAAACACCACCATGAAATCGTCCGACTCATTGGCGTCGTCGGCATCCAGGAGGGTCACAGCCGGAAACTGCCACTGCATCAGGTTATTCGTGTCGTCCGTCAGCGCCCAGCCTTGCAGATTAATGTCGCTCTTTGTGGGATTATAAATTTCAATCCAGGGCGAATAATCCCCATCCGCATCCTGGACCGTCTTCGTGTTCACCGCCATGAACTCGGAGATTTGCAAGGGCGGCGAGGCTGCTCCAGCCCGGGATGCCAGCATGAATGCCGCGCAAAAACACACCACCCCCGCTTGATATTTTTCCATTCGCACTACGTGGTCCTAACAGTCCGACCGACAAAACCCACCCGTTTTTTGTTTCCGAACAAGTAACTATACAAATAGCTACCTCGATATACGCCAGCCGCCGCCAAATGTTTCAAGGCAGATGACAAAATTGTAATCTGCGGATAATGCCTTCCCCAACCCTATCATTAGCACCCCGTTTTTGACCCGGCCCACTTATTAAAAATAATTAAAAAGTGAGGCCGGATTTTTCGTCACCTTTGCGCGCTTTCCCGGCACATGCATGGTGATATGATGACCAAAGAACGGATGCACACAGCCGAGCGCAACGATGCCGCGTTGGTAGCCGAGAGCCTGAACGGTAACCGGGAGGCTTTTCGCCATATTGTCGAGCGCTATCAAACCCTCATTTGCTCGCTGGCTTATTCTGCCACCGGCAACGTGACCCAGAGCGAAGATGTGGCGCAGGAAACCTTTCTCACCGCCTGGACGGAGCTTCGCTCTTTGCGCGAACCAGCCAAGCTCCGCGCGTGGCTCTCCGGCATCGCCCGCTACAAAATCCAACGCTTCCTGCGCCAGGACGGCCGCGAACCCGTTCACCGCGCCGCGCTGTTGGATGAAACGCTGGATCCTGCCGTCGACGAAGCGTTGCCCTCGGAGCAGGCCATCAGCCGCGAGGAGGAAGCCATCCTTTGGCGCTCGCTGGAAAACATTCCGGAAATCTATCGCGAACCCCTCGTTCTTTATTACCGCGAGCATCAATCCATTGAATGCGTGGCCGCTGAACTGGACTTGACCGAAGATGCGGTGAAGCAGCGCTTGTCACGCGGGCGCAAACTATTGCGGGACGAAGTGCAGGCCTTTGTGGAAAACACATTGCGCCGGTCGGCGCCGCGCGAACAGTTCTCCAGCGCAATTCTGGCTGCCCTGCCAATCGCAGTGGGCCCGGCCGCCACCAGCGGTCTCAGCGTGGCGGCCAAAAGCACTGCCGCCGCTAAATCAGGTCTGCTCGCGTGGCTGTTGCTGCCACTCACTCCGTTCCTCGGCATTGCTGCCGGCGTCGGCGCGGAATGGTTGATCATTCGTTCCACCACGAGTGATCGCAAAGCCCAGTTGAAACAGAGCGCGCTGGTCGGCACGATCTGGGCCGTCTACGTGGGATTGGCTGCCGTCGGAGAATCGGCTTTGCACACTTTGGGCCGGCATTTTGATTGGAGCAGCCGGATGCGATTTGTAGCAATGGTCAGCTTCTGGTGGCTCTTCATTCTCGTCACCGTCACATGGCTTAGCCTGTTTCTCCGAAAAACCGCTGCTGATCGCCAGGCACGCGAGGCCGCTGGAGAAATCCCTCCGCCCAACACGGTGTCAATCCCCGCCGGTTCGTTGGCGCTCGTGGTCACAGGTTCGCATCTCATGTTTTTTTGGTTCCTGCGTTTGACATGGAATTTCCATGATGGCCTCGCCACCGCGGCTTTTGCCGGAGCATTAATGATATCCGCCATCTGGTCCTACCTGCGACTCCGTGGCCGCCCGGCTGCTAAAGTCAAATCAACTGTGGGTCGACATCTGTCGCTCATGGCCCTCGCGATTCTGGCGATCATCAATTTACGAGCAGGGTCTTGGGCTGCCTTTGAGTATGGCGTTTCCGTCTCCGAGGCGCGTCAGCTTCAACCGCTCTGGCTGATTCCGGTGCTCAGCCTCATATTGATCGCCTCACCCGCTCTCATTTTGGTTCTCACAAAACCCAAACCTCTCCCAAGGGAGGGCTGAGCGGCCACTCAGCCCACAAATCCCGTCTCGCGCTTCCAGCGCGGGATGAAAAAACACCGCCGAGGACGAAACAAAAAAAACGAGGCCGGATTTCTCCGGCCTCGCCAATTTGTTCCTCCAGTCTTCGCTCGTGTGAGCGAGTGAAGACTGCCGCGCCGTAGCGTGAGCGAAGGCGGGCTACGTGCATCCCCCTGCCTTCCGAGCTACGACTCGGCAAGCCTTCGTGAGCGGCTTAGTATCCGCCCATGCCTTCCATGCCGCCGCCATGACCGCCGCCAGGAGCCGGCTTTTCCTTCTCCGGAATCTCAGTGATCAAGCATTCGGTCGTGAGCAACAGACCCGCGATCGAAGCCGCGTTCTGCAGCGCGCTGCGCGTGACCTTCTTCGGATCCACGACGCCGGCTTTCACGAGGTCTTCATATTCGCCAGTGGCGGCGTTGAAACCTTCGTTGCCTTTGCGCTTCTTGATTTCCATCACAACCACGCTGCCTTCGTATCCGCCGTTCATCGCGAGATGCTTGGACGGATACTCAATCGCGCGGCGGATGATATCCACGCCGATTTGCTCGTCTTCGTTCGCGCCTTTAACGGCTTCGATCGCATTCAAGCAACGGAGCAACGCCACGCCGCCGCCAGGCACGATGCCTTCTTCGACAGCCGCGCGAGTCGCGTGCAACGCGTCTTCCACACGCGCTTTCTTTTCCTTCATTTCGCTTTCAGTCGCGGCGCCGACGTTAATCACAGCCACGCCACCAGCGAGCTTCGCCAGGCGTTCCTGCAATTTTTCGCGGTCGTAATCGCTCGTGGTCTCTTCGATCTGGCGGCGGATTTGATTCACGCGCCCCTGGATCTCCGAGCTCTTGCCGTAGCCTTCCACAATCGTCGTGTTTTCCTTGTCGATAACGATGCTCTTGGCGCGGCCGAGGTCTTCCAGTTGAACATTCTCGAGCTTGATGCCGAGATCTTCCGTGATGCACTTGCCACCCGTGAGGACAGCGATGTCTTCCATCATGGCCTTGCGACGATCGCCGAAGCCGGGAGCCTTCACGGCGCAGATGTTTAACGTGCCGCGCAGCTTGTTCACGACCAATGTCGCCAGCGCTTCGCCTTCCACGTCTTCCGCGATGATGAGCAGCGGTTTGCCGAGCTTCGCCACCTTCTCGAGAATCGGCAGCAAATCCTTCAGGCTGCTGATTTTCTTCTCGTAATTCAGGATGTAAGCCTCTTCGAGCTTCGCTTCCATCGTCTCTGCGCTGGTCACGAAATAAGGCGAGAGGTAACCCTTGTCGAACTGCATGCCTTCGACCACGTCGAGCGTCGTCTCAATCGACTTCGCTTCTTCAACCGTGATCGTGCCGTCCTTGCCGACCTTGTCCATCGCATCAGCGATAATCTCGCCGATCGTCGTGTCCCAGTTCGCGGAAACGGTTGCGACCTGCTTGATTTCCTCTTTGTCCTTCACCTTCTTGGCGATTTTGTCGAGGTTCGCCACGGCGGCCTCCACGGCCTTGTTAATGCCGCGCTGGATGCCGATCGGGTTCGCGCCGGCGGTCACGTGCTTCAGGCCTTCGCGGAAAATCGCTTCGGCGAGCACCGTCGCGGTCGTCGTGCCGTCGCCGGCTGTGTCGCTCGTCTTGCTGGCGACTTCGCGGACCATTTGCGCGCCCATGTTTTCATAGGGATCTTCCAGTTCAATTTCCTTCGCGACAGTGACACCGTCTTTGGTCACGGTCGGGGAACCGAATTTTTTGTCGAGCACCACGTTGCGGCCTTTGGGACCGAGCGTCGCGGTGACGGCTCTGGCCAGTTTGCTGACGCCCTTCAAGAGCGACTGACGAGCGGACTCGTCGAATACCAATTGTTTTGCTGCCATAATATTTTTCTGTTTCGAGTTTTAAGTTTAGAGTTTCGAGTTACTCAATCACGGCCAGGATGTCGTCCGAGCTCAAAATCTTGTATTCCTTGCCGTCGAGTTTGATTTCCGTGCCGCCATACTTGCTGACGAGCACGCGGTCGCCTTTCTTGACTTCAAACGGAATTTTCTTTCCGTCGTCATTGGTTTTGCCGGTGCCGAGCGCCACCACGACGCTTTCCATCGGCTTTTCCTTCGCGGTATCGGGGATGATGATCCCGCCCTTCTTTACTTCCTTCTCTTCGACTGCTTCCACAAGAATGCGGTCGCCGAGCGGTTTAACGTTTAGTGCCATAGTTCAGTTTTCGTTGTTGTTGTTCGTTTCGAATTAACTCCCATCGCACTCGCAATGGGAAAAATCGTCAGGCCGTTGCTCGTCTCATTGACACCGCCGCTTCAGCGCGGTGAACGAGCCCCGCCGGCCTTTTTCCAGCCGTTTTAACGGCTTCTGCTGCACTCGCAGCGGGATAAATCATTTCGTCTGCGTCGCACCCATCGGCCCAATAGTGGAAACCATCGCCTGACAAATCATGGGCCCCTGCCCTTGCGAGTCGTTCACTATATACGGACTCCCGAACGGTTGCCAGCCCATCTGCAACGATTTGGTCACCGTGTCATCCAAATCCCTGTGGTTCGTATGATGCACCGTTTTGTAACGCTTGAATTCGTCAGCCATAGTCGGATGTTTTTGGGTTTTTCTGAGTCGCTGCCCCCTGCAAGAAAACGAATTACTTTCTTGCTGACACCATTCGCTGCAACCCGAAGGGTTGCCGGACACTAGCCTGAGATTGAACCGGCGCCAGCCGGTGATACCCCAGAAAAAGGTGCCAAAAATGATCGCGCCCTGAAGGGGCGCTGGAAGCGTCCATCCAGCGATTCCTCCACCCCTTCAGGGCGACGAAGAAAGACAGCGTTGACCAGGGGCTGCGGTCCCGCTGTGGCGGGACCTTGCCCCCAGCTAATTTCCAGCAAGCCTTCAGCTTGCTCAAAATCATTTGCGTCGCTTTCATTGAGCGCAAGTCGTTTACTTCTTCTCGTCCACAACTTCCGCGTCAATGATCGGACCTTCGTCCTTCTTGCCTTCTTCGGGCTGCGGACGGCCGCCCGCCTCTGGGCCGGGACCGGCGCCCGGCTGGCCGCCTTGACCGGCGCGCGCCTTCTCAGACGCCGCTTTGTAAAGCTCGCCCGAGACAGCCTGCCAGACTTCGTTGAGCTTCTCGCTCGCCGACTTGATGGCCGCGCTGTCGCTCCCCTTCAAAGCGTCCTTCACATCGGCCACCGCTTTCTCGATCTTACCCTTGGAATCGCCGGAAATCTTCTCCGCGTTGTCCTTGAGCAATTTCTCGGTGCGATAAACCGCGTTGTCCGCTTCGTTGCGCGTCTCGACTTCCTCACGCGCCTTTTTGTCGTCCTCAGCGTGAGCCTCGGCGTCCTTGCGCATCTTCTCCACTTCATCCTTCGAGAGACCGCTGCTGGCCGTGATCGTGATCTTCTGTTCCTTGCCCGTGCCAAGATCCTTGGCGCTCACGTGCAGGATGCCGTTCGCATCGATGTCAAACGTGACCTCGATTTGCGGCATGCCGCGCGGAGCCGGCGGAATATCCGTGAGCTGGAACTTGCCAATCGTCTTGTTGTCGCGCGAAAACTGGCGCTCGCCCTGGAGCACATGGATTTCCACGCCCGGCTGATTGTCCGATGCGGTCGAAAAGATTTCCGATTTGCGCGTCGGGATCGTCGTGTTGCGCTCGATCAACTTGGTGAACACGCCACCGAGCGTCTCGATGCCGAGTGACAACGGCGTCACGTCCAGCAACAACACGTCTTTCACTTCGCCTTTGAGCACGCCGCCCTGAATGCCGGCGCCGACCGCGACGACTTCGTCCGGGTTCACGCCCTGGTGCGGCTGCTTGCCGACGAGCGATTTCGCGGTGTCCACCACGCGCGGCATGCGCGTCATGCCACCGACAAGCACGAGCTCATCAATCTTGTTCGCTTCGATGTCCGCGTCCTTCAAGCAGTTCTTCACCGGCCCGATGGTGCGCTCGAACAAATCGTCGCAAAGCTGTTCCATCTTCGCGCGCGTCAAAGTCTTTTGAATGTGCTTCGGCCCGCTCGCATCCGCCGTGATGAACGGCAGGTTGATGTCGTACTGCTGTGCGCTCGACAACG
>Ga0335085_10013389_pt1 | contig 12028 bp, 10 predicted proteins | sample Lox_Sample_45_FD_206712 | JGI IMG/M metagenome (GOLD analysis project Ga0335085, IMG submission 206712) | Soil microbial communities from Loxahatchee National Wildlife Refuge, Florida, United States - Lox_Sample_4.5 | ecosystem: Environmental > Terrestrial > Soil > Wetlands | place: USA...
CGCGTGGTGCCGTTGAGCGATTCATAAAGAGATGGATCGTTCATCAACAGACCGAGCGTCCCCTGGCCGGTGTTGACCTTGTCCAGGGTGACGTTCAGCCGCTGCAACGACGTGCGCAATTCGTTGTGCAGATCGTCGCTCTTCAGCAGTTTGCCCACGGTTCCCTGTCCGGCGTTCAATCCGTCGATCACCTTCTGCACACTGGCGATCGCGTTGCGAAGATCGGAGATGGTCGCGCGCGATTCATTGTACAGCGCGGGATCCTTCAGGAATTTTCCGGCGCTCCCCTGCCCCTGCTGCAGGCCATCCATTAAGTTGTTGACGCGAGAAATGGTGCCGCGCAGATCGTTGTACATCTCATCGTTGTTCAGCAGTTTCGGAATGGTGCCCTTGTTCGAATTGAGCGCCGAGATCAGCTTTTGCGCTTCATTCGCGGTTCCGACCGCCTTATCGTACAGCGTCGGATCGGTCAGAAATTTACCGATGGTGCCCTGGCCCGATTCAATCTGGCTGAGCAGTTGGTCCACTTTGGTCAGGATCCCCTGGAGGGCCGCGACCGCCGAATAGCTCTGCCTCACCACGTCTTCGAATTCGGCCACGTTCGCGCTGGGAAGCTCGCCACCCGGCTGGATGTGATTCGGACTTTTGCCCTTGGTGATATTGATGTACTTGGTCCCCAGCAAATTTCCCGCGGCGATCTGCGCCGTCGAATCCACGGGGATGTCTTTCAGGAATTGATCGTCGATCTCCATCTCGATCTTGATTACCCGGTTGGGGTCGTTGGAACCGGAAAGCCCCACGTTGCTCACTTTACCGACCACGATTCCATTGAGCCGTACCGGAGCACCCTCCGCCAGGTCCCCGGAATCCGCCATGTAGGTGTAAATCTTGGATGTGCTGTGGAAGATTCCGCCGGAACCGGTGAGCAAAAAGATCAAGTATCCGAGCAGGGACAGCGCAACAATCGCCATGATCCCCACGCGCAACTCCGCCCATTTGGCCCTGGTCCGCTGTGGCATCCGATTAACGTTTCATTTCGCGAATTTTCTCACGTACGGGTCTTCAGCGATCTGCAACTCGGCCAGCGTCCCCGTGAACACCAAGCGTCCTCCGTTCATGACGAAAAACTTCGTCCTACCCGGCTTGTCCCCATCCTGCGAGGCCGCTTCGATCTGCCCACTGCTCGGATTGTAGCGAAATTTCGCCATCAGATGCCCGTCCTGGAAACGATGCGTCACGAACAGCGATGCAGCGTTACGCAGGTCGCGCTCCTTCAGGATCAGCGTGACGATGGTGTTCGCCGTAATCGGATCCAGGCCGGCGGTGGGCGAGTCATATAGAACCAGCGGCGGCTCGGTCACGATCGCGCGAGCGATTCCAACGCGCCGCCGCATGCCGCCCGACAGCTCGCTCGGAACTTTATCGAAGGTCTGCTCCAGGTCGACGAAACGCAGCACCTCGCGCACCTTGTCCTGCACCTCGCCGTTGGCCTCGTGCCGCGCTAGGCGATAGGCCAGGGAATTGACCACCGGATAAGCGACATTTTCGCCCACGGTCATCGAGTCGAACAGGCCGCCTTCCTGAAACAGCATTCCCATACGCGCGCGGATCCCGAACCAGGCGCTTTCCTTGAGGCCCGTGACATCCTCGCCGAAGACGAAAATGCGCCCCGAATCCGGCGTCAGCAATCCGAGCGCGGTCTTGAGCAGCGTCGTCTTGCCGCTGCCGGCGGCCCCGTAGATGATCCGCGATTCGCCCGCCGCGATTTCGAAGGAAACATGGTCGAGCCCTGGCGTTTCTCCGAACCACAGGCAGACATCCTCAAATCGCAGAACGCTCTCGCCGCTCATCGCATGTTGACGAAGATCTTGCCGAGAAAGTACGTGGTCACGAAGATCCAGATGGAGGAAACGACCACGGCTTTCGTGGTAGAGCGGCCCACTCCCTCCGTTCCGCCCGTGGTCCGCATCCCGTAAAAGCAGCCGACCAGGGAAATGATAATCGCGAAGGAGAACGGCTTCACCAGGCCTTCCGCCACGTCCGCGTAAGCCAGGTTCTGCCAGGCCGGCGTCCAGTATTGCGAAAAAGGCACGGCGAACTGAAAATAGGCGATCAGGAAACCGCCGACCAGTCCTAGAAAATCGGCGATGATGGTCAGCAGCGGCAGCGTCACCGCCGTGGCGATCAGGCGCGGCGTCACTAATTTCTGAATGGGATCGGTGCCCAGGGCGCGCATCGCGTCGATCTGCTCGGTGACTTTCATCGATCCGAGCTCGCTGGCCATGCCGCTGGCGTTGCGGCCGGCCACCAGCAGCGCCACCAGCACCGGGCCGAGTTCCCGGATCAGCGCCACCGAGACGATGTAGCCGATCTGCCCGGTGGCGCCGTAAGTGCGCAGGGCGCGCGCCATCTGCTGGCCCATGATGAGTCCGCTGAAAAGCCCGACAAGCATGACAATCATCAGCGAGCCGACGCCGATCGCGTCCATCTGGATCAGAATGTCATCGCCGTAATGCGGACCGCGAAAGATATTGCGCATCGCCTTGCCGGTGAGCAAGATAAAGTCCTGAAAGGCCTGCACCGGCCGCTTCAGAAAGTCGAACAATCGCGTTCCCCCGAATTTGACGATGCTAACATGTGGTTACCGTGAAGGGTTTGACCGACATCCCCGGAATCCGGGTAGGCCACGCTTCCGATTATGACGGATTGACGGGGTGCACCGCGGTGCTGTGCGAGGCGGGCGCGGTGGCGGGAGGCGACATTCGCGGATCGGCGACCGGGACCGAAGAATGGGACGTGCTGAATCCGCTGCATGTCGCCGATCGGATCCACGCCGTGGTCTTCGCCGGGCGAAGCGCCTTCGGACTGGAAGCGGCCAGCGGAGTGCGCCGCTACCTGGAACAAAAGCGCATCGGCTTCCGCTTCGGCGGCGCGTACATCCCGATTGTGCCTTGCGCCATTCTCTTCGACCTGGGCCTCGGCAAGGCGGGCGTGCGTCCAACGCGCGAAATGGGCGAATCCGCGGCTGCGGCTGCTACCGATGGGGCGGTGGTAGAGGGAGCGGTCGGCGCGGGCACGGGGGCGACGGTCGGAAAACTTTTGGGATTGAAGAACGCGATGAAATCGGGGATCGGATCGTTCACCGTCGAAATCGCCGGTACCGCGAAGGTCTCGGCGATGGCGGTCGTGAACGCGCTCGGCGATGTTCGCGATCCAGCCACCAGAAGGATCGTCGCCGGTGCGCGCGTTTCGCCGGATCGCATGGATTTTGCCGACTCCGCCCGCCTGATGAAGGCCGGCCCGCGCCCGCGTCCCGCGCCGCAGAACACGTCGCTGGTCGTGGTCGCGACCAATGCGTCTTTGAACAAGGTGCAGGCGACCAAGCTGGCGCAACTGGCATCTCTGGGGATGGCCCGCGCCATCGATCCGGTGAACACCATGTCGGACGGCGACCTGGTGATCGCGCTCTCGCTGGGCGAGGCCGAGGCTTCGGTGGACGCGCTGGGTGTGGCCGCGGCGGAGGCGGTCTCGGAATCGATTCTGCGTGCCGTGCGCTTGGCCCCGACGCTGGGCGGAATTCCCGGCCTGAAAAAATAGTTCTACAGCGACCGCTGCACCAGAAAGCCCGCGAACAAGGTCGCGTTATAGCCGATGTGTAGCACGGCCGCCGCGGCCGTCGATCCCGTCTTGCAGCGCGCGATCCCGAAAATCACTCCGGCCAAGCCGACGGTCAGCACCACTTGCCACGCCCAGTGGTATTCCGGCCCATGAAGGGCGGCAAAGAGAGCAGCCGTCAAAATAATGCCGCCCCATTCGGTCAGCGAGCGCGCCAACAAGGGCAGCAAAAATCCGCGAAACACCATTTCCTCAAACAGCGGTCCGATCAGCGTTCCAAAAATCAGGATCAGGATCAGCGACAGGCGGTCTGAAATCAGATTCTGCACCAGGGGCTCTTCGGGAGCCCGCAACGCGGCGGCAAAAGCCGCCAGTCCGATTGCCAGCGGAGGTCCTCCGGCAAGCACGATGGGCGGGAACGGAACCGACCAGCCGAGCGATCGCCAGAAGGGCTGCCCGTGCCGGATCGCGATAATGAAATAGAGCGCGGCGAGCAGGACTGCGTAGAAGACGCTCTGGAAAGCGACGGTCTGCACGCCGCTGTTCGAAAAATGAAACGGCCGGATGACCAGCGCGGCCAGACCGAGCGCGGGAAGGACGGCGCCGATGAATAGTGCCAGATCCTCATAGCCCCAAAACGGCTGCCGGTTGTCGTTCGATGGAGCGATCATGCATCGCTTTCGACAAGCGCCGCCGCCAGCAGCGGGATCATCAGTTCGTGATGCCCGGTGATGGCGTAGCCGCGCCCGCCGCTGCGCGCATGCGGACGCTCCACCACATTCACTTTGGGCCGGTAATGTTGCAGGAAATCGAAGTTGACGGTGGTAAAATCCGCCAGCGAATACCCCAGATTGCGCACCACGGAAACCGCCTTCAGGAAAACCTCCGGCAGAATCACGGCGGACCCCAAATTCAGATACACGCCGCCGCGATCCAGGCCGCGGACCAGCGAGCACAGCAGACGGAAATCGCGAAGCGTGGCGGATCCGATGGCCGCTCCGTCGGCCGCTGGATGCGTGTGCGGCGTGTCGGTCCCCACAGCGACGTGCACGGTGACCGGAATCGAGGTTTGATACGCGCCACAGAGAATGCTGTGCGGCGCGAAGTTTGGTTTCGCCAGCGTCTCCAGCCGCCGGCCCAGCGCTTCTCCGATTCCCAGGCCTTGGCGATCTCCTTCCGCGATCGCCAGATTCATCTCGCGCCCGGTTTCTTCGGCGGCGCCGAATCGGCCGTCGGGCAGCACCGCTTCGACATCTTCGCTGGTCTGTGCGGCGATGGCGATTTCGAAATCGTGAATCGAGGCCGCGCCGTTCATCGCGAACGCCGTGATCCAGCCGCGTCGCAGCAAGTCGAGCAGAATATCGGCCAGGCCGCACTTGATCACGTGCCCGCCCATGCCCCACAAAATCGCACGTTTTTCGCGGCGCGCCCGGCGCACGGCATCGATCACGCCACGAAACGAATCTCCGGCCAGAATCTTCGGCAGCGAATCGATCCACCCATTCACGCCGCCGCCCCGGTAAGGCCGCCCGAAATCTTCGACGCGAACTTTTCCGCCGCGCGCCTCGATGGGAACGGTTTTGAGCGCATCGAAGGAAAGAGGTTTTTCAGAATATCGGCTCATGTTGGTAAGCCTCAGCGTGGCTCTGGTAATCGGCTCACGCGGCCCGCCCGTTTGCGAAAAACTCTTTGAGGGCCTGCGCGGTATAGCTCACAGGATTCTTCAGAATTTCTTCCGGTGTTCCCGCCGCGACAACGGTTCCGCCCCGGTCGCCCCCTTCCGGACCCAAGTCGATAATCCAGTCAGCCGTCTTGACCACGTCGAGCTGATGTTCGATCACCACGACAGTATTGCCCAAGTCCACCAGGCTATGCAGCACATCGAGCAGCTTCTTTACGTCCTCGAAATGCAGACCGGTGGTCGGCTCGTCCAAAATGTACAGAGTCTTTCCGGTTTGGCGGCGGCTCAACTCGCGCGCCAGCTTGATCCGCTGCGCTTCGCCTCCGGAGAGCGTGGTCGAGGATTGGCCCAGGTGCAGATAGCCGAGGCCCACCTGCACCAGCGTTTCCAGCTTGGCCTTGATTTGCGGGATATTTTCCAGCAGTTTCAGCGCATCTTCCACCGGCGCTTCCAGCAGATCCGCGATGGAATGGCCTTTGTACTTTACTTGCAGGGTTTCGTGATTGTAGCGGCGGCCGCGGCAGACATCGCAGGTAACGTACACATCGGGCAGGAAATTCATCTCGATGCGCTTCAAGCCGTCGCCCTGGCAGGCCTCGCAGCGTCCGCCCTTGACATTGAAGCTGAAGCGGCCGGGCTTGTAGCCCCGTTCTCTCGATTCCGGTAATCGGGCGAACAGATCGCGGATCAGGGTGAATACCTGAGTATACGTTGCCGGATTCGATCGCGGCGTGCGGCCGATGGGGGATTGGTCGATCTCGATGACCTTGTCGATCAGGTCGAGGCCCTCGATTTTCCGATGCGCGCCCGGTTCAGCGCGCGATCCATAGACGGCCTGGGAAGCGGCCCGATAAAGGATATCGTTCACCAGCGTCGACTTGCCGCTTCCGGAGACGCCGGTAACCGCGATGAACAGGCCCAGCGGAAATTCCACATCGATGTTGCGCAGATTGTGCTCAGTGGCGCCGCGAATGACGATACGCTTGTCGGTGGGAGCGCGGCGCCCGGCGGGCGTCTCGATGCTTCGCACTCCCGCCAGATACTGGCCGGTGAGCGAGTTCGCGCTGTGCTCGATCTGCGCGGGCGTGCCCTGCGCCACCAGCTCGCCGCCCAAGCGGCCCGCGCCCGGACCCAGGTCGATGACGTAGTCGGCGCGCTCGATGGTTTCGGCATCGTGCTCCACCACCAGAACGGTATTGCCCAGATCGCGCAGACGCGCCAGGGAATCGAGCAACCGATGATTATCTCGCGGGTGCAGGCCGATGGAAGGCTCATCCAGCACGTAAAGCACGCCGCGCAAACGCGATCCAATTTGCGTCGCCAGTCGAATCCGTTGCGCTTCGCCGCCGGAAAGCGTGGCCGCCGATCGTTCCAGGCTCAGATAGTCGAGTCCGACGGCGATGAGAAATTCCAGACGGTTGCGGATCTCCTCCACGGCCCGCCCGCCGATGGCATATTCGCGATCGGTGAGGGTCCAGCCCTTCACGGTTTCGAGTGCGCGCGTCAGGGACATCGCCGTAAGCTCCGCGATCGTCGTCCCCTTGACGTCCACCGCAAGACTAGCGGGTTTTAATCTGCGGCCGTGACAATCCGGACAAACCGAGGGTGACATCCACTGCATGTACCATTCGCGATAGGTATCGCTGGCGTTCTCCTCAAGCACATAGGATTCGAGAACGCCCAGAACGCCCTTCTGCGCGCCCGAACCCTCGAGCAGAATCGATTGCGACTTCTGCGGCAGGTCGGCGAAGGGAAGGCCCAACGGGATCTTATGTTTCGCCGCCAGCGTGTTGATGGCGTGCGCCATGTAGCTGGAACTGCCGCCCGGTCCGAGCCCGCCATCGAGCAGAGGGCGCGAGGGATCGACGATGATCTTGGCCGGATCGAAGCTCCAGCGGCTACCCAGCCCGCTGCACGTTTCGCAGGCGCCGAACGGGCTATTGAAGGAGAACGAACGCGGCTCCAGTTGCGGCACGCTGGCGCCGCAATCCGGGCAAGCGAGCTTCTGCGAGTAGAGTCGCTCGGCGCCGTTGACGATGGCCACGTTAACCAGTCCGTCGGCCAGCTTGGCAGCCGTCTTCACCGACGCTTCCAGGCGCTTTTCGATCTCCGGCTTAATCAGCAGGCGATCGACGACAACTTCGATCGTGTGATTCTTGCGGCGATCGAGCGTGATCTCTTCATCGAGAGAGCGCATTACCCCATCGATCCGCGCGCGGACAAAGCCCTGCTTGGCGAGCTTCTCGAGTTCCTTTTTGTACTCGCCCTTGCGCCCGCGCACGATGGGCGCCAGAATCATCACCCGATCCTGCGGCTTCAGCGCCAGCACCTGTTCGACGATCTGCTCCGTGGTTTGCCGTGAAATCTCGTGCCCGCAGTTGGGGCAATGGGGAACGCCAATGGCGGCGTAGAGGACGCGCAGGTAGTCGTAGATTTCGGTAATAGTACCCACGGTCGAACGGGGGCTGCGATTGGTGGTCTTCTGTTCGATCGAAATCGCCGGGCTAAGACCGTCGATGGAATCGACTTCGGGCCGTTCCATCTGATCGAGAAACTGGCGGGCGTAGGGCGACAGCGTTTCGACATACCTCCGCTGTCCCTCGGCGTAAATCGTGTCGAAGGCCAGCGACGACTTTCCCGAGCCGCTCAACCCGGTGATGACCGTAAAAGTATTGCGCGGGATCTCGACGTCGATGTTCTTCAGGTTGTGTTGCCGTGCCCCGTGCACGGTGATGCGGTCCAGCAAGACTTCCATTTTCCCATATTCACCGGCACACTCCGCCAGAATTCGCTTACGCTTCACGACGATACGAATCCGCTCGGGCGCCGCGGCCTCGCGCAAGGGGTTACAAACCTAGCATGAGACAGGAGCGAATGACCAGCATCTGGTCCCTGGCACTGCGCGCGGAAATCAGCGTGCGCATCTATTATCGTGTGCACCGCGCGGGCTTCTGCCGTGTCCTTTGCCTGGAGCGCGTGGAACGTTTCGTTTCTGACCCTTAGTGACGGTTTCGGCGGGAAGATGAACAGGGAAGGACGAGGTTTGTCCTCCGGCGTGCGCCATTTCAAGATCCGATGTAACGTGTCGTTGGCGCGAAACAGCAGACCAGTCGCCGAGTCTAATGAGCGAGGACAGCCCGAAGCGTACAGCCTCGCCTGGATTGGCGAATCGTCAGATGAAAGAGGAGCCGGCCGGAATGAAGCTCGCCGAGACGGTGGACGACAATTTTCCGCCGAACCCGAAAGGCTGATGAGTTTCCGCGATCGCATGACCGGTCATCGTTTCGCACGCAAGGTGTGTCTACGGCGCGCGGGATGGCGCGCCGCGATGCTTGGGTTGGCAGTGGTGGGCTTTTCCTCCATGTTTGCCGCTGATTCCACGCAGGGCAGCGATCTGCGCGATGCACGGGCGGCGAAGCTATTCGCGTTCTTCGCTGCCCACCGCTGTCCCGTCCCGCTGCATGTCGGCGATTACTTGCGCGTCGCGGATGCCTACGCGATCGATTACAGACTGCTCCCCGCACTTTCCGTGCGGGAGAGCACCTGCGGCCGGCACCAACGCCTCAATAACCGCTGGGGCTGGGATTCGGCGAGGACGGGATTTGAGAGCGTGGCGCGAGGAATCGAATTCGTCGCCCGCCAGCTCGCCGAAGGACGGAGCTATCGAGGTAAAACCCTCGAGGAAAAGCTTCACACTTACAATCCGAATCCCCAATATCCGGGTGAGATCAAGAGATTGATGCAGGAGATCGACGCCGATTGAATCATCTCGCCCCGGTTTAGGAGGAAAAGCTGCGCCGGTCCACCGCGGCCACTCTATTAAAATTGCGAGCCGCGAAGAAACGAACAATGCGCGGGACGCTTCTATCCGGCTCGTTCGGCTTCGGCGAGTCCCCGCTGGCGCTCCCACTGCAGCTTGCCCTGATACTCTTCCCACAGCGTGGTGCAACCGGCCCAGTAATATCCGCCGACAAACAGCAACAAGAACGGAATCGCCAGAAAATTGTAGGATTCGATGGCAAAGACCACCATCCACAGGAAGAAGGTTCCGACACCGAGCTCGGCATAGGGGAGCCAGCCGCTGCGCCAGCGATACTTGATATTCGCCAGGCGAACTTTCTGATCGCCGCCGATCGCGTACTTCGGCGTACGCGCAAAACCAGTCTGATATCCGATGAGCGCTTCAATAACCGCGCGCGAATTGATGATCGTAAGGGCCACGCCGGCCGCCATCAGCGCCGGAAGGAACAGCAGAGAGCGCTTCCAGGTCTTGGGAAACAACTCCCGGTGCGCGATCACGTAGAAGGCGGAGATAGACCAAAAGGAAGCCGCGATCAGCGGCAGGTCGATCACCAGCATCTGAAACCATCCCATATAGAACCGCACGATCATGACCGGCAGCATCAGCGCGGTCACCACGATCATCAGGGGATAGGAAATATTCGGGGTCAGGTGGAAGAAGGCTTCCAGCTTTACGCGCCACGGCAGGGGCGAGCGCAGGATCGACGGCAGCAGCTTCTTGGCCACCTGCGTCAGTCCTTTCGCCCAGCGGGACTGCTGAACCTGAAATCCGTAGGTCTCGACAGGCAGCTCAGAGAGGCATTCGATGGAAGGAGTGTATACGAATTTCCAGCCCTTCAATTGCGCGCGATAACTCAGGTCCGAATCCTCGGTGAGAGTGTCGTGTTGCCAGCCGCCGGCGTCCTCGATCATGGAGCGCCGCAGCAACCCGGCGGTTCCGTTGAAATTGAAGAACAGGCCGCCGCCGCTGCGGGCCACATGCTCCAGCACAAAATGGCCATCAAGCAGCATGGCCTGCACCTCGGTCAGGACGTTATAGTGGCGATTGAGATAGGCCCATCGCGTCTGCACCATGCCGACCTTGGGGTCCGCGAAAAAGTGAATGGTGCGCTGGAGAAAATCGGCGGGCGGAAGGAAATCGGCGTCGAAGATGGCGACGATTTCGCCGGTCGCGGTCTTCAGCCCATTCTGCAAGGCCCCGGCTTTGTAGCCCTGACGATTGCTGCGATGAATGTACTCAATCGGCAGGCCGCCGGCCTGGTATTCGCTGACCAGGCGCTGTGTGAAAGGATGCGTGTCGTCGGTGGAATCGTCGAGCACCTGGATCTGCAGCAATTCCCGTGGGTAGTCGATTTTGACCGCTTCCTCCAGCAGGCGCTCCACCACATAACGTTCGTTGTAGACCGGAAGCTGCACGGTTACACGCGGCAGGCGCTCGAATTTCTGTGGCGGAGTTTCCGGGAGTTCCTTGCGATGCTTCCAGTAACCGCGAATCATCTCATAGCGATGCAGCCCGTAGCAGGACAGAACGAGGAGCACGGCGAAATAGGGGACAAGCATCGCCCAGTCAAAAAACTCCAGGTGATGAATCCCGGTAAACGGATTGTCATAAAAAGACTGGACCCAGCGGCCGAGCGTGGAAGGTCCGCCGTTGGCTAGCAGCAGGGCGGGCTCGATTGGAACATTCAGGATTTGCATGTCTCTCGTTCGGAAACGCGGGGACAACTCCTGGCGCTAGAACGCTCCTGGTATTCTACTGGAGTTGGAAACCCTGCCCGCGATGACGCTGCGAGCCTTGGACCATTATACAAGATTCGTTAGGGGTGTTATAATCAACGCTTTGCCCGCTCAGGAAACGATACATGAAATTTTTTCTCGACACCGCCAATCTGGATGAGATCAACGCCGCGTCGCGCTGGGGCATCCTCGACGGGGTGACGACGAATCCTTCGCTGATCGCCCGGGAGGGCGTGCCCACGGCGGAGCAGATCCGCCGCATCTGCGACATCATCGACGGCGACGTCAGCGCCGAGGTGGTGGCGCAGGACGGCGACGCGATGCTGGCGGAGGGGCGAAAGCTGGCGAAGATCCATAAGAACGTGGTCGTGAAGGTGCCGCTGACGCGCGATGGCATCCGTGCGTGTTCCCTGCTCAGCCAGGAAGGCATTCGGGTGAACGTGACCCTTTGCTTTTCAGCGGGCCAGGCGCTGCTGGCCGCCAAGGCGGGCGCCTATTTCGTGAGCCCGTTTGTCGGCCGGCTGGACGATATCGGAGCCAACGGCATGGATCTGATCCGCGACATCGTCCTGATTTATCGAAATTTCGGCTTCAACACGCAGGTGCTGGCCGCATCCCTTCGCAATTCCACGCACGTCGTGGACGCCGCCAAGGCCGGTGCGCACATCGGCACGCTGCCTTATAAGGTCATCGACGCGCTGTTCCACCATCCTTTGACCGACAAGGGCCTGGAACAGTTCATGAAGGATTACGCCAAGGTATTTCAGGCGCAACTTTCCGCCGCTTCGCGCTAGCGCACCGGCGCGCGTCCGCGCATAATAGAAGTACACCGAAACCGCACTGTTACGTGCGCCGTGATTCATGTCCGCCGAAGTTGAGATAGCGGCGTTATGCGGCGTGACCGCCGCCCTGATCGCGCTGGCGATCTACGTCCTGCTGCGCGTTCGAGGCACACCGGAAAAGCGCGAGCAGAAACGCCGCTTGAGCGTAAACCGGCTGGGCCGGCTGGGCGACGCGATGATCACGGAAGCTTCCGAGAACGCGATTTATTACAGTTACACCGTGCGCGGCGTTCAGTACGCGGCTTCGCAGGATATCAGCACCCTCCGCGAGCGCCTTCCCATGGATCCGGAGCGGCTGATCGGCGCCCTGGCCAGCTTGAAGTATGCGCCGAAAAATCCCGCCAATTCCATT
>Ga0335085_10013390_pt1 | contig 12027 bp, 12 predicted proteins | sample Lox_Sample_45_FD_206712 | JGI IMG/M metagenome (GOLD analysis project Ga0335085, IMG submission 206712) | Soil microbial communities from Loxahatchee National Wildlife Refuge, Florida, United States - Lox_Sample_4.5 | ecosystem: Environmental > Terrestrial > Soil > Wetlands | place: USA...
GGAACGGGCGCGGCGTCCGGGCGCCCGTGGCACGCCAACGCGAGGGCCGCCGCGAGGAGCGCGGCGCCCGGACGGGGCGGGCGGGTCACGCGACGGGCTGGCGGGTGCGCGAGAATTCGCGGTCCGTGTGCTCGGTCAGGCGGCGATCGAGGTCGCGATAGAGGGAGACCAGGGTGCGGGCGTCGTCCGTGAGGGTGGTGGCGCCGCCTCCGGGGCCACCCGCGCGGGAACGCACCACCGGGCGGCCCAGCACTCGCTCCATGTCGCGCACGCGGGCCCAGGCGGTGCGGTAGCTCATGGCGGCGGCTTCGGCGCCTTCCTTGATGGAGCCGGCGTGCTCGATCGCCTCGAGCAGGCGGGCTTCGGGGCCGCCGAGGACGTAGGCGCCGGAGCGGGCGAGCCAGACGCGGGAATGGGCGGCGAGATCGCTGATCAAGGGCCCTCCGTGCGACGAGCGGATCGAGCGACGTGAAACCGCGTTTCAAATGTGTGGCGGGGCCGGGGCGCCCGCTATAACCTTCGACGATCTCTTGGATCAGGTGCCTTCATGAAGGGTGTGCGGATGGGATTTCGGGGTCGGCTGGTCGCTTTGTGCGCGCTGGCGGCGGCGACGGCGGCGACGGCTTGTGGGGGCGGCGGGTCGACCGGCCCCAACACGGTGGCGGTGGCGAAGTTCGCCGGGGACGCCGAGGTGGGCCTGATCGGCTATCCGCTGAACGTCCCGCCCGCGGTGAAGGTGTCGTCCGGGAGCCACGGGATCTCGGGTGTGACCGTGACCTTCACGGTGGTGAGCGGCGGAGGCAGCGTGACGGGCGCGACCGCGGTCACCGACACGGGGGGCATCGCCCGGCTCGCCAGCTGGACGGTCCAGAACGGCGTCAACACCCTGTCGGCCAAGGTGACGGGGGGGGCCACCGGGGGCGATTCGGTCACGTTCACGGCGACGGGGCAGGGCAAGGCGTACGGGATCGAGGTCCAGTACATCAAGCCGGTGAACGCGAGCCGGGCGGCCGCGGTGGACAGCGCCGTCCAGCACTGGGAGCGGATCATCTATGGCGCCGTGACGCCCATTACGCTGAACGTCCCGGCGGGCTCCTGCGGAAGTGCCTCGCCGCCGATCGACGAAACGGTCAACTCGATCCTGATTTTCGTGGATCTCGATTCGATCGACGGCCCCGGGAAGATTCTCGGGCAGTCGGGTCCGTGCTTCGTGCGCAGCACGGGGCACCAACCGATCGTGGGCCTCGTGGAATTCGACACGGCGGACATCCAGGGGCTCGAGAACTCCGGGCAATTCCCGGAGGTGATTCTCCACGAATTCGCCCACATCATGGGCTTCGGGACCATCTGGACGGGCCTGGGGCTCCTGGCCAATCCCTCGCAGTCCGGGGGCATGGATCCCCATTTCGTGGGCCCGCAGGCCCTCGCGGCGTTCAAGACGCTCGGGGGCGGAAGCTACACCGGCGGGCTCCCGGTGCCGGTGGAGGACTCCGGGGGGCCGGGGACGGCGGACGGGCATTGGCGGGAGCGGGTGTTTCACACCGAGCTGATGACGGGGTACTTGAACCCGGGCGCGAACCCGCTGAGCCTCGAGACCATCGCGTCGATGGGAGACCTGGGCTACACGGTCAACTACGCGGCCGCGGAGCCGTATGCGCAGGCGTTTTCGCTGCGCGAGGGTCCGGCACCGAGCGCGGTGCATCTGGTCAACGACGTGCTGCGGCTGCCGATCTATGTGGTGGACCCGGTGGGGCGCGTGACCGGGGTGTTGCGGCGGCCGTAAGGATCTCGACGTTGACTATCTTACCAGCCTTGTCGGGGCGGTAGCTCAGCTGGGAGAGCACCTGGTTTGCAACCAGGGGGTCAGGGGTTCGAATCCCCTCCGCTCCATCCGTCGAAGCGCCGACCCTGTCGCGACTTCCGCGATGGGGCCGTTTTCGTCCCCGGTCAGGTGGTGTGAGTAATGCTGTGAGTTCTTTGCGCGTTTAGCGCCGCATTACCCGGTGTGTGGGATGGAGCACCACCTGTCGCACAGTTTCCGCGTCTGCCTGCTGGTAGGAGCCGAGTACGGTCCGCTCGGCCCGCCACCCACCGGCAAACGTCACGTCTTTGATCGGGTAGCCCTTCCGCTCCGTCGCCCATTTCCGACGCAGGGTGTGCCACATGCCCCCAGGTTGGCGGGTGAGGCCGGCCAGCTCGTAGGCCTTCCGGAGCCAACCGTCGAGCAGGTGCCGGCCGCAGGCTCTGGCCGGGTTACGGGGGGCAGGGAAGACCGGTGTGTTACCGATCGCCCCCTGGGCCCGCCGTGCCGCGGCAAGGGCTTCCTTCACCCCCTCGCTCATCGGCACCACCTGTTCGTACCCTTTCTTGTCGTGCGCCGCGCGCCAGCGGATTGCCCCGGCTTCGAAATCGACATCTCCCCAGAGCAGGTTCCGCCAGGCGGAGAGGCGTCTACCCGTCCCTTCTGCCACCATTAGGGCCACCGTCAGGAGCGGATGTACCCGTTCCGCCACGGCGAGCAATTTCAGATATTCGTCGTGCTGCATCACCGGCCGGCGGGGGTTCTTCTCAGTCGGCAGACGGACACCGACCAGGGGATTCTCCCTTAACAACCGTTCCCCGTTTGTCTTCCGCTCCCGTACGGCCCAACGCAGTGCTCGCAGCAGCATTTCCAAGTCGGCCCCGATCGTCCGGTCATTCACCGGGCGACTGGCCGCGGCTCCGGGCGACATCACGGTGCCCTGGCGCCGAGCCATGGTGTAGCGTCGAACATCGGAATCGGAGAGGGTCTCGACTCGCCGCGTGGGTCCGAACCAGGCCACTACACGGCGGAGCGTCCGACCTTCATCGCGCAGGGTCCGCGCTTTCTTGCTCAGGTGCGCGGGGCTCTCGAGGTAGTAGTCCGCGAGGAGCCCGAGCGTGAGGCTGTGCTCGTCCAACGCGTTTTCGTTCGCCAGCAAGGCCGTCAGTAATTCGTAGGCCTGCCGGGTGGCCTTCTCCTTGTCCCGGTGCCCGAGACTCTTCCGGACCTCCCTTCCGTTGATGAAGACTGACCGCATGATGGGGCCGCCAGGGCGGTCTTCGTACAATCGCACCCGCGCCCCGCGCTCGCCGAGGGACTTCGTCCAGCATTTCCGGTTCATGCCTTCCTCCGGAGTCTGGCGATGTCCTGGGCATCGGCAATCGCATCATACGAGTCGGTCCCGGGTGCGGCAAGCTGCTGGAGATCGCGGCGCCGGATGGCGATGTGGGCCTTTGGATTGACGCGGCGGTCGGGCACCCGCCCTTCACGTACGGCGCGGCGGATGGTCTCCTCGGCGCACCCCCGTTCCTGAGCGGCCGCGGCAGTGTCCAGCTCCTCGTTCAGCCACGCGTCCGCGGCGTGGACCAGCTTCCTCAGTACCGCCATGCGGGCCGCCACGGCCCCCTCGGCCCCGTTCTCCCGCAGAGTCGTGGTCTCGGTCAACGCATCCCGAACGAAGGCCCTCAGCCACGCTGGGAGCCCGTCAGGGAGATTCAGTTCGATTGGATCACCAACGGCGCTCATCAGACGGTGGCCCGGAGCCCCCGGTTTGCCATTCGCCGCAAAGTCACCTGTGTGGGTGGCCCAGTGATGGTGAAGCTCACCTGCTGGATGAAGGCCTCGCGTCGGGCGCTGGGAAGCCACGGCCCGAGGAGTTTGACCCGGTAGTGCCCACCCCCAAAGTGGCGGTGGATGCGGCGGAGCTGGTCACGGCTGGGGCCATACCGGCCGAGGTGCATCCAGATGACGGGGCGGCTGTGGTCGACGCGGCGCCAGATCTGGACGCGGCGGACCCTGCGTCCGTGGTACGCGATCGCCGCATCGATGTCTTGAGGCGAGAAATGGCGGGGTGCCTTGGATGGTGCGTCCATGATTCCTCCGTGACACAGAACCGAACGCGGGGCTCGCGTTCTCCTGAACCGGGGCACACTCCCCCGATTCTGTTTCTGTATCACGGAGTCGTCGCAGGCACCGGCCACGGCCTTACGTTCGCCAGCCGGACGCCCAGGGGAAGGGGCCGCGTTGGTACCAACGCGCAAACGGGCGCGCCGGACGGCCCCGCCTCGGCCCGGCCGAGTGACTAGCGACGATGACTAGCCGAGGGGTGAACCGAGCGGGGAACCGGAGGGCGGACCGAGGGGAACCGGGTGGGAACCGGAGCGGGACCGCGGGTTCCGGGGAATTTGGCCGAAATTGGCCTGATTCTGGATGGTCCGGCGCGCGGTAGCGAGGTAGCGCCCTGGAGACCTATCGACGCAGGAAAAGTCCCGTGCGCAGTTCGCGCGGCGGGCGTATTATGCAGCATGTCTGCTCACCACAATTAGCCTAATTCGTAGTTCGGCTGCACACCTACCATGTAAAGGGGGAGAGCAAATGATCCGACATTTCGTCAGGGCTGGCAGTCTCGCTCTCGTTGGCGCTTGCGCTGCTGTTCCGACGCAACCCTCAGCGCAACTAGGCGTCCTGACCGACCGAGCGGCTTATTCCGACACGGGCACGGTGGTCGTCACCGTCCAACTCTTGAGTGGCCGAGCGGTGGCGCTTAACGGGTGCCCTCGGCCCCCCGCTCTCACCATTCAGAAAGCAAGTGCCGGTCGGTGGGAGGATACTGGCTCGCTTGGTCTCCAGTGCACAGCTGTTGAGACCCCGACAACCATTTCCTTGGGACCAGGAGGTGTGGCTAAGGTGTCGCTGGCGCTGCCAGGGCTAGCGGCTGGCACCTATCGCGTGGCCGTGCCCGTTGGCGCCGACGCCGCCCTCCCGGATTTCACGGTCGCGTCCAATACGTTTGAGGTTCACTAGGGCTCGTGCAGCCTAACCAGCGCCTGGAGCGGACGCGGCCATGATCAGAGGTAGAGAAGCCTTCATCCGTCTGCCGCGCCGCTCAGGCGCGATTCGTTAGGTGCGTCACTAGCCCCATGTTCCGCCTGTCTCTTGAAGTTCACCTCAACCGGAACCACGCCTCCTTGCGGCGAGGGTGGTTCAGTTGGTGGGCTCAAATCTCGCGCTTGTCCTGACCACGGCCGATGAAACGACTTGCACTCCTCGTTGTCGCCACCCTCGTTGCCTGCTCCGACGCGCTCGATGTGAGTGCGCTCGACCTGAGTGGGAGGTGGACGCTCGTTGATTCCGCGACCGCGGTCCAAATGGACACCGACGTGGTTTATGCTACAGTGGTGGCCCGCGGCACGGTCGTCCTCGGCACGCTTGGGGCGGACATGTATACGTTGGACGAGGTGTTTTCGCTCGACTTCACACTCGTCGACTCCACGGCACGGCTTACGCTGTACGAGTCAAGCAGTGCCGGGCTGGTACAAGACACCGTCGTTGTGCGCAGAGACTCGCTCTTGGGACTCACTCCAGATCCGATCGTTGCTCCACCAGCGACGATCTCCGCGACGAAGATCTCGCTTCAGGAGCGACGGATTGACGCCGTCACGACCGACCCGAACGCAATAGCATGTGGCCGCGCGATCTCCCTCTTTGGGCGCCTCGGATCGGCTCCCCATCCCTCCTTCTGTACCGAAACGCTCCTCCTCGTCAAGCAGTAGGCAACGGATCAGGCACTCGATTGCCATCGGAAACGCCGCCGCCATCTCGCGCTGAGTGGAAACAATACGCTTCGCTCGAACGCCGCTTCCGGATTGGGTACATCGGGGGGGCGATCCTACTGGGCGCGTTTATGGATTCGGCGATCTCGACTCGCGTCTCGTCCCCTCATTCAAGGTCACGCGCCTTTCCCGTCCGAACTACGGGAGCGCCAACCGGTTGGGGCAACGCATCCCCGCGCTCTAGGCGGCCAAGCTCGAACGCCGCCTTCCCCAGCTCAGTGATCTGAACTCCGCGCTTGTCCGGCAGGGTGGGGCTGCCCCACGGATGTGCCCAGCGGCGCCCGACGATGTCCCGGCCCAACATCGGATGTGGGTCGAAGCCGACGGCTCCTCGGATCTCCGTGGTGGTGACGACACGGCGGCCCCTGGCTGCTAGGGCGCGCAGGATCGCGTACGCGCTGTCTGAAATCGTCGGTGCCATCTTCTGGCGTCCTTGTGCGGCAGACGGGAGTGTCTGCACCGGAGAGATACGACAGGCAGATCTGTCTGTCAAGGGGGCGGGAAGCCGGGAAGGCGCTGGCGCTGAGGAACCGTCGTCCCGTCCCTTAACGGCTGTCGTGTTGGGAGGAACGTCGCGCTGGTGCTCCCGTTCGTTGATGAACGATGAGCGTTGCCTAGCAGCGCCTGGAGCGGACGCGGAGTAAGATGAGAGGGATGAGAGACTCCATTTTCACGCCGCGGCACTCAGGCGCGATTCGGTAGGCGGCCAGTTGGTCCCTCAGGGCGGTGCCCGACGCAAGGCCATGCTCCGTAGTCCACAGACAATGTCAGTGTCACACTTAACATGCCGTCTGGGACGTTGACACTCAACTCGGGCAATCGTTGACCGGAGACGGTACCGCAGTGGCGCAGATTCAACTGCTCAGCGCTGGGCGCTGTCCGTGTGCCGGGCGCCGAAACCTCGGCAGCTGCTGTGGCGCTGGCGGGCGGCTCCGGCCGCCGTGGGTGTCGTTCGGCAACCTGACCGGCCCGATCACTGGTCACGAGAACCCTCATTGCTACGCTCGGGAACTCAAGGACTGCAGTTTGACCGTCACGCGTGAGCACTACATCAGTCGCGCGCTCCTCACGCGGCTGATCCCGTTCGGTGACAAACCTCTCACTATGGAGGGGGTCAAGGCTGCGGCTGGTAGTGCCATCGACCTTCCCCCGGCTGCCCTGACGGCGAAGGTACTCTGTGGGCGCCACAACGGGATGCTATCGCCGCTCGACGCGATGATCGAACAATTCTACGATGCTCTCGACTGGGCACCGAGACCTGACACCTTCGTGATTAACAACAAACACCGTGTTCGTTCGTTCAACGGGCGCGCGCTGGAGGCATGGTTCCTCAAGGTCGCGCTTGGCCTCCTCTCATCGGGCAACGCGAGCTATCCAGGCATGCCGTCAGACTGGCGCCCCTCAACCGAGCATCTTCAGATCCTATTTGGCGGGGCGACCCTTCCGGCTCCGCTTGGCCTCTATGCCACAGACGTGCCCCACCCCAAGGACGCTCGCGTGAGTTGCCGCCTCTTTGGGCGTAGCGGCGAATTCGCGCATATGGAATGCACGTTTGTCGGCATCGGCTTCTACATCAGTGTCAAGGATTCATCTGTTCCGGGCGCGAAGTCTGTCTACAGGCCACCCGAATTCCTCCGTCTTGAGAAGCGGCCGACACCGAACGGCCACCTCCTTGTCCTCTGGGACAACCCGGGTGGGCGGGAGCGGGTGACGTTGGACTACCGGTCACCTCCTGAATGGGCGGTCAAACACGCGAAGGAGCAAGCTGAAAAAGGCGGCAGTCACTGACCGCCGAGTCAGGCTTCAGCGGCACTACAAGAGCATGCGTGGCCTCTTTAGGGATCTGGCCCCGTGGTTTCTGGCGCCGGACTCCTGGGCGAGGTCTCCTGGGACGAGTCAATTGGCCTTGCACTGGATGGTTGGGCAGAGATGGCACTTGGGAGCCGTATCTCCAGAGTTGAATTGGTCATGAAGGTTGGCGAGTACTTCGGTAACAGGACGCATTCTTCTGGGATGGTGCGTAGTAGGCAACGGTCCATCGGCTTCGTTGGTAGTTGGGTACCTCATCACCTGGTATGCTACCAGGTGGTCAGCGCTCACCTCCATTTCTCGACGTGCTAGGGGGAGATGCGAGATATGGGATCCGATCCGAAGTGGAGAGAGGTGGCGATGCCAGCGCTGTCTGCGGCCCTGTCATCCGGCCACACCTACTTCGTTCCGACCGAGCTCAGGCCTCAATGGGCTCAGCCACTCCAGACAATTAGCGGGGCATGGCTCCACTTCACCGGCGGGGATCCTGCTGCCTCGACCGGCAGCCTCTCCACGACTGGCGCGCACGCGAGAATGGACACGGAGCGTTTCGATCCTACGAACCCTGGCCTCTTGAAGTACGATCGATACTACCATGTGAAGATGGAGGATGGTCGCGTGTTTCAGCTCGGGCCATTCAAGGATGTGGACTACGGCCATCATTTGCGCGAGCGGCCGCAATGGGCGGCTCAGTACAGTTCGAACCGGGCTAGTCTCTGACGCATGGTTACCCTGCTGGCAACCGAGCACAAGTTCTTGCAATGATCAAGCGAAAGACGGTTCTCGTACTCGGGGCGGGCGCCAGCAAGCCCTATGGGTTCAAGTTAGGCGGTGAGCTCACCAATTACATCTACAAGGAGCTCGCCAAAGAAACCACGCAACTCTTTTCTCTCTTGGTCGACCTCGACTTTAGTCCTACGCACATCATCGAGTTTCGGCGAGAGTTACGGCGATCCAAGCTCCGGTCCGTCGACCGTTTCCTGGAGCAGCGGAGCGAGTTTCGTGAGGTGGGGAAGACCGCGATCGCGGCATGCCTAATCGAGGGGGAAGCGGAAGAGAATCTCTACCCGTCTGAAGGCGACTGGCACGCCGAGTTGTGGGAACGCCTCGGGCCGAAGCTGGAGGACATTGGTAACAGTCACTTGTCTGTAGTCACGTTCAACTACGATCGCTCCTTCGATCAGTTCTTGTACCAGGCCTTCAAGAGCACGTTTGGTTTGAGTGATCAACGCGTCACTCCGTACCTCCAATACGTGCCGATCGTGCATGTCTACGGCCAGCTCGGTGCACTCCCGCATCAAGACCCGGCGAGTGGCCGTGCTTATCAGCCACCCGCACCGGGGCAATGGGCAACAGAAGCAGGGCGAGCACGGGAGGGGATCAAGATTGTCTCGGAGGGAGGCGAGGATGACCGTGAATTGCGCGTCGCCCGAGAGTGGATCGGCGGGGCGGAAAGCGTATGCTTCTTGGGATTCGGATATTTGCCGAAGAATGTCGAGCGATTAGGCTTGCGGCAAAGATCTGGTGACCCTCACCTGTGGGGATCGGCCTTCGACGTGCGAGATGACGAGAGGCAGCGGATCAAGGTACTCTTTCGGACTCCCGAGCTTGCAAAGCATGAGATCAACTTGGGCGGCCGGGACGAGGATGTTCTCGAATGTCTGCGTCAGCACGCGTTTCTCCAATAGGGCCCGTGCTCAGACATCACCTGGTGACGTATCGGGTGGTCACGTACCGGAGCCGGTACCGGCGCATCCTTCAGGAACAGAACTGCGACGCGATCGCAGGGCCAACGTGGGCACTCGAGTCTGACGATCGCGCCTCGCCGGTCACTCCGTCCGCAGCGCAATCATCGGGTCCACCTTCGTGGCCCGCCGCGCCGGGACATAGCAGGCCGCCAGCGCCACTGCGACCAGCAGGGCGGTCACGCCGCCGAAGGTCACCGGATCCGTTGCGGTCACTCCGAAGAGCATCGACTCGATCACCCGGGTCAACCCGAGAGCTCCGGCGACTCCGACCACCACGCCGGTGCCGATGGTCCGCGCGCTCTGACCGAGGACCAGTCCGAGCACGTTCCTGGACTGTGCTCCCAGTGCTACCCGCACGCCGATCTCCCGCGTGCGCCGGCTAACCGCGTACGCCATCACGCCGAAGACCCCCGCCGTGGCGAGCAGCAGGGCCGTGACGCCGAAACACGCCGTGAGCACGGCGTTGAATCGGCGTGAGCCCAGGGACGCGGCGTATACCTGCGACAGCGTTCGGAAACGCGGAGCCAGCTCCGGATCGAGATCGTGCAGCACCCCGCGGGCGGCGGTGGTCACGAGGGCCGGGTCGGCCTCGCTCGCCATCGTCACGGCCATTGCCGCCCGCGGACGCTGGAAGAGGTCCACATACACCGTCGGCCGGGGTGGCTGGTCGAGGCCGTACTCGCGGGTATCCCCGACGATGCCGACCACGGTCAGCACTCGGAGGTCCCCGTCCATGTTCCCGAACTCGATGGTCCGGCCCAGGGGATCCTGTCCCGGCCAGCGCTGCCGGGAGAGCGCTTCGCTGATCACTGCGACGTGCGGCGCATCCGGGCCGTCCCGCCCGTCGAACAGGCGTCCGCGAATCAGCGGGATCCCGAGCACCTGGAAGTACCCGGTCGTGGCCACGGCGAAGTCGGCGTTTCCCACCCGCTCCTTCCGCTGAAGCATTGGTTTCAGATCGGCGAAGCTCCTCGGAGGGGTCGCGCCGGCGGACATCTCGACGAAGGTCCCGTCCGGGAGCCCCCCATCCAGGGGCAGCCCGCTCGCCGCCCCCACTGCGCTCACGCCCGGGATCTGCGCGAGCCGGCCAATCAGGTCCGCATAGAAGAGGCCCAGACGCGCGCGCGCGGAAGAGTCCGTAACCCAGGGCAGTGACAGGTCCATCGTGACGATGTCGTCCACGCGGAACCCGGGGTTCACCGCAAGCACGTTGAGAAGGCTGCGCCCCAACAGACCCGCCCCCACCACCAGCACCACCGTGATCGCGATCTGGGCCGAGACGATCGCCCGGCCGACGCGCTGGGTGCCTCGCGCGCCGGCCTGTCCGCGACCCCCCTCGACGAGTGTGTCACGAAGGTCCCCCGCCGTCGCGCGCGCCGCCACGAATACGCCCAGACCGACGGTTACCGTCGCCGAAAGCAGGAACGCGGCGACGAGGACCGCGGCGTTGATCGAGACATCGTCCAGCCGAGGCAGGTTGGCCGGGGCCAGGGCCACCAGCCGCGCGACTCCCCAATAGGCAACCAGGATACCGAGTGCGCCGCTGGCCAGAGACAGGAGTGCCGCCTCGGTCAGGAGCTGTCGCACCAGGCGTCCGCGCGCCGCGCCCAGGGCGCTCCGCAGGGCCAGTTCGCGCTCCCGGGCCGACGCCTGCGCCAGGAGCATGTTGGCGACGTTGGCGCAGGCGACGAGGAGGAGAAATCCCACCGCGCCCAGGAGAATGAAGAGCGGTGTCTGGGCCTGACCGGTCAGGGCGCGGCGGAGGGGAATGACCGTCCCGTCCTTCAGGAGGTAGTCACCCTGCTCATCGGATCCGTCGTGAATGCGCCGGGCGATCGTGCTGACCTCGGCGTTTGCCTGTGCGACCGTCACGCCGTCCCGAAGACGCCCCACGGCCGAGAAGTTGTGCGCCGTCCGGCTCCGGTTCTCGCCGTCGAGGTCACTCGGAATCCAGAGATCTGCGGTGGCCGGGAAGTGAAACCCCGTCGGCAGGACGCCAATAATGGAGTAGGATACGCCGTTCATCTTCAGATGCGCCTGCGACAGGTCTGGAGTGGCGCCGAGATACTCACGCCAGTAGCCGTCGCTCACCAGCACGGCCGGCGCGGCCCCCACGCGATCGTCGCTGGGCGTGAAGTCCCGCCCCAGGGCAGGGCGCACGCCGAAGACCCGGAGAAAGTCCGGGCTGACCTGGGCCACGGTGGTGCGGGTGGGCTGTGAGGCGCCCGACACGGACGCCATGCCCGCGCGGTACTTCGCGATCGCCTCGAACCCGCGGGCTTGGTCACGAAAGTCGTCGAAGTTGGGGTCCGCCAGGCGGGACGGGCGGGCCGTGGACGTCAGTTCGTAGACGGCCACCAGGCGATCGGGCCGGCGGTACGGCAGGGGCCGAAGCAGCACGCCATAGACGACGCTGAAGATGGCCGTCGTGGCGCCGATGCCCAGCGCCAGGGTGAGGACGCAGACGGCGGTGAATCCGGGATTCCGCCGGAGGGTGCGCAGCCCGTACCCGATGTCCTGCCGCAGCGCCGGGAACACGGGGCTGCGGTACTCGTCGCGGGCCTCTTCGCGAAACTGCTCGGTCGCCCCAAAGGCCACGCGCGCGGCGCGCCGCGCGGCCTCGGGGGTCATGCCCCGGCGGATATTCGCTTCGGTCTGGAGCTCGAGATGGAGCTCGAACTCCTCACGCAGGCGGGCTTCCCGGTCGGCGCTCACGGGGTTGTCATGCCGAGAACCAGGTTGACCGCCTCGGACATCCGTACCCACTGACGCCGCGCATCGGCCAGCCGCTTGGTGCCATGACGTGTGAGCGAGTAGTAGCGGGCCTTGCGATTGT
>Ga0335085_10013391_pt1 | contig 12027 bp, 11 predicted proteins | sample Lox_Sample_45_FD_206712 | JGI IMG/M metagenome (GOLD analysis project Ga0335085, IMG submission 206712) | Soil microbial communities from Loxahatchee National Wildlife Refuge, Florida, United States - Lox_Sample_4.5 | ecosystem: Environmental > Terrestrial > Soil > Wetlands | place: USA...
AATTTTCACGTTTGCGCTGACCGGGGGGATACTGGCTCCGTTTGTTCTGGGGCATCTGGCCGGAGACGCCGGGCTCAAGGTGGTACCGTTGGCCGCGCTGCTCGGCAGCTGCGCCGTATTCGCGCTGGTATTGCTGATCTGGCTCGGCCACAAGGTGTCCGGGTAGGGGTCCGGGCGGCCGATTGCGGTTGACGCTGATATACTGGCGTCCTGTAGAATAAGAGTCGAAAGGTGGCCGTAATGTTTGCGCAAAACTTTCAGACTGCTGGTATTGGTGGCCTTTCCGGAACAGAACTTCTGGTTGTGCTCGGAGTCGCCGTGCTGCTGTTCGGCGGCAAGAAGATCCCCGAGGTTGCCAAGGGTCTGGGCGAAGGAATTAAAAATTTCAAGAACGCCATGAAGGAAACGGAAGATCAGCCCGCCAGCCGGAAGGAAGAGGAAAAGGAAGAAGTCAGGAAGTAGAAGCAGACATTGGCTTCACAGGCCGCCGGCAAGAGAGGCGGCCAACGGCTTCCCAGGAATTCCGGAAATCCGCATAAAAGGAAACCCCGCAAACGCCAGTGGGCATTTGCGGGGTTTTGAGTTTACGGCCCAGTTTTACTTCTTCTTTGGCGGGACGATGGCGTCCTTTGCCGCTTTCGCGACGCGGAACTTAACCACCTTCTTGGCCGGAATCTTGATCGTTTCGCCGGTGGCGGGATTGCGGCCCAGCCGCGCTTTCCGGTCCACGCGAACGAGTCTGCCGATGCCGGGCAGCACGAAGACCCCGTTCTTCTTTACTTCCGCGATCGCGAGAGCGGACAGGTTGTCCAGAATCGCGCGCGACTGCTTATTCGTGACACCACCATCTTCCGCCAGCTTGCGGACCACCTGGGTCTGCGTCATTCTCGTCGTTGCCATCAAACCTCCTGTTGAGCTGTTTCGCGGAAAGCAAACACGTTGGAGAGCCCGTTTTTATTGGTTCCGAAGCGCCTGCTTGTCGCGAGTCGTTAACAATGATACGGAACAGGATCGGCGAAGTAAAGTGGAAAGTTCGTTCAAAAGGCCCGTTTTCCACTGTTTTTTCGACTTTTCAGCCGATCGCCGCCGCGTCGCTTGTTTCAGCCGTCAGGCGCCGCGTGCTTCGGCGATGCAGGTAGACTGGTAGATTCATGCCAGTTGAGGAAGTTGTCGAGGCCCAGGGCCACCTGATCGATTCGCACGTCATGGAGCAGATTTTCGACAAAGTTGTCGAGTCCAACGGGCGTTTTGAAGTTGAGCAGTTTCGCATCGGGCGCACGAACAGCGATCCATCCTATCTTCGGCTGCGCGTGGAAACGCCGACCCGGCAGCAGATGGAGCATGTGCTGGCGCAGCTGCTCGCGATCGGATGTTCACCGGCTGAAACCGGCGATGCCGCGCTCGGGCTGGTGGAGCGCGACAAGTGCGCGCCGGAGGACTTCTACTCGACCAGCAATCATCGTACGTACGTGCGCGTCAACGGCGAATACACAGAGGTCCGGAATCAGCGCATGGACGCCATGATTGTCGTCGCCAGCGGCCCGAACGGAGCGGAAGCCACCTGCCGCCGGCTCCGCGATCTCAAGGCCGGAGATCAGGTTGTCACCGGAATGCGCGGCATTCGCGTCGCTCCCGGGGCGAAAGAGCGCGACCGGCTGGCATTCGCCTTCATGTCGAATGAGATTTCCTCGGAACGCCAGGTGGAAACGGCGGTTCGACAGACAGCCGCACTGGCGAGACAGACGAAGGAACAGGGGAAGACCATCGTGGCAGTTGCCGGGCCGGTAGTGGTGCACACCGGCGGTGCGGCGGGTCTGTCGCGCCTGATTCGGGGACACTGGATCGATGCCGTGCTCAGCGGCAACGCGCTCGGCGTTCACGATATCGAATCGTCGCTGTTCGGAACGTCGCTCGGCATCCGACTGGCCGACGGCCGCCAGGCCGAACACGGGCACCGCAACCACATGCGCGCCATCAATGCGATTTACCATGCCGGCGGCATCAAAGGCGCGGTGGAGAGCGGGCGGCTTAAATCCGGCGTGATGTACGAATGCGTTAAGACCAACATACCTTTCGTGCTGGCCGGGAGTCTGCGCGACGATGGCCCGCTGCCGGAGACGATCACCGACATGAACGCGGCGCAGGATGCTTATGCGGCTCTGCTGAAGCCCGCCGGCCTGGTCATTTGCCTGGGCTCGATGCTGCATTCCATCGCAACCGGAAACATGCTTCCCAGCTGGGTGAAGATCGTCTGCGTGGACATCAATCCGGCCGTCGCCACGAAGGTGAGCGATCGCGGGACCGGGCAGGCGGTCGGAGTGGTGACCGATGTGGGGATGTTTCTGGATCTCCTGTCAAAAGAGCTCTGCCAATGAGCCGGCGGCGCGCGGAAAACGCCTACACGGACCAACACGCGGCGGCGGGCATCGACGCCTCATTGCCGGAGATCGAAACCTGGCCGAATCAGTTCCCCGATTACGAGATCGAGATCGCGGTTCCGGAGTTCACTTCCGTGTGTCCGAAGACCGGACTGCCCGACTCCGGCACGATTACTATTCGCTACGTGCCGGACAAGCGCTGTCTGGAGCTGAAATCGTTCAAGATGTATACGCTGGCGTATCGGAATCTGGGAATTTTTCAGGAGAACGTGGTCAACTGTTTTCTGCGGGATATCGTGAAGGCCTGTAAACCGGTGAGCGTGACCGTGACTGGAGAATTTGCATCGCGCGGCGGGCTGAGTTCGCGCATGGTGGCATCATTCAGAAGAAAGAAGCCGTAAATGGACTCCGATTCCGCAAAGATCATGGAGTTGCGCGCCATCGTCGAGGGCGTGCGTGAACGCGTTCGGGCGCGCTATCCGGAGCCCTCCGGCAATGGGGCGGAGAGTTCGGCGAAAGGGGCGATTCGCGTTCCGATAGCCGATCTCATGCCGCTGGTGCACGCGCGCGATGCGGCCCAGGCGAAAATTGCCGCTATCGGCGGCGTGAATCCGCGTGCAGGCGGATTCGTCAACAACGCGATTCAGGCGGTTAAAAAGACCATCGCGCGCTCGCTGCAGTGGTTTGTGCGCGACCAGATTTCTTTCAACCGCGAAACCGTGGCGGCCATCGAAGCGGCCATGGAAGCGCTGAACGATCACAATCGCGCGCTGGTTGAGCTGGCTGCCAGGACGAACGAAAGCCTGGCGGCGCTTCACGAAAAACTGGTTTCGATTCAGGAAGACGCGCGCGAGCTCAAAGACATGCGCAGCCACTGGCCGGAGTGGCGCGCGGAATGGGATCGGAAGGTGGCCACCAACGAGATCCAGTTTCTGCGCAGCGTGGCCGATCTGCAGGGAGCGTTTCAGCACCGCACGACTTTGATTGAATCGAACTTCCGCGAAATCGTGAAAGCGCAGCACTCCGACTATCTGGGCGCGCTCGATCGTGCCAACGTTGACATCCAGAAACGGCTTTGGGCTGATCTCGAGAAGATTCGCGCGGAATACTCGCGTCTGATACATGACGAGCTGCGGGTGATCCGGCTTCGGCAGCGGCCTGCACCGGCGGCTGCGCCTGCGCAGGTGTCTGTTCCGCAGACGCCTCCGGCCGCCGCGCCGCCGGCTCTCGACTACACGCGCTTCGCCCACCGCTTCCGCGGGCCCGAAGAGGTGGTGCGCCGCACCGAAGAGTTTTATCGGCCGTATTTTGCCGAATGCCATAACGTTCTGGATATCGGTTGCGGGCGCGGAGAGTTTCTCGAACTGATGCGGGAAATGGGCGTGTCCGCGAAAGGGATCGATCTTGGCGAAGAGTCGGTTGCGCAGTGCCGGGAGAAGAATCTCGATGCGGAAGCCGCCGACCTGTTTACGTTTCTGGGGCCGCAAAGCGCTGGCGAGTTCGACGGCATTTTCGCTTCCCAGATCGTCGAGCACATCGACCCGGCGCGGCTGCCGGAAATGATCCGGCTCTGTGCGGAAAGCATGCGGCGCGGCGGTGTAATCGCCATCGAAACGCCGAATCCGGATTGCCTCGCGATTTTCGCAACATACTTTTATCTCGATCCGACGCACACGCGCCCGGTGCCGCATCCGCTCATGCAGTTCTATCTGGAGGAAGCCGGCTTCGGGCAGATTGAGGTGCGGGAGCTTTCGCCGGCCATCGAATCCATACCGGAGCTTGGCGAATTGCCCGGGAATTTCCGTAAACGGTTCTTCGGCGGGCTCGATTACGCGATCATCGGGCGCAGGTTGTAGAATGGTTTAGACGCGTTCGCGTCTACCTGCCGCCAGTAGCGGTTCACCTCCTTGCTGGGAGGTCGTCCAATGGTAGGACTGCAGACTCTGGATCTGCCTATCGGGGTTCGAGTCCCTGCCTCCCAGCCAAACCGGTTGTTACTGTAGTGACGGAATGCTTTCGGTTTTTCTGGATGCCGGTCGTGTGGAACTGCGTCAGTCGCCGATGCCGGACCGGCTGCCGGGCTATGCGCTCATTCGGCTTCTGCAGGCCGGCATCTGCAACACCGATCTCGAACTCCAGCGCGGCTACTACGGATTCTCCGGGGTGCCGGGGCACGAGTTCGTCGGTGAAGTGGTCGAGGCCGATTCGAAGGAGCTTGTCGGCGAACGTGTCGTGGGCGAAATCAACCTGGCGTGCGGGCATTGTTCGTGGTGCGCGCGCGGACTTGGCCGGCATTGCCCGGCGCGCACAGTGCTCGGAATTGTGCGGCATCCCGGCGCGTTCCGCGAGTTTCTGACGCTCCCCGAAACGAATCTGCACGTTGTGCCCGATTCGGTTCCGACGGAGATTGCGGTTTTCACTGAGCCTCTGGCCGCTGCATGCGAGATTCTCGATCAGGTTCAGATTCCCTGTGGCAGCGCGGTCGCGGTGCTGGGTGATGGCAAGCTGGGACTGCTGGTGGCGCAGGTGCTGCAGGCTCATGGGCTGAGGGTGCATCAGTTCGGCCGGCACGCGGAGAAGCTGAAGATCGCGGCGAAATCCGGCGTTACGACCGAGATTCGCGGCGAGCATCTCCCTGAGGCCGCCTACCGGTGGGTGGTTGACGCGACCGGCTCGCAGGCGGGCATGCGCGCTGCAATCGGAATGGTGGAGCCGCGAGGCACGATCATTCTGAAATCGACAGTGCACGGCGACATTCCGATCGACACGGCGCCGGTGATCGTCAATGAGATTACGATAGTGGGCTCGCGCTGCGGGCGCTTCGAGCCGGCGATCGAGCTGCTGCAGCTGGGAGCGGTGGACGTTGCTTCGATGATCTCCGAGCGCATGCCGCTGGCGGAAGCGCCGGCCGGTTTCAGTCACGCCGCGCGCAAAGGGGCAATGAAAATCCTCCTCTCATAATTTCGGGGACAGGCTACTCAATCCCCAAATTCCCCGGTCCTCCTGGCTTTTAAACGCTTGGAAATAGCTGGGAAAAGAAGGAAAACCTATGAGAAGGACTCCGGGAAAATTAGGGATTGAGTAGCCTGTCCCCGAAATTGAAGCGGTCGCGGAGGTGAAGCGTTTGCGCGCCGAAGCGCTGCGCCAGCCTCAGCGTGTCGTGATTGTCGTCCAGCGATTCGAACCGGATCCGGTCGATGCCGGCGGCACGGCCCTTTTCAAGCGAAGCCGCCATCAGCATGATATTCGCCAGACCTCCGCGAAAGCCGTCCAGCACCGCTCTGGCAGGCACCAGCGCGTGCTGTTCCCCGGGTTCGTAACCAACAATCAGCATCGCTGCGACGTGGCCGTCAACCAGCAGCACCGATGAAAATCTCTCGAAGCGTTCGTCTGTAATAGTGGCCTTCAGATATTCCGGATGCGCGCGGGTGATCATCTGATCGTAGATCTGCACCATCTCTTCAGTCGGGGCCTCGGACGGAGGAACGATTCGCGCCGATTCCGGCAAACGGCGCGAGCGCTCCGCCCGGCGCAGCAGTTTTGTAACTGCTTCGCGCACCGGCTCGCGGGGCATTTCGAACACATGAAGCCGGCTGACTCGCGTGAAGCCGTTCGCCGTCAGAAACACTTCCGCTTCCGGATGCGCTTTCGCGTCGGCCATAGCCGCGAACTCGGTGCAGCCGCGTTCGCGCACGCATCCGATCACCGCCTTCACCAGCGCAGTGCCGATCCCCCGGCGGCGGTGCGCACTCACGACTCTTATCATCGCCAGAGCCGCCGCTTGCTGCTCGATTCGGAAAGCAGCCGCGCCCACGAGCGTCCGGCTGTCCTCTTCGAATGCCAGCACTGCTTCGGGCACCGGTCCGCGCCCAAACGCTTCGGGCAGAAGCATGCGGCACGCGGGCCACTCGGTATCGCGTGGAGGACGAATCTGGATTCCGTCAGCGGGCACGGCTCAGTGGGCAGCCTGGAGTTTTGTCAGCCAGCTGCGGGCCTCTTCGGTATCTGGCGCCAGCTTCAGGCAGGTTTCGAATGCCTGAATGGCGCGCTCTTTCTGGCCGAGCTGCGCGAGCGAAGCGCCCAACACATAATGCGATCCGGGCAGGTTGAATTTCAGTCCTACGGCCCCGAGCGCCGCGGCAGCCGCAGGCCGGAATCTGCGCTGCTCCATTAATGAGCGCGCCAGTCCGGCATGCGCTTCGGCCATGTCGGAATCGAATGCAATCACAGCGCGGAAACACCTCTCCGCATCCATCCACTTCCGCGTGCGCAGATAGGCGCCCCCGATCAGAAGCTTCAGGCGCGGCGAGTCCTTCCATTCCTTCTCCGCCTTCAGCAGACTTGCAAGGCCGGTTTCCGAGTCCCCCATGGCGAGCGCCAGATTTCCGCGGATAGCATGCGCCGCCGGCCGATTCGGCTCTGCTGCCAGAATGTCCTCCACCACAACTTTGCATTCCTCCAGTCGGCGGGCCGCGAACAGCGCCTGCGCCAGATATAGGCGCATGACCGTTCGCTCACTCGCCTTTGCCGCAGCGCTCAGCGCTTCGAGCAGGGGAATCGCCTCGTCCGGCCGCCCCGTTGAAACGTAGACCTGAGCGAGAGCGAACTTGTTCGCCTTCTCCGATAGCCGGAGTGTTTCCACGGCATCGTCGCTGATCGGATCCACGTAACCGAGATCGGCCAGCTGCTGCATCATTACTGCCGTTGCCTCGAAATCGTCCGGCAGTGATTCGCCTGTATCGTGCGGCTTGCCATCCTCCCAGGTTGGAATCCGTTCGGGAATCGCGGGGCTGGTGAATGCCTCGGCGAGCACTCGGCCCGGCATATCGGCTGCCGCGGGCAGCCCGAACATGGCCAATATGGTCGGCGCGATATCGAGCAGACCCGCGCCATGCACGAGCTCATCGGGCCGAATGCCCGGACCTGCCATGCACAGCACGCCGTGCGAGCGATGCCACATCAGCGGTGAATCGTCCTTTGTCCCGTGATCGGTCAGCGGCCGGAAGCGGCCGCTTTCGAAACCGTGGTCCGAGACGAGCACGATGGCGGCGTCAGGTCCGGCGAGCTGCACGATCCGGCCGAGCATCATGTCATGAAAACAGTAGACGCCATTCATCACCTCTTTGTAATTTTCAAAATCCTGCGCGCTGACGCCCTCCATCTGCGGCGCGCGGAATCGCATGAAGTAATGACCCGCGAGGTCGATCGCGCCGTGATAAACGGCCAGAAAGTGCCAGGGCTCGTGCTCCACCAGCCAGGTGGTTGCGGCATGAACCGAAAGCATCTCGGCCAGGATCATGGCCAGTTGCAGAGGCCGGCGGTCGCTATTCTGATCGATCGCCGCCAGGTTCGGTATGAACTGCCGCAGATCGTCGCCCGTGAGTTCACCCGGATGCATGCGCAGGTCCGCAAGGGTCTCCTGCAGTTCCGGCGGATGAACCGAGCGCGGCACGATGCGCCACGGAGTGTGATGCGGCGAAGTAGCGGTCTGAAAGGCGTTCGATACGATGACGCCGTTGATCGGCTCAGCGGGCTGGCTGGCGTACCAGTTCAGCACCAGTGACCGTTTCCCCGACTGATCGAGAATATTCCAAAGAGCTTTGACGCGGCGCGAGCTGCTGCTGGAAACGCGCACTCCTCCTCCGGCGGGATCGGGTTCGAGGAAACCGAGAATGCCGTGCTGGTCGGCAGTTTTGCCGGTCGCGATGGAGGTCCAGAGCAGCGGCGAGAGCGGCGGCTGCAGCGTTTCGATTTTTCCCATCACGCCGCGCTCGACCAGGCTGCGCAGATTCGGCATCAGCCCGGCGTCGAGAAGCGGATTGATGAGCGCCCAATCCGCCGCATCCCAGCCGATCAGGACCACTCGACCGGCGGCGTTTCCGGGTTGGGACATTTTCGAATTGAAGCGGGTTTTAATGCGCGGATTTTCGGCGTTTTCGCAGAAGCGCGAGGCCGGAAGCTCCGAGGGCCAGCAGAGCGATGGAGCCGGGCTCAGGCGCCACCTGCTGATATCCGAGGCCGCTGAGTGTTGCAGTGGCCTCGGTCAGGTCGTCCGCGGGCCCACTTTGCGGAGAAAAGGTGTACGATGCGGCGATGTCCGCCCACCCGATATACGGCTGACCGGATATCTGGAACGAAACACCGAGGAAAGCGTCGGAAGGGCCCGCCGGCCACGCACCCACAGGCTCCGTCACAAATGTCTGCGGGCCAACCTTCACAGGAAACATTCCCGCGAGAGTCCCTCCTGTAGTCGTGGGACCTGACGCGGAGCCGAGAACGGCGTCAACGCTCGGAAACGCAGTTGGATAGTTGCCGCTGCCGAGGAAAGAAACTCCCGAACCGGGAGCAGCGCTGATAAACGGGTAGGGGCCTTCCAGGGAGGCTTCCAACGTGAAGTCCGTGGCCGACCCATCGAAGCTGACGGGCAAAGTCACAGGCAACGACGCGGCGCCATTTGTGGTGATTGTGAGGGGCAGCGTTGCGGGATCGGGGTACGGAGCCTGGGCAGAAGCCGCGATGGGCATTCCGACGATGGCCGATCCGGCGAGCGCATATCGCACGAAGGCCTTATCGAAATCGAATCCGGATTTTGCGATTCCGGATCCTCTCGGTTTGGAGTGTGCTCTCATTGGATCCTCCGATGCACCTTTATTCTTGTAGTTTGCGTCATCCGGTGGGTTGAGCGCAATACGTACTGGTACGGAGGGAGTCGGGCTGGCGCCGGCTCAGTTCAGTTCGGGCGAAAGGGGTTCTCGATTCTGACACCTCGGACTTTCATTCCATGGCTGAGGTCTTCCGAGTACAGCACCGCGCAACCCGAAATGGCCGCGGCAGCGACGATCAGCGAGTCATACCAGGAGATGCGGAATTGAGCGCGAATGTCCAGCGCTTCGTGGAAAAGCTCGAGTGAAGACTGGACTGCCAGCAGTGGTTGAAAAACTGTTATCACATATTGCTGCGCGTCGGACATCTTAACTGCGGACGAAAATTTGCTGGTGGCGATATTCAGGAACTCCTGAACTACCTGGTAACTTATGACGGAGTGGCGGTGCCTTAAGCCCTCGCGGATCAGATTGCCCGCAACGCGGCGTTTCGATTGCGGAGCTGACCTGTCGATGTCGTAGACGAGGCTGGCGGATGCAACGATGGTGGTGGTGCGCACCGCTCCGGAACACTCGCAAAGCGTTTCGACTGCCCGTCAGGCGCGGCAGCTCGTTATGCGGCACGGGCACAACGCGACGGCGTATCAGACCCTCAATCCGGGCATTCGGCACTGGTTAAATGCCCGGGCTGACGCGGTTGTTGGCTACGTCAGGCGCGGCTCCTGGCTGGTCGTAGCCGGAGAACCGGTTTGCAGCAGCGGACTGCTGCGTGAGACCACGCAGGATTTCGAGAGATACGCCCGCGATCGTGGATGCCGCGTCTGCTACGTGTGCGCTGCGGATTCTCTGCGCGTCGAACTGGCGGGCTCGGCCGGTCATGCCGCAGTCACCATTGGGGCGCAGCCCGTATGGCGGCCGGCCGACTGGCCGCGCATCGTGCACGCGCGCCGTTCCGTCCGGGCGCAGCTTCATCGGGCGCTCAACAAAGATGTTGAGATCGAGTGTCTGCCGCCGGCCGATGGAGTCCGCAATCCGGAGATCCAGCGCACGCTGGATGAATGGCTGCACATTCGCCGCCTGCCGCCCATGCATTTTCTGGTTGAGCCCGCCGTGCTCTCCGGTATTGTGGACGATCGCATCCTTCTCGTGGCCCGCCGGCGCAATCAGGTGGTCGCTTTTCTGGTGGCTTCGCCCGTTGCCGCGCGCAACGGATTCCTGATAGAAGAACTTGCCCGTTCCCCGCGAGCTCCCAATGGCACCAGCGAGTTGCTTATTAACGCCGCTATGAACCGATTCGCCGAATCCGGCGCCGACTGGGCCACCATGGGCCTCGTTGCCCTGGCGCATGGCGCGTTCCCCGAGAACCCGCGCTGGCTGCGCAGCCTGATGGCGCTCGCGCGCGCTCACGCCAACCGGTTTTATAATTTCCGCGGCCTTGAACAATTCCGGACGAAAATGCAGCCCGCAGCCTGGGAGAAGCTCTACGCTATCTCGAACGAGCGGCATTTCTCCCCGCAGGCGCTCTATGCGATGGGCGGCGCGTTCTCCGCCATCTCCCCGGTTCGGGCCATCGGCATCGCGGTGCTGAAAGCAGCGCGCGAAGAGCTGCGCATGCTCGGGCAGAAAATCAGAGGGTGACTTCGCCGGATGGACTGAGCCGCCCATTCGCCCGCCTGAAATACCAGGCGCCCAGCACATTCAGTCCGATGACAAATCCGGCTACTTTCGTGGTGAACGAGAACGCGCTTACCGTATCCACGATCGGGAACACGGAAAGCACCGCATAGAGCAGCGTCATGCCGAATCCGGAGATCGCGGCAATGCGCACGCCGAGCGGCGGCTTCTCGCGTGGCGCGAAGAGCGGAATGCTGAACATCACCAGATACGTCAGCGCCCAGCAGATGATTCCCGAATTGCTCAGCAGCTGAAACGATTCCTGCGCTCCGGTTCCGAGGTTCCCGAAAGTCATCAGCGCCACCGCTGTCACGCCGGCGAGCACGATCGAACCCACCGGGGTGCGATATCGCGGATGCAGCCGGCTCAGCCACCCCGGCAGGAGATGATCCCATCCCGCCACCATGGGCAGCCGGATCACCGCGTTGTAGTAAAGGCTGGCCGAGCCCACTGCATTGCACACCATCAGCATGGCGGCCGGCCCGGCCAGCATCGCCAGCCCCGCGCTCTGCGCCCCACGCTGCAGCGCCTGCATGGTGGGCGAAATCAAATCGAGATCGTTCGGTCTGGTGAACGTCAGCGCGCACGCGGTGCCAAGGATGTAGATCAGTCCGATGAGAGGCGCGGCCAGCCAGATCGAGCGCCGCACCGTCCGGACCACATTCGCGTCTATGATTTCACCGGAAAATACCACCGTGCCGTCAAACCCGCTGAATGCGCCGAATCCCATCTTGCCCAGAAGATTGAGATTCAGCAGCGTCACCGCCGGGGCAGTGAATGCGACCGGCGTGACAGCCGCCGCACCATGCAGCCAGCGCGGAACAGCAAACAGCGCCATCGCCGCCAGCGCCACAAGTTGGGTCAGGCCGCCCGCGTTGTGCAGCCACTTCGCCAGCGCGAGTCCGCGAACAGCGAGCCACATCAGTCCGCCGAGAATCGCCGCACCCAGCAGCGTAGTGAATGTTTGGTTTTCGACAATCGCGGCGCCGCCCGCATAGCCGAGGTTGTCGGCTACCTGCGATATGTTCGACGCGATGATCAGAATCGCCGACGCCCACAGGTTGAGCGCGACCAGAAAACCCGTCTGGCCGCCGAATCGCAGCTTCGCCCACTGATAGAGTCCGCCTTCGAGCGGCATCTCGCTGCTGAGATGCACCACTACCAGTCCCGACGGAATGAAGAAGAGCAGCACCGCCGGGATCCAGTACATGATGTGCGACGACCCCAGCTTGCCCGCGTTCCCGATCCGTTGTGTGCCGGTGATGTAGAGCAGGTGCGACAGCACCAGATCGCGCAGACGCAGCTCCTTGCGCAGTTCCGTGCTGTGCTGTTCGACAGTTTGTTCCCGTTCGTATGGCTGTTCGATTTGTTGA
>Ga0335085_10013393_pt1 | contig 12026 bp, 8 predicted proteins | sample Lox_Sample_45_FD_206712 | JGI IMG/M metagenome (GOLD analysis project Ga0335085, IMG submission 206712) | Soil microbial communities from Loxahatchee National Wildlife Refuge, Florida, United States - Lox_Sample_4.5 | ecosystem: Environmental > Terrestrial > Soil > Wetlands | place: USA: Florida...
AGTTTTTGGGGGATCGCCAACGCATTCGGACGTTCACGGTTCAGATGGCGCTGGATGTGCTGCGGCGCCGGATGCTGGGGCGGAAATAAGGCATAAATCCCGCATAATCTGAGGGATGCCGTCGCGGCCGATGCGGACGGGTTGAGAACAAGCTGCCGTTTCAGCCCAACCGCGATGATCAAACCGGCTGGAGCGCCGCTATAAGTACCGGTAGTACTTTTGGCCCTCTAAGATCTTGTCCGGAAAGCAATTAGATGTATACTGAAATACGACGGAGGCGTAGAACTGCGTGAAATCATACGCTGTATTGGGATATAGTGCGGCTCTCCTGGCGGTAACCGTGGTCGCTCAAGCTTCGACGATAACCTACGATCTTCAGGGAGATTGGAGCAACTCTAGCAATTCGAACGGAGTGTGGAGCTACATGGCGGGCAGCAGCCTGCTCCCGTTCCAGAACTCGAGCTCTTGTTACGCCGGAGTCCAGGGTTTTGGCGGAGGATGGGCGCCAAGTCCGAATCTCGGCGACTGCATACCTACCGTGTTCCAAGCCACGGCCAACGCAAGCAATCCCAACGATTGGCAAACCGGGGATATCCTGCTCCACTCCTATGACAGTGCCAACGGGGGCTCGAATGGCCAGGTGTTTGTAACTTGGACCGCTCCAGTGAGCGGCACCATCACGTACACCGGTGGCATCTGGTACGCTCACTCGGCAGTCCAGCGCAGTGACGACTTTTACCTGACCTACGATGCCACAACCCTGCAGAGTGGCACGGTCGCATATAACAGTGCAGTCGGGTCCAACCGAAGCAACCAACTCACCTTTTCGGGTGGATCCATGTCCGTCAATGCGGGCGATGTGATCGCGCTCGAATTGGTGAAGTCAGAAACCAGTCCCTATGGTGCGCTCGCGGGCGTTAACCTTACCATCAACGAGACTTCTGGACCGGAGCCCGGAACGTTCTGGTTGATTGGAGGCGCCTGCGGTTTGCTCGCTGTCGTTCCGCGACGAAGGGCCTGAATCCATTAGCGCGCCGGCGCTGCGGCGAGGCAGTAGCCAACGAAGGCCTCACTCTCACTGCGAGCGCTTGATCCGTCGGCGTCAACAACAATTCACGCGCCCAAACGCAAGGTGCTGTCTGCACGTTGATCGCTGGTGCGCTAGATTAAGTCCATTCATCCCTACACCAAGACTGCCAAGGCAAAACCGGAGCCACAACCCCCGCATACCCCAGTCGGAAGGCCACCTAGTACAATTGTGTATGGTCGGCGGTCGTGCACTTGGGCATCGGTGCAAGCGGATCGGAAAAGTGACGATTGGCAATTGCCCCGAACGATCACGGCCGGGCTTGGTTGCAACAACAAATCGGAGCGTGGATGCGGGTCCTCAAGAAAAGCGCGAAAAAGCGACCGCGTGTTAGTTTGATACTGCTCGACTGGGGTGTCCGTGAGAGCTTTCATCTCTTGCACTACCTCGGAAAACAGACCATTCCGCGTCAGGATTTCGAAGTGATTTTGGTCGAATTCCATTCGACGATTTCCGAATGCATACAGGAATTCAACCGTGAAATTGACACTTTGATTGCCTTAGACATGCCCGACGATTGCTACTACCACAAGCATCTGATGTACAACGTAGGCATCGCGTTCAGTGCGGGCGAAATCCTCATGTTTGCCGACTCCGACGCAATGGTGCGGCCCACTTTTCTGCAAACCGTCGTGGATACCTTTGAACGCGATCTTTTGATCGTCTATCACATGGACGAGTTTCGAAATACTCGGCGCGATTTGTATCCTTTCAGCTATCCGTCATTTGAGGAAGTTACTGGAGATGGTTGTGTCAACTTCGCCCATGGAAAGACGAAAGGGATCTTAGATAATAACGATTCGGTACATAGCCGCAACTACGGCGCCTGTATGTGTGCCAGGCGGGCGGATATCATCGCGATTGGCGGGGCCGACGAGGACCTGACTTACCTGGGACATATTTGCGGTCCCTACGATATGACGTTCCGACTTGTGCATTTCGGCCGGCGCCTGCATTGGGAAAGTGAAGAATTCCTGTATCACACCTGGCACCCCGGATCGGATGGCGTCGAGAACTACCTTGGTCCTCACGATGGTCGGAACATGTCGACCACGGCTCTGCAGGCGTTGTGCGCGGGCAGGATTGCTCCGCTCGTCGAGAACGAGGCCATTCGACGACTTAGAACGGAGCAAGGGACAGATCTGGATCGCGAGATTCTTCCAGCGTTGGTTGACCCCGGTTACGCGGATGCTTTCAAACGCTCGCGGCTCTCCACGTCCGTCGGCCCGGTCGTACAGGCGCCTGCTCTTCCAAAGGAGCTATATGCTTCCTATCACGGCTTTGATGTGTATCAGGCCGATGACGCGTTCTACGCAGTTCCTCAGCGCCTCGGCCCGATCGACGTCGGAAACACTGGTTGGCGCACTCACGAGCTGGTGATCAAGGGCAGCAGCTTCGCCGACATCAGTAAAGTAATTGACGAGGCCGATGGGGTTCGACTGCTCGAAACGATCGGCAGCAGCAACATCTGTAGCTTAGGGGAACGTTACGCGGTTGTGCCGCTCGAGTTGGGAATCATCGATTTTCACATCCCCTCCCATCATGGAAACCCGCGCATCACGTGGACGAATAGCCTGGAAGACGCGCGTGGAATTGCGAGTAAGGCCGCGATTCTCGCACCTGGCGCGCCCCATGAACCCAATTCGCGGCTTCAAGAGCGAATCTGCGAACTGGATGAGCGGCTCGGATCGGTTGAATCTATTCTGCGGGGAGGCCGGCAGTCTGAAAACCGTGTTGTCGAGTTGGAGCAGCGCCTCCTCGAGACGGAATTAGCCTTGCAGGAAGTACGCGCGAGTCTCCGTGAACCAGAAAGGCGAATCGTCGGCTTGGAGCACAAACTGGAGAGCGCGGTATCGGATCAGCAGGAATTACGCGAAGGATTTTTGGAGCGAGCGAAGCATATTACCGAGCTGGACCATCTGCTGGGCGATGCGCAAACAGGCCTGCAGGAACTGCGCGAGAGATTTGTGCTGCCCGAAAAGCGAATAGGCGAGTTGGAGCGCCGCCTCAACGATGCGGAGTCAAGAGTGGTGAGGGTCGACGAGAGACTTCGCCGGCCAGAAGGGCGAATTCCGGAGCTGCAGCGCGAACTCGCCGGCATCGAAGCCGCTCTCCGTGCAATTTGTTTCAGCCGTACCTGGCGTACCTTGACGTGGATTGGCGGAGTCGTCCTGAGGCTCGGCGGTAGGTCTGATCCGCGTAAAGACCTGCTGCAACCGGACAGCGACGTGCGCGCCGTGGAGCAGGCCCGCGGCTGAGAACAGAAGCAGGACACGATGTCATCGCCGCCTGTGCCACAGCCGCTCCTGGGCAGTTCGACAACGCCGTGGCTTCACCATGCGGACCTGGTCGGCGTCCCCATAAGGGGCGCACCCCTGCCGGATTTTCTGACCATCTGCCCGTCCAGAACGGGTACGACCTGGCTGGCTCATCACCTGAGCAGGCATCCGGGCATCTATGTCCCGCCCGAGAAGGAACTCCGGTACTTTGATGCACGATGGCGAGCCAAGCGCATCGACTGGTATCACGGGTGCTATCGGGATGCAGGATCTCGTCTGAAGGGTGAATTGACGCCCTCGTATGCGTTGCTCCCCTCCATTGCAATCAGCACCGTTCAACGTGTAAATCCACGGCTCAAGCTCATCTTTCTGGCACGGCGTTTGCCGCAGCGCGCCTGGTCGCACACTCGCCACTGCTGCCGGCACTACGAAGGCGTGTTCCGCAATCGCCTGGCTGCGCTGGCGGATTTGCCCGCCGCCGATCTCGTGCTCGATTTCCTCTCGGATTACGCACTCAGCTCCGCCGATTATTCCGGCATTCTACTGCGGTGGCTCGAGTTCTTTCCCCCGAAACAGTTTTTCGTACGGTATTTCGAAGACGCGGTAGCCCGGCCAGAGGCGTATCTGAAAGACCTGCTGGATTTCCTGGGGGTAAAAGGCAGCCTCCCGGAAGGCGACCTGTATGCTCGCATCAATGAGGGCTCCGCTGTCAACCTTCCGGACTGGGCCGGTCCGTTCCTTGAAAACCTCTTCGCGGTCCGACAGACGAGGGCCGTAGCATTTTTCGCGAGTACGTTCGGTTTGAAACCGGTCTGGCGGCCGCCCGAGGTCCAACCGCACGATCCATTCTGGATCGAGGATACTTCGGAGGGTTGGCGAGTATCCCTGCATCGCGGTGTTTTCCAGGGCGTACGTCGGGTGAACGGTGACCGAGTGGAAAGTCCCTTCCTCCATGATCTTCGGCGACAGATGGCGGGTACGAGTCCCGTACCCGCAGTTGAATCCGGGCTCCGTTCGGGTGAAGAACAGCGGCTGGACGAAATCCTGCGGCAGTTGGACAAAGAACTCACACTGGCCGAGGTCGTCCACGTCGGTGTTCTCCGTGGATTCAACCTCGTGCGATGGAAGCGCCTCTTCTTCGGCATTCGGCAGAGTGCCGGGGCGGTCGACATTACGATGGATGAAGAGGTCCTGCGCGGCCGGCATCCGGCAGAAGACCTCATTATTGCGGCCAGCCGCAGGGAATTGGAGGTTCGAATCAACGCCGTCGAGGATAGCGGTGCCGGCGCCGCGCGTTTCGATCCGTCCGGCCGGAGGAAAACAGGTCCGGACGAAGTTTCCTCGGTGCCACACTTGGTAGGCAGTTACCGCGACTTTAATCTCGTTCACTACGGGGGAAGAGTCTACGGCTTGCGACAGAGCCTCGGTCCAGTCGACCTGACTGCCAGCAGCGACCAGCTACAACGGTTCCGTGCAGAGGACTTCATCGTCGCCGAGTCCGAGGCAATCGTGCTCGCCCGCATCGATAGCCTGTGAATCGCCTATCGTTCCCGGAGCGCTTGGGCCGGGCGGTTCGCTACCGTGAGCTGATGCGGGAATCCGTATTCGGCGAGATCACTTGTGGTCAGAGTGGCCGTGTTCCCGGCTTGGTCCGCAAGAAACACGGAAGTGACCGTCCAGATGCCGATCTCGCTCCCGGCTGGAAAAACAACCGCCGCCGCACCTGTCTGAGACAGGGTCGGCATAAAACGGGCGGATCCGTTGAGAATAATGTGGCCGGACGGACTCGTGAAGGACGCCTGAAAGGTGGTCGCCCCGGATAGATCGTCGCCTATTTGGAACTTGAGCAGCACGCTCACCGCGGAGCCATTTGTTTCAATCGCGATTGGTGAGAAATCGAATGCAACTAACCGCGGAGCTATGGTGTCCTGAACGGAGAGCACGGTAAGCGTGTCCGTGAATCCTCTCGCGGCCAGTGCTTCTCCATCCAGGACCAGAGTGTTGCCGGCCGCATCGGCCAGGAAGACCGCGCCGGCCGTCCAAGTGCCCGACTCGCTGAACCGCGGAAACGTGAGCGCCTTCGAGGCAGCCACTGCGGTTCCGGGACTGAGGTCGAACCTCACTGTCCGTGCATCCGTTCCCGAAGGGCTGCGAAAGCTCATCTCAAACAGCCTGACCCCGGAAAGATCGTCCGTGGCCTTCAGTTTCACGGTCACATCCGCGGGCCCGAGCGTTGTATCGATCATGCGTGGCGCGAATGAGATCGCATCGAGCTTTGGCGGTGTGTTATCAACCACCGATACAACGCGGAAGGTGGTTGGAAAACCGGCTGCAGTGATGCGTTGCGTGTCGAGAGTTACCGAATTGCCTGCGCCATCGGCGGCAAACGCGCTTGCCACGGTCCAGATACCCGAAGAACTATGCGCTGGAAGCGTGACCCTTACCGAACCGGCGACCGAATGGGCAGCCGTGAATGAGGCGCTCGCTCGCTGCGCGACAATCCCCAACGGATCCGCAAGACCAACCTCGAAATAGAACGGTCCGGGTGAACAACCGCCTATCGTGAAATGAACCTCGAGGTCGGCCGGGCTTGTGGAAGTATCAATGGCGGCAGGCGTCAACCGGAGACCGGCCAGGTAAAGCGGCGAATCTCTCGCCGCCGTCCCTGCTACCGGCAGCGCCATTAGGATCAGTCTAGCTATCCAGAGTCGACGCATTTCTTTTAGCCAAACACTAGTCTGACCGCACACTGCGGCAACGATCACATTCTAGTGATAGGAGTGCCATTGGCAACGCCGTTGGATCCGTTGCCTCCCATGGCTGTCTGGCCATCGCTGGAGATCGTTCCCCCGTTCGGATTGTATGCAGTCGAATTTTGCATCATGACGTTGTTGATCGACCGTATCGAGGATCCCGGAAAGCTCAGCATCGCGTTCCCGTTGCTGTTCATCTGGCTGTTGATCACGTTGATCTGGGAGCCGGCCTGAGTTTGCTTGATCGCCGCGCCGTTCATCGAGATGATCGAGTTCTGCACCGTGATCACGCTGGTTGCCAGACCCAGTAAGCCGGGAGCACAACCCCAGATCCGAACCTCACGCAGGTCAGCCAAGGCAGTGCCGCCCGTTGTCCCGACGCTGATTCCGGGGCCGGTCACATCGGTGATCGTTAGGCCTTGTGCCGTAAGGGAAGTGCTCGCCGACGCATTGACTTGCACACCAGCGGTCCCGAAGCCATTCACTATGGTGACGTTTTCGAGATGCACGGATTTAGCTTGCAGAATATTGATGCCTATCGTGCCTGGCGATCCCGACTGTCCCAGGCCATCAATGGACAGATTCCTGATCGTCACGTTGTCGCCTGTCCCCGCATTGATGGTGATGCCAGGGGTTCCTGAAACCAGGATCGACGCCACCTGGCCGGCACCTCCGTCGAGGGTAATGGCCTTGGTAATGGTGACGGCTCCGAATCCGCCCGGATCGAGGCAATCGATCTCGCCGCCAACCGCAGTCTTCGAGATAGCCCCGGCAAAGGTTTTGCACGGCGCCGTCCGGCTACAGGGGTTCGCGTCGTCGCCTACGCCGGATACCCATGTCCGGGTGGCTTGTGCACTTGCGGTCGAACTCAGTCCTATAGCCAGGACCATCATCGGCAATGTCGAACAAATACTCGCTTTTCTCACGTTATTCAATTCTCCAGTCCTCCGGCCGTCTTCTTGCATGCACAGATATCCTCACGACCTCAGCAATCTGTTTGTATTCACCTGCGTGCGGAATCACACAACTCGATGTGCTTGCGGGGTTTGATGATACCGATTCAGGAGAGCGCGCGTCAAGATATCCAATGGAAACTGTCTAAAGTTAGCGATCGCGGGCGCTGCCTATGCGTGGAAGAAAACGTTGCAGGCGCTCAAGGATGGCTTGGCGAGCTGCCGCCAGGTTGGCCTGACCTGGGGACCAGCAGGAGGCGTAGCCGTTGTGCATGGTGCTCTGAAACAGTGCTGACACTAGAGCCGCATGCCATGGCTCGGCGCCAAGCCGCCCATGCAACTCGAGCTCTTTGGCAAAGGCCTCGATTCTCTCGATCTCGCTGGTAGCAACGCGCAATCGTTCGCCGTCGTTGGTCGCAGCGGGCTGCAGCAAAGCGTTTGCGACATAGCCCAGCCCGTACTCATCCATTAGTTCCGGATGGAGTTCCAACATGCGCCGGAGAGATTGGCCCACAAAAAACTGACGCTCGAGAAAGGCCTCCAGGCTATACACGTGATCATGCAGCCCAAGAGAAGCCGGATCGTAGTACAACCGCAAACCGGTTGGGGACTGCCACAACCGGTAGGCTAACTCCATGTCTTCCAGAGCCGCCCCGGGAAAACCGGCATCGAAACCATCCGCCATCCAGTCTTCTACCAGAGATTTTTTGACCGAGACGTTCGACGTGTAGAAGAACTGCCAACCCGCGAAGCCGCCGGGCGTGAGGCGGGAAAATGCGAACTGAGATCCATCTTCCAGGCTGCGAGCCATGGTGAAACTCACCTGGAAATCGGGAGGCTCAGGCCAGCTTATCCTGCCCACGACGGCGAAATCGAGCTCAGGATGTTCCGCGTGGAGCCGGGCATGAACGCGGAAGAAATCGTCGTTGGCCGGAACGATGTCGTCTCCCATGAAGAGCAGAACCTCTTTGCGCGCCATGGCCGCCCCATAATTGCGGGCTCTGCCAGGTCCTCCTGGCGGCAATGAGTGCCAGGACAGATTGGTCTCGACGGCACTGCGCTCGCGTAGCAATTCGGGAGTGTCATCGGTCGAGCCATCGTCAACAACGACGAGTTCCAGATCGCAGCCCCCGCCATGTCGTCGACAAGCGTCGAGCGTCCGTGCCAGCTTCTGGCTGCGATTCCGCGTGGGAATGATGATGGAGAGTGGCACCGGCTCGTGGGTGACGACAGGCGCCGCTCGCGGGGCAGGCTCCAGGCGGCTCAGGTACTGAGCCAGAGTGAGGCCGGCATTCGGGCTCTGCCGTTCGGAGGGTGATACCGAGAGGAAATGTTCCAGCTCATTGGTGCCCGTATCCGCGACTTCCGGGTGCTGCCGGGCGTAGTAGTGAACATCAAAAAACAGGTTCGGATTCCGGCCCTCGCGAGCTCCGTATTGCACGAAATGAACCAGCGGATTGAGGCCGCTGGCAGCCACATCCGGGTAGGTCAGGAGATACCAGTTGCTGTCGAAATGCGGATTCGGGTTGTAGCCCTGAAATCCGCCCACGCGCAGGTAGTGGAGCATGGGCCTGACGCCGCTCCTGGCGACATCGTGATAGCGCCTGCGGTACCATTCCTCATCGACGAGGACAGGAGGGACTCCGAGCCGCAGGCGGCTTAACCAGGGCCAGCGCGCTGAGATCATGGCAAGCATCCGCCAAAGCCACCGGCCGACGCGGACCGGCATTGAAGAAGTGGTCAGGGTGGCGCCGGCCGGAACGAGTGGAGGACGTGGAGGCGGAAGACTTCGCTGCAAATGTGAATGCCCGACGGGCCACTCAACTACCGCAAAGCCGCTGGACCTGGCGCGTTCCAAGTAGGCCGATACGCAGTCCTGCCCGTCTTCTTCAAAGCGCAGATGCCCGCAACGGGTGATATCGATCGCGAGGCATCCTTCTCCAACAACTATTCCGGCACCGCTTCCCACTACGTGAGACAGACTCCCAACCCAGCCGGGCGTAATCCGTAGATCGGCATCGAGCAGGACCAGGTAATCTGACCGGCAGATCGTGAGGGCATCGTTGCGGCATGGCACTACGATTAGGGGCAGTTCTTGGGAGATGGCGCGCAGTGCCTCCAGGCAGCCGTGCACTGCGTGCGCGCTTGGCGCCAGAACGGCCACAGTGATCTGGCCGCCGTGCATCGGGTCAGCGAAGCGCCAAATGCGGGCGTGCTCGCGCTTGCGAAGTGTGATGGAGTCCCCGCTGTTTTCGAGGCGCCTCGCTCGGGACGCACGAACTTCCACCCGGACGCGTCCTTCGATCCGTTCCACACAATCCAGGGCGACGCGCCTACGTTCTGCAATCAGATTCTCGAATTGGAGGTTGTCAAGCGCCTGGGTAGGCGGATCGGGCACATACTGGCGCATCCCGGATGATCGTGCGGCTATGTTGCAGTGCTCGAACACGACATCCGGCAGATAGATCCGGCGAGTGTATCCGAGCACGTGAATCAGATCGAAGACATGGTGTATGTGATCATCGATTCGGTAGCGGCGGTATTCCGGGCGGGAGATGCCCCCGGCCAGTTCGCAGAATTCGCGCGAGAGCAGAGGAAAAGTACACAAGGAATCGCCGAAGATAAGGTCGTTGACGTGTGCGAGAACGATACCATCGGCGAAGTATTCCATGATCGGCCGCAACCGGACGTCCCAGCCGGCGGTGTGGACCACTACGTCGTCGTTCAACAGCATCATGTATTGTCCGCGCGATGCGCGGTGGCCCGCGAGGTTCAACTCTCCCATCGTCAGCCCGCCGGGTACGACTACCGGCCGGTAACAAAGATCCGGGTACATGAATGCCAGCGACTCCATGTCGTCCTGGTCGATGACGGCGACCACTTCGATCGACTCCGGCTCCTGGGCTGTGGCGCGAATGCTATCGAGCAGCCGCTTGAGCCCGCCGGTCCGGCCACGCGTGGGAACGATCAGAGAGTACAGAGGCATAGGCGAACGGGATTTGGCGCCCATCCATCATCATGCACGAAATTCGATCGTGCAAAATTGAGCGGCATGTTCTGTGTCACGGGGACCTGTGCTGAGAGATCAGGTGCACAATGGAGGCGGCGTCCTGGATGGAATTTCCCAGACGCAGGTCGAAGCCCGGGACCTTGAACTCCAGGGCGGCTTTCCGATGCTGCGGACCGTGGCCGGTGAGGACGTGGAGACCTCCGCGCAGTCCCGCGTTGCACCCGGCCTGGAGATCGCCGATTTTGTCGCCGACAATCCAGGAGTTGCTCAGATCCAGGTCCAGGAATTGTGCGGCGGCCAGTAGCATGCCGGGGCGCGGTTTGCGAGCCGGGTGTGCCGGATGCACCCATGGAGCGGTCCCATCCCGATGGTACGGGCACGCCAAGGCGCCGTCGATGACAGCGCCTGCCCCAGCCAACGCGCGGGTCAACGCGGCCTCGACTTCGAGAAACTCCTTCCAGCCGTAATAGCCGCGTGCGATGCCGGCCTGATTGGTCACTTCTAGTACCGGGACTTCGAGGCGATTGGCCAGTCGGATGATTTCGGCTGCTCCCGCGATCATCACCATATCGGCGGCAGATCCGAGGTAGCCAGGATCCTCCACGATCACGCCGTCACGATCCAGGAAGAGAGCGGAGCGGAGATGGCTATGAATGAGCGGAGTGGTGCGCACCCAAATGCCAAGATCTTCATGGAACCGGCCGGCCTCGGCGGTGATGCCGTCCACAGCCATCAGCGCGCTGCAGCCGCCAGGGCGGCGTCAGAAGCGAGCTCCGCTTCAACCGCCTGACACAGGTAGTGGTATAGGCAGACGTGCGCCTGTTGGATGAGGGGAGTGGAGCGTGACGGAACCGCGAACAGAAAATCGCTCAGGCCGGCCAGCGAGCCTCCACCCTCGCCGGTGAAAGCGATGGTAATCATATTCATCGATCGTGCACGCTCGAAAGCCTTTACGACGTTCTTCGACGTCCCGGAAGTGCTGATGCCAATGATCGCGGCCCCCGGCTGTCCGTAGGCTTCTACCTGCCGCGAGAAGACTTCTTCGTAGCTGTAGTCGTTTGCCCAGGCAGTCAGCACCGCTGTGTTAGACGCCAGGCAGATGGCATTGATCGCTTTACGCTGTTTTAGAAATCGTCCTACTAACTCGCCGGTAATGTGCATCGCATCTGCAGCGGAGCCTCCGTTCCCACATACCAACAATGGCTTTCCTTGCCTAAGCGCCTCGGTAACAGCGTTTACGGTGTCGAACACCAGGTCGCCGCTCCAGGCGCGGCTCGAAAGCTCGAGAACCCTGCTCGATTCCGCCAGGTAGTCCGACAGATTCATTCCGTGCCCCCATCTTCCAAAGCTGCAAAATACCGATACAAAGCCACGCAGGAGGCGCCATCCTGTATTGCACCGGTGCGCAGCAGACGCTTTACCTCATCCCGAGCATACCAATGACTGCCTTCGATCCCAATCTCATCGTGGAGCCGACCGGCGCCCGGTTGGCACCCGGCAGCGGCGTATAAAGCGACATGGGCACTGAGAATCCCGGGATCGGGCATAAACGAGCCTAGATGGATCAGCTTCTTGGGAGGACACGCAAGGCCGGTCTCTTCCGCCAATTCGCGCAGGGCGGCATCTGCCGGCTCCTCGCCTGCATCGATGAAGCCACGCGGCAATTCCCATACGCGCCCCGAGACCGGGTGCCGATATCGATCGAGCAGCAGGACGAGGTCCTGCCGGATCGGGATGACGGCCACGCCCGTCAGGCCATCTGCACGGTAACAGTGGGGCGCGACTACCAGAAAGTCGAGTACCTCCAGGGCCCCTGCGGCGATGTGATCTGCGAAGACGGTGAACCGGGTGTTCTGAAAGGCAACGCGACGGTGGTTTAGGATTGTGGCGCCCATTACAAATGCTCGGAAGTAAGCTGCCTCGGCTGCCGGCTCATAAGCGGCC
>Ga0335085_10013394_pt1 | contig 12026 bp, 14 predicted proteins | sample Lox_Sample_45_FD_206712 | JGI IMG/M metagenome (GOLD analysis project Ga0335085, IMG submission 206712) | Soil microbial communities from Loxahatchee National Wildlife Refuge, Florida, United States - Lox_Sample_4.5 | ecosystem: Environmental > Terrestrial > Soil > Wetlands | place: USA...
CCGTTCGCGATCGAGCTGCGCGCGAGCGCGAACGGGCGCCGCGTCGCGCTCGCGGGCGGCGCGTCCGCGCTCGCGCTCGAGATCGCCGCGACGACGGGCACGCGCGTGCGCGTGCGCAGCAACCTGCGCGATGCGACCGACGCGCTGATCGCCGCGTTCGCGTGCAGCGGCGAGGCGACGGCGTGGGTCGTCGCGGACTTCGGCGCGGGCGGCGGCGGCGGGACCGCCGCGCTGCGCGAGGTCGCCGAGGTCGACGTCGAGCACCCCGAGGCGCCGACGGCAGCGGCCACGGCGCCGGTCGCCCCGGCGATGCCGGCGCCGGGCGCGGGTGCGGCGCAGGGGGACTCCGCCACCGCGCGGGCGAGGCCCGCCACCACGAAACCGGCCGCGCACCGCGCGGGCGTCGCGGATTCGGCGGTCACGGCGTCGCGCGCGAAACCGCCCGGGGCCGCCAGGCCCGCCGCCCAGCGCGCCACGAAGCCGCGCCGGCCGGCCCCCGCTGATACCGCCGCGCACCCGGTCGCGGCCACTCCGCCACGCCCCGCGCGCATCCGGCCCGCGGCGCCGCCCCTCGACAGCTGCAGCTGCCGCATCGTCGGCACGATCGAGGTCGACTGGGAGCGTCCGCTCGAGCAGGACTTCGACGTCACGCTGTCGGCCGTCGGGCCGGACTCGGCCGCGGCGCGCGTTCACCTCTTCATGGGCTCGCCGCGCGAGTTCGCGATCGGGCCCGTGCGCTGCGGCGACTACGCGTTCTCGATCGCGACCCGGAGCCGCCAGCGGTACGCGCTCGCAAGCGAGGACAGCGTCGTCGGCTGCCGCGGCCGCACGCAGGTCCGGGTCGTGCTCGTGCCCGCGAGGCACTGACGCGCGCCGCACGCCACGGGCGCGCGAGCCGCGCCGCTACCGCGCGTAGACGTCCGGCGTCCAGCGCTCCATCCAGCGCTCGGGGGCGGCGAGCGGCGTGAAACCGACCTGTGCGTAGAGCGCGTGTGCGTCGCGCGTGAGCAGCGACCAGCGCCGCAGGCCCTGCAGCTCCGGGTGGCCGACGATCACGCGCATCAGCCACTTCGAGAGCCCGTGGCCGCGCCAGGGCTCGAGCACGAACACGTCGCCCACGTACGCGAACGTCGCGCGATCGGAGATGACGCGCGCGAAGCCGACCTGCCGTTCGCCCTCGTACAGCCCGAAGTTGAGCGCGTGCTCGAGCGAGCGCTCGACGGTCTCGAGCGGGATGCCCTTCGCCCAGTAGCAGGTCGTGAGGAAGCCGTGGATCATCGTGAGATCGAGCCGCGCGGGGTCGGTGCTGATCGTGAAGCCGTCCTGCTGCCACGTCGTGTGCACGTTTCTCTTCCTAGTTGGTGCGAAAGTTCTCGAACTTGAGCTCGGCGCCGAAGTCGTGCTGGCGCAGCAGTGCGATCGCGCCCTGCAGGTCGTCCTTGCTCGGCGAGCTGATGCGCACGGCGTCGCCCTGGATCGCGGCCTGCACGCGCTTGAGCTTCGCCTCCTTGAGCACACGCACGACGTCGCGGCACATCTCCGACGTGAGCCCCTGCTGGAGCTCGATCGTCTGCCGGAGCGCACCCGCCGCCGCGGGTTCGGCCTTGCCGGGCTTCACGTTCTTGAGCGGCACCTTGCGTTTGACGAGCTTCGACTGGAGCACGTCCCAGATCGCGGTCAGCTTGTACTCGTCCGGCGCGGCGAGCGTGATGCGCTTCTCCTTGGGATCGAGCGCGATCTCGGCCTTCACACCCTTGAAGTCGTAGCGCTGCGTGATCTCCTTGGTCGCCTGATCGACGGCGTTGTGGACTTCCATGAGATCGACGCCGGTCGTGACGTCGAACGAGCTGTTGCTGGCCATGGGTTCTCCTAGCCTCTGGCGCCGCGGCGCGTCGCGCGTGCGGCAGGCGTGGTCCGGGACGGCCGCGTGCCGAGTGCGAGGCCCGCGATGCGCGCGGTGATCTCGCGGGCGTGCGGGGCGGAGTTCGAGCCCGGACGCGCGAGCACCTCGGCGCGCACCGCGTCGAAGGCGATGCGTTGCGACGCCCAGTGCACGCGCCTCGCCGCGGTGGCGCCCGGAAGGAAGGCGTACGCGTCGTGCTCGTGCGAGAGCTGAACGGTGTCGGCCGCCGCCACCTCGGCCGCGAACAGCGGCACCGCGTGAACCGCGTCGCGGGCGGGTTCGTAGTAGACGGTGAGATGCTCGAGTGCCCACCAGCGCAGCGGCCGCAAGCCCGTCTCCTCGAGCACTTCGCGCGCCGCCGCGCGCCACGCGACCTCGCGCCGCTCGATGCCGCCCGTCACCGGCTGCCAGACGCCCGGAAGCGTGCGCTCGCGGCTGCGGCGGACGAGCAGGAACTCCGTGCGCCGGCCGCGCCGGCGGAACACGTAGACCTCGATCTGATGGCTGCGAACGGGGGGCATGCCCCGACCTTACGGGATGCCTTTCGGCCCGCGCCAGCCACAGCGGGCGCCCTGCGAGCCGCGCGCAAAGGCCGCGGGCACGGCGTGGCCCCGGGCGCCTCGGACGCGCGTTTCGCCCGCTCGGGGCGCGGCTCGGGCGCAGCTTGACCGGCCCGTTGCGTTCCCCTACCTTGTCGCGGCTTTCTCGGCATCCGTGCATCAGGGTCGGGTCGCCGAGCGCTTGTGAAAACTTTCACTGGGGCGCGCCGCATGAGTCGAACCAGCGGGCGGAAACCCGACCGCTCGGGGCTTCGGTCCGCTGGCATGCTGCTCGCCATCCCGTCCCTGCTCATCGTCTCGCCCCTCGTCGGGTTCTTCCTGGGCAGGGCCGCGGATCACTGGCTCAAGACCACTCCCTGGCTCTCGCTCGTTGGCGTGTTCCTGGGCTTCGCCGCCGCCGGTCGCGAGACCTGGCTGATCGTCCGCAAGGCTCAATCCGAAGATCAGGAGAGCGATTCCGGCTAGCCCCTCGCTGAGGTCTGGCCGCCGCCAGCATGGGACTCGAATTCCTCGCACGTTTACGCCGCTCGTCGTTCGTCGCGGGCTGCGTCGCCTCGCTCCTCGCGATGAGCGCGGGAGCCGTGCTGCCCGCGGGCGGGCTGTTCGCGGGCGTCCTCGCGAGCCTGCTGAACCTGGAGCTCGTGCGGCTCGTCGTCACCGGGCTGCTCTCGCCGGACCGTGGCACGGCGCCCGCCGTCAAGCGCGCCGCAGCTGGCCTCGTCGGCACGCCGCTTCTCTTGGGCGCCGGCTGGCTGCTGCTTCGGGTCCTGCCTCCGGCGTGGCTCATGGCGGGCTTTCTGCTGCCGTTCGCCGTGCTGCTCCTCAAGGCCTGCTCGACGCTCCTGCTCGGGAGCCGCGCGTGGGCGACGCTCACGCGTTCGCGCTGGCGCGGCGCGTTCGTGGTCGGTGCGCTCGTCGTGCTCGCCTGGCTGGGCGCGGGCGCGTGGGCGCGCGCCCACGCGGCGCCGCACGTCGAGGACGCGCCCCTGGCCGCTCCGGTCAACGTCCCGGGCGCGGCACGCGCCAATCCCGAAACCCGGAAGGACATCGGCTTCCCGACGCTCGTCTCGCTGCTCGAAGCCTCGGCGCCGCACGCCCGCTGGGTCGAGTGGGTCGTGCAGTACGAGGCGGTCCTGTTCGCGATCTTCATCGCCGCGTTGCTGGCCTTCCTGGCCTGGCTCGCGGGCCGCAAGCCCCAGCGGATCCCGACGCCGCTGCAGAACCTGGTCGAGTGGATCGTCGAGTACATCCACGACTTCGTGGTCGGCATCCTCGGGCCCAAATACGGGCCACGCTACGTGCCGTTCCTCGGCACGCTCTTCCTCTACATCTTCGCGATGAACCTGTTCGGCCTGATCCCGCTCATGCACTCGCCGACCTCGAGCCTCAACGTCACGGTCGCGCTCGCGCTCACCGTGTTCGTCTACGTGCAGTACACGGGATTCCGGGAGCTGGGCGTCGTCGGCTGGTTCGACCACATGCTCGGCAATCCGCGCGACGTCACCGGCTGGGTGCTCGCGCCGCTCATGCTGCCGATCCACCTGCTCGGCGAGCTCGCCAAGCCGATCTCGCTCTCGTGCCGGCTCTTCGGCAACATCTTCGGCGAGGACATGCTGCTCGTCGCGTTCGCCACGCTCGGCATCTCGATCCTCTCGGGCCTTCACCTGCCGTTCGGACTGCCGATCCACGCGCTGTTCTTCCCGCTCGCCCTGCTCGGCAGCGCCCTGCAGGCGATGGTCTTCACCGTGCTCACCACGATCTACCTCCTCCTCATGCTGCCCCACGAGCACCACGAGTCGGGCCACGAGGCGGAGGCGACTCACGCCCACTAAACCAGGAGGTCGGTTCCATGGATACGCACGCTGCACTTTCACTCGGTCTGCCCATCGGCATCGGCATCGCTGCGATCGGCTCGGGCATCGGCCTCGGCCTCATCGGCCAGGGCGCCATGCAGGCGATCGGCCGCCAGCCGGAAGCCACGGCGAGGATCCAGGTCGCGATGATCATCGTCGCCGCGCTCGCCGAGGCGCTGACGATCTACGCCTTCGTCACCATGTTCCTGCTCTCGCCCAAGATCTGACGACCGTCGATCCGCTGCGGCGTCCGCCGTCTTCCCGCGGCGCCGCGCAGGAGTCCGCATGAACCTCATCGACATCCGGCTCGTCGGCACGCAGATCCTCGGGTTCCTCTTGCTGCTCTGGGGGCTGCGCAAGTGGGCGTGGGGCCCGGTGCTCCACGGGCTCGAGCAGCGCCGTCAGGGCATCGCGGGCCAGTTCGCCGACGCCGAGCGCCGCAAGGCCGAGGCCGAGCAGCTCAAGGCGAAGTACGAGGCCGATCTGCGCACCGTCGAGGCCCACGCGCGCGCGCGGCTGCAGGAAGCCATCGCGGAAGGCCAGCGCGTGGCGGGCGAGATCAAGGCGCAGGCGCAGCAGGAGGCGCAGGAACGCCTCAAGCGCGCCGAGGACGAGGTGGTACGCGAGCGCGACAAGGCGCGCGAGCTGCTCAAGGAGCAGGTCGTCGGGCTCTCGATCCGCACCGCCGAGAAGATCCTCCGCACGAAGCTCGACGATCCCGCGCAGCGCAGGCTCGCGGGCGAGTTCATCGACCAGGTCGGGGCGCTGCGATGAAGGATGCGAGCGTCGCGGGCCGCTACGCCCGGGCCCTGCAGCTCCTCGTCGAGTACGAGGCCCGGCGGGGCCGGCTCGCGCACGCCCAGATGATCGAGCAGCTCGACCGCACGCAGGCCGATCTCGACTCGCTCGCCGAGCTCGTCGCGCCCGGCACGCGGCTCGAGCAGCTCCTCTCGCACCCGAAGATCGCTCCGGCCGACAAGCGCGAGCTGCTCCGCCGCGGCCTCGACGGCCGCGCCGTGCGCGCGATCGTCGTGTTCGCGGACCTGCTGCTGCGCAAGAAGCGGCTCGCGATCGTCGGCGACATCGCGCGCGACTTCGCGGCCCTCGTCGAGCGCGCGAAGGGGCTGCAGCACGCGCGCGTCGTGAGCGCGATCGCGTTCGGCGCGGCGGAGCTCGAGCGCGTGCGCGCGGGGCTCCAGCGCTGGACGGGCGGCCCGATCGTGCTCTCGAACGAAGTGGACCCGTCGCTCATCGGCGGCGCCTACGCGCGCGTCGGCGACCGCATCCTCGACCTCAGCGTCCGCAGCCAGCTCGAGACGATCGCGGACCAGCTCTACGAACTCCGCGTGTGACCACGCGCGACCTCTTCACCCTCACGTCACGGGGCATTTTCGCATGAGCTTTCGACCGGAAGAAGTGAGCGCCGTCCTGGCGCAGGAACTCGAACGCTACGAGACCAAGCTCGAGACCAAGAGCGTGGGCACGGTGCTGTCGGTCGGCGACGGCATCGCGCGCATCTGGGGCCTCGAGGACGCCATGGCGGGCGAGCTGATCAAGTTCCCCGGCGACGTCATGGGCATGGTCCTCAACCTCGAGGAGGACAACGTCGGTGTCGTGCTCTTCGGCTCCGACAAGAACATCGCAGAGGGCGACCGCGTCGAGCGCACGAACCGCATCGCCTCGGTGCCGGTCGGCCCGGCACTGGTCGGCCGCGTCGTCAATGCGCTCGGCCAGCCGGTCGACGGCAAGGGCCCGATCGCGACGGAGCAGTTCCGCAACGTCGAGTTCAAGGCGCCGGGCGTGATCGAGCGCCAGCCCGTGAAGGAGCCGCTCCAGACCGGCATCAAGGCGATCGACTCGATGATCCCGATCGGGCGCGGTCAGCGCGAGCTCATCATCGGCGACCGCCAGACCGGCAAGACCACGATCGCGGTCGACACGATCCTCAACCAGAAGGGCACGGGCGTCATCTGCATCTACGTCGCGATCGGCCAGAAGGAGTCGACGGTCGCGAACGTGGTCGGAACGTTCGAGAAGCACGGCGCGATGGAGTACACGATCGTGGTCACCGCATCGGCGTCGGAGTCCGCGCCGCTGCAGTACATCGCGCCCTACGCCGGCGTCGCGATGGGCGAGGCGTTCACGTATGCGGGCGGCCACGTGCTGTGCGTCTACGACGACCTCTCGAAGCACGCGAACGCCTACCGCCAGCTCGCGCTGTTGCTGCGCCGGCCGCCGGGGCGCGAGGCGTTCCCGGGCGACGTCTTCTACCTCCACTCGCGGCTGCTCGAGCGCGCCTGCAAGCTCTCGGACGAAAAGGGCGGCGGCTCGCTCACCGCCCTGCCGTTCATCGAGACGCAGGCCGGAGACGTTTCGGCGTACATCCCGACCAACGTCATCTCGATCACCGACGGACAGATCTTCCTCGAGGGCGACCTGTTCTACTCGGGCGTGCGGCCCGCGATCAACGTCGGCATCTCGGTGTCGCGCGTGGGCGGCAACGCCCAGATCAAGGCGATGCGCCAGGTCGCGGGGCGCCTGCGGCTCGACCTCGCGCAGTACCGCGCGCTGGCGGCGTTCGCGCAGTTTGGCTCGGACCTCGACAAGGCGACGCAAGCGCAGATCACGCGCGGCGAGCGCATGGTCGAGCTCCTGAAGCAGGGCCAGTTCCAGCCGATGGCGGTCGAGGCGCAGGTGATCTCGATCTGGGCGGGCACGAACGGCTACCTCGACGACGTGCCGGTTGCCGCGGTGCGTCGCTTCGAGACCGAGTGGCTCGCGTTCGTGAACCAGAAGTACGCCGAGGTTCCGCACAACGTGCGCACGGCGAAGGCGATCTCGCCCGAGGACGAAAAGCGCCTGCACGAGGCGTGCAAGGCGTTCAAGAGCGCATTCAAGAGCTAGGCGCGAGGCGATGGCGTCCCTCAAGGACATCCGGCGGCGCATCCGCGCCACCAAGAGCATGCAGCAGATCTTCAAGGCCATGGAGATGGTGTCCGCGGCCAAGCTTCGGCGTGCCCAGGCGCGCGCCCATGCGTCGCGGCCCTACGCGCGCAAGATCACCGAGATGCTCGACCACCTCGCGGGCGCGGCCGCGGACCTCGAGAACCCGCTGTTCGAGACGCGCGAGGTGAAGCAGTCCGCGCTCCTCGTCATCACCGCCGATCGGGGTTTCGCCGGCACCTACAGCACGAACGTCGTGCGCGTTGCCGAGGCGATCCTGCGCACCCGCCCCGCGGGCTCGGTCAGGCTCGTGACGCTCGGCCGCAAGGGCCGCGACTACTTCCGCCGCCGCGGCTATGCGCTCCACGCCGCGCACGCCGAGCTCCCCGGCGAGGCGAACCTCGAGCTCGCGCGCCGGCTGACCGACGAGCTCGTCGCGCTGTTCCTCTCGGGCGAGGTCGACCGCGTCGAGGTGCTCTACACGCACATGGTCAACGCTCTCGTGCGCCGCGTCGAAACCGAGGTGTTCCTGCCGATCGGCGCGGGCCGCAAGACCGGGAGCGCGGACGCGAACTTCATCTTCGAGCCCGACGCCGAGCACCTCTTCGCCGAGCTGCTGCCGCGCTACGCCACCGCGAAGCTCTACGCCGCGATGGCGGATTCGTTCGCGGCCGAACACTCCGCGCGCATGGTCGCGATGGGCGCCGCGCGCAAGAACGCGGGCGAGCTCGTCGACTCGCTCACCCTCACCCGGAACCGTCTCCGCCAGGCGGCCATCACCCGCGAGATCGCGGAGCTGGTCGGCGGCGCCGAAGCGCTGAAATAGAGGAGCTGCAGCATGAACGTCGGAAAAGTCGTCCAGGTCATCGGCCCCACGGTGGACGTGGCGTTCGAGCCGGATCAGCTGCCGAAGATCTACAACGCCATCGTCATCGAGGACGGCGCGCGCGGCATCCACCTCACCGTCGAGGTCGCGCTGCACGTGGGCGACAACGTCGTCCGCTGCATCGCCATGGACTCGACCGACGGCCTCGTGCGCGGCATGAAGGCGACCGACACCGGCGCGCCGATCGCCGTGCCGGTCGGCGAGATCGGCCTCGGCCGCATCTTCAACCTCACCGGCGACACAATCGACGGCAAGCCGCCGATCCCGGCGGACACGAAGCGCATGCCGATCCATCGCTCGGCGCCGGCTTTCGACGAGCAGGAGACGCAGAAGCAGCTCTTTGAGACCGGCATCAAGGTCGTCGACCTGCTCGCGCCCTACCAGCGCGGCGGCAAGGTCGGGCTCTTCGGCGGCGCGGGCGTCGGCAAGACCGTGCTCATTCAGGAGCTCATCCGCAACATCGCCACCCAGCACGGCGGCTACTCGGTGTTCGCGGGCGTGGGCGAGCGCACGCGCGAGGGGAACGATCTCTATCGCGAGATGACCGAGTCAGGCGTCATCGCGAAGACCGTGATGGTGTTCGGCCAGATGAACGAGCCGCCGGGTGCGCGCCTGCGCGTCGGGCTCACCGGCGTCACGATGGCGGAGTACTTCCGCGACGAGCAGGGCAAGGACGTGCTCTTCTTCGTCGACAACATCTTCCGCTTCACGCAGGCCGGCTCCGAGGTATCCGCGCTGCTCGGCCGCATGCCGAGCGCCGTGGGCTACCAGCCGACGCTCTCGACCGAGATGGGCGCGCTCCAGGAGCGGATCACCACGACGCGCAAGGGCTCGATCACGTCGGTGCAGGCGATCTACGTGCCCGCCGACGACCTCACCGATCCCGCGCCCGCGACGGCGTTCTCGCACCTCGACGCCACCACCGTGCTCGATCGCGCGATCTCCGAGCTCGGCATCTACCCCGCCGTCGATCCGCTCGCCTCGACGAGCCGCATCCTCGATCCCGCGATCGTCGGCGAGGAGCACTACCAGACGGCTCGCTCGGTGCAGCGGATCCTGCAGCGCTACAAGGATCTCCAGGACATCATCGCGATCCTCGGCATGGACGAGCTCTCGGACGACGACAAGGTCACGGTCGCGCGCGCGCGCCGCATCCAGCGCTTCCTGTCGCAACCGTTCTTCGTCGCCGAGGCCTTCACCGGCGCGCAGGGCAAGTACGTGAAGCTCGCGGACACCGTGAAGAGCTTCAAGCGCATCGTCGACGGCGAGCTCGACGAGCTGCCCGAGCAGGCGTTCTACATGAAGGGCGGCATCGACGAGGTGATCGAGGCGGCCGAGAAGATGAAGGCGACCGTCTAGTGGCCGCGAGCTTCCAGCTCTCGATCCTCACGCCCGAGCAGACGATCTACGAGGGCGAGGTCGAGTACGTTCAGGCGCCGGGCACCGAAGGCTACGTCGGCGTGCTCGCGCACCACGCCGCGCTCGTCACCGCGCTCACGTCCGGCAAGCTGACCGCGCGCGCGAAGGGCGGGGCCGAGCAGCACTGGCAGGTGAGCGGAGGCTTCTTCGAGGTCTCGCACGACCGCGCGACGGTGCTTGCGGACACGATCGGCGAGACGGGTTAGTATCCCGGCGTCTCGCGCGACCGGGGGCGGACTCAGGCCCGCGACACCGCGCGAACGAGCCGCCCGGAGGCAGGACGCCACCGGGCGGTTTCGCTTCTCGCGCGACCGACCGGACGCGGACTCATCCGGGCGGTCTCGGAGTGGACTGAGTTCGCCCCGCGCGGGGAAGGAGAACTTCAGGTTGAAGCCGATGGGAAACTCCGAAGCGTTCCCGGCGGACCTGGATCGCCGCGGACGGCGCGGAACACGCCGGGAGCACGGCTCCCGCCCGGGCCCATGACCGAGGGCACGTTCCGCAGACTTGCGCTGAGTCTTTCGGGCGCGGAAGAGGGCGAACACCAGGGTCACCCGGATTTTCGGGTGGGGCGCCGGGTCTTCGCGACCCTGGGTTATCCGCGGCGCGGCTGGGCCATGGTCAAGCTGAGCCCCGAAGCACAAGCCGCTTTTGTCGGGCAGGCGCCCGATGCGTTCGTGCCCGTGAAGGGTGCGTGGGGCGAGCGGGGATGCACGAACGTGATCCTCGAGCACGCGGCGACCGCGCACGTTCGCGCGGCGCTCGCGCTGGCCTGCGAGGCGGCGGCGCATGCGGGCGAGAGGTCTGCCACCTCCGCGCGTGTGGCTGCGGCGTCCCGCAACAAGCGTCGCGGTTCCGTGAGCTGAACAGGCGCCATTCCCGGAGATCGAGGGACCGCTCAACTGCGGACGGCGGCGGACTCAAGTCCTGCCAACGGCGCGAACGAACGGCCAGGAGGCAGTGCGCCACCAAGCGGTTTCGGTCGAGTGGCGCGCGCGCTGCGCGGCGACTCGGGCCCGAAGCTCACCGCGATTCCCGAGACGGCTGCGCTCGCGCCCGGGATCTACTGCGCACGCCTCGAGCAGGGCGGAGGTGCGCGGCTCGCACGCATCGTGCTGCCGCGCCGGAGTCCTTGCCGCTAGCCTCCGCGGCCCTCTTCGAGCTCCTCGAGCGTGCGCGGCCAGTCCGAGCGCAGCAGCCGCGAGAGCGCGCGATCGGCGAGCAGCCGGCCGCCGGTCTGGCAGCGCGCGCAATAGTTGGTCTCGTTCCCGGCGTAGCGGATGCGCTGGACCGGTGCGCCGCAGTCGGGGCACGGCTGGCGGTAGCGCCCGTGCACGGCCATCGCGCCGCGGAACGCCGTGACGCCCTCGGGGAATGCATCGCCCGACTGGGCGCGCAGCCGCTCGGTCCACTCGCGCAGCGTCGTGCGCACCGCCTCGTACAGCCGCGCGGTCTCCTCGTCGGCGAGCTGGGGCGTGCGTTTGAGCGGCGAGAGCCGTGCGCGGTGGAGGATCTCGTCGGAGTAGGCGTTGCCGATCGCGGCGAAGAGACGCGGATCGGTGAGCGCGCGCTTGAGCGTGTGGTCCTCGGATCGCAGCCGCGCGGCGAAGGCCTCGAGCGTCGCGTCCATCACTTCGAGCCCGCCGGCGTCGAGCGAGGCGAGCCCCGACGCGCCGGCAAGCACGTGGAGCGCGGCCCGGTGACGCGTGCCCGCCTCGGTGAGGCTGAGCACGCCGCTCGTGAACTCGAGACGCGCGAGCGGACGCCGTCCGCGCGGCGCCCGCCCGGGCTTGGCCCAGTGCAGCCGCCCGGCGATCATCAGGTGCAGCGCGAGGTGGAGATCGCCCGCGAACGACGTGACGATCCGCTTGCCGAGCCGCGTGACGCGCTCGACCTCGCGGCCCCCGAGCGCATCGAGCGGGGGCTCGAACGTGCGCAGCAGGTTCGGGCCGGAGACGAGCGCACGCTCGAGCCTCGTGCCGACGAGGCGGCGCGAGAGGTGCTCGACGTAGACGGTGAGATCGGGATACTCCGGCATTTCGGGCCGCAATCTAGCATTCCCTCCGGTGCGGGCCCGGGTGCGGGCCCGGGTGCGGGCCCGGGTGCGGGCCCGGGTGCGGGCCCGGGTGCGGGCCCGGGTGCGGACCCGGGTGCGGGCCCGGGTGCGGACCCGGGTGCGGATCCGGTGCGCGTCACGCCCCGGCGCTTCCGGCGTAGAATGCGGCGAGACGCGCAGCCACGCGCGTCAGGCCCGTGTCCGGAGGTCGTCCTCATGTCGTTTCGCCCGCTGCTCGCACCGCTCGCCGCCACGTTCCTCCTCGCCGCGCTCACCACCGCAGCGGGCACCGCGCTCGCCGACGCGCCGGCGGCGAAGCCCGCCGCGCACAAGACGGCGCTCGCCACGTTCGCGGGCGGCTGTTTCTGGTCGATGGAGACGCAGTTCGACGGCTTCCGCGGCGTCA
>Ga0335085_10013395_pt1 | contig 12024 bp, 8 predicted proteins | sample Lox_Sample_45_FD_206712 | JGI IMG/M metagenome (GOLD analysis project Ga0335085, IMG submission 206712) | Soil microbial communities from Loxahatchee National Wildlife Refuge, Florida, United States - Lox_Sample_4.5 | ecosystem: Environmental > Terrestrial > Soil > Wetlands | place: USA: Florida...
CCCACATCCGTCCCTATTTTAAAGGGAGTCTGAGAATCGTGCACAGCAGGGGCATGAAACGCTGAACGTGGAACCACCCGAAATCTTCACTGCGCTCGGCAGGCGCAATCGAGGTCGGCTGCGCCACGTCAGTCTGAACTACTTCCGGAACAAGTCCTTGAACGCTTGCAACATCACCTGGCCGCCGACTTCTGCGATCGAAGTCGTCAGGGGAATTTCCTTCGGGCAGACCTCCACGCAATTCTGCGCGTAGCCGCACTCGTGAATTCCGCCGTCGCCCATCAGCGCGCGCAGACGCTCGGTCTTCAGGGCCTTGCCCGTGGGGTGCGTGTTAAACAGCCGAACTTGGGAAATGGCTGCAGCACCCACGAAACCAGTCTGTTCGTTGAACTGCGGACACGCTTCCATGCAGCAGCAGCAGGAGATACATCGCGATAGCGGATACGCCGCCTCTTGCTCTTCCGGGGAAAGGCGCGGTCCGGAACCGAGGTCGTAGGTTCCGTCGACCGGTACCCATGCTTTCACGCGCTTCAGGTTCTCGAACAAGACGCTGCGGTCCACTTGCAGATCGCGAACCACCGGGAACTTCGTGAAAGGCTCGATCGTGACGGGTTGCTCCAGGTTATCGATGAGGGCGGAGCACGCCATGCGGGTACGCCCGTTGATGAGCATGGCGCACGAACCGCACACTTCTTCCAGGCAATTCGAGTCGTATGCGATTGCGGTCGTCGCTTGCCCAGTGCGCGTTACGGGGTTCAGCGCCACATCCATAAGGGCGGAGATTACGTTCATGCCCGGACGATAGTTGAGTTCGAACTCTTCCCAATAGGGAGCCGATTTGGGGTCGTTCTGTCGCTTTACTTTGATAAGAACGGTCTTATTGTCTGCCATCTAAAGTCAGCCATGTACAACGGGATTATCAAAACTGCAACGCATTCAGTTCTTCGTCTATGTGGCCGCGTCATACCGTCTCGGCCGCGGTGGAATCAACGAAGTATCCACCGGCTCAAACTCGAATCGCGGCTCATCTGCATCCGGCGCAAAGTACGCCTTGGTTGTCTTCAGGAAATTCTGATCGTCGCGATCCGGGAAGTCCGGCTTGTAGTGGGCGCCGCGAGATTCGTTCCGCAGACACGCTCCCTGGGCGATCACACGCGAAAGCTGCAACATGTTGTAGACCTGGCGGGCGAACACAAAGCTGGTGTTGGCCCACATCGATTTGTCGCTCAGATTCACATTGCGGAAACGCTGCAGGAGTTCGACGAGCTTAGCGTCCGTTTCCTCGAGATTCTTGTTGTAGCGAATGACCGTGCAGTTCTTGGTCATCAGCGCACCCAACTCGCGCCATATCTGGAACGGATTCTCATTTCCCGGATTATTGATCAGAAGGTCGTTAAAGCCCTCCTGACGCCGTTGCTCGGCTTCGAATACAGAGCTGCTGATGCCATCGGTGGAAGTCTGCTGAGAACGCGCATACTTCACAGCGTTCGGACCAGAGATGAATCCGCCATAGATGCACGAGACGAGTGAATTCGCGCCCAAGCGATTGGCGCCGTGATACTGGTACTCGCACTCGCCAGCAGCGAACAGGCCCTTGATGTTCGTCTGCTGATTGAAATCGACCCACAGTCCGCCCATGGTGTAGTGCATACCGGGGAAGATCTTCATCGGCACGTCGCGCGGATCGTCGCCAACGAATTTCTCGTAGATTTCGAGAATGCCTTCCAGTTTGCGGTCGAGGATCTTGCGATCGATGTGCGTCAGGTCAAGATAGACCATCGGCTGGCCGTCAATGCCGAGGTTGTATTCGTATACCACCTTGAAGATCGCGCGGGTGGCCACGTCTCGAGGAACCAGATTCCCGTACTTCGGATACCACTCTTCGAGGAAATACCAGCGCTCGCCCGCAGGAATACTCTGCGGATCGCGCTTGTCTCCAGGCTGTTTCGGAACCCACACACGGCCACCTTCACCGCGAGCTGATTCGGACATCAGTCGTAGCTTGTCTTCGCCTGGAATCGCCGTCGGGTGCACCTGGATGAACTCGCCATTTGCGTAGAAAGCACCTTGCTGATAGAGGGCGCTTTGCGCCGACCCGGTGCAAACCACCGAGTTGGTCGACTTCCCGAAGATCATGCCGTTGCCGCCGGTGGCGATGATTACCGCATCCGCAGGGAAGGTGCGGACTTCCATCGTGCGCAAATCCATGGCGCAGATGCCACGGCAAACCTGATTGCCATCCAACACCGCTGACAGGAACTCCCAATGCTCGAACTTGCGGACTTTGCCTTCGGACTCGTAGCGGCGTACTTGCTCGTCGAGCGCGTAGAGAAGCTGTTGTCCGGTGGTGGCGCCCGCGAATGCCGTCCGGTTAAACAGCGTTCCACCGAAGCGCCGGAAATCGAGCAAGCCTTCCGCGGTGCGATTGAAGGGAACACCCATGCGGTCGAGCAAGTCAATAATGCCGGGCGCGGCATCGCACATGCCTTTTACGGGAGGTTGATTGGCAAGAAAGTCGCCGCCATAAACGGTGTCGTCAAAGTGCTGCCAGGTGGAGTCGCCTTCGCCCTTGAGATTCTTCGCAGCGTTGATGCCGCCCTGGGCGCAAACGGAGTGCGAGCGCTTCACCGGGACAATCGAGAAAAGATCAACCTGGCCACCCATTTCGGCCACTTTGATCACGGCCGCCAGTCCCGCCAGCCCGCCGCCAACTACTACGATCCTAGGATTCGTTGCCATGTATAAAGTCCAGTTACGGCAATGCCGCAGCAGAAATTCTTAATGAAATAGATAAGATTCCGTTACCGGTGGAACTTGTGAAGCCGGAGTCGTCAAAAACGCCAGCATCGTAACTGCGCCAATCACTACCAGTCCTATTCCCAGCAAGAGGCAAACATAGCCAAACTTCTTCTGCCCATTCGGCCCGGTAATGAAGCCCCACTTTGCGGTGAACAGCCATAATCCGTACGAGAAGTGCCACGACGCGGCGATAATCCCGACGAAATAGAAGGCCACCACCAGCGGATTCTGGAAGTGTTCATAGACCTTGGTGAATGCCGCTCCGGAATTCGTCATCAAGTGCACACCGGTGAAACGCATGGTGTACACGTGGTAGCTCATGTAGATGAAGGCGATGATTCCCGTCCACCGCTGCGCCGTATACATCCAGTTACCGACCCATGGATACGAAGGTCCAACATTGCCTTCGCCACGCCACCAGATATAAAAGCCATAGAAGGAGTGGAAAAGGATGGGCAGGAAGATGCCGAAGAACTCGAGCCAAGGTACAAACGGCAGGCTCGTCAGGAAGCGGACTTGATCGTTGTACGCGTGAGGCCCGTTCGTTGCGAATGCGTTCGAAACGAAATGCTCGAGAAGAAAGGCGCCGATCGGAACAATGCCAGTTAGCGATTGCAGCCTACGAAGCCAGAAATGAATACCTTGACCGGCACGCAACGGGGTTACACCTGCGCGAACTGACGCCGCAGGCTCAACTTTGGCCGCTGAAGCCACGTTTGGACTCCTTTGGAAGAACTACCTATACAGATGGTCCCACACCGATAAGCGAACCGAGAATTATTTCTGGGTTGCAAAGGGAAGTCAAGGAATCGCGGCGATTTGGCGCGCAAAGAAATATCTCGCCCGAAGTTCAATTGTCACTGCGAAGGCTGTCGCTGTTCGTGCCACGACAAGAATCGCCGGAAGGCCTTTCCGCGGTGGCCATACTGAATTCTTTGCGCAGGCTCCAATTCGGCAAAGGTTAAGCCAAGCTCTGGAAACAAGAAGAGGGGGTCGTATCCAAAACCGCCGTTGCCGCGTGGTTCGCGCAGGATCCGCCCTTCCGCATGATCGCGAAAGAGCTCCACGGTTTTCCCGTCTCGCGCGGCGGCGATGACGCACACGAAGCGCGCGCTTCGCTCGCCATCAGGAATCGCGGCCATCTCTGATAGCAGCTTTGCGTTATTGGCGGAGTCTGATGAATTCTCGGAGCCGGGGCGCGCCGCATATCGCGCTGAGATCACACCGGGCGCACCGTTGAGAGCGCCGACCTCAAGTCCGGAGTCATCGCCCAGCACAAGGCACCCGGGGACGACACGGCTGTAGTACTCAGCTTTCTTTTTTGCATTGCCCTCAAACGTGTCCTGGTCCTCGACGACGGCGGGTAGTTGAGAGATGTTCGGTACAGCCGCGATTTCGATCCCGTAGGCAGCGGCGGCGGTTGCGAAATCACGCAGCTTGCCCTGGTTGGAGGTAGCAATATAGACGGTTGGCATTCAGGTTGATCTTACGATAGCCAGACTAGGAGACTCGTCAGATTCCTTCCGCGACGATGAATTGACTCTGGAATTCTTCCCTCGAGATACGCGGCATGGCACCGGACATCGAGGCCACCCACGATCCCACACGATTGGCAATGGTGTCGATCGTAGCCAGCGATGCTCCGCCGGCAAAGTGGTGCGCAAGGGCGGCCGTGAAGGCATCGCCTGCGCCGACCGTGTCAATCACCGTAACCCTGTAGCCAGGGTGAGAGTCAGCGGAAAGCTCATTCACCAGAAGGCTGCCATGGGCGCCGCGGGTGACGCATACCAGATCCAGCTTGAAGTGCTGTTGCAGCGTACGCGCATTCTCCAACTCACCTTGCACCGGCAGCCCGCAGGCCTTAAGCACGACCGGCAATTCTGCGTCGTTCAATTTGGCGACAGTCGCCAGACGAAGCGACTCCGAGAGGACGTCGGCCGAAAAGAAACTCTGCCGCAAATTTACGTCGAAAATACGGAGAGCATCGCTGCGAGTCGCCTTCAGAAAGCGCAGAACCGTTTCACGCGACTCGGCTAGTCGCTGCGCGAGAGAGCCGAAGCAAATCACGTCGGCCTGCGAGGCCAGCCTCTGCCAGTCCTCGGTCCACTGTAGGTGATCCCAGGCAACATTCTCGAAGATGGTGAAGGTAGGTTGGCCTGCTGCATCGATTTCGACTCCAACCGATCCCGTAGAGTGGGAATTGTCGCGCTGAACGAAAGCAGTTTCGAGGCCGAGGGTCTTGAGATTCTCCAGCGCTGAGTCGCCCAATGAATCTTCGCCAACCCGGCTAGCCACAATCCCGCGGTTGCCGAATAGGGAACTGATGTAGGCGAAGTTGGAAGGAGCCCCGCCCAACTGTCTACCGGACGGGAGCAGGTCCCAGAGCAGTTCGCCTAGACCAACGACAGTTCGCTGTTTTATCGCGCGGTTGGGCATCGTCCAGACACCGAGTAAAGCGCAGCAATCTATATACGCAGAGAGCACATCGCAGCGCAACTTTGAGGCAGTTACTGCGGCGACCTTAGCACCACAAAAGAAACGGTTTGATCGGAAGAAACACTATTTCATATTTGACGCGCGTTAGGGGCATACCTAAGATTCAAGCAAGGTGTGGGGATAGGTGTGATCGGCAAGACTCTTGGGTGTTATCGGATTATTGAACAGCTCGGAGCCGGCGGGATGGGTGTCGTCTATAAGGCTGAAGACACTCAGCTCGGACGCTTTGCTGCGTTGAAGGTCCTTCCGCCCGATGTCTCACATGATCCCCAGGCTTTAGAGCGCTTTCTACGGGAAGCTCGTTCGGTAGCGTCGCTGAATCACCCCAACATCTGCTCCATTTATCAGATCGGCGATGAGGACGGTGTCCGCTATATCGCTATGGAGCTCCTGGAAGGAAAGAACCTTCGCGACCGCATTGTGGACGGTCCGATCCGGCTCGACAATCTTCTCGACTGGTCGGTGCAGTTCTCGGCTGGTCTCGATGCAGCGCACTCGAAATGCATCCTGCACCGCGACATCAAGCCAGCAAACCTCTTTGTTACCGAGCACAATGTCGCGAAGATTCTCGACTTTGGCCTGGCAAAAACGGTTCTAAAACGCCAACCAGCCGGAATGGCTGCCGGGTACACGACGGCCGTTACCACCGACGCGCACCTCACCACCCAAGGGACAACTGTCGGCACGGTCGCCTACATGTCCCCAGAGCAGGCTGCAGGAGAGCAACTTGACCAGCGTAGCGACCTGTTTTCGTTCGGGGTAGTGCTCTACGAGATGGCCACACAGGATGTGCCGTTCAAGGGCAACACGGCGGCGGCTATTTATGGCGCGATCCTCCATGTGCCGGCGATCCCACCTTCGGAGCTGAATCCAGATGTTTCGCCGGAGCTCGAGCGAATCATCATGAAGTTGCTGGAAAAGGATCGAGATCTGCGGTACCAGAGCGCGGCTGAGTTGCGCGCCGACTTGAAGCGTCTAAAGCGCGACACCGACTCCGGTCCGAGTAAAGCCGCAGTGCGCGTCGCAAGCGGTTCCGTTGGTAGCCGTGTCAGTTCTCCGCAGCGAGTGACGGGCCGGACAGACGCGCAGTCGGAAGCTTCCCGCAATTCCAGGCTTCCGTTGATTGCCTCCATTGCTACGTTGTTGGTTCTGGCGGGGCTGGGGGCCCTGTATCTTGCAAACTCGCGCAAGGCGGCGAGCGTGCCCGATAGAGCAAGTCTGGCGTTCCAGAATCGTCACATCATGCGCCTCACCAACAGCGGCACGGCTTCGGCGGGAGCAATTTCTCCTGATGGTCGCTACGTGGTGCACGTCTCCGAAGAGAATGGGATGCAGAGCTTGTGGGTGCGTCAGATTGCCACCAACAGCAACGTGGAGATTGTGCCCAAGGCAGAAGTCCATTTCACAGGCATTACCATTTCGCCGGACGAGAACTTCGTCTACTACACGGCGGGTGCTGTGCATTCTCCGGTGAATGAGTTGTACCAGGTGCCGGTCCTTGGTGGCACGCCAAAGAAGCTCCTCAGTGACATCGAGAGCCGGGTCAGTTTTTCTTCCGACGGTAAGCAATTCGCATTCATTCGAGAAGATCAGGAAGCCAGTTATGTCGTCGTCGCAAACTCCGACGGCTCCAATGCCCATGTGTTGATGCAAACAAAGCTGCCCGAAGAAGTGGCCGCGGTCGCGTGGTCTCCGGAAGGCAACGGAGTCGTATTGGGAAAATACGGCCTGAATGGCGGATATCACAGCGAGATCTGGTCCTATCCGTTCAACGGCAGTCCGCGCCAGCTTTCTTCCCATCGTTGGTTCAATGTCTACGGTCTCGCGTTCTTGCACGATGGCAGCGGCGTGGTGGTTGACGGAACCGATCCCGACTCGCTCTTCGCTGCTCAGCTATGGCTGGTGAGCACGAAGGACGGATCGCTGCGACGGATCACGAACGATCTGAACTCCTATCGCGGCGTGACCATCTCGCAGGATGACAGCCAGCTTTGCACCGTATTGCATGAGACTTCGAGCGCAGTCTGGATCACCGGGGGCAAGACTGCACAGCAATTCGGCGCATCCACCAGTAAGCTGGACGCGTTTCTGGGCTTGTCATGGACACCAGACGGAAGAATCGTCTACACCTCGGCTCCGAGCGGCAGCCCCGAGATATGGATCGCCAACGCCGATGGTTCAAACGCCAAACAGATCGTGGCAGACAACTTCTTCAATAGCTCGCCGGTAGTCTCGTCAGACAGCAAGATCTACTTCACTTCGTCGCGCGCTGGAAATCCTGACGTATGGCGGGTGGACCTGGATGGCAGCAACGCCAAGCAGATTACCTTCGGCGCTACCGATCTTGCCGATGCGGTTACACCTGATGGCAGATCGTTGATCTTCCGCTCTGTGGCGAACGGGCTGTTCAGCGTCTTCAAGGTTTCGACTGATGGTGGCACGCCGGTAAAACTGGCTGAGGTAGCGGGAACGCCGGTCAGCGTTTCTCCGGACGGCAAACAGATCGCATTCTCGTATGTAGACGAGGCAGCGGGTGAATGGCGTGTGGGCGTAGTTCCCCTGGATCAGAGCGCACCGCTGAAGATGGTCAATCTGGATCACATTGGAGTTCAGTGGATGCCTGACGGGAAGGGCTTCAGTTTCCTCGAGACCCATCACGGCTATTCCAATGTGTGGTTCTTTCCACTCGACAGCAGCGGACGCAGGCATGCGCTCACGAACTTCGACTCGCAGCGCATCTTTAACTACGCCTGGTCGAAGAGTGGAAAGCTAGCCGTCTCTCGCGGGGATGATTCCAGCGACGTGATCCTGATTACCAGCGAAAAGCAGTAATCCTACTGGACCTTCACAACCATACAGGTGATGTCGTCATGCTGCGGCGCCGTGCCCGTGAACAGGGTCACGTCGGCCATGATCCGGTCGAGTATCTCGCTCGCGGTGACACCGGCGTTCATATGCAATACCCGCAAGAGGCGTTCTTCGCCGTATTCCTCCGTGCTATCGTTCTCCGCCTCGACCACACCGTCGGTGAAGATTAGCAGGATGTCTCCAGGACTCACGAACGTACTGCCCGATTCGTAGTTGCAGTCAGCCAGAATCCCCAGGGGCACGCCACCTGCGTTGAGGCGCTCGATGGCTCCTGAGACCCTCCGCAGCATCGGCGCGTTGTGGCCGGCATTGACATAGATGAGGCCGCGCGAGTCCGGATCGTACTCGGCGAGGAATGCGGTAGTGAAACGAGCTCCTGCTACGCTGTGCCGACAGGCATAGCGATTCATGCCTTGGGTGAGTTCGACCACGCTGGAAGGTGTGGCAGAGAGAGTCTTGAGACTGGCCTGGAAGGTGGCCATCAACAGCGCCGCCGGGACGCTCTTGCCTGCGACGTCAGCGACGGCAATCAGGACGTTGTTCTTGACGTCTGGAACGTCACGATAGAAGACATCGTAGTAGTCGCCCGCGACCGTGTTCGCCGGTTTGGTGAAGAACGCGCTGTCCAAACCCGCAATGTCGGGCGGCTGACTAGGTACCAGCCAGCTTTGAATCTCACGCGCAATCTGCAGATCGCGCTTCATGGTTACGCGATCGGCAACCTCGAGCACGAGCAGCCCGAACATAATGATCCCGCCGTAGATGTGGAACCATGCCCCGCCATTGATGGAGCCCCATGGCAGCAGCAAAAGAATCAGGCCAATAATGAGCACCACTCGCTTGGAAGGCGACAACTTCATTACTACAGCCCAGAAGAAGCTACGGATTACCCGGAACCAATCGCGGGCCGAGTGCTGCGCGGAAGGCTTGAACTCGATTTCACGGGTGTAGAGCTGAAATCCTGACTTCGCGTCCTTCTTCAGCTGAAACCAAAGCTGTTCGATCTCCATGCCCTCGGTGACGCGCTCCATGAAGTTCTCGACCTTCTTGAAAACGCGTGGTTCGCGTGGTGGAGTCGGGCCGGGTGGTGGTGGTTCGGTCGGTCGTTGGGCAGTCGCGGACGGCATAGCTAGCGCGATTATAGCGGGTGTTCTGGCGATGTAGCCTGTCTAGTTCGAGACAAAGAGTTGGGCGGAAGAGAGGAGTCCTCGGCCGCGAGGATGGTGAAAGACGTTTGGGGCTATTTCGCCGCCACTTCTGCCTTCGCCGTCCTCACTATCAACGGAATTCTGGGAAATGCAAAGGTTCCACCGGCATCATCGACAACGCTAACCTGGCACATGTAGTTTCCAGGGCGCAGTTGCGACAAAGGCACTTCGAGTTGGAATGAAGTAGCGCCGCGCTCGGGTGTATTGATCTGCTTGGCTTCTACTAATGGCGTTTCATACGTCTTCAGTTTGCCGCTGAAGAATTGCACATTGGTAAGGACGTGAACGGTCTCATCCTTCGATTTCGCCTCGGAACTCTTTTCCTTCGCCGGATCGTAAACCTCGTAGTAAATCGTCAGCTGCTGATCGGCCGTGAACACATGCGAAAGATTCGGTACCAATTCTTTGCCGTCGCGGATCAGGGGGTTCTGCTTCAGCTTGCCGGGTTGTGCGAACTGGGTGGCGAGGACCACTGAGCTCATCTTGAGCGGCGACTTCTTCAAGTCCGGCACGGTGAAATCACTCTCGAAGGAGCCGATCTTGCCACTCTCGTTTTCGCGCACCACGAACTTCAGGTGATACTTCCCAGGCGACAGCAGAAAAGCTGTGTTGTACTGCACGTTCTTGCGCCGTACGGTCTGGTCTGTTCCGACGGCTAGTTTGACGGTCTCACGCACGCTCGCGACTGGGAGCTTCGCCGAGTTTTCGCGAACCAGTCCGATTACGTCGAGTGTGGCTTTGTCTTTGTCGCTCGACGACTTGAAGGGAACTGCTGAGCCGGGAACGATGATCGACGCCGGCACGAAATAGTCATTGCCGCGCAAACGGAAATAAGCGGTATCGACATAGACTGGCAAATCGGTCACGGGAAGATCGGAGGCAATTTCGTCTTCGAGTTGTTTCTCGCGATCTTCCTTGGTGAAGTGAATGAAGTCGCGTGGGCCGTAGTATCCGGTGCGGTACTCGAGTTTTACGTCTTTGCGGTTGACGATAACCTTGATGTGGCGATAGCGGCCGTCCATCGCCTTATTTGTGCTGCGATAGCCGAGCAGATAATAGAGCGACGTGTCCTGCTGCACTTTCTTGAAGGCGGTACTGAAATCATTGGTATCGAGGAAGGCTTTGCCGCCTGTGTCTGATGCCAGAGTGACCAGCGTTTCCTGCGAAGAAAAGTTATTGTCGAGATCGCTCTGCACTGAGGCGCCCGAATACGGCGAAGTGCCGCGCAAGCTGGCGGATTGTGCTTCGCCTCCGGGAGGCAGTGCCTGCAATCCACGTGAGTCAACTGTGTACAGCGACAGATTCGATCGTACCGACGAGTTAATCGCGGCGCGAAGCTCTGACTGATTTTCGACTCCGGTGCGTTGCATGCCACCAGCGAAATAGAGTACGGACTTTTTCTGCGGGAGCTTCGCAAGCGCTTTCGCCAGCGTGTTGATCGCCATCAAGCGGCGATCGGTGTTGAACAAGTTGTACTCGGTATCGTCCGGCGTGTACTGGGCGCCGGTATCGGCGGTTCCTCCGGAGCTACCGGTCAGACCCTGCTCGAAGCCCTGTCCCTCTTCGCCGTTGATTGCAGCCAGTGCCTTCTTCAGCGCAGCGTGATCGTTGGTGAAGTCCTGCGAGACCGTCATCGAATTTCCCAGCGTGATGACGGACACCAGATCCGCGGGCGACATCTGCTTGTCGACGTAGTCTACGGCCGATTTCACGCCGCGATCGACTTCTTCCGGTTCCATGGCACTCAGATCGAAGAACAGGATGATGAGGCGCCGGTCTCGAACGGCTTCGGCCTTTACGTTGTTGCCGCTCAAAATCGGCGCATTGGTCACGGCTTCCTGAACGGTGACCTGCGAGGGCCCGTTACCCGATTCCTTGGCGACGTTCACTTGCGACTCGCCTTCCGGCCTCTCAATGTCGAACGAGGCTAGCCGCTGTGGCTTTCCGTCCTCCACGACACTGAAGTCAGACTGTTTCAGATCACGTACGAGATTGCCGCTCTTGTCGCGCGCAACTACGTCGACGAGCACCAGGTCGCTGGTGGTGCGGAAGGTGTAGCTCGACTGGGGCTCATCACCTGGCGGTGGAGGCGGCGGACCTTCCTGTGCCGGAAGCACAGACGGCAGCAGCGAAAAGGCAAGCAGCAGAGAGAATAGTTTTTGCAACGGATGCGAATTGTGCCGCGTGCTCGCCATTAGAAACGGAACCTCGTCGAGAAGGTGATGGTCCGCATGTTGCCGACAGAAATCACGTGGCCGAAAGTTGGCGAGTTTACGGTTGTATTGATCGCCGAAAACTGCGGCGTGTTGAAGATGTTGGTGATATCGCTACGAACTTCGAAGGCCATCATTTCGTGGATGGGGAAGTTCTTCGAGAATGACATGTTGAGCTGATGGGTCCCTGGTCCAATGATGATGTTGCGTCCGCTGTCGCCAAATTGGCCAGCGGGCGGAACCGCAAATGCTGCGGTGTTGAACCACTCGTTGATCGAAGGATTCGAAATCGAGATGGACTGGCCCGGCACCAAATTGGCGCGCAGCGTACCATTTGTGCCGCGTGCTACATCAGCGAAGTTGCCGAGAACATTCGCGGTGAATGGGAAACCGGAGGCGAGTGTCCATGTCCCGCTCCAGGTCCAATCGCCGAAGATCTT